>Ga0208226_1000026_pt1 | contig 55841 bp, 52 predicted proteins | sample LakMenE18May11ns_FD_150713 | JGI IMG/M metagenome (GOLD analysis project Ga0208226, IMG submission 150713) | Freshwater microbial communities from Lake Mendota, WI - 18MAY2011 deep hole epilimnion ns (SPAdes) | ecosystem: Environmental > Aquatic > Freshwater > Lake > Epilimnion/Euphotic zone ... | reverse complement strand
GAGCCATAGCAGACACCGCAGCACAAGGATCAACCCCAACAGCCGTCTCTGCAGACAACATCACAGCATCAAAACCCGCACCCACCGCATGCGCCACATCAGTCACCTCAGCACGCGTAGGCCTAGACGACAACACCATCGACTCCAACATCTCAGTAGCACACACCACAGGAACCTGAGCCGCCCTACCACGATCCAAAATCAACTGCTGAACAACCGGCAGATCCTCAAAGGGAAGCTCCACACCCAAATCCCCACGAGCCACCAACAAAGCATCAGACACAGCCGCAATAGCATCCAAATCCGCCAAAGCAGCCGAACGCTCAATCTTTGCCATAATCCCAGTAGAAGCAGGAACCAACTCCCTCAACGCCAACATATCAGCAGCCGTCTGCACAAAAGACAAAGCAACCCAATCCACATCCAAACCAACAACCGCAGAAAGAACATCCCGATCCGCATCAGTCAAAGCAGGAAAAGAAACCAACGTATCAGGAAGATTCACACCCTTACGCGACGAAACCAAACCACCCCGCACAACCAAACACTCCAAACCACCAACAACCCAAGCAACAGCAACACACTCCACACGGCCATCAAAAAACAAAACCCGATCACCAATAACAACACCAGCCTCACGCAGATCAAACGACACAGGCAAACCACCAGAACCCACTACCACAGACTCACCAGCAACCAACTCCACAGGAGCAGACAACTCACCAATACGCATCTTTGGGCCCTGCAGATCAACCAACACACACGCCCCAGGAACAGCCTCCCTGATACCCACAACCTGACCAGCAACGCCCTCTGGCGACAAGTGAGACGCATTCACCCTGAACACAGAAACCCCCGCTACGGCCAGAGAAGCCAACACCTCCGGAGAGGACGAGGCTGGACCAACAGTTGCCAGGATTTTACATTTTGCCATGAGTCACATAGTCCGGAGTCGGCAAACCAGCGCACGAGCCAGCTGTATAGTCGATTCCCGCTCGGCCGAAATTGATTGTTTAACAGAAGGCCGCAGCACACCTCGCCGAGCTCTGTCGGTAAAGCAAAAGAGCGCTCAGGAATCAATTTCGGCCGATAACCGCACACTGTGTTCTTGGTGGTTTTAGATCTCTTTATTGATGATTCTATTTCTACGAAGTTGGGTCTCTGGGTTGTTAAGAGTGAGCGTCTTGTTGTTCTCTGCTGGATGTCTCAAATGGGAGATTCTGTTGATTTATTTCTTTCTCTTCTCTATATGGGTTGGCAGCCTTCTTGCCCGTCTCTACGGACCAGCAGAAATAGCCTTAGTGCCTGCTGGAGTAGCTTTTAGCGTCTTTTAGGTTGCCGCGAAAGCTCTAAAAGTGCCTTTTTCAGCTGAGGGCACCAACGGCAAGCTGTTTTCGCTTATTTCTGCCGTCAGGGACCTCCTATTCTGATGATCCGGAAGGCCTATGTGGTCTTTTTCAGAGGTTCTCGGCCCTGGTGCGTTAGGTGAGTGGCGTAAGTTCCATTAGGACGGTTTCTGGTGCCTGAATCGAATGTGGGGGTACTTTGGCTCAGTGTAGGGTGTTTACGGGCTTACGCCGGGTAGTTTCTGCGTGCCGTGGCACTAGCTGCGGGCATTGTGTTTCTATATGAACACAACACGTCAGATCATCAGTAACGAAGACCAGAAGAAGTTGGTGGCCGCCTATCAGGCGAGCCGTGCTGCAGCTGAGGTCGCTTTGCTCTCAGGTAAAGCCGTAGACAAAAAGCGTGCCGCAGTGCTTGAGCCTAAGGGGGCTAAAGCTGCATCTAACCTGATGGAGTGCTTGAGTCCGCTAGTCCGGGTGATCGCTGACGAACAGACAACACAGAGACTAGGTCATGAGTGGGGTCTAAAAGAACGTGAAGAGTCTCGAGCAGAGGCGATGGTAGTGGCGATGGAAGCCCTATCTACGTACGACTCAGGCAAGGGAGTAGAGGTTTCTCAGTGGGTCTCTAAGCAGGTTCGCCAACACATGACAACTATTGAATACGACAGTGGGGGCGGAGCTCGACCACGTGAGTGGCGCAGAGTTGCGAAAGTTGCGCACACAGCAATCGAAAAGCGTAAAGCAGCAGGACAGAGCCTCTCTACTAAGGAGATATCTGCCGACGTTATGGCGTATTTCGTTAGTGAGACTTACGCAAGAGTCATAGCAGAGAACCCGGAAATGACAGAGGAGGAGGCAATGAATGCTGTGCATGCTCGACTCAGCCGGCAGAGCATCTTGCGCGTTATAGCTAATGAGATGCCAGAACTTCTCATGACCTCTGCTGGAGCTGTGAGCTTGGACTGTCCTTTAAGTGAGGGGGAGGGTGACCTTCATGACCAGGTGCAGGGTTCTATAGAGACCAGCGTTGATGACGATCCAGTGGCGATCGTTCGATCAATGCTAGGTACGATGCACGATACGGACGTAGACAGTGTCTTAATGCTCAAGGGTGACGTTGTTCCTCAAGAGGCAGCTACTGCTTACGCATCCTCGCAGGGCATAACAACGGCAGACGCACGGGTGGAGCTTCGTGGTATCAAATCCAGAATGACCGCACCGCATGCTCAGTTTGCTGCATTGGCCGAGGAAGTAGACTGGATGTTCGAGTCAGAGTCTGAAGCCCCTGAGTTGATGGATGAGCTACTGGTCGGATTCAGGGACCGGCTTCGTTAACGTCACAAGCCCCCCTTCCACAAAAGTGGGAGGGGGGCTTGGTTTTTAAAGCCTAGGCTCTGGTTGGCATCACCACGTAGAGTAGATCGCCAGCGTCGCTTGTGAGCTGTATTGGCTTCACAGGGTCTGAGAAGTTGAGCGTCACTTTGTCGGTGTCGAACTTCTCGAGTGCCTGGAAGACGTACTCAGCGTTTGCAGCGAGGTTGATCGCTTCACCGTTGATAACAACTTCCATAGCTTCGCGGGCTGCGTTACCTGACTCGAGCTCGAGAGTGCCGTCGGTCGGGGAGAAAGCCATTTTCGTGGCCATACTTCCGCCAATCGTCACGGCTGCTCGTGCGCGGTTGAGTGCTTCCATGAACGGCTTGCGTTCAATGACTGCGCTGGTCTTGTTAGTGACTGCTAACACCATTTGGTAGTTAGGGTAGGCACCGGACAAGAGTCGTAGCACGACTTTGCGATCGCCATCTTCTAGAGACACCGCGGTGGTCGTGAGACGGACAGTCACTTTGTCGGAACCACTGAGCATCTCAGCAGCAGCACTTAGCGGACCTGCAGGCGCAACGATCGAGGTGCCTTCTGGTAGTCCAGATGCTCCTCGGATTTCGCGCTTTGCAAGCCGGTACGAGTCAGTCGCAACCAAGCGAAGACCGTCAGTGGTGACTTCCATCAACACACCAGTCAGCACTTGTCGTGCCTGGTCCTTAGAGGCTGCAGAGCTTACCTGTCCGATTGCAGTGAGAAAATCCGATGCTGGAATCTCTACACCACTTGCGGTTGGGAAGATAACCACTGGGGCAGATGCGATGTCTATCGTGTCGATATTCATCACTACCGCTCCTGCTGTCAAGCTCAGTTGTTTGCCGTTGCATGACACCGTCAGGTTGCCGTTAGGCATGCGTGATACGAAATCCACCAAAGTACTGGCGGTGACTAATACGTCACCAGCAGTAGCGTCTTTCGCTTCTACTACCTCGCGGACTGTCATGTCCATGTTTGTTGCTGTGAAGATCGCTTTTGAACCTTCGACCGTGATACGCACCGCCTGATAAGCCACTCCACCGTTAGTGGTGGTGGTAGCTTTTTTGGCATTGCGCAACGCGGCGCTCAGCACAGCTTTGTCACACGTAAATTTCACGTGTACCTCCGTTGTTTGTTTCTGTGGGCATAGCCCAGCGAATCGACGATTCGCTCTTTACACTGTGCACGCGTTCGACTCTTACACCAGTTCTGCAGAGTCATTTCCGTATAGTGCTGTATTGCACTTTTACTTAGTTTAATGCACCTGGGTGTGTTTGGTCTGCACCACCGAGGAGTTGTTCCCTTTTGATGTGTTGCTCAGCGCCAACACTGTGTTACGTCTGCGTACAGCGCAGCGTAATACACACACTAACAGGAGGACATCATGACCACAGTAATCACCAAAGCCGCTACAGGCGTACCAAAGAGAGACGCGTCAAGAGCACGTGGGGAAGCCCGCGAGAGAGTCGAGACCGCTGAGCGTGTCGCTAACTCTGTCGACGCCTACCACGGTGCAGCAGACCGACTTGAGAAGTCGCAAACGGACCTACGTGAGGCCAGCCGGGATCGCGCTGAGTCTATTCGAGACTTGCGTAGTTGCCGACTCACAATTGCCGACATAGCTGAGCTCACAGGACTATCCTCTTCACGCGTTCAGGCGCTCTTGAAGGACCCGACCGCAGACCAGAGCTAAAAGTACGTAGCGCGCAAGCGCGCCTACACTGAAGTAGCACTATATATAGATGACTTTACGTGTAGGTGAATTACAGATCAGGCATACGAAAGACGCACCTAACAAAGGTGCGTCTTTCGTATTTCTGGGCTTCTTTGATCTTTCGATTCCGGTATAAGCACCGACAGTAGATCCCACGCTAACGCGTATACAAAAACACGAGAGGAAAATATGGCTAAGACCATTCTCAACACCCTGTACCATGTCATGGTGCAAGACACAGCGTGCGCCGCTTCAGTACAGCGACGCATCTGCGCAGTAGGCTCGTCTCAAGGAGACGGTGACCTGTTAGCAGCCCTGGCGAGTCATCCGGTAATCCCAGATGATGTCGATTTAAAAATCGGCAAGCGCGTAGGAGCTAAAGAGCGAAGTGCTTGGGTGAGCCGTAAGGAGCGCACTCTTAAAGAACTTCGTGCTGCGCTTTCGAAAGAAAAGCGTGTAGGAGTACTCGTCGCAGCCGCGAAGCGTTCTGATCTACACGACCAAGACTACATTAACTTGGTGCATCATAAGCATCCTAAAGTGCTCAATGAAATCATCAGCAACAGCAGTGTTGCTGACGTTGTTAAAGAGCATGCTGCAACTGTGATCGGCTCTACGCCGATTGACGACTACAACTCTCGGACAGACTATCATCTAGTCCACTTGTTTAAGAGTCGTCCTCAGTTACACGATGCGCTCGCTTCTAGGTCGGAATATCCCCACATCCTGTGTTTCGTTGCAGGAAGCAAAACCAGTGAAGCGGTTCAACGTCGCATTTTGAGCTTCGTTGCTGCACCTTACATTAGCTTTATGTCTACTGAAGGTGAAGCCATGTACTCAGAGGCAGAGCGCAACAGGACGTACAAGACAGCGCTAGATGAGTTCGCTAAGAACCCACATGCGCTTGACGAAGTACGTGCAGAGCTACTGCTTGCATTGAAGAGTGCGTCGTTCAAACGCACCGGCCGCTACGGTAATCACAACAGCGACACAGACAGGCTCGAGCTTATCAAACAGCTCGAGATGCCTGCAGTCGTGGCTAGTGATGATCCTATGAACGAGGCACGTTCTTCTTCGGATCCTGTCAGGCTGCTAGAGCTTGCTCAAGCAGCCCGTGACGGACGCGGGGAAGCGCTTGCGCAAGCGTTGTTCTCGAATCCATCTTTAACGCTGGATGCGGGACGTTTAGCTGCACAAGCTCTACAGTACGGTTCTATTAAGCAGGTCGCAAATGACCTGTCTGTTAGAGGTCGTGCGGATTTGTACGCCGCTGTTGTCGTCAGGTATTCATACCAGACGCTCAACGACGAGGCACTTGTTCGTTTCGACAACCCAACTGAAGTGCTTGCTCTTGTGGCTCGCGAGATGCTGGAAGCTTTCCGTGCGAAAGGCGGGGCGCGAAGTGCTATGGATCAACAATCCATGGCGCGTAGCTTACTCCTTAGTAGATACTGCACATCTGGAGTTCTTCTGGAGATGCCTATCGTCGTCTTCACAACTCCTGATATCCCAGCACACATACCTGGGATCTTGACTGCAGCACTAGCTGAGGCGTTTCAAGAAGACTCACGACAGTGGGAACTCTTTGAAGCACTCGTCGGTGACGGAGCACTTCCTTTGCGCGAAGCTATTGCAGCCGTAAAGGCTCTTTCCTGACCTTAGGTCAACCCCAGCAGCCTGTTATAACAACGGGCTGCTGATTATACGTAATAATATTTGACGAGCACTGCTTGAAGTGCACGATCCGCTTGCGCAACTACCCCGATGAACGGGGTGATATCACAGATAGGACAAGGCGTGCGCCTCTCAGACAGCTCTTATAATAGAATCAGTGACGAGGTACAGTTCCTGATGAACGTCCGCGTACCTGAGGTGCGTGCGCTGGTCGTCGCGTCTAAAGGAGCTGGTGACAACAGCCAGAACACTGACTACTTCAGCGCTGCAGAAGAAGAAGCACGTGTGCTATCAGAGCTCGCTAGACTTCAATCTGTTCTTGATGCACACGAACTGGCAGTTGTGGCGGGACATGCGGTGCCAGACGGCAGCACTGTCGTGTGCGGTGTGATCGTCACTATTGCGTTCAGCGAGGAAGACCACGAGGACTATCTGATCGGCTCTATAGAGGAGTCCAGGAGTTCGAAAGCAGCGGTGGTGACCCCTGAAAGCCCTCTTGGTTTGGTGCTGATGGGGCGCCGCGTCGGTGAAGAAGTTTGCTGGAGTACGCCAAGCGGTAAAGAGATGAAAGCGGAGTTAGTGAGAATCCGGCTGCCTGACTAAAGGAGTGGTATCTCTGGCGTGTATAAAACAAGAACTCCGTTAGGGGGCTCTTGAGTATTCGTCGCAGTTAGCTTGCGATTGAGGTCAACTGCGGAGAGTTGGTAGATGTGTTCTTTCCTGCGTTCTCGATGATCTCCCAAGCTTCAAAGGCGGCGCCTTCATGGTCGGTTGTCTTCTCGTACGTCATAACTGCCAGGACGTCTTGGTCCTTTGGTCCTTTGAGTCCTTGCAGGTCGGCCAAACTAACAGTTGGCGGGTGACCAGTCGCGGCTTCAAGGAATTCGAATAAGGTATTCAAGTCTTTCATGTGCTTACTTTCTTTTGGGGACAACCTCTACAGTGGGCGCGTGTCAGACTTGTGAAAGTGCAGGGTTGTGAGAAAGCAGAGTTATGTGCGGCGCTTAGATGCAAGCAGTCCGGTAGTAGCGGACATTGCCGGACGTCTGGTAGCGAAGTTCGTTACAAAGACAGTGTCGGAGAGTATAAATCAAAGACGTCTTTCGTTGTCTCTGAAGTGATAGTTCCTGGTCTTGCTAGCTTAAAAAAGCTGCAAGTTCCAAGTCGATCATCGGTTTCACGCTGTTTGCGTTATCCAACAGTTCCCATGCGTCAAACGCAGAGTCTTCGTTGGAGTTGAGCTCAGCGTAGGCTTCAGCAGCGAAGACATCTTCGTCGCTTGGCTCTTGCATTGCTCGCAGATCGTCGAGGTTGATAACTGGCGGGTGGCCGGTCGCAACTTCGACAGCAATCAGGTATTGAGATAATTTCATGGTGTATCCATTTCGGGTGTTCGGTTGTTACAGCAGGAGGATTCCCCTGACGATGGTCACCGTGCGCGGGACTTAGGCACGCACAAGGAGTTACTCAGTTGGTTCGTCTAAAAGTTCAGCCACTAGAGCTGCGATAGCTCCACGTTCTGACCTTCGAAGCGTCGTGTGGCCAAATATTTGGTGGCCAGATAGGGCATCGACTACTGAAGCGATCCCGTCATGACGTCCAACACGCAGGTTGTCACGTTGAGCTACGTCGTGCGTGAGCACGACCTTGCACCCCTCACCCAGACGCGATAGCGCGGTCAAAAGTACAGGTCTCTCAAGGTTCTGCGCTTCGTCGACGATGACGAATGCGTCTGCCAAGCTGCGGCCACGAATGTGGGTGAGCGGTAGGACTTCGAGCAGTCCGCGACTCACTACTTCATCGATGACAGTCTTTTTAGCTACCGACTCGAGCACGTCGAAAACGGCTGCAGCCCATGGCGCCATCTTCTCGCCCTCGGTTCCAGGGAGATAGCCAAGGTCCTGGCCGCCCACGGCGTACAAAGGCCGGAACACCATTACTTTTTTATGTGAGCGACGCTCCAGGACCGCTTCTAGACCTGCAGCGATTGCTAGTGCGCTCTTACCAGTACCTGCGTTGCCGCCTAGAGACACAATTGACACCAGCGGGTCGCATAAGAGATCCAGTGCGAGGCGTTGCTCAGCTGAGCGTCCCCGAACGCCGAAGACTTCCTGATCAGGGCGTACCAAGCGGGCGGTGCCATCGTCCAAGATGCGTGCCAGGCAGGACTGTGACCCAGCTTTCAGTATCAAACCGGTGTTCACCGGTAGATCTAACATCTCTGGTAGGTACGGAGGGATGCCTGCATACATGTCGTCTATGACTGAGTGCGCTACACGAAGCTCTGTAACACCTGACCAGAACTCTGTGTCTTTAGAAACAGACACAGCTTCACGTGCGTCTAGACCAGCGATCGAGGCTTTGAGGCGCATCGGTAAGTCCTTAGACACAACCGTTACTGTCTCTCCTTCTGCGGCCAGGTTCGCGGCAACAGCGAGAATTCGATGGTCGTTGGTGTCGTCAGTGAGCGACGCTGGGAGATGCGCTAGTTTCTGATGATTCAGTTCGACGCGTACAGTGCCGCCATCACCATTAACTGGTATCTCAGTTACAAGCGAGCCATGCTGGAGTCTTAGCTTCTCTAGCGTCCGTAGTGCGGTGCGGGCTGCCCAGCCGAGTTCTGGATGGTGGCGCTTACCTTCCAGCTCGCTAATAACAATGACGGGAAGCACGACTGCTCCAGTCCCGAACTTGGAAAGCGCGTTGGGGTCCCCGAGCAGCACCGAGGTGTCTACTACATAAGTGATTCTGCCGTGCGCACCGCGCTTTTGGCTCATCTTACGAACTCCACGCTGTGTACGCTTTTAGGCGCTGTATGTGTCACAAGAATTACCGTGCGCCGTAAGCAGCGTGTGGCATGTATTGTCGCGCTGAGGTACCGAGAAATACTTGTTACAAAGCAGCCGTAGCGGGGCTCGGGACAGCGCGTAAGTGAAGCCCCTGACTAGGGCATCTGCTTCTGCTTAATGCACAGTGTTTATGTGTCTAGGGCCGGCGGGTCTTGAACCTTCCTGAGGCATAAAACCTAGACCGCAGAAACTGCCAATGATCAGGCAGCCTGGGTGATCGCATACAGCGTTTCGTCAGAAATGATTGACCAGTGCCCCGGGTACAAGCGCCCCGGGGCACTTGTTTGTACAGACATCAGCCTCTAGTTTCGAGCTCGTCGTCCTTAGGCTTCTCGATGGTGACTTTCTGGAAAGATTCAACTGCCAACAGACTCGACGGTGAGTTGGCAAACCCCCATGAACTCAGTGCGCCTTTATCGTTTAAGTTGACTCGGAACACGACTGTTCCTGTATAACCAGCCATACGCGCTGCGGCATAAAAATCTGCTGGAACCTTGACGTCGTACGTTGCTAAGTCGATCGGTACGATAACAACCGCTGGGTCTTTGAGGCGGTCTGCGTTTTTAATAAACTCAAGAAGCGTTGCCATTTTAGAACGCTCACTGGTGCTTCTTTCTGTCGTTATACCGAGTGACTCAAGCGTCGCCGTGTTACCAACCACATATTTTTTCAGACCATCGCGTGAAGACTCGATGTACATTATCTCGTTGTGGACGAGGAAGTTTACGCCGCTATTACCTAGCACGCTGTAGGACTTGAACCCAGACGACACCATCACGCGCGCAGTAGGAACTACTAACGTCATACCTCCGGACTTTTTAGCAGCCTCTTTGACGCTGACTACAGCAGTTGTGATCTTGCCAACTGGCGTAGTGTCGGGTTTGCTGGTGTTTCCGCAAGACGCGAGCAACGCACAAATGAACGTGAGCGCGACTGCTTTTCTCACTTGGCAGCTACTGGGCGTTTAATAGCTTCAGCTGCGGCGACAGCCACGATGCGCTGCTGTAATAGCGCCGCTTTGGCAGCTGCGATGATTGGGCGAGCGTAGTTCGAAGAGTTGATCTGCATGGGAGCCTTTCAGCTGGTTCGTAATCGACAGGAAGTGCTCACGGTGCGGGAAGCTCCGCCTGCTGCAAGGTATGTGTCGCTAGTCTGTCTATGCGGTCGTCATTCGAAGGGTGTGAAGCTAGGACTCTTATCCTGGCTTCATGGCTCTCCTCGGTAGCTAGATGAGCCGCTAAAGAGGCTGAGGTAGATCCTCCGATCAGCTTCGCGACCTTTAAATCGGCCTCAAACTCTTGTGCCCTCAAAAGGTGATAGTACAAAAGCATCCCAGTAGCAGTGAGAGTCCCGACGGCTGCGGCCAGGAGGACGGACTCTTCGAACGACGGAACGCTACGCCAGATCAGAGCACCAACAAAGAGCTGCGGGAAAGACCAAGCAAAGAAGAACACGAGAACCGCCTGCGACCTGTGGTAGCCCGCCATATGGCCATACTCGTGGGCTAAGACACTCCTCAACTGATCGTGTGGAATCTGCAAAAGTTCTAAACTGATACTGACTCTACGGTTGCGTCGTGTAACACCTCGCAATGCTGCACCACCGGTTTCGCGGTCTACTACGCGTACGTGTAGTTCTTTAACCCCTAGTGCAGACGCGATCTCACAACTAAGTTGCTGGACTTCATAGGGTGCTGGTACGCCCTGTTGGTGTTCAAAAAAAGCCCGTAACGTAGCAATTAAAGGCGCTGAAGTCACGATAATCGTTGACACTACTGCAGGAACTATGGATGGCGTGTGCGACACTATGCGCCCGATAGCAAAGGCTGCTGAACCGACGAGCGCTTTTACAGTTAGAGCAAGGATTTCAGAGAATCTCGTCGAAGGGGCGAGAATCTTAGGCACGATACGCTGCTCTGCGCTCAGCTATTACTCGAGACTCAGGCTCGCGCAGTAACGCTCGCAGAGCTCCACACATCGCCCCTGTCCCAGTTCTTTGGAGTCCGGTGATCTGTCGCGCTGGCAGACCTAATAGTACTCGGTGCTCTTCATCGAGTGTTGTGGCGGCTCCTGCGAACAAGAGTTTATAAAAAGGCTTGTAGGCCTGAGGTAGCGGAGGGTTTTTTATAAAACGTACGCTACGTATCGCAGGTTCTGTCGAGTAAAGCTCAGACCTGAAACCATCCAAGCATTCCTTCAATTCGAGAGACGTGCGGGGTGCGTCCGTTACGCCAAGCAGTGCAACGATCCGTGACTGCTCGTCCACAAATGCGTCTTGCTGGCTCTGCGTAAGTACTTCTTTTCCATAAAGTTGATGGCTACGTAATAGACTGTCTACTAGCGCCACATGCACCCATAAGAGCAGCCGAGGGTCGTTAGCGTCGTAAGGCACTCCGTCTGGACGTACTCCTTTGACGTTTTGGTGTGCCTTTATGACTAGCTCTGCCATGCGCTGGGCCTCTGGGACTGCTCCAAAAGTAGAGACAGTTACGTACGCCACGGTTCTATGAAGACGGCCTAGTGGATCCGACTCAAAGCCGGAGTGTTCGTCTACGCCTTGTATGGCGGACGGATGACAGGACTGTAACAACAGAGATCTAATGCCCGCGACCATCGCCGCTGGGTCTGACAGTACTTCCCAGGACGTACTACCCGGACCACACAGACCGGGGTCACCCTCAAAACATCCATCTTTTACACCAGACATGTTCCCAGAGAGCAAACCACGAAGGCCAGAAGTCAGCTTATCTCTGACGGGTTCTAGTGGCGACATGACTTCACACTGTGCGCAGGTCGTCAATACCTGCCAGACGGAGCAGAGCGTGCGCTACTTGGAAGCGCGGGCACTATAGATCTGTATGACAAAAAAAGCTCAACCCATGACGCGCAACCTGCAAACCCGTATTATTGGCACCGAGGCTCCCAGCCTGCTTGCAGCCCAAACTGAACCTCTACGCATCATCCGATCTTTTGCCTTCATGGATCTTTGTAGTTTCACAAAGTACACAGACGAACACGGTCCTATAGCCGCACGAGAAGTTCTTCTAGGCTTTCGAGCCGCTGTGAGGGATGTGACAGAGAGGCGAGGAGTCCGCATTGCTAAGTGGCTAGGTGACGGAGTGATGGTAGTTGGTGTGGAAGCTGGGACTCTCGCGTCAACAGCTGTTGACATTGTGAATCGAATACACACCAGCGAGCTTGACGTACGTGGCGGGCTGTCCACTGGTCCTGTGTTATTTGTAGACGGCGATGACTACGTCGGGAGAGCGATAAACCTAGCTGCCAGGCTGTGCGATCTAGCAGAAGCTGGCGAGGTGCTAGCAGACGGTGATTCCTGCCATGAGCTGCCAGGTTGGATTGTCGCAGAACAGTACAAAAGCGTGCGCGTTAAAGGTCTTGGAACCCGCTCTGACCTGATGCGTCTTGGCGTTCTTGACGGCTACCGAGCTCCGCTTTGGGAACTCCCCGGCTGAACTTTTACTTGCTGAGTTTAGCTACGCTTGCGAGCAAGTCAGCTAGTGGCGTGTCTGGCGCTATCTCTAGATGTTCGAGTACAGATTTAGCAGTGTTAGAGCCGATCATCTCATCGAAAACTCCGTTCGGTATCCCCTCGCACCACGAAAGCGTAGCGCCCTGCGGTATGCATCCGTAACGCAATAGACGCCTGCCGCAAGCCTCTAAATGAGAACCTTTTTGGTTCTCTTCGAGAGCATCCGTAGAGACCTGGAATAAATCTAAATGGCTGGCAAACGGATCTCGTGGGCCAAACACTGAAGCGTACTTCACGCCGTCGTGCAAGGCTCTCGCTGCATTAACTAGAGAACTGTGCGTAGCTAGTCCGACTGGGCACACAACGAGATCTGATGCAACGGTACAGAGGAAGCTCCATGACGTCGGATCATGTAGAGCGTTAGAAGACTGCTCAACAATACCGCCATACTGCGCGGTGCGGAGACACGACTCAGCGGCGATGACGTCTGATGACCTCAAACATGCGGCGATCATTCGGCAAGCGAGTTCCTTGGGTTCGCTATCCCATCTCTCAACCAAAAAAGACGGGAAGTAACCTTCGTTGCGCATAGCTCTCGGATTTGCTTGGACGAGTTTTGTAAGAAGCGCTACGTCTCCTGCTGCTACAGAGTCGAAAGCATCCGCGAGCTCTCTAGCACCCTTGGAGCCAAGTGAAGTCTCACTCACCAGTGTTCGTGATGCGCGTGCAAGTAGATCGCTGTGCTCAGAGCTCATGAGCGACCTTCATCTACTTCGTACGCATGTCCTGCTGAACTAAACTCGTGGAGCAACTCGTGAATTGCAGCGTCCTGGCTAGACAGCGATCGGTGCTCATCTCGGTCACCATTGTTACTTGAGTAGTGAAGTGCCGCGACACATCCAGAGCGCACCAGTTCTCGTACTTGTGCGAGGTCCCAAAAGCCATGCTTTAGGCCTATATTTATATGAGCCATGTCTGCAACTAACGGCCTCTCGTAACCAGCTGCCTGCATCGCGCGCACGTAGCGCAGAGTCTCACATCCAGAGTCCATGCTGTACTCCTTTCGCGTAATGCCGTTCGTTACCAGAGGGTACATTGTCTCCAGCGCACACGGTATTTGGTACTCGTCCATTGCTGCAAACCACTTTGCTGCGTGTGACTCTGGAGTCACACTTGACGCGGCCTTAGGTGGGTGTAGGGAGTAAAACTTGACTCCTAGCGCGTTTAGTTCTGATGCCATCACGCAAGGCGGAGTTGTCTCTGGGTGTTTGATCGCGCCCGTGACTGTCGGAGTCGCGTGGTGAGCTATCGCGCTCAAATTGAGTCTTGTCATGTGTGGTAACGGCTCTTCACCTGGTAAGCAGCCAATTGTGAGCTCAACAACCTGGTGACGACTAGCCACGGCTTCTAGCGCCGATTCGAGTGTTCTGCCGCGGCCGACTGCGGCGAGACTGGTTACTTGCGTGCTCAAGATACGTCCCTCAAACATCCCTGAGCTAAAGGAGCTACGAACATGTTCTCAGCTATCATCTGCCTGATCGAGGTCTCAACGTCTTCATCAAGGAACTCTGGCGCTACTGACGATAGTGTGCGCGCGCAGAACGCAGTGATGGCCTGAGGTATTTTGTCGCGTGTTGCACACTCGGCTACTTCCCATCCGTAACCTGACCATACAGCTCCGGAAGGCTCTACAGTAATCAAAGGCACCATCAGCAGCGCGTATTTCTCGTACTCGTTGTCTTCTTCAACCTGAAACCTGTACAGACGATTACCTGCAGAAAAGAGGCCCTGCACTGAAGAGCTTGAGCTAGCTAGATCTTCATCTGAAAAGTTATCAGCGGTCCATCCGATACTTCCAGAAGCAATACTGTTGGTCCTGCTCTCTTCTGCGTGTTGAGCGTTACTGCCTATGTAGGCGATGTTGCAGCCTGGGACCACTTGGTAGAAAGAGTCGTCGTAGGACAACCCGGGGGACGTGTGTACGTATAAAACTGGCACGCTTCCATGATGCCTGAGATGCGTCCGTCAGCACGTGCTCTAGTGCTTTTTGGTGGTCTTGGAGGCTTTCTTAGTGGTTTTTTTAGGGGCAGTAGTGCCTTTCATCGCATCTAACTGCTCTCTTACTACATCCTCCGGGGTTTCTTGATTGTTCTGCACCTTCCACACACTGGTGCCGCAGCCAGTTTTTTTAGGCGACTGCCATGACGAACACCCGTAAAACTTGCCACGATCCACAATGGAACCAGAACATCTAGGGCATGGTGCGAACTCTGGAGCTTTTGGTCTTCCGTTCCCTTCACCGCACGCAATCATGGCCATAGCCTGCTCTAGTGACACCTCTGACTTATCGGAGTTTGTCTTCCAGATGGTGAAACCGCACCCGGGATCTTTAGGTCCTTTATACGAGTTGCATCCCCAGGATCGTTCGCGCTCCACAATGTCGTGACCACAATCAGCGGTAGGGCACTTTGCTAGCACTTGTCGGTCCTTTGCCGCAGTTGGAGGCTTCACTTTGCCGGACCGTATGTCTTCTAACCTAGCTAACATCTGCTTCTCGGTGACTTTCGTCGAACCTTGCTCATGCCAGATGACGAGCCCGCACCCTGTGTCTTCTTTAGATTTGTAGGTGTCACAGCCCCAGGCCTTTCTACCTTCTACTATCGTGCCTTTGCATTCTGGCATCGGGCAGTTTGCTAGTTTTCTCCTGCCCGCTAACATCCTCTCAGGAGTGGCGTCCTTGAATCCCTCACAGACCTCTTTAGTGAAGTCTCGCACAGCACGTTTGAAATCCTCGCGAGCAGCCAGAGCTTCAGGAGCTTTAACGCGCTCTATCTGGCGCAGTTTCTGTTCCCAGCCTCCAGTTAGCTCTGGCTTGACTAGTGGGTGCTCACCGAGTGCGAGGATGAGTCCGCGGCCTTTGTCTGTAGCGCGTAGTTGGCGGCCGTCGCGGAACATGTATTCCACCTCTATCAACTTCTCAAGTATTGCAGCTCTTGTAGCTGGCGTACCTAAGCCTCTTTCTCGCATCGCTTCAGCTAAGTCATCATCATCTACTAGCTTTCCGGCGGTTGCCATCACTCCAAGTAGTGACGCTTCGGAAAATCGCGCTGGCGGTTTTGTGTGTCCAGTTTTCACTTTTGCATCAGACACTTTGACACGTTCGTTTTGCGCAACGTTAGGTAGCTCTTGGTTTGACTCTTCTGGGGTGTCCTCTTCGTCCTGCGTAGTTTTCTTAGAACGTGACTTATCTTGCGATGCTTCAGGCCAAGCTAGACGCCAGCCTAACTCCACTTCACGACGCCCTGTAGATTTGAACAATAATGACGCCTGCGGAGAGTCGACCTTCGTCCATACAACTGTTCGTTCTATTCTCTGAGGAGGCAAGAGTGACGCGAGGAGGCGGCGTGCTACGAGGTCGTACACACGTCGTTCGTCTTCAGAGAGCTTTGAGAGGTCGTGCTGTGCATCAGTTGGTGTGAGAGCATGGTGGTCACTCACTTTAGAATCGTCAATAATGCCTGAAGGATCGCAAGAAGCAAGCACAGCATCTGCAGCGGCTTCGTACTCCGTTGAGGCAGCGCGTATCCTGGCTACGAGTTTGGGCACGTTGGGTGCCATATCGGCTGTGAGGTATCTGCTGTCTGTTCGTGGGTACGAAAGAACTTTGTGAGTTTCGTAGCAGCTCTGTGCTGCTGCCAGAGTGCGTGTTGCAGTCATCCCGTATCTCTTATTAGCCTCGCGTTGGAGATCCGTTAAGTCGAACAGTCTTGGTGGCGAGACGTCTTCTACCCTGACGTCTACGGAGTCTATGAGTCCTGCTCCTTGTGACTTGGCGGCTGCTGCGACCTTCTCTGCGTCACTAATGTTGTCGAACCTGTCGGAGGCGTCAGTGTCTTTTGAGGAACGCCACAAACCTGTGTAAGTGCCTGAAGATGCTGCAAAGGTAGCTTCTACTTGATGGAAGTCCTCTGAGACGAAAGACTCGATGTGAATGTCTCTCTCTACGATCAAAGCCAGTGTAGGCGTCTGGACGCGTCCGAGCGTGAGCGTTTGTCTACCACCGCCGAGAGTGCATGTTGCGGCCCTCGTCGCGTTCATACCGACCATCCAATCGGCTTCTTCTCGGCAGCGCGCGGAGTACTCAAGTGGGAGCATCTCGACATCCTGTTTGAGGGACGCGAAAGCTGTCTGTATGGCTTGTGGTGTCATTGAAGAGAACCAGGCCCTCAAGACGGGCTTAGTTGTACCTATCTTGGCGTACTGTGCGATCAGCTTAAATATCAACTCGCCCTCGCGCCCCGCGTCGCAAGCATTGATAACTTCAGTTACTTCTGGAGAGTTAATTAGTTGGGAGAGCTGGCGCAACCTCGCGCCTGCGCGTTCGTCTCGCGGCTGATACATAAAACGATCTGGCAGTATTGGTAGGGACTCGTACGACCATAGTTTGTAAGCAGGATCATACTTGTCTGGTGGTAGGGCGGCTACGAGGTGGCCTGCTGCTGCTGCGACGTACATTGAAGCAGACTTGTAGCCCCAGTCGACTTTTTCAAACTTGTGTGTCGCGGACAACGCCTTGCTGACGTCTGCTGCGACGGAGGGCTTTTCGCAGATCACTAGTTGCACAGGCACCTTCTACACCGTGCGAGTCATTGTCTGCTACGCAACCCCCTTCGTTAGTGGTGGCTGGGCCGTATATCAAGAACCCCTCCTTATGAGAAGGGGTTCTAGTTTTTAGGTCAAGCTGGCTGAGCCATAACCCTTGCAACCTGCATTACGGTAGCGATGTCAGACATAGCGCCGTTGTTTGGGTCGTAAAGGCTAGAAAGTACTTCAAGCACTTTCTGCGTGTCGTCTGCTTCAGCTCCACAGGTTCCTACTAGTCCTCGTCTGTTGTTGTCAGCAAGGTAGCGGTGGAGAATCGCTGGTACTTTTGCGGCTAATATGCCTGCTCGGTACTGGATACGCACTGGATTGAACGTCGATATGTATGTCATCGAGAGTTCTCTGCCATAGCTGTCGCCCATCGCTGAGTACAGAACAATTTGGTCTGGGAGTTCTGCGAACTCTTTGACCTTGTTCTGAAGCCTGAATTCCCAGGTGCTGACGATGCCGTTGATGGCGTCGTCGCGCGACATCGACCACTCAGCAGTTAGCCAGTCCTGCAGTGAAGCATGGTCTGACATTGACGTACGTGTTGATGCTGGAAGCTGGTCGATAGCTACGGGTTTGACGCCGATCTCCGACTCAACTGCTCGATGAGCTTCTTGACGTGCTGTTGTCGAACGGCCATCTCTGATGGCCTCTGACCACGCCATCCATGCACGATCGATTATCCGTGACTGTGAGAAGGATCGCGAACTATAGCGCTCTTTTTCTCCCAGAGCATCAAACTCGTTACCTTTTGCTGTCACCTCGTGATCAAGCATGTAGGTCGCACAGGCCTGAATAACACCTGATGGATCACCACTTGCTTTTCTGAGTCTCTCAACTGCTTGACGGGCGTTGTGTTGCGCAGCTGTCAGTTCTGTCACCCAGTAGCTACAGATCTCGCGGTTTTTGAGACTTTCAATCTCATCTACTGCTCTCTCTGCTGCTCCTAGAGCTTTCCATCCTGCTGATGACTTCATAGCGTCAGCACTGCGTATCAGTTGCGACACCTCCCAAGAGGCGCGTTTGTACTGCTGCAATGACGTTGGTAGTTCTTTACAGCACACCGAACATATGTTGATGTTGTCGCTCGAGGCTGGATCGATAGTCACAGGATTGATAGCGGATGCTTTACGCAACCTGCCACAACTGCTTTTCGCGTGGTACAACTTGCCAGAACCGGCCTGGTACATGTCTCTTTGACGATGCGCCATTTCGTTACTGAGTCCTTGTTCCCTCAGTTCGTTTGCAAAATCGCGATAAAAATTCGCCATTTCTGCTTCCTCTCTTGTTTAAGTTGAACAGCACCTTTGACGCTCAAGGCGCTCTCAGAAGGTCAGTTTGACGAGAGAGTTGCGTTTAATCCCCACCCGTGAAGCTGCATGCAGTACGACTCAGCCTGGCTTTTCTCCCCTGACCAGGCTGCGGTCTTTCCGTGCGTGTGTGCTTCCATCATTAAACGCTCTGCTTTCTCTTTGGAGAGCGAGAACACTTTTTGCAGAACCTTAGATACGTACTCCATCGTATTTACTGGGTCGTCCCACAAGAGCACATCCCATGGCGTTGCCACCTCTGATTCTGTGATGGATAGGGTGTCTGTAGCTGCGTTGGACATGCTTCTATAGTGCCTTGCTAGCGCGTTTAGAGCACGCTCCCGCGTGCTTAGTTCCAGTTTCCGGGCACCTTTTATTAGAGGAAACCAGGGAGGAACTTATGGATATAGACGCATCGTTCTCAGAGATAGCTGCACAGCTTCGAGAAGAAGGGGTGGGAGACTCTCTGGACCCGTTCCGGGCCGTGGATGGACGCATAGTTCTAGAGCTCTCACCTGAAGTACAGAAAGTACTTACAAGAGTGTTTGAGGATCTTTTGGCAGTACTGTTGGATGGTGATCCTATTGGGCTAGTACTTCGAAAAAATCCACACGAGGACGAGATGGACAGCGCCGCCTGGGATCTGTTAGCTAATGACGCCATCTCTAAAGACCGCGTCAAGCGCTGCGCGCGTGTTATCGAGAACCTCTCTGAAGGGTCGATGGCTACAGATGATGTGGAAGCTTGGCTTATGTCGTGCAACGATGTGCGTCTGCTTCTGTGCGGAAATGACCCTACTCCTGAGATTGTTGCAGAAGTAAGTGCAGACGAGGGGACGATAGGTTCGATTTACGCCTTGATGAGCGCAGTCATGCACGAACTTCTACGCGTTTGGTGAAGACGCGCGCTGTACAGCAACGCTAAAGGCAGGCAGCTGCTGCTACGGCGTCACTTGGGCCCATGTACTGAAGCATCTTGACAGCAACTCTGGCTTGGTAGCGATCCAGTTTGAGCGCTAAGTCGTCTACTATCGAAAAGACACTTAGAGGAACAACAGACTTGCATGTAGCTAGCGCTGTACCTAGTACGCAGTAGTCGTCACCGTGCGTCTCTACTTGAGCTTGCATACGGGTCATGGTTGCGCTGAACTGCCCGGGCAGGCTAGTAGATGACCACCAAATCCGCGAAGACTTCGGGAGACCTTGGCATAGCAGTGCGGCCTGTAACCAGCAACGTGTCACGGACGGGAAACGTGAGTCTGGTAGATCTCCCAGTGTGAGCAAACCAGAGCTATAAAACCCGACCAATGCGAGGTTACTGACGTCGGATGCTTCCATACCACGCAGAAGTTCAAGCGTTACAGCGCGGTGGCGAGCAAAAGCAAGAACATACACGGACGAGGGGACACGTGAAGAGATCGTCTCGTGTATCACTTGTAGGTCTGCAGACGTAGTCGCCGATTTAGCTAGCGCAGCCGTCCATACGGGGCGTAGCGAGTCGTCAAGTGCGGTAGCAATACGTTCAGCAACGAGCTGTATGGTGGCGCGCCCTAATGCCGAATGGCGATTAACAGCATGCTCGAGCGCCCAGAAGGTGTGGTCTGTAGGAGCTCTACGCAGCACCTCAGCCGTGTGCGAGTCGTTATAGAGCCAAGTGCGAGACGGACCAAGGACTCGTATTGTCTCGTCTAGATCACGCTGCCTCATAACCACACAGTCATGCGCGAACCCTGACATGGCCAGGGTTCACGACCGTTGCTTTGGTCATTAACGCATCGACAGTAGACAGAGTCGCAGCACTTGCCGTGACGTCCAAACCACCCAGAGATGTTTTCGAACTTCTCTAAACCCCAGCCAAGCTGGAGAAAGGACATTAAAATGTCCAACCAATACCAAATCACAAGTTCACGTTTTCGTCGGGAAGCCGATGTTGACTTAGTAGCCATGATCGAAGATCGTGATGGTTACATCACTCACTTCGTAAATGACTCAACCCCAGAATCTGCCCTCATGCAGAAGTTTGAAGATGAAGCGGCTTTGGCTGTTGAAATCGCAAACGAAGCAAAGGCCCAGAACGCCGCGCTTGCAGCACTGCTTGTCGAAGAAATGAGCTTGCCAGCTAACACTGGTACAAAGCGCATTGGTCGTGCAAACGCACGCGCCCTCGACACGCTCCTTGACGAAGTAGCAACGCTTGACCGCGCAGCTGCACGCAAGGGCAAAAAAGCCGACAAGGCCCGTGCTGCACGTCGTGCTGCTTACATCCAGATCGACGCCCTTATCGGCCAGATCTTGATGAACGGCATGCCTTCATTCATGACCCCCCGCCAAGCGAAGGCTCTTGCAGTCTTTAATGAGCGTGCGGTTCATGCAGAAGGCAAGGCTGCCTACGAAGCTATTAAGGCACGCGGAGCGAAAGCACCTCGCGCTAACAAGCCTCAAAACCGCAAGGAAGACCGCAAGGTTGGAACACTGCCTGCCGTTCGGGTTCGCCTGAGCAATGGAACCATTGTCCCAGGACGTCGTGTCGGAAGTCGCGCTGTCCCTGCCTGATAACTGAGACCAAAAAGTTAGAGTGTTTTTAGCAACACTCTTGCCAATTGTAATCTCGTTAGACTGGATCTCTCGCTTATCAAGCTTGAGATCCGGTTCTATATACACAACACTTCTTTTTGACTAGTTGCTTTCTAGTGAGAGGCCTTCTCAGTGGGACAACACTCGGACTCCTGATATACGGAAGTACATCCGCACTGTCTATTTTGTGACTGACCGCAACTGGATAAATTCCCGAGAGACCGACACTTACACCTACGATCCAGGTCTAGGTAACACCGCAGCCTGTAAGTCAAGTATCACGTACTTAGATGGCGACGCAGGTGTGCTCCTATACCGAGGTTACCCTATCGAGGAAGTCGCGAGCCAGCTGTCCTACATGGAGGCTGCGTACTTAGTTCTTTTTGGTGAAGTACCCAACTCTGAACAGTTATCAACATTCGAAAAAGACACTAGTAACGCGGTAGGAAATCTCGACGTTGATTTCTACTCAACGCTTGTTGGTCTCTTTTCTAACTCGCACCCAATGCTTTTTCTTCACGCTGCAGTGCAGACACTTCCTATATCTGATGGTGGGTTCTTGGAGAACGCGCCTTTGTTTATCGGAGCACTCCCAGTGTTGTCCGCTATGCACGCGCGCGCTGCTGCAGGGCTAGAGCCGGTCGCGTGGCGGCTAGACCTACCATTCACCGAGCGTTTATTCCACGCACGTTTTGGTTTTGAAAGCAGGACCCTGTCCAAGGCCCTTGACCTCTTGTTGCTACTGCACGCTGATCATGAGCAAAACTGTTCAACGACCGCAGCGCGAGTTATCGCCTCTTCTCAGGCCGACCCACGACACGTCGTCGGTGGGGCGCTAGGAGCACTAGCTGGTCCTCTGCATGGGGGAGCAAACGAAGAGGTTCTCGTCCAACTTCAAGAAATGCTAGAGCATGGCGGTAGTACCGAAGAGATCCTCTCTGAAGCAAAATCTGGCACACGACGTCTCATGGGTTTCGGTCATCGCGTGTATAAGAACTTTGATCCACGCGCAACTCTCATCCGTAAAGCAGCTCACGACGTGTTCGAAGAGCTTGGTATCACAGACCCTTTGCTTGAGATCGCGACTAATCTGGAAAAAGCCGCTCTAGCGGACGATTACTTTGTCTCTCGCAAGCTGTACCCAAATGTGGATTTCTACTCAGGCTTGATCTACAGGGCTCTGGGGTTTTCCAATAACGAGTTCACACCGTTGTTCGGCATCGGTCGTTGCCCTGGCTGGCTGGCTCACTCCAATGAGCAGCGCAGCGACGCTGAGCAGCGGATCATACGACCACAGCAGATCTATGTAGGCCCTGCTGTACGTAGCCTCTAGTACTAGAACATACTGGTCGCGCTGTGGCTAGCTGTTAAACAAAGCCAGCGTGGCGGCTACAGAGTTTGCGACAATGGTGTTAGCCCATGGTGCGGGAGTAACTTTGCAAGACTCCAGCTCTACTCGACCTATAAGCACAAAGCGACCTTTAGCGACAAACGCTTGCCCTATGCATGCGCGTAGAGGATTACGTGGTTCTGTTGTCTCAAAAAATCCGACGTAAGCCGGCGCCTGGTAGACAGAACTCAGTGAGAGGTCTGGCGTTGCGTAACTGTAAGTCTCTTCAGTCCAAGACTCGACCATTATTCGCGCATCGTCGGCAGTTTCTAAAAGAAGTACAGCTTCCTGCATTCCGTACGAGGAGCCTTCCCAGTTGCGGACCCAGCTTTTTTTGATGGGATGATTTCTCCAGCCACGCGAGATATCTATAACGCCTTCCTCAAACTCATCGTTATACACGAGACGAGCAGGGCCGACGGCTGTTAAGAAAGCTGCTTCAAAGCTAGTGGGGTCCAGCATTACGTGCTGTAAGTCTGCTGACGCAAGCGTGTTGCTAGCTAGGCGTGAAAGGGCGTTAGGAAGGTCTGCCGCGATATCAGGGGCTGGTAGTCCTGGAACGCTAGAGGTAGTAGCAACCGTAGAAGCAAGCGCCGTGTCCTCGACTACAGTGGAAGACACTTGTGATGGCACTTGCGACGGCACTGGTACGTCTATTGATGCGTTGTTAGAAGAGCAGGATGCCGTGAAGAGGGTCGCGGCGACAAGAAATACGGCTGGGCGCGCTATTTTCATACAACACATTGTTGCGTCGAGACCGCTTGAGGCACGGACCTAGACGAGCTGACGGAGCTCGTCAGCGACTGACTGGGCCAACTCTAACTCTGGCGCGGTACAAGTTCCGTTCTCTAATAGCTCAAACACTGGTAAGCCTTGCTTTACTCCAGCTGAAACCATGCGTACAGACCATAAAAGGACCTGTTCCACGGGCATGTGTTGCCAGCTAGCTTTTGCCCAGGCGAGTGTGGCGTTCTCTTGTGCTCCTCGCGCCCACAAATCCTCTGCTACTGGAGCGGCAAAGTGTGGCCCAACTGTGGCCAAGCATCGCGCTGCCATTACGGCGGACAGGTCGGCTACTGCCGTGGCGAAACCACCTGGATTTCTGGCTGCTGCCCTAGCGCAAGCCTCTACGCTGAGAGGATGCTCGGCGTCTACTTCTAACAACTCAGCCACAGCCTGGCAGTAAGGTTGATTCAACTCAGATAGTAGCGATACGCGCATTGCGTGAAGACGTACAGTGTCCAACGCTAAACTAGCGTCGTGTATGGAGACAACCCCGTCGATCGTTGCTAGTGCTTCTTGATAACGGTGCATCGCCGTGAGGGCAGCAGCTTTCAAGAAGCGAGCAGCACCTTCTGGTTTGCCTAAGGCCAGAAGCTCGTCAGCCCGAGAAAGTGCGATCTCGTTTCTCTTATTTTCAAGCGAGTCGAGAACGAGCCATCCTAGAGCTGCCCTGCGGAAGTTCCCTGGAAGAGTTTTAGACTGGAGAGCTTCTTTATGTAGAACGGTCGCCTCTTCTGTTCTGAAGTTCAAGGCGTAGGCCCTAGCGAGTTCAAAAGTAGTAGACGGGTTTTTATCTTCGTCGTATGACGACTGCGCGATTCGTAAATTCCGTGCGCGTTTGCGCTCAGCGAAGTCTTCACAATAACCTAGGTGATCTAGCCTGAGGAGATTAGCGGCGAGTAGTCCGACGTTTAGTTCATCTCCGAACGCAGATGTGAGCTGTTCATGGATTTTGCCTCTCCAACGAACCTCTTTGGCTTTGAATACTCTAGCCACTCGCGCAGGCGCGCCTGCCGGCCTCGGGTTGGACAAAGGTCCGTGCGCGTTCCAGATGAATACCTCAAGTACGTCGTAGTTTGTGACCGCGAGAACCTCACGCATAGTTTTGATATCAGTAGAAGAGAGACGCTCGTCCGCATCTATACTAATGCCCCATTCGGCCCCGATCTCCACAGCTTTGGCGAGCGCCACGTTTCGAGCTGCTGCAAAGTCGTCCTGCCATGGGTGGTGTACAACTATGGCGCCCATGCTCACGGCTAGAGCAACAGAGTTGTCAGACGAGCCTGTGTCACACACCACTACCGCGTCCGTCAGCCCCTGTAAGGAAGCTAGACACTCTTGGAGCATTAATTCTTCGTCTTTTACGATAAGGCAGGCCACCAGCATCCCTTGGAATGTCCGCTGGTGGCCATATCTGTCAGGTGTTACGTGTGATCCGGCTGCTATACGGCACAGTAAAACGACACCCGCAATTGCATCCGGGAGAAAGAATACCTTATGGAACAAGATACAAAACCAGCTGACGACAAATCTAGTAAGAGCTACGACCAGGTTCTACGAGAGCAGCTAATCACTGCTGCCGAAGACATGGCTCAAGACGATGTGGGGATGCTCAACTTGAAGATCGCCGGAACTGCTGTACGTGAGTTACACCAGGCTTTTGCGGTGTTTCGTCCTTTCATCCAGCGGCGAAAAGTGACTATTTTTGGATCGGCGCGCACACCTGAAGATAGCGAACTCTACGAAGCCGCCCGTGCGGTAGCTGAAGAGCTCTCGACTCATGACTGGATGACAGTTACCGGTGCCGGCCCTGGGATCATGAAAGCCGGAATGGTGGGTGCTGGGGCATCAAACGCACTTGGTGTGACTATTCAATTGCCATTTGAGTCATCAGAGGGTGCGGCTTTAGTCGATGACAAATACGTCAGCTCAATGAAGTACTTCTTCACACGCAAGTTGATGTTGTGCAAAGAGAGTCACGCTTTTGTGTGCATGCCTGGCGGTTTTGGGACACAAGACGAGACATTTGAACAACTAACTTTGATGCAGACTGGGAAGGCCTCCATCACCCCTCTAGTCCTTCTTGACTCAGTGTCAGGAACATACTGGTCGAGTTGGTTTGACTGGTGTCGGGATCATCTCGTGTCGGCTGGTCTCATCGACAAGCACGACCTGTCACTACTGTACGTAGCAAACACGCCAGCTGACGCTGTAGCTCACATCATGCAGTTCTACCGCAATTACAACTCAACTCGCTGGGCTGGTGGTCGTCTCATAGTGCGCCTATCTAAAGGACCAAGCTCTGAGCAGCTCCTGGAACTTAACGAGAAGTTCGCACACATCTGCACCAGTGGCTCTATAGAAGAGTGCGGCCCCTCTCGAGCAGAACTGTACGACCAGGAACTTCTCGACCTTCCTCGTATCAGTCTGGCGTTTGATAAGAAAAGCAACGGCGAGCTGCGCGAACTCATCGACCACATCAATCTCTGGTAACACACCAGCACCTACTAGTGAGGTGAGTTTTTGAACAGCTGTATGTTTTACTGAGATGCTTTTCTAGCAGCGTCTGCAGTGCTTGCCTTCAACGTAAGGTATGAACCTATCAGTAAAGCCATTACGCCAGCCCTAGGGCCAAGAAGTAAAGTAGCTGCCCCTGACACTAGCGCAAGCCCTGCCTCTGTTTTCACGTAACGACTTGGTATTTTGGCGCTACAACACTTTGCGCGGCCCTTTAAAAATAAATACGACAGTACCGGTATGTTCTCAGACCAAGACAACTGCCGACCACAGACACATACTGATCTGCCGACGAGAGATCCTCTCCAACCACGGTCAGCTACGACTCCTAGGTAAGACGCAGTTGACGCCCCTAGCCATGTCAGGATGAATACAGATAGAAGCATCCTCGTTATAGTGTCGCAGCCTCGTGTCTAGTCACTAAATGACTGGACAGTTGTTGAGGTGACTTCAGAACTGCCAGAAATAGAAGATCCGCAGATGCCAGATATCACTGCCGTGGTTGAGGGAGACGACGACGCAGCGCCTGTAGAACCAACACAAGACGGTACAACTCCATGGTGGCATGCTCGAAAGTGGGCAGTCGCGCAGCTACTCATATCGCTGGCGTTACTAGGCACTTTCTGGGCTGGTTCGCGGCCGTCCCCTTACGCACTCCTTTCCGCTGGACCGACGATTGACGTGTCGTCAGGTGTAGAGAGCTCCAGAACGCGCCTGTATAAAAGCACAGGAGAGATTAGGCTTGTTACCGTATTTGTTTCTTCGTCTAACTGGCGAGAGTACGTATGGTCAAAGATGCCGTGGTCAGACACGGGGTCTTTAAAAGTAGATCTAAATCCTACTAATCGTGAAGCCTCTCAGGCTGATATGACTTCGTCGCATGACACCGCAGCGATGATCGCTGAGCAATACGTGTTTGGATCTCTAAAAAGCATGAAGCCAGCTGGTGCGGTAGTACTCGATGCTCTGTTCGGCGGTCCCGCGCAGAGCGCAGGCGTACTGACCGGAGACGTCATACTGCAGGTGAATGGCGAGAGTGTTTCAACCGCGGCAGAGCTAGTTGCAGTCGTGCAGGGAGAGACAGTCAATATCGAGCTTTCGCGCGGTGGTGTTATTAAAGAAATACAGATCCCGCTCAAAAAAGGGAAGATCGGTGTTGTCGTGAGTAACTACTACTCTGGCCAGCCTCTGGTTAATACGTTCACAGCAGAAGTTGGTGGTGCTAGTGCTGGACTGGCGATGACCTTAGCTTTTATCGACTCCTTGACGCCAGGTGACTTAACTAACGGAGATCACCTAGCAGCCACAGGGGTGATCATGCCTGACGGCTCCATAGGTATGGTTGATGGCGTCCAGTACAAAGCACGCGGTGCTGCGCGTGACGGTGCGACTTTGCTACTAGTTCCTAAAGGTAACAAGGAGAGCGTCAAGGATCCAGAACTACCTCTTTACGAAGTCTCAACAATACAAGAGGCAGTAGACTTTTTGTGCGACAGGGGCTCTGACGACGCTATCTGTGAGATGGAGAACTCCTAGTGCTCGCTGCGGGCTGTCGTCTAGCTTCGCGTGAGTTCCCTCACTATGTCCGATTCATGGTTTGCGAAGAGTCACTGTATGACGATGAACTAATCCGTAGTGATGTGTCCCCTTTGACTCTTGTGGCATCAATCGGCGGCTCGTGCGCTGTGATTGACGCGCGTCCTGATGGGTCAACACGAACCGCTATCACTGAAGGCGCTGCTGTGTGCGTTAGAAACGGGTCAGACTGGACAGTACTGCGAAGCGATCAAGGAGTGTCTTACTTTGAAGGTAGTACCGCTGACGCTATCTTGGTGTGTGCCGATGGTCCCATGGTGGATGCGTACTGGGCCAGTAACCCCGGTGCTGACGAGGCGCACCCATCGTTAGTAGCACTGCTATCTGAAGCAGACGAAGCTGGCAAACGCCTCTGGCGTATAGAGCAAACCCACTAAGGACCAATAGGAGTCCTACGTGCCTTGCCGGGTATTTAAGGCAACATTATTAGATGAACATCAGATGCGTTGTTTGTAGCCCTATAGACCCTTTAGTGATGTGCTCTTGTAGCCGACCAAGCGCTAAACGTGACGTTAAGGGCGTGAACTACGCCTGTCTCGCGCTCGTCGTGTTTGTGTTTATCGCGTCTTGTTCCTGGGTAGCGTCTCGGGTAGAAGCGGCCGCTATAGACGAACGTGTAGCACCTGTTGTTACTGCCAGTCCCGAAGTACAAGCCTCACCTAGCACAATGACAACTCCAGTACCTGTCACAATAGAGCCTGTACCTACGAGGCTTCTTGCGACAGTGCGTAATGCGCCGCTGGCTGCCGGTTATGCGCACGTTCCCGTTGGTTGCGTGGAAATACTCCCACTCATCTCGTCCGCAGGGCTACCCGAGTGGATGAGTCTTGTTGCTTGGCGTGAAAGCCGGTGTAAGTCAGGAGCCCTCCGCGATGACCTCTCTACCGGAGACCTATCGTACGGGTATTTCCAAATCAACACGCTTGGCTACCTATGGGGGGAGATACAAGATCGTTGCCAGGTATCTCAGCGAGAAGAGCTCCTGGAGCCCGTGACGAACGTGCGGTGTGCGGGCGCGTTGTACCGAGCCTACGGCTATAAACCTTGGGACTCAGGCTTGTATTTTGAATAAAAGCGTGCTCTGGGGATCCTGGTGAGCATAGTTATTGTGTGAAAAAGTACTTTCCTACAGCCGCGTTGTTGGCCGCTTTAGCAGCGACCCCGCAGGGACTCTCTTACGAGGCAGGGGAGGGGTTTGTAGCGGCGATACTCTCTGTGTTCTCTCACGTCGACCTTGGTCACATGTTGCCAAACATCGCAGTTCTGCTGCTGCTTTCCCGTCCATGGCGCGCCTCAGCGTTTCGCCTGTTTTTTATATTCCTTATCGGAGGACTGTGTGGGAACGTAGCGGTCACTATGTTCTCTCAGAGACCTGTGCTTGGAGCTTCAGCGGGTGTGTTGGCTGTTCTAGTTTTTGAGACAGTTCTAGGCGCGCGGCAACGCGACATCCCACCTGGGTTGCTTTTAGCATCAATAATCTCCGTGCTGGTATACACCGCGGGGTTCAGAGTGTCGCACCTGCGTGAGGGGTCTAGCTACGTACCTCATGTGGTTGGCGTCTCAGTCGGAATGCTGTGCGTCCTGTTGTTTGTAGCAATGCTTTCTTTGCGTACCGTGACCCGCGGAGAGATAACTGGACGGTGACAGGGATGCCCTCTGCAGATAGTTTAGTTGTCCGAGTTATAGGAGTGGGTTGCTCATCGAGCAGAGAGCATTCTTCCACCTCCTTCGTACTTGAGTACGCTGGGCAGAAGCTCGCGATTGATTGCCCGCATCCGATACTGCACCAGGTCCATGATGCAGGCGGTGGGGATGCCCGGCTGATCGACGACTGGATCATCACGCATATACACGCAGACCACGCCTCGGGGCTAGAGAGCCTTGCTTTCTCTCGCTGGTATGGGGCGCACAAAAAGACCAATGTCGTCGGTGTCGGTGCAGTACTAGAGGATTTGTTACAGATACATGATGTGAGCGCTCTCAGTAAGCAGACGACCATCGCTGGTGAAAGAGATCCATTGCGAGCTCGAGATGTGTACAACTCTGTTCTTCTGCGTTACGACGAGCCGGCCCAGTTGGGTTTATTCTCTGTGGAGATAGCCAGAGCTACGCACGTCGTGCCTACAACAGCTATCCGAGTCACGGCCCCTAACGGGAGATCGTTTGCGTACTCGGCTGATACGGTGTTTGATAGCACGCTTCTGTCTTGGCTAGCGTCTGCTGACGTGTTCGCTCATGACTGTGCGGGAGGTCCTATACATGCGAGCTGTGAAGAACTTTTGTCAAACACTCAAGTACAAGATCGTTCGAGATGTCTTTTGGTACACCGTAGCGACCTCTCTGCAGGTACGGTGTACAACATGCGCGAAGCGGGCTTTGTTATACCGCAAGCGGGTCATACTGTCACGCTCGCGCAGGACGGTACAGTAGCGCACCGCGCTTTGAGGCTTAACAACTAACATACGCAGTAGCCGCTGATGTCTCTTTGAGATACCATGAAAACAGATACACCAGACGTGACGGTGTGTTATGTGACTACCGCGCTGATGAGAGAGTTAGAGAACAAGCTTTCGTATACTCACAACGCCCTTCTTGACGGCCCTTATGCAACAGTATCTATAGGAGGGGTCTTGCATCCTAATCCAGAGTGCCCCGCGACTTGGCCGTCCGAGGACATGATACCGCAACGTGGTGAGATGATTGGTGTATCTCTCTCAGTTCTCGTAGCTCCCACTACTTGCGCTTACTGCGCTGGTTTCTATCAAGACAGAGGCGCTGGCGCCAAGTGGATGATGCAGCAGCTTGCTCCTGCGCTAGCTACACACGACATGCTCAACGGTGTTGGCAGGGCTGGCTACAACCTCTCCCGCATAGTGGAGACGCGTCTTTTGCGGCAGGCGACAATAAGCGAGCTGTTACGTATGGTTTCATGCCCTAGAGATACATCTTTAAGTGGCGGCGTGTGGCTTGTGCGGCGTAATGAAGCGTCGTCACTAGAGCGCCACATGGTATTGGAAGGTTCGTTGTCTCATTACGCAGACGGGACATCCATAGTGGTCACGACAGACGACTGCGCGCGTTGGGGGCTAATGTTGTCTGCTCACTTTTGCGCAAGTGACGCTGCTGCTGCATCTGTCTATGAGACGCTTCGTGAGCAGTTGTCCAATGATTTTAGTAACGACTTAGTCTGGGCTAGCGCAAAGTCATTGTGCGTATAACTACTGAAGGAGCTTTGCCTTCAAGCGCTCGAACTCGTCACGTCCTATAGCTCCGTCTTGCAAGAGACGGTGAAGTGTCGCGAGTTCTGACACTGCTGATGGTCCTGAACCAACTGCACTAGCGATCGCATGGGCACTCCTAGTTCTACCACGCTCTTCTAGCTGCTCCTTGGAGCGGTAGATAACCTGTTGGACGCTGTTTGGATTTCGCACGTCTGTGATGTGTTGCTGGCCGCCTTCTGAGGCGGACTCAATAACTAGGTCACCGGCGCCGACTACGCGTTCGAATATCGACTGTTTGAAAACTACCGTGTTGATATTCCCAAGTGGAATCTCAATACCGCTTTTAGCAAAAACTCCGGCGCGCACCACAATCCTCTCGGAAGTGACAACAAAGTTGGTCGTGAACCAGCGTGCAAGAGCCGCAAGCAACCATAACGCCGAAACTACAAGCGATGCAGCAGCAATGTACCTCAGACCCTGCCAGAGCCATCCGTTACCTATAGAGGCTCGTATCCACAACACCAACAAAGCTACCGTGATCAATACCTGCGGAGCAATTGTCAACCAGTGTGGTTTCAGGTCCAGTACCAGCTCTTCGTCCTCGGTTAGCAGATTTTTAGGGTAGGCCATACTACTTATAGTCCTGCTTTGCTACCGCTACGCAGGGGTACCCAGATACGTAGTACCGGCACCGGACCGTGGTATTTGTGACTAGCACAGTGAAACGCTCAGAAGATATAACATGGGGAGCTTTCCCGAGCCCTGGTGGTTGGGATCTAGGCCCAGACCCGCGCTCCTTATTTGTGGATACTGACGAATTACGCGCGAGTTGCTCGGCAGAGGTTAGGGAGTGGTTGAAACCTCGTTTACTACCACCTACGAGATCGTTTATAGTGTTACTGCGTCTGGCAGTAGTGCTTGGCAAGCACAAGCTATCTCGTCGAGTAGATCGTGGTGACCGTCTAGCCGCAGAACTAGTTCGCACTTTTAGCAAGCTAGGACCTACTTTCGTGAAGCTAGCTCAGATCATCTCAGCTGGGGAGGGCATCTTCCCTGACTCGTTGGTTTCTCAGTGTCGAACGCTTCTAGATAAAGCCCCGGCGGCAGACTTTTCGGAAGTTCATAAAACTCTTTCTGAAGAGCTTGGCGTGAGCTACATGCAGTATTTCAGCAGTTTGGATAAAGTGCCAGTTGCAGCAGCATCCATAGCTCAGGTGCATAAAGGAACGTTACTAAGCGGCGCTACGGTTGCCGTAAAAGTACAGAGACGCGACATAAAAAAACTAGTCGAAAAGGATGTAAAAGCCCTCAGCTGGATAGCTAACAAAGCAGTGGGACGGTTGCCTATAGCAGCTCTTGCGAATCCACCGGCGTTAGTGGCGCTGTTCGCTTCGACTATTAGCGAGGAACTCGACTTCCGTATAGAGGCGTCTGCTTCAGTGGAGGTGGCTGCGTCGTTGCGTGTTGCAAACCACGAAGTACTGAAGGTCCCGCGCGCCAGAGTAGAACTGACAACCAAGCGAGTTCTGGTCTCGGAGTTCGTAGAAGGAGAGACATTGTCTGGCGATGGCCTAAACGTCTCTCATCAGATGGGTGTCGAGATGGTGTCCGCTCTCCTCACCTGCCTTCTAGAGGGTGCGCTTTTATCTGGAGTTTTTCACGGCGACTTGCACGGCGGGAACTTAATTGTAAACCCTTCAGGATCCATCTACCTATTGGACTTTGGTATTACGGCGCGTTTCACCGCAGACGAGCGTTTGCATTTTGCGAGACTAGTAACGGGCGGCATGAGCGGCGACTGGCGGTCGCAGGTCCGTGCCTTGGTCGGTCTTAACGCGTTACCTGCAGACGTTGATGTTGAGTTCTTAGGAAGAGAACTTGGACTGGACCGACAGCTGGACGTTGGGTCACTTGAGGCTGATGAACTCGCGAGAGAGCTGCAAAACCTATCGCGTACTCTCTTGAGCTCAGGTGCGCGGTTGCCGACGCAGCTGATGCTGTGGGCCAAAAACCTCGCATTCCTCGACCGGACAATCGGTATTCTCGCCCCAGAAGTAGACATGATCACCCTCTTGACCAAAGTCGCATCGAACTTTCTGCAGGGCAACGCCGCTGAATTGTTGCCTCTTGTTGGAGGAGAAGTGACGCTCTCTGTGGAAGCTGTGAAGTCCTCTATGGGTGTTGGAGCAGACGTTGAGAAGATGTCCTGGCGCGAGATGGCTGAGCGTCGAAACCTGATAGCGGCACGCGCTAAGAAGGTGGTGCAGTAGGCCTCTTTCGACACCTTGTAGGTATGGAAGATATCTGGACCAAACTAACGTCAAAAGCGATTGAGGCTGCCCAGCATGCTTACGCTCCGTACTCTAAGTTAAAAGTAGGAGCAGCTGGTGCAAACAGCAATGGGGACATCTTTGTAGGTTGCAACATTGAGAACTCTTCCTTTGGTCTGACCTTGTGCGCTGAGTGTTCCATGATTTCGCAGATGGCTTTATCGGGATCAAGAGATCTTGCCTTTGTCGTCTGCCTAGATGAGTACGGGAAACTACTCGCGCCATGCGGTCGGTGCAGACAGCTACTAGCAGAGTTCGGTAGAGGGCGCTGTCAGGTACTCACTGGTGACGGGCCCGTCGCTCTGTCCTACTTACTCCCTGGTGCGTTCTCGAGTGCGGATCTGAGGAAGCCATGAGCCCTGCAGACATCATCTGTAAAAAGAGAGACGGGATAGAACTAAGTGACGAAGAGCTGTCGTGGTTTCTAGGTTCGTACATGCAAGGCGGTGTGGCTGAAGAACAGATGTCAGCGTTCGCGATGGCTGTCGTATTTCAAGGAATGAGCGAGCGCGAACTAAATACGTGGACCCGATTGTATGTTGAGTCAGGCGAAGTATTGAGTTGGGAAACTGGTGGTCGTCCTTTGGTAGACAAGCACTCAACAGGCGGAGTCGGCGACAAAGTGACGCTCGTTCTCACCCCTTTGGCGGTGGCGTGCGGTCTTGCAGTACCGCAACTTTCAGGGCGGGGGCTTGGGCACACCGGTGGCACCCTTGACAAACTCGACGCTATTAAGGGATGGCGCTCTGAGATCACCCGTGAAGAGATGCAAGAACAGATGCGAGGTGTCGGCGGCATGATCGTATCTGCTAGCGCCGAGATCGCACCCGCAGACAAGAGGCTTTACGCGCTGCGCGACGTTACTGGAACAGTCGAGTCTATACCGCTAATTGCCGCGTCTATCATGGGCAAGAAGATAGCTGAAGGTACAAGCGGCCTCGTTCTTGACGTCAAAGTTGGTAAGGGTGCTTTCATGAAAACACTCGAAGACGGGCGTGCTCTTGCAAAGACGATGTGCCGTATTGGCCAAGCCAACGGAGTGAGGACTCTGGCGGCACTGACTAGCATGGACCAGCCATTAGGACGTTCTGCTGGCAACGGAGTAGAAGTGCTCGAGGCGTTAGAGTGCTTAAACGGGGGAGGTCCCGCGGACTTGCGAGAGCTGACGTTAGTTCTAGTAGAACAGATGCTACGCGTTGGCGGAGTGCAAGGCGTAGATCCAGAGAAAGTCCTGAACAGTGGTGAAGCTATGCGTGTCTTTGAGGAGATAGCCAAAGCACAGGGTTGTAAGCTACCACTAGACGTTGCGCAATCAAGCTTCACTTCAGAGCTGCTGGCTGAAAGGGACGGTTACGTACACAATATTGATGCCATGACAGTGGGTGTGGCCGCGTGGCGCACAGGTGCGGGCCGTGCGCGCAAAGAAGACGAGGTGCAAAAAGGTGCTGGAGTTGTGTGGGAGGTCGGTATTGGAGACTATGTTCGCAAAGGCCAGGTTTTAGCGAAAACCTATTCTGATAACTCACTCACGGCTGCAGAATCATGCACTGCTCTAAGTGGCGCTTTTGACATAAACGCTGAGGTTCCACAACATAAAGCTAAAATGCTTTTGTCTCTAGTGGAGTAACGATCGCGTGGCTTGTTGAACTGGCGACCATCACATCCGTTTTATTTTTTAACGAGTTCGATACTTATCTTTATACGCGTTGCGATCTCGTCGTGTAAGTTCAACGCCTTGGTCTTGCCTTCTTTTGACGAATCTTCCATCACAGTTTCACAGTAGACTTTGACTATAGGTTCAGTGCCGCTTTTCCTAACCAGTACTCTCGTTTTACCTAAAGATGTGTCCAGTTCTGTAATGGATGTCCCAGTTTCTTCCCCAGAGGCAAGTAGTAGCTTGCCAGCCCTAGAAACCACCCAGTTGGTGTTGTCAGAAAGAGCTCCAGCTACCCCTTGAGGCGTTGGCATAATAAGAGATGCATGGCAGGGGATAGTTTTTTGTGAAGTGACGTGATAGCCGTGTTCCTTGAAAATATCGTCTAAATACTCAGTGATACTGCGGCCCTCACTGGCCAGCTTTGACGCAAGGCTCGTTATAAGGTGCATAGCACTTACGCCATCTTTGTCTGACACCAAGCTGGGATCGACACAGTAACCAATAGCTTCCTCGTATGCGAACGATAGCTTGGGTGCGCGCGAGAGCCATTTGAAACCCGTCAGAGTCGTGTGGTGCTCAATACCGTGGCGCGCTGCGATCTTCTCTAGCAAACTGGACGAGACGACGCTGCAGGCGAAAGACCCGGAGACACCTCCGGACGCCAAGTGCTGCCCAAGGATGGCACCTACTTCGTCACCTGAGAGGAGTCGCCATCCGTCTACTCCGTCACGAACACCAACAGCGCACCGATCGGCATCAGGGTCGTTGGCGATCGCGATGTCCGCGTCTATGGATATAGCAAAATCCAATAACAACTTAGCAGAGTTCTGATTCTCTGGGTTTGGTACCGGGGTGGTGGGGAAGTCTGGGTCAGGGTGTTCTTGTGGTCCAAAAAATCTTATATCTACTTGTGATTCATCTTTGTAGAGGGCTCGAACTGTCTCTGCCCCAACACCGTGCATTGCGCTGTAGGCAACGCGTATCGCGGATGGATGATCTCTACTTTTTAAACGAGACACGTACGGATCCAGAAAGTTTCCGGGCAGTACGTTGTACGCGTATCCCTCCGTGGCATGATCGCTGACTACTGTTTTTCGTATCTCTTGTATTTCTAAGTCTGTCGGAGAGACGATCTGGCGGCCGTCTGACATATATAGCTTATAACCGTTGTCGTTCGGCGGGTTGTGACTAGCTGTTATCATCACGCCTGCAGCTGCTTCTAGATGACGTACGTAGAACGCAAGCACCGGAGTGGGTGCTGGTCTTGGGAAGAGGAATACTTCCATGCCACGTGATGCGAACACACTCGCTGCTGCTTGTGCAAATTCTAAACTCTTATGGCGCCCGTCGTAGCCGACAATGACCCGTTGAACATCTTCAGGCATCCTGTCTTTTTCAACAACAGTTGCTACAGCCTGCGAGAAATCTCGTACGTTGGTGACGTTCATGCCAGAAGGCCCGTACATCATACGAGCACGTAGTCCGGCGGTACCAAACGCGATGGGGACGCCGAAACCATCATGCAGCCTTGACAGCGCTGCTAAGTCACCCGCTGACGCTAAACGTAGATCATTAGAGAGTTCGGATTTAGCGTGCTCGTCAGTGTCTCGCTCAAGCCACTGTAGTGCAGCGCTCTCCGTTGCGTAATCTAAAGGACTCACGGTGCTTCTTTTAGACAGGTCTCTAGAACGCCGACAAGAGAACCAGCAGCACGCTTACCGGCCTCAGTCACTTCACTGTGAGAGAGCTCACCAGTTACGAGTCCTGCGGCGTAATTAGTGACCAGAGAGAGACCTAAGACTTCCATTCCGAGAGAACGTGCGTATATAGCTTCCAGTGCTGTAGACATGCCAACTAAATCGGCTCCCATGGTGCGAGCCATGCGCACTTCAGCAGGCGTCTCGTACTGCGGTCCGGAGAACTGCATATAGACACCTTCTTCTATACCAGCGTGTTTGTTGGCTACGGCAGAGCGCCACTCTCGGTTATAGGTGTTTGTCATATCCACAAAAGTCGGCCCAGTGAGCGGAGTGCAGCCTGTCATGTTGATGTGGTCACTGATGAGGACGGGAGTTCCTGGCCCTCTTTTCATACTTGTGCTACCGCATCCGTTCGTCAGCACGATCGACCTGCACCCCAGTTCTTTTGCGACAGCCACTCTAAACACAGAGGCGGACACTCCGTGCCCTTCGTACAGGTGGGTGCGGCCGGCGAATGATAGAACCTTTGACGCGACGCAATCCAACGCTCCGACAGAGCCGTCGTGTCCTGGGACTGCTGGCTGACGGAATCCCGTGATATCGGAAACTTTAAACGTAGGAGATCCGTTGCCGAGTATCTTGGCAGCATCTGACCATCCAGAGCCGAGTATGACTGACGTGTCAAAAAACTCTCTGTTAAGGACTTCTCTAATCTCGGCTGCGGCTTTTTTGACGACTTCTTGCATACCAACACATAGTGCTTACCGCGACCTAGACGTCACGTTTTCAGACCTTGATGGCGTACACCCATCCATCATTAGAGCCGACATAAGCTACGCCGTCTTGCACCTTAGGTGAGGACATGATCCACCCTTGTGTTCTGAACGACCACAGGGTTCTGCCGGTAAAACGGTCAAAAGCAGACAGATCACCATCGTTTCCGCCAACTAGTACGGTGTCCTTCCATACAGCTGCTGCTGAGCCGACCTGGTAAGGGCCAGGCCATTTGTTGTGCGATGTCCCCGTACGAGCACCCCAGAGAAACTCCCCAGTGCGCGCATCCATGGCTCTTAAAATAGATGCGTCTGAGTGAAAGTAGGCGACGCCTTTATCCACAGTTGCATCAGTGACGTTACGTTCGCCGTAAAAAGACCACACGAGCTTCCCGTTGTCTGCGTTCACACCGTAAACCGAGCCAGCTACGCTCGTTATCAGCGCGACGTTCTCGTGGAAACGTGGAGTGCTTAAAACGTTAGAGCGCGGGCCGTCGGGCGTTATGTTCGTGTCTACTGGGATATCAGGATCGATTTTATGATCATTTGCTAGTGCAGCCGCAAACTGCCAAAGTAGCTTTCCTGACTTTGCATCGAGAGCGTGCAAGTAGCCGTCGTCTGCGCCTATGTACACAACTCCGTTTCGGTAAGCAGCTGACGACTGTACCCACATATCCAGCTTGTACTCCCACAGGAGCTTCCCTGTGTTTCTATCTAGAGCCCTTAACGAGTGGCTTCCGCCGCCGCAGTAGAGAATGTCGCCAACAGCAAGCGGTGATGACTGGAAAACGCCATCCGCCTTGTACTGCCACACTAACTCTCCAGTGTCAACTTTGACCGCGTTCATAAGAGATGAACTACTTCCGTAGAACACCAAATCTTTATCTACATAGGGGATGACGTCCACTGCGTGCTGGGACGGAGTAGACCATATCTTCTGACCAGTTTTCACATTAAGTGCGTATAGAGAGCCGTCGCGACTGCCAATGTATAGCAAGTCATCCTTGAACGCTGCTGACGAGGAGACGACGTCCCCCGTTCGGTAACGCCAGAGCATGCTTCCCGGTCCGCAATCTTTTCCCAGTTCTACGGTTCCCGGTTTTTGATCAAGTTTAGGAGTTGTAGAAGGTGGTGGTGGGTCTGTTGGAGCAGCCAGCGACGGCGTACCAACTAGGTTCTGAGGTAGGTAGCAACCCGACGAGTCTTTCACTACTTTCGGCGCGACTTTCTTTAGATTTATAAACGCAGACATGTCTTCGGTGCGTAACGCGAACTCACTGTCAGTAGAAGGAATCGGGCGCGCCTCTGCAGTACTTGTTGTAGGAGCTGAAGTAATGCTCATTGACGACGCAACGAGCGGGTTAAGAGCCTTATCCTTTGAGCTACGGCTTGCGACGTTAGCAAGTACACTCAGTGACGTTACTACTACTGTCGCCACAACTACTCTGCCAAAGAGATGAGTCGGGGCTTGCTTGCCACTGACTCCGGGGTTCACTTTTTCTGCCCCACTACTTTGTCGTCCACCAAACTCATAACCATCATCGAGCTTGTAGAACCGACCGGTGCGCGCGACGCTGTGATGCTGCCAGGTAGTCCTTCTACAGTAAAAGTCGCGATGAACATATCGTCAGTGCCAGTTTCCTTGTAGCTATCTTTATCAAAATAGGATTTCACAAGCTTGCCTCTTACATGAGTAAGGGCTGAGTCGTAACTACTTGAAGGGATGTTAAAAGTCAAAGACCTATCGTGTAAGAACGCGTACGGTGCCGTACCGTCTAACCGAGGCTGTACTGACGTTCCTATGAGAGAGGCAGAAGGTGGAGCTGGTATTTTCGACGCCCAGTCAGTCACTGTACCAACAGTTGGCTTTTCCAAGTAAGGGCCTGTCGCCGTACCGGTTGCTGTACGTACAACTACGAAAGCCCCGCCTTCTGGAAGATCGTAAGTGAATACTGACACCTTCCCAACGTATTCGTGCTTGGTGTCAGAGAACGTAACCTTCATACCGGCCAGGCCTGCGTTACCGTCCCAGTTACCCATGGTAACTGACGTCGCTGCATCTTGTAGTTGTAGGCCTGCGCTCACAAGACGAGCAGACACTTCTTCGAGCGCTAGTGCGCTAGTCCCTTTTTGGTAGAAAGAAAAACCCCATGTGACTGTAGTGGAGCCAGGGTACTGGTCGGTTGGGGGTTTAGACCACACGTTTACTTCTAGCCCGGCTAACTTTGTATCTTCCGGCACTACGTATAACTCAGTTGGTAGCCCTATCGTGCTTTTCAATAACTTTTGCGAAGATTCAGGAGCTCTATCTGGAGGTGTTGTGGTTGTGGACGTAGAGGTGGAGCCCTCCGTCGGCGCAGCTGTAGTTACTTTCCCAGAACCAGACGCGGCGTCAAAGAGGCCTGCCTGATCGGAAGAGGAGCTAAAGAAAACAAACTTTAGTAGAACCCCGAGCACAACTACAAGCGCGCCTAATATTAAGTACTGTCGCTTCGGTGAAGAGTCCGCAATCTTAAAGTCAGTAACCGGCCTTAGATGCGGTTGATAAGAGTCAGCGCTAGCGTCTTTTGAAGCTTCGACTTTCGTGGGCTGCACTAAATCGATTTCTAGTTCTGATGTCCAATACTCTCCATCCCAGTAACGCATCTTCTGCTCATCGCCCGGGTCTGTGTACCATCCTTCTTTCATTATTAGTACAGTCCTTGTGGTTGCTCATTCGACACGCAGGACGAGAATGCGTGCATACTGCCTGCGGTAATTGAGTCCACAGAAGCTGCTAACAGCTTTTGATGGTAAGTGGTTCACCTAAAGCGGACGAAAGGGCCGCAGCCTGCTGACTGGCGCGACAGAGGGCGTTTAGTACTAGTTCGTCGCCGGTGAGCACAGCTTTGTTTCGTATCCTCGCAAGCACTGGAGTACCTTCCGGCCACGGCAGCTGCGTAGCGAGCAGGACGAACGTATCGGCTGCTAATTGCCAGACACGACTGTCGTCGTCTTCAAAAGCTCTGTTGTAAAGAGCCTCGAGCTCTATAGGCGAGAGTCCTTTGCCTGGCAGCTGAGCGGCTGTGTGCTTGCGTACCTGGACAGACGAGTCAGACATGCCGAGCCTGTACATCTCGAAGGAACTTCTGCGGTAGCCGTCGACAACGTACTCATCGTCTGGATCGTTTGCAGCGTCCCCTATGTAGAGCGACGCATTGTTCCGCGTTACCGGATCCTCTGATAACAAACTCTTCAAAACCCAGGCGTCGCTTCGGCTAGTGCTTGTGGCTTCGTCGCGTTTTGCGCAGGATGAGAACAATAAAGACCCTGCAATAAGAACGCACGCGGCTGCTCGACGCATCAGTAGTCCATAGGTTCTGTTATGGCAGTCTCACACTTTTGCTTGTAGAAAGTCGGAGCCGCGACACACAGCTTCTCAAGCAACGCAACTGTACCTGTAAGATCTCGCATGCGTATCTGGCGAATTGCGCCGGATAAGCACCCACCGACCAGGAGCTCTGTGTTAGCGGCTGAGCACAGCCTCACCATCTCCGTAGGGTCTCCTTTGGATTGCTCAGGTGCGGTATACCCGCTAGCTGACGTGCAGTGGTAGACAGCATTAAGTTCTTTCGCTCCCTCTAGACCTGGGTCTAACTGCGCGCAGTACCTCACAGCCTGAGAGACGTCGTGACGTGCTAGACGTAGCATCATCGGCCCTGTCTCTACTACACAACTGTTGCGGTGTTTCGTGCTGTAACCGTTACACATTTTCAATACGTCCGAAACGCTCTCGATCGAAACTGGTGCAACAGACCCGACCCCAAGCAGCATCGACATCGTTACACCGCCGCCGCACTCTATAGTCATCTGCTCCTCACCCAAAGCGTCGCACACTGCGAGCGCGTCCTCGAGATCGCCACCTGACGAAGGCCACGCAGCGTGCCCTACACCGTGCGCACATTTGCGAGCTGGGAAACTCGGGTCCTTACCTGAGACCTTGGAACACAGATCAAGTGCCAGCCCTGTTACTTCTTCATCACTGACACTCTTGCCCCACGTTTCGAAAACTCCATGTATCACTCCAAGCTCGCAAGTGCTGTCTACTTGTGTCAAGGCTTTCCCAATGTCCTGTGTTACTGAGTAAACAGTCATGCCGAACTTGTGTGACGCGGTGTGGCAAGAGACCTTGAGAATCGGCACTTCAAGTGCTTGGCGGAACGCGCTCATAGCGGCTGGGACTCCGTCGGTCTGTGCGACAGCTGAGGCGCCGTCTGCAAGACATGCGTCTGGGACTTGTAGGTTCGCAGAAGCACACTGCTGGGCCCACTGATCGTAAGTCTCCGCGTTAGAAGGAAGTTTTGGAGCGTCTCCCTGTTCTAAGGTCGTGCTAGGTGTAGTGCTGTCTGTAGGTGCGCTGGGAGCAGGTGAGAGCGACGAATCAACTAGCGATAGAGGCATGCTTGGCTTTTCGTAAGACCACATCGACGCAACTGCGAGTAAGAAAACAGACACAGCGAGAGCGAGTGTCGATTTGCTGTGCGCTCTTTTCATCTTGTATACCGTGTAAAGGAACCCGTGTTGTGCAACAAACGCAGCTAGAGTGCACTTTTACAACACGCCAGCTGCCGCGTACTGCTCTGGGAGATAAGCACTTGGAGAGTCAAGCGGGACCAGACGAGGTTTCCCTACGCATGGTAGAGCTCCCCAGCCTGTAAACCAGACAGGCTCTTGGAAGGACCCGTCAGGTCGACGCCATCCTTGCGTAGAAATACGATTTGCTACGATTATCTGTTCACTAACAGAGGCTGTTTCCGCGGTTCGCGCAAACTCGCGCCCACCCCACTGGTACCAGGTTCCGTTGTAGATACCAAGACCACCAGACCACGTCCCCGGGTTGTCCCAGTCTTGATGTGTCTCACAGTAGGCTAGTTCCATCCAGAACTCAATCGTGGCTATCTTTTTCCCAGTGCCGCCGGCGTAAAGTCCAGCTGCACGCGTGGGACGAGCAACAGGTACAGCCAAAGGCTCTACGGGCTGTGCAGGAACGTTCGTTGTTTGCTCACTACTGTCTTGTACCGCAGTATTTGCAGGTTCGATACTCGGTTCTCGGTCTACGTACAATGGCTCTTCAGACGACAAGACCTGCGCAGGCGCTGAGGCTGCTGGGGCGTTAAATACAGCGAGTGTTGTGATTATCAACAGAACAGGGAGGGTTCCCGCAAAGCGCAATGTTCCTGAGAAGGGGCGCATTTTAAGCAGTGCCTTTTGTGTCGTGGGAGAACATCAGTTCAATTGCGTCTGTATATGCCATGTGATGTTCCTCTCGTAGTTCGGTTTAGAGATTTTTACTGCTAGTCGGTGCTGAACACCGCTGTACCAAGCGCGGTCTTCTCTGCTTCACGGCAGGTACTTTCTACAGGAGCGTTGTTACATACGGACGTATAGGAATCGGGAGATTTACCAGAACCCATGTGAGTGTTAGCCAAGCCCCATGCTGCACCGTTGGCACAATCTTCTGCGTAATCTGCCTCAGCTCTACAGGCGGCAAACACTTCCTTAGCAGGTCTGCCTCGCAAGGCTCCGCTGTTGACAGCCCCTATGCCAACCGCGTACGCACAACTAGCGTCAGTTGGAGCTTGACGGCACTCTTTTAACTGCAAATCTAGCGGCGATCCTTTCATCAATCCCCAGATCTTCTGCCAGCACTCACCTTGAACCTGCGTTAACAACCCTTTACACACAACAGACGGCAGGCCCCGTAGTCCTGGGTTTGGTGAGGACGGCGTTCGGTCTGTGATGTAGGCCATAGAAACCCCACCTGCGCAAGACGTCACTAAAACTTGGCGGCTCAGCTGAGTGCATGACTCAACTGCTGCCTTATAGTCGCTCGGTATGCGGAGAGTTATACCGTGACCGATGCCGTGGGCGCATGTTCCGTCTAGCGGGCTGGCTACTTTGTCGCACACCGTGAGGAGCTCCTCTGTGAAAGCCTTTTCGTCTGCGGAGATAGCAAACTCTTCTGTAGCACCATGACCGATGCCTCCCTGACACAGATCAGGACGTAGTGCTTGTAGTGCTAGTAATGAGCTTGATTTGGCTTTTACTGCGGCCACACCTATGGCGTGCGCTACCGCGTGACACTCTGACATGCCCTTTGCGGCGGCGGCGGCGAGACTAGCAGCCGCAGAGTCAGGGTCTGTTCTGGCAAGCTCTACTATCGACTCTTCGTTAGCGGAGAGCACAAACAATGGTTTGTCAAGCTCAGAGTCAGGCGATACACCGAGAGCGGTAGTCGTTAAATTCGCTACCGTTGTAGGCGTGGTGCTTTGCGGAGGAGCTTCTAGAACAAGGCTTTTAGCCGTCTGTGCTGGGCCGTCTGAGCATACAACCGAGAGCAATAGGGCGGCCAGGGATAAAGCGGCAGCTAGAACTGATCGAGTACGCGTCATTATTCGAACTGTGTCGAGAGGCCTGTTATGCGCACCCTTGTCTAGAGCTTCGAAAAGCTTGCTTTTTAAGCGCTCTGCGGACTATAAACAGCAACCAGGCAGCTGCCTGGTGTTGCACATGAACGAGGTGAGGCCGTGAGACTATACGCAAAGAAAGCAATCCTTGAAGCGCTTGCGGGCGTTCAGTTGCCTGCGAACGAAAAGCGGGTTCTGGCAAAAATCGGAACGATCCAACGCGTAGAAAGCGGTCAGATGCTAACTGCGATAGGCGGACGCGGCTCTGGTGTGCAACTCCTCGTTAGCGGCGAGGCAGTAGCCGTGCGCAATGACGGTACAACGTCGACGATCTCTTGCGTCAACGGGGTTCCTGGAGTTATCGGTGAAGTCAACGCTCTTGGTGTGCGTTCCTATCAAGTCGCTGACGTCACCACGACATCTGAAGCCACCTTGATCGTCATCCCGGCAAAAAGTTTAAGTGTGCTCTCTACAGACGCGCCTGCTGTACTGTCTGTGATCGAGGAAGCTAAACGCATTCGCGTAGCGTCACTGAACGAGGCTAAAGAACTCTTCGCCCAGGAACGTGCCGCTAACGAAAAAGCTCTCTACGACAAGCTCAACACGCTGTAGCAGGTAGATCTTTTGTCGGGCAAACACCTTCGACAAGATGTCGTTTGGAGCGTACGCATCCGTACTCCAGTAAACGGGCATTGACTTTGTTGATGTGCAGTTTGTCGCCAGGTACTTTTACGTATTTACGGCCCAGGGCTGCACCTAACAAGCGACCTACTGCATAACACACGTCTGACAGCTCGTCACGCGACGGCTCCCTGAAAAGCTCTACTGACTCTGCTGCTAACTCTCGTAAAGAATCCTTTACAGATAGCTTAGCGCTGCAAGGACACGCGTCTGCGGAGAGTCTCGTCATGCACTTTACTATAGGTGGCGAGTCGGGTCGACAAAATAAGAGACTTGGTACCATACAGGACGGTTTTTTAGGGACTCGCACAGTACTAAGCATGCAGCATCAACACAATAAGGCCGTTCTCGGGATGCTGGAGGCAGCTGGTTCTTCGCAAGATGGGGCGATCGAGCTTAGTAACGCACTCCACCCTCAGCTGTGGTCTTGGGTCGCGAACGGGGGAGAGGACGATAACTGGACCGAAGCTGTTGCTGTTTTACGCACTGGGGTTAGCAGAAGCTTAGGTGGGTCACTAAGCGACGACTTAAGTGCGTCACTAGGCGGGATGTCTGGCGTCAGATCTGACGTCCGCGAAGACGCGGGGTTCGGTGTAGATGACTACTCATGGGTGCGTCGCCTTAGCGGGGATGAGCAGATGGAAGCCTACGCGCACGTCATGAGCGAAGGCGGTATCGACTCGTCGGAGGAGCTCCGGCAGCTTGTAGCTGACGCCCTTGACGGGGAGTTAGTTGGTGTGCTACCTCGCCAGGCTGCGTCTTACGTTGCTTCCAGCATGACATCACAATTTTACTGGGAGATTTTGAAACTCAGAAAAAATCTCATAATCGACGATTACGCCGTTGAGATGCTACTTAAAGCCAGCGAGCTGCGCACAGCTAATGAGATGCTAGAAGATGTACGAGACGGTCGCTGCTCGGTGAGCGCGTACTCTCGCCAAGTACTGTCTATGGATAGCAACTGGCGTGTGTACTGGCCTCTGTTAGCGGCTTGCGGGGAACGCATACAGTGGTCCTGGACTGCTGAGTGGTCGTGGCGTGAGTTTGCTCAAGCTGTAATTCTCACACCTGACCAGGGATCAGCGACGGCACTTGCAGACACGTGGAGATCCTCTAAGCAATCTGTTTACCGCCACAAACAGCACGCACAGGCCTACGACGAGAAACTTGTGTCCGAAGCGATGAGTCGAGCTTTTGTTCTAGAACAACCAGAGCTTCGAGAACGCCTTGTTGCAAACATCGAAGCGCGGCTACTGGGCTGGTGGTTAACTCAGCCTGCACCTGTTGGACCAGTTGATGATACTGAGGCTAGAAAGGTGCTGGAGTCGTGCGCTGACGGGGCGATCGTCGCCAAAGCAGTCGACTGTCTGGGTGTATTCCCTATGCCTTATGCAAGGTTTCTGCTGGAGACCTCTCCTGGTCTAGCAAGGACGGTTCTTGGTTCAGGAAACGTACGCGCAGGTGCGTGCCTTTACCGTCTCATATCTCCACAGCTGACAAAGAGCTCCTCCTGGCGTCTTTTTCTCCAGTTGGCAGACTCTTTTAACGGGACTGCCAGTGAGTTAGTTGAGTGTGTGACTCTGCTTGACGCGTGACTTTCTAATGAGATTTCGGCTATCAATGTAGTAATAGCCCTCAAAAGATAAGGAGAAGTAATGCGTATACGCAGAAAACCAAGAACAAAAGAAAACTTGTATGACATGCGTAACCGTATGAAACAAGTCCTCAGAAAGCCGCTAAGAAACCACAACCATGTCGAAGATCGACTCCGTGACACTCACTGGCTCTCGCAAGACATAGAGCTCGCGTTAGACGAAGGAGTACATGGCTGGAACGACAAGGTGTTAATGAGTGAGATTAACTGCATGTTCCGAGAATCCTATGCAAGGATCGACGAAGCACGAGCACGCCCTAGCATCTATCGTAAAGCTGAACGTGACGCTAGACGTCGCATTCTTCAAGGAGCAGATACCTCTGCGACGAACGACTACGTGCTGTTTGGCCACTCACGCAACTATGTTGTGGATCCCGCCTTACTGGCTTTGACAGCTAAACCGCTACCTGCGGAGCTTGTAGGAACGTCTGTTAATCACTACCAGATTGTTCAAGCGCCTCGCTGGGTTTATGACTGCATAGTCTCAGTCATTGAGGACTCGAACTGGACTGACTCAAAGCATCTCTACACGCCCTGCGTCCCACTTCCAGAACGATCCAAGCTTCCACTATTTAAGCACATGCTTGAAATGATGGATCTAGATCGAGCTTACGAAGCTACACACGTTCTCCTCTAAGCCTTAGCCTAGTAGAGAACGTAGTATATAGAAATGTTAAGAGGCCGCTATTGCTTCAAGAACATTTAGTTTTGTAGCGCGCCGAGCAGGATACACAGCTGAGAGCACGCCTACTAGAAAAGACAACAAAAGGATTGCTGCTGTAGTTACTGGCGAAACACTAAACGTAGATAAACCCTGTTCCCGTAAGGCGCGTACGACGATGTAACCAAGTCCTAGCCCCATCAATACCCCGCAGGTCGCTCCAAGTATTGAGGTGAGGACGCTCTCCCAGCGTACGATCGATCTGACTTGTGCTTTGTGCATACCTATGGCGCGCAACATGCCGATCTCTCGACGACGTTCATACACAGACAGCAGCAAAGTTACGACTATTCCAAACACAGCGATGACGATAGAAAGACACAGCAATCCGTAAATAACACCTAGAAGCTGATCAACAGATGCAGACTGCTCTTTCACGTACTCTTTTTTAGAGAGTATCTTCCCGACACCTGCTTTATCTAGGACGGCCTGTATTTCTTTGACAAGAACATCCGCGTTTGCGTTGTCCTTTAAAACTATGTACACGGCAGCGTCGTAGCGCGGCACGCTAGTGTTGTCGTACAGCACCGACGACAAGGTGTGGCCGCCTAGCAACTCATCGTTTGCATAAACACCTGCCACAGTCAACGGTCGCTGGACTCCGTCAGGTAACGTCACCTGCATTAAGTCGCCCTTACCTAGGCCTCGCGCTTTGGCATTTTTCTCACTAACTAAGATACTGTCTGCATCTAGGTCAGCTAGATTCCCGGACAACATGCCAAGATCTACTACTCCGCCTGCTGTAGCTGGGTTAAGCACAGTAACTCTGCGGTCCTTGCCGTCTATACGCGCAAACGATAGACCAAACCCGGCGGCTTGGTCTATACCGTCTATGCTGCCTAACTCTAAAGCCACGGTCGGCGACAATCCGCCAAAGCCGCGGGCAGGGGAGCTCACTACGTAGTCGCCAGTGAATTGCTTATCGAACAAGTCGTTGACTTCAGTCTTGACGGAAGCTGCTAACGCGGATGCTGCGGTCACTAGCGCAACACCTATCAGAACTGGAGCGGATGTCCTGGCAGTACGTTTGGGATTTCTCACAGTGTTCTCGACAGCCATCCTTCCGGTCAACCCAAAAACTTTTACTAGTGGGGCACCTAGGACCTTGACAGCTGGTACCACAATCACTGGACCGAGAACTAACACACCAGCAAAAATCAACAAGGATCCAAGTCCTAGTAACACGACGGGAGAACCAGCGAACACAAGAACGCACAGAGCGATGCCGGCCAGCGCCAGGCCCAGCCCTGAGTAAACACGTGATCGCCCAAGCCCTGTTACGTCTAACGCTGTGTCTTGTAGCGCAGACAGCGGTGAGGTGCGCGCTGCTCTAAGGGCCGGGAGTATTGCTGATATAAACGTGGCTAACGTACCAACAATCAGAGTGGTGATAACAGTATCGCGGGTGACTACTAGTCCTCGAGAGGGTGTTTCAACACCCAGAATGCGTAGGAATCCACTCAGAGCTTTAGATAGACCTACACCAGAGAAAAGCCCTAACACAGAACCTATGATGCCGATGATGAAAGACTCAAAGAGAACCATGGCTAAAACTTGTTCTCTTGAAGCACCAACGGCCCTTAAAAGAGCCATTTCTTTTCGCCTCTGTGCTGCTGACACAGAGAACACGTTGTAAATAACGAAACTCCCCACCCCGAGAGCTATGTACGAGAATATCTTCAAAAATAAGGTGAAGAAGGACAGCCCTTTGGCGATAGCTCCTTGAGTCTCTGCAGTGATCTCAGCGCCTGTGAGGACCTCTAGGTCTTTAGTGCTCGAGAGAGACGACGCGATAGCAGTAGCTAGCTCATCGTCAGTCTTGCTTCCGTCACCAACGACCAGTACTGAATCGAACTTGCCTGGTTTGGCGAGAAACTCAGACGAGGTCTCAGGGTCAAACAGAGCAAAGGTAGAGCCTCCAGGTGAGCGCACCTTTCCGTAAGAGGCCAGACCTGTAAGAGTGAAAACTCTCGTACCTGATACTGCTGTTACTTTTACTAAGTCACCAACTACGTAACCTGCTTTAGACGCAGTTGCAGCGTCTAGCGCTACCTCTTTGGGCCCGACTGGTAGCTTGCCTTCTTCTATAGTCCAAAGGGATCCCTTGTAATCAGATATAACCCCACCAAAGGTTGGCGGCCCGGGACCGTCTGAGCCAACTGGCTCCCCGTTCTTCCCGATCACCCGTGCGAACGATTGCAAGCTACCTTGAGCGTCACGTACTCCCGGTACAGCAAGAACCTCTTTTACGAGGGAGGCGTCTATCAGCTGGCGCTCTTCTTGTCCTAGAGCTCCAACTACTACGTTTGATGAGCGAACATACGAGTCGGTGTTAGCAAACACATCAGAGAAAAGCTCGTCAAACGTCACTCTCAGAGTGTCGGAGAAGATGTATGTCCCTGAGAGAAACGACGTCCCCAAAACTACAGAGATAGCTGTCAGGAAGAGGCGAGCTTTTCTTGAGACAATGTTCTTCCACAATAAAACAAACACGTCAGCGCCTGATGCTCTTCATGTAGTCGAGAACAGTGTCCGGATCTGGGTTTCTCAGCTCACCTGCTACTTTACCGTCTGCGAGAAAGACGATGCGGTCTGCGTAGGAAGCAGCTACAGGGTCGTGTGTCACCATGATAACGGTCTGGCCCATCTCGTCTACTGCTTTTCGCATAAACGTAAGAATCTCTGACCCTGTTGCCGAGTCAAGATTGCCGGTTGGTTCGTCAGCGAACACAACAGCAGGTCGCGAAGAGAGGGCACGAGCTACGGCAACTCTCTGCTGCTGACCACCAGAGAGCTCGCTGGGTCTGTGCGTGAGCCTCTCCTCCATGCCTACTGCAGCTATAACTTTATTCACCCATTCTTTATCTGGAGATTTTCCGTCTAGCAAGTCGGGCAACACGATGTTTTCGTAAGCTGAGAGCGTAGGGATTAGGTTGAACGACTGAAAAACAAAACCGATGTTCCGACGGCGAATGTTAGTCAGCTGACGCTCGGTGAGACCTGACATATCGACGCCATCGAGAAAGACGCTCCCAGAGCTCAAAGTGTCTAGCCCTGCCATGCAGTGCATGAGTGTGGATTTCCCTGACCCACTTGGCCCCATAATGGCCGAGAACTCACCTGACGCAAACTCCACGCTCACACCATCGAGAGCGCGTACGGCTTCACTGTTAGCTCCGTACACTTTACTTGCTTCAACGGCGCTGGCTGCTGGTTTTGTGCTGGTCATCTCTCTAGTACCTGTCTTGTTGTCGGTGCCTTTAAAAGGCTGGTTTGCCGTTGTTGGCGCATTTTAAACACCGTGCCTGTATATACGCTTGACGCCCCATGGTCGTGTTCTACGCTAAGGAGCAGTTGATTCGCATTTAGGTTTTGGTGCTCTTTGAGAACCCAGCACGTAGTTTCTCCGCTATGGCTTCTTGATCTAAAACACCTACGCAAGTCCCCAAGTAGGTGGGGTATGTTATGCCGACGTCTAGGCGGGGGATGAGCTGAGCAAATGGTCGATCTGCCCACACTGGTATGACGTTGTACGGCCAGTCTCCTATAGACGTAGCTAGCGCGGTAGCCGTGTCGTGTATCAAAGAGTGCAACCCTTGAGTTGTGTCCGAGACAATACGTATCTCACCTGAAAAACTCGGCGCGTAAGCGACATACACTGAACCGGAGCGATCGTCTTTCACTACTAGGTCAGCTGCTCTAGCAAAAGACATGTCTTTCTCTATGAGATGTGAAGAGCCTAAAAGTCGCTCCCAGCGTTCTGCTGGAGCTGCTGAAGTTGTCACGAGCTGCGCATGCAGATGACTTAACGATCCGCCAGCGTTGTGACCTACGTTAATAAATGGAAACACAGTCTTGTGTTGTTCTGCCAGGTTTAGATAGCGGTCGTGGAACAGATTTAACATGTCACACGCCTCCTCGTTTGATAGATCCTCGAGGGCGTGCACATGAGCTCTTGGGCAGATCAACTCGCTGGGTCCGTCGTCGAACACAGGCCATAGATTCTGGAAAGAGAAAGTGTGAGCCGAGTGCTTGGAGAGTTGCACCTGAGACTGGCCATCGGTTGCGAAACCATATTCATAGGTGCTACTGGATGCCATCACGCACAAAGGACAGGGACTTCTGTCGGGTGGCATGATTCTAACGGCAGGCGGCATCGGCTTGTTTTTGCGTTTAGGATGCACAGATATCACGCCGGTGAGAACGTCTTCGCGCGTTTGTGAAGTTACTGCGAACAGGCTTTCCTGTGACACTTGCATCTACGTTCCTCTTACACGTTGGTGTCTTTAGACGGGCCACTCGCCCGACGAGTTCGCTTGCGTGGGCGTGAGCTCTTTTGTGGATGCTCCTTCGGCGAAGCTGCTGCGTCAGGGTGTTGCGTCTTTTTATGCGCCTTGTTGATGTAGTCAGCAGGGACGAACTCTAGGACGCCAGTGAGAGGATCAACATGAGTCACAGCACCCTGCATTCTCTGTGAGAGCTTGTGTCGGCGGTCAACTACTAAAACACCAGCAACGCTCGTTCCGACAACGCGCACTCTGTAGCTTCTTGAGTCTTTGCGCGGAGTGTTAATCATCGACCCGACCTGTAGCTCGTGTTGCGACTTGAGTTGAATGCCTTTCATGGCTTCTGCACGTTCGCTGTCTCTTTGCGCAAGATCAGCGCGGCGCCCTACGACGTTGATGTTGGAGCACTGTTCGCCTAGATCTCCGAGCTCTACTTTCTTTGCACCAGCCAGATACGCATGGACGGAACGATGCGTTAATAGATCCGCGTACCTTCGAAGAGGTGACGTGAAATGTACGTACATCGGCGACCCCAGACCAAAATGAAGCCCTGGCTCGTACGTGTAGATAGCTCGCGGCATGATCTTCAAAACTGCTTCCCAGAATCGTCGCTCATCGCCCCGCTCTGAGTACTGCGACGCAAGGGCGGCGAAAGCCTGAGGACTGAGAGTTTCAGTCACGCGCAGAGGCGCGATCACTTCGTTCAGTGCCTCAAAGTCTTCTTCTTGAAAACTAGAGTGTGTCCTGTAGATCGCTGGCATGTTTCGACTGTGGAGCCATTGAGCTACAACTTCGTTAGTGGCGACCATGAGGCGCTCTACTAACATATGGGCTGGCTCTTCAGCACGCGTAGCTTCAGAGGTTTCAGACTCATCAAAGCGCCAAGCTTCCACGCCGCCACGCGCTCGGCGCTGCACACCAAGACGGGACGCAGCAGCATGCAAAAGGTGCAGCACAGCGTTTTTGTCCGGGTTGCTGCCGGAGGTGTCTCCTGCGATGACTCGTGCAGCTTCTTTGTACGACACCCGCTCGTTTGACTGCACAAGACTCGCATACACCTCGTGTGATTTCACGAAACCAGCAGGAGTAACGAGCATCTCCACAGTAAGAGTGTTGCGGTCCTTCTTCGGGATCAGCGAGAGATAGTTTGATGCTAGATCTCTAGGGAGCATATGACGGGTGAAAGCGGGTAGGTAAACAGACGTTGGAATAAACGCTGCTGCTTTATCGATAGCAGACCCTGGAGTGACATGGTTTGAGACATCTGCAATGTGAACATAGAGACGCACGTCGCCGTTCTCTGCGATTTCACAAGAAAGCGCGTCGTCAAGATCTTCTGACGAGTCGTCGTCAATCGTGATTGTGTAAAGAGACGTTAAATTGCGGCGCTCGATGCGTCGGTTTTTGAGACGCTCAGTTTGAGCTTCCTTTGGGAGTTCCAATGGCAGACGGTAACGGGCCATGACACGCTCTGTGATCGCTTGTGCATCTAGCGGATCTTTGTAAGTGCGTAAGATCCTAAATGGCTCCAACTGCACCAAAGCAGCGCTTCCTTTGGGAAGGTTCTTGGAAGCTGGGGTAGATGGCAGAACCATACTGCCGACAGCCTTGTCGACGATTAGTGACCCACCTTCATGGACGTCACAGACAACGGTTTTCAACCCGCGCTCGACGAGGGAGACTTTGATTGCTTCCGTGCCTTTGATTTCGTAGTTCACAAGGTCACCAGACAGGATACCTGCCATGTTCTTTTGGGAGACGTACAAGTCAGGAAGGTCCTTGCACGTGACGAAACCAAAACCTCGAATGTTGTAGTTAACTACGCCTGAGTAGATTTCTGAGGCGGGATTCTTCTTCTGTGTAGTCATGTTATTTTCCATGATCTCTCTTTTCTGCGTCTACCTATGTAGAGCGCTTATCCTTATAAAGTGCTGGTTGTCCGCTCTCTGGCACGCGGGAAACCCGTTAAAATGAAGCCATCTGGCACCTTTGACAGAACAGGGACAGTGCGAACACATGCGAACTTCCCAATTCAAACGCCGTTACGCCCTCGGACTACTAGTCGTGCTATCTACAGCTGGCTGCACGGCTAACGGAGAGGGAGCCATAGAACCCACTGTGCCAGTGAGCACAGAAACCAGCAGCCTGGTTTCTGGTGAATCAGAGTGCCCTGACAGCAGCTCTTTTGAGCAGAAGAAAAGGGACTTTTCAACAAAGCCGCGCGAGTGCCTCACACCAGGTGTGAGCTACCAGGCGGTTATTGAGACCAACTATGGAAGCTTAACAGCTGATCTATACAGTGACTCTGCACCTGTGACTGTCAATAATTTCGTCTTCCTAGCAAAATACGGTTATTTCAACGAGACGATCTGTCACCGTGCCATACCTGGCTTTGTAGTTCAGTGCGGTGACCCCACAGGTGTAGGCAACGGAGGGCCAGGGTACGCTATACCTGACGAACTTCCACAAGCAGGCTCTTACAAGATCGGCTCCCTTGCGATGGCTAACGCAGGTTCTGACACAGGTGGCTCCCAGTTCTTCATCATTAGTGGGGAAGCCGGTACGAGCCTGCCGCCAAACTACGCACTGTTTGGACAGGTCACTCAAGGAGTCGAAGACGTACTAACAAAGCTTGACGCACTTGGCAACCCGGAGCAGTCCTCTAACGGCGTTCCACCACTATCTGAGATTCGAATACTGAGCGTGAAGATACTCGAGAAATAGGCTTAAAGAATCAACAACGTTGTAGTGCGTGCATGTACGTTGACTAGTCAGCACGTTGTTCTTTATACGCGGGTGTAGTTCAGAGGCAGAACATCAGCTTCCCAAGCTGAGAACGCGAGTTCGATTCTCGTCACCCGCTCCAAGCTTCCGTAGCTCAGTGGATAGAGCACAAATTTCCTAAATTTGGTGTCGCATGTTCGATCCATGCCGGGAGCGCTCTGGGGTATGCACCTAAGTCTGGTGTTTTATGCACCTAATTCTATTTCGTCACCTACAAGGCTCAATATAGTCAAGATTAGCCGTTATACCTGTCTTTGAGGCCAGTTAGCAAACAGTCGAATTTCGATTAGACATAGCCGTAGCGCTGGGGCTTGACGTCTGTGTCTACTGGACTAGAGACTTAAGTGCTCCAGGAACCTGACCTTTGTGTTCGTCTTTGTGGCTGGACCGACACTGACGTCATGCTTATCCCTGCTCTGCTTGTGTTCTCTCTTGCCTGGGGTATGTCGGCGGCTGCCATGACTATCGCGTCACTGGGCCATGCGCCCGTGTGGCTCATGTTGTGTGGTCCTACGATCGTCGCCGCTATACCAGCATGTGGTTTGCTGTACGCCGGCTCTGCGCGACCTATACGTAAGCAGTCGCAACGCGCTGCACGTTTCGCCGAGTTTGTAGAAGGAACTGTAGTGCTCGGAATCTCATTCGCCTGCGCTGGCTTGCTCGTTGTAGTTGCTCTGCCGCTACACAAGACGATCGAGAACGTCGCAGGTTTAGTTGCTGTGACTGTCGGCTTCTTAGCGGCTGCTCGCGTCTCTTGGTTGTGGTCTGCCACACTTAAATCAACGGAAGCCTCTGGTCTTCTTTCCGTTGCAGAGTGATGGAGTCCGTCGACCTCATCGTCATCGGCGCAGGACCAGCTGGGTCAGCAGCTGCGATCCGGTACTTGCAGCTCCGACCCACCGCTCGCGTAGTGCTCCTCGACAAGGCGGCTTTCCCTCGCGACAAACCTTGTGGCGACGGTCTTGGACCAGATGCCGTCAGTGAGCTTGTCGCGCTCGGCGCTGCCGAGGTCTTGTACGGTCGAATCCCGGTCACAAGCGTCATCCTGCAAAGCCCTTCCGGTCGAAGGGTTACTGGACACCCTCCGCGCCCAGGGTTTGTAGTTCCTCGCTTTGAGCTTGACGCGGCCCTCGTTGCTGTTGCCCAGCGGATGGGTGCTGAGTTGCTTTGTGAGCGCGTTGAATCAGTGAGAGACCTGACTCATGCTGGTGTAGTCATCAACGAACGCTTCCGTGCTCCCGTCGTTATAGCTGCTGATGGTGCGAACTCGCGTACCAGGAGTCTTCTTGGCGAGCCTCGCGCACCAGACCACCATGCAGCTTTCGCCGTACGCGGGTACGTGAGGGCTCCGCATGATGCACTTGAGATTCGCTGGGAGCGCAGGCTGTACCCAGCATACTCATGGCTCTTTCCGGTTGGTGACGGTCGGGTGAATGTCGGCTTTGGGTGTCTGCACTCACAACTCCGAGATCCTCGGCCAAAAGTTGAGCTCTGGTCGGCACTAAGAGAGGCCATCGGGTTAGAGATTCCAGAAGACTCGCTGCGTGCTCATCGGTTACCTTTCACCACCGCAAAGCTGTCGCGTTCGTCAGGATCGGTGTTATTCGCTGGTGACGCTGCCGGGATGATTAACCCACTCTCAGGAGAGGGGATCTACTATGCGCTCGCGACTGGTCGCATGGCAGCAAACGCCGCTACGTTATCTGCAGGCAACTCGGTCGCGTACGAACACGCTGTTCGTCGTGTTTTTGGTGCGCACTTCCGTTCGACCTCGTTAGCGCATCTCCTCCAGAGGATCCCACGCAACATCGACGCTGCAGTATCAGCTGCTAACAAGTCGCCCGAGGTGTTCGATGACCTTATTGAAATCGCGCTTGGCCGCGGCACACTCACTCCGGTGGTTGTCAGCGCAGTAGCGCGTCACTGGGTACGCCCGTGACGGCTATCCCGCCCTTGACCACCAGTTAGCAAACAGCCGAATTTCGATTAGAAATACTCAGGGTGCCAGGACTCATAGTCTGTGCTTACTAGCTTATAAATCTGGTGGCTGGACCGTACTCCCTATGGCGCTGAACTGGGTCGCAATCAGATACTTGAGGATACCCACAATGGAGTACGCGGTGGTGGGGAGCGGAGTGCTAGAAGCACACGGTATACGCGAGGCTGCTGACACAGAAATTGTATGCACCGACGACCAGTACAGGCATCTGGCTAGCCTCCCGGGTACTGTCGTGAAGCGGTGGGATAACGGTAACACCTGCTTAATCGTGTCGACACCAGCAGGAGTTGTTGAGGTGAATTGTGCGGACTCTTATTCCGGAGGAACCTTCCCAGGGCT
>Ga0208226_1000025_pt1 | contig 56141 bp, 43 predicted proteins | sample LakMenE18May11ns_FD_150713 | JGI IMG/M metagenome (GOLD analysis project Ga0208226, IMG submission 150713) | Freshwater microbial communities from Lake Mendota, WI - 18MAY2011 deep hole epilimnion ns (SPAdes) | ecosystem: Environmental > Aquatic > Freshwater > Lake > Epilimnion/Euphotic zone ... | reverse complement strand
AACCGCCCGCAAGATTATCGGCCTTCATTGCTAAGGGCAAAGGCATGGCAGCCATCTCTTTAGCTGCAGCCATCTGAGGAAGGTCCATCTTCATTGCACCAACAGGCACGGCACCTGCATCCATAGCTGGGGGTGGACCATTTTGCATTGCAAATTGCGTAGCATCTTTAATCATTCCCAAAGAGGACAGCATCAATGCGAGTCCCATCAAACTAAAACCAAGGCCTGTAACAATTCTGCCTTTTCTATTATAAATCAAGCCATTAATCCCAAGGCCAGCAGCAAGCAAAAAGATCAAAGCGCCAACCATTTTAAAAAGGTTTTCCCTCAAGTTTTCAAAGAAGCTGTTCCAAGCATTTAATTTGCTGATCGCAAGCAACACCGCAGGCGAAGGCTCTGCTGCGTTCTTTGCTTGAAGTGCTTTATCAGCTTCAGCCTGTGCATCGTTTATTTTTTTCTGATACTCGACAAAAATCTTGTCCACGGGCTCCATTGCAAGATCTTTAGATTGGGTGGAAGACTGCCCAATAGTAACGAGTAAATTATCCGCTTCCTCCTTGTGCATTTGTCGAAATTTCGAAGGATCCTGTTCAGCAAAGCGGCGCCAACCCTGCGAACCAAGCAACAAATCTAAAGCCTCGGTTGCCCTTGGATGCTCGCCTAATAGAACATCGGTGTATTCAAGATCCTGCGATTTGCGAATTTCCGTGGTGAGAAGAAAATGGGTGGGCATTGTGCGTGCCGTTTTTTCGTCCGCCATGGTTAGCACACTACGATCGACAACCCCAAGCATGATTATTGAAGAGACTAATTTACTAATTTCATCAGAGGTCTCGATTTTCAGTTTTACCTTCTGGCCTGGAACATAACTGGCTTGATCGGGGATCAACTTAATTCTGAGTGATTCCGCAGGGATTCTATAAAAGAGTCTTTCTGCAACAGGAATAAGCGTTCGAGTGCCTGGAACCGCAAGGCGTTCTTCAAAAACAGTAACCCTGCAAACACCACCAATCGGATCAGAAAGATTAATATCTGCAGAAGTCTTGCCTTGATCCAAATAGATGGATTCCAACAACCGCCCCCTGCAATACACGCCCACCATCAGCCGGGATTTAATGGTTGAATTCACTTCAACCTTAAGGGGTTGACCGGGCTTTACAATGTTATCGACCACTCGCAAAACGGTTCCTGCATCTTTAATAGCAGGCAACTTAAAGCTACCGGCCATACCTATCGGACTGGTGATTTTAACTTCATAGCTTGCATCTTTTTTGGGGGTTAGCTCAAACTTTCCCAACCCCTGATTTATACCGGGCTCTTTTTCATCAGTCAGGGTTTTAACCTGATTCAAAATCTCAACCCCGTTTTCAAAAACAGAAGCAACCACATCTGCTGGTTTGCCCAAAGGTGTTCTAGCCTGAAAATAGATTCTGCTTTTAATCCCTTGGATTAAGTCGCCACCCTCAGGAAAAAACTCCATGTCCAGTTTGTTAACAACAACAGGAACAGGCTTCACCAAGGTTTCCGTATTACCACCATCATCAAACACCACAGAAATACTAGCCTGACCTTTTTGAATAACAGCGGGCAACTTAAACTTCAATACAACTCTTCCCAGGGCATCAGTTTGGAAACGAACCTGATCAGCATTGGGGTTGCCATCCACCCCTATTTGCACGCCATCCAAATTAATGGAAGCAAACACCGGCTTACCCGACAAAGGTTTGCCATCAGAGGAAGCAGCCTTGCAGTTGGCGACAACTTCATCACCTGGGCCGTATGATCTTCGATTGAAGTCAAGTTCTTTATTAATATTAGATTTTTGATATCTGTTAACAATAAATTTACGAACCTGATCAGGGAATCGGCCTGACTGATCTCTGACAGTGAGCGTGTATTCACCACCTGGTGCGGTTGGTTCTACAAGAAAAGCACCTGAACCAACACCTTTCAAAGGTTTACCATCGGGGCCTTTGATTAACTCTGCTGACTTATCGGGGCGTGAAATCCCGCCCATTCCCTGCCCTACAACTTTTTGTTCCTGTGTAGGGGTTGTTAAAACAAAGTTGAGCGCAAAATCTTCGTAGGGCGGCCTTAGGCTGAAGCGCTCTAAAACTAAGGCACGAAAATAAACGGTTTCACCTGGCTGATACATCGGTTTATCAGTTGAAAGATGCGCAACATAAACAGCAGAAGCAAGCTGTAGCCCCTCCTTGATTTCAAGCTGTGCGCCTGATTCCCTTTTTGCTGAAACGATTAGCGTGGGATTACTCCCGGCCCGCAATGGCAAATCTGGGGGTACAACAATCTGTAATTGCCCCTGCCTAGTAAGCTGGGATGCTACAGGAAATCTAGTTCCTGGATTTGCTTTATCTTCAACGAAAGCTTCAACCCGAGCCTCGACTGGCCTGCTCAAATTATCCTGCGTAAGAATCTGGTAGCTGTTGGGTGCCCCAGGCTGCAAGGTCGCAGGCCCTGTTATCAATACTTTAAGTTGCTTTTTTTGAACTTCTTCAATAGCTTGATTTGCCTTAGCCATACCTTCGTTTTGTAATTGCACTACAGCTTTGGCTTTTACATTAAAGTTGGATTGAACTCTGGCGGCATATTGCTGATGATGCTCGACAACCGTGGAATTGCCTATGAAATCATAGGTACCAATGCCTGCGGGAATGCCAATACCAAGCGTAAGCACCGAAGCAACCGCCCACATCCAGATCCGGGCATTCTGCATACCGGGGACCGCAGATGCTCCATACTGCAGTATTTTTGCCTGCTGTAATTCTTTCGCAACATCTTTAGGTGGAGTAAATTTAACTTCAGGGAACTGAGCCTTCGAAGCTTTCACAAGAATCTCTTTTTGCGACAAGGCCTTCTTTAATTTTTCGCCACACACTGCGCATTCTGTGCAATGGGAAGAAAGCAAGGATTGATCCTGATCATCCAGCAAGCCATAAAGATATTCAAACAGTTTATCTTCGGTATTACTACAGTTCCACATTTTAGAAATCTCCGGCAAATAATTTGTTGACCACTAATAAGAATTAAAAATCAGGAAAGGGCCACCTTTAGTTTTTGCAGCGCAGATCGCATCTGCGTTTTGATAGTGCCTACGGGCCGGTTTGCAGTTTCAGCAATTTGCTCATAAGTCATTTCAGCATTTTGCCTGAGCAGAAAAACTTCTTTTTCTTCGGGGCGAAGATCCATTAGAGCGGTGCGCAACTGCGCGACCATTTCGTTTTCTTGAAGCGATTCCAATGGGGAAACAGCACTTTTATACATCATGACATCCTCTTCGGGCATTGTTCGTGTTTTTCGCTTCCATGCACTTTTACGCAGATCCTTGGCGGCATTGATTGCCACCTTAAAAATCCACGCTTTTAGATTTAGAACATCAGGCAGGGCATCTTGTTTTTTCCAGCACCGTAGGAACGCATCTTGAGCGATATCTTGGGCATCGTCTTTATTCCCAAGAATAAACCAAAGGGTACTAATCAGCTCGTCCCTTATTTGATTAAAGGTCGCCAATAACCGGTCACTATTGGATTGATTACTATCCAACTTCAATGGTGCACTTCCATCCTCGATGATGCTGGGGCGCTTCATGGTTCACACTCATAAGACGAAGCAGGAAACAAAAAAGTTTTACAGATGGGGCTATGATTTGCGTTTTTCATTCTTCCATCCATGATTACTACGAGAACACCTCAAGCTATAGCCACTACAAAATCTAAATGATTTTAAGTAATTTTAGTTATGACACTAGCACAATCACTTGATTGCAGTTACAATAATTGAATGGATTTTAAAGGTAGAAATCCGTTTCCAAATGGAGTTGGCAATGAGTACCACGCAAGAAACGCTTAAGAGTTTGCTTGAAATTGGTGAAAGCAAAGGATTTGTTACTTTTCAGCAAGTGTTTAATGCTGTTACAAAAGAAAAATCCGACCCCGAACGACTCGACAAATTATTGACCTTGCTCGAAGAGCATGGTATCGAAATCATTGACGATGAAAATGATGATTAATTATCTCCTGCCTGCGCCTTTTGCAATTGATCCAGCAAAAACTGGATCGTTGGGCGGTCGGCAGGTGATGAAGATTTAAACGCATATACCACTTCGCCTTTTGCATCCACTACGAAATCCCCACCCAATTGAAATAAGTCATCCTTGGAATAGCCCAAGGATGGTAGCCATCCTGTTAGTATTCTTCCCATAAACGTCCACAACACTTTAGGTAACAGAAAATCCTTCCACTGGGCAGAGCCCAATTCAAAAACCTTGTATGCTTCTTTTTGCGAATCGCTTACTAATGGGAATGGCAAATTCAACTCTTGAGCGAGTTTAAACGCCTCGGCGGGTGAAGAAAAAGTGATTGCGACAACTGTCGCATTAATATCTTTGAACAATTGGTATTGATCACGGATATCGCCCAGATGGGCTCTGCAAAGCACTCAGCCCAAATGCCTGAGAAAAACCATAAGAATGGGGGCAGGGCCAAAAGATCCCAGCTCCCTGATCTGATTTTGTGTGTCTTGAAACTTTAACAATAAATGGTTCATTGGGTTCAACCAGGGTAAAACATCGAAATTAAACCTACCTATTCGACATTATAGCCCCCATCTTCACATGGTTAAAACTTAAAACACGAATCTTTGATGCAATCGTTAAAGTTGACACTTTCGTTACGTCGATAAAAACCTTGCAGATACTCCATGCCATTACCTCGATTGAAGAGAAATGGTTTTAAGCGGGAACGGGAAACCCGGGTGCGTTTAAGTTGTAGAAAGGTGTCCGATATGAAAACCAGAAAAAAACACATTGTAGGCGGGCTAATCGCTGCCTTATCTTTAAGCGTTACAGGCTGTATGCCTTTTTCCATGGGGATTTTCACCCCAACTCCTGTACCCCCTTGGGTTACTGAGCGCATGGAAGAAAAGTATACCCATAAGAATGATCACCGAACACCGATTTTGCCTCCAATCAAAGAAGGCGCTGCGCCTCCTCTTTGTGAAGATGCACCTGACGATGCACAAGTCATCAGGGCTATGCCACACATGGCACGCGGCTTCCCTTATGTGTATGAAGAGCACCGGGATGATGTTCAGATTGTGACCGAAAGGCTTGTGGATAAAATTGATCCACCAAGATTCTTCCCACTTGTTGGCCCCGCACAACTTCATCACTGCCATTGGAAAGCCACTATCTATTACACCGAAGTCATAGAATCCGGGTATCCTTTTCCTGTGAAAATCAAACGCCCCAGAATTCAAGTTGTGTACATCGACAAGGATCACTTGCATCTTTATGCAGGAACTCCTGAACTCCAGAAATCTTTCACCAAAGATCTGGCTGGATACTAAACCTAGGATTCGAAATCAGCGAACTTTTGGAGAGACAGACATCATGCGCAAGCAATGGAAATTATCAGCGCAAAGACTTTTAACTTTGAGTGCTTTCGGAATCTTAACAGGGTTTTCTGTTACTGGTTTAACAAATGCAGCAGAACAAACTAAGCCTGGCGTTATCATCGCCTCTGCAAAGCCTGCTGCAGGAAAATCTGCTACAGAAAATAAACCTGAAGATTCTATAGCCCTTGCAGAATCCATGCGCATTCACATCGAATTCCTTGCTGATCCCTTGATTTCGACAACGGATATAACTCCTTCAGTTAAAAATGGCAAAATGATTCTCATTGGCAATGTGAACAATAACACCGTTGCTAATAACGCTATTGCCCTTGCAAGCAGGCTTACAACCTGCAAAGTAGTCAGTGAAATCAGAATCTGGCCTGTATCTTTTAACAAAACCACAAAAGTTCCAGTGGATACACTTCAGGCCAACACCAATAAAGTGGTCAGTACCGAATTTCAAACCGCCTACCCAAAATTAACAACCGCTGTTTCAGCAGATGGTTCGATCATAGTATCCGGCCCAGTAGTTACCATCGAAGACAAACTCGAAATCAGCAAACGACTTCGTAAAGTTCCAGGTTGCCAAAGAGTCGTCAACAAAATGATCGTTCAACCCATGCGTATGGGAAACGAAACAGTGACAATGGTAAATAAAGATGGCACCAAGTGGATTGTAGGCAAAGATCAAACTACAACTCCCACCCAGGCAATTCAATTAACTCCCACTACAACTACGAACAATGATATTACTCAGGCAATCGTATCAACAAAGCCTGCCGATAAAATTGCACCCGCAATTGTTCCTACCCAAAGTATCGTGCAATCACCAAAAACTACTAACAGCAAAGAGCAAAGGCCCCAGGTACTTCCAGAAAGTCTGGTTCCAGTAACGCCTGTTGCAAAGCCTTTACCCACTCCAGAAAAACCAGTGGATGTATTCTCGATACCAAAACTCCCGACAGATTGGAACTCGAAGAAGAGTGAACAAATTCAAAATAAGGAACCAGTAAAACCTGCAGAAAATACTGCAAAAAAAGCTGTACCTGAAGATAAAGCAAAACCAGTCACCAAAACAGTTGAAGCTAAAACAACCAGTACAACCAAAGAAAAAACAGAAGTTTTCCCAAGCTTCCCGAACCTAAACAAGAAACTAGAAAAAACTGAAGCAACTGCCCCTACTCCTGTAATTAAAAAAGACATTTCCGAAGTAAAACAAGCTACACCAGTTACACCAAAGAAAGAACTGCCAAAGCTTGCAGATAAGAAAGAACTAACTACACCCAAAGTACTAGTTGAAAATGAAACTATAAAAGGCAAAGTAGACAACGTAACAAAATCCGCTGCCCGGACATTCATACCGGCCCATGATCCAAACGGCTCTGCCATTGTAAAATCTGATATGCTTGGTTTTCCTTCAGTGAAACTCGATGCACCCACACCTGAAGCCAAAAAACCTATACTTCCAGAAAAAATCCCAGCCCGATATGCAACAAACTCAGACAAAGATGGCGAATATAACAGGCCTTACCTTGCAACAAGAACCCAGAATAAGCCGGTTACCAGCGAAAAAATGTTGACTGAAAAAGCAACCAACATTGCAAGTAAGCCTGCAGCAAAACAAGATAAAATAGCAGACGTCAAACAAAGTACATCTGTAGCATCACAATCCCTGGTGAAAAAAGAACTTAAACCAAACACTGCGAAAATGATTGCGAATTCAGAAACCCAAGCCTCCACCGTTTCTAATAATAAAAGTAAAACCGTGCCTGCAACTACTGCAAGTAAAAAAGTGGAATCCACCACAAAGCCCAATGTTGCAACAGGCTCGATTACTTTTGATTCAGAAGAAGATACATCTGCACCTAAAGCGAATAGGCAAATGGCTTTAACAGTACTAAAAAAGCATATTGAACTAGCCTGTGGCAAAAAAGCCTCATCAATTCAAATCATTGAAAAGCCAGACGGCTCTAGAGTGCTTTTGATCGATGTAGCTCAGGGAAGCAAGCAGGAAGACTTGGCTAAAACCTTGTTCAGCATGCCCGAAATTGCAGAAAACAATGTCAGCATTGAATTCTTAATCAAATAGAATTTTGCAATAACAAATCATACCCGCACGATGGAGCGCCTATCCCGAAAGGCGCTCCATCATTTTTTTCCTACCACAACTTTATTCAATACTTTTTGAATTTCCCGTTCCATCTTATCCGCTAGATCTTTAAACGAATCTATGTCATCCATGATGGATTTCGAATTGAAACGGATAATCCCCCGCTCATCAATCAGAATAAGCATGGGAAGAAATTCAATATCCCATTCCCGATTGATACTGCCCAACCCATCCCAAAATGAAGGCCATGTCATGCCAAACTGCTGCTGGGCTTTCACCAATGCAGTTTTATCTATGTCGGAATTCACACCCAGTAAAACAAAAGGCTTGTCTTCAAATTGCTTGGTCAACTGTTTTTCGTAAGGCAAAAGCTCTTTGCATGGCCCGCACCAAGATGCCCAAAAACTTAACAGTACCACCTTGCCCCTATACTGGCTCAATTCCATTTTCACACCCGAAGCATCTTCCGCCTTGATTTCTGGCACAATGTTTCCAACCTGCACCCCAACAGTCAAAACCTTCGGTTCCTCAGCACATCCCGCCAACAACAGCATTCCAACTACCCAATACTTACTATTCATTTTGCCTCCTTCTTATGATCCACATTCATTTTTTTTACGCTAATGCTTTTAGTGCCATTGCAATCACTTTGGATTGTGGCGAACTTTTCGGGTACTTATCCAAATCGCTTAAAGAAACCCAAGCCAACTCTTCGTAATAATCAGATGACCCTTTACCCGAAACCTCACCCATAAAAACTTTTACCGTGATTTTGAATCTAGTCACCGGATGAATCACTTTGCCTATCTCACGAAACTTTTTAGAAACCAAAGATGCATACTTCCGAGAAATAAGTTCCAAAGCTTTCGCTTCGGTCTCGCCTTCCTCTGGGGTATCATGAGGCACTTCCCATAAACCCGCCCAGCGTTGCCCAACAGGCCTTTTACCCAATAGAATCCTCTTCTTATTGACCAACACCGTGGCCAATTCTTGCACCTGTGTCACCACAACTTTTTTCTTCTTGATCGGTAACTCTGTTACAAGGTCGCTTCGCTTGGCAACGCAAAAAGGAGATAGAGGACACGAGTTACACTTGGGGTTAGTCACCGTGCAAACCAAGGAACCCACCTCCATCATGGCTTGATTAAATTCTCCGATATCTCTTTCAGGCAATATTTCCTCCGCAGCCTCCCAAAGAAACTTATTTCCTAAAGAGGAATCCACATCGTGCAATAATGCAAAAAGCCTTGCCAACACACGCTTTGTATTGGCTTCAAGAATGGGCAACTTAGTATCAAAGGCCTGGGATAAAACTGCGTTTCGAGTGTACCGACCCAAGCCAGGTAAACAAGAAAGAGCTTCGGGGGTATCAGGAAAAACCCCTGCATAATCTGCGATGATCATTTTCGCGGCTTGGTGCATGTGCCTTGCGCGCCTGTAATAACCAAGGCCCTGCCAAAGTTTCAATACCTCTTGTTCATCTGCAGCAGCAAGCGCCTCTACGGTGGGAAACGACTTCAAAAATCTTTCGAAATACGGTATCACCGTTGCAACTTGAGTCTGCTGCAACATGATTTCGCTAACCCATATCGCAAATGGATCTCTGGTTTTTCTCCAGGGAAGGTCTCGTTTTCTTTCCCCAAACCAGAACAACAAAGCTTTTCCCAAAAGCTTTTTAGAAGCAGGCAAAAGAGACGGCTTTGGAAGTATTGTTTCCAGCTTATCTTTTGCCATGTACTACTTTTTTAAACGGAATTTTGCAAATAATGCTGCCGCTGCATCTGAAGTATTTGCAGTAGGCTTTGGTTTTTCTTCAGGCTTGGCTCCGCCCTCCGAAGAAGCTCCAGATCCGCCTGCATCTTTTTGCGCACCCGCCTCGGGTATCGCATCTTTCCATGATGGCTTGGTACCACTAGGTGCTTTATCATCATCATCAAACAACAAATCGTCCAAGTCATCATCACCTTCACCCGACGATTTTTTTGGTTCAACTTTTTCTTCTGGTTTTGCTGCTGGCGCTGCTACTGCGGGCTTTGCTGCTGGTGCCGCTACTGCGGGCTTTGCTGCTGGAGCAGGCGCTGCTACTGCGGGCTTTGCTGCTGGTGCCGCTACTGCAGGACTCGCTGTTGGTGCTTCAAACTTTACTTCAAACAGCAAAGGGCCAACTTTCACTTTATCTTTTAGTTTTAGTTCGACTTCTGCTGATATTTTGTTGTCATTTACAAAAGTACCTTCAGAACTTCCCAAATCTACAAGAAAAAGTTTCCCTTGTTTTACCAAGAACGCGCAGTGCTTGTCCGAAACTCCGGAAGCAGGCTTTAGTTGGCATGAAGGATCTTTTCCAATTCGAAATTCTGCAGCAGTTATGGGAATTTCTTTACCCATCATTTTACCCGCAGTCAAAACAACCAGACTGATTTTCATTACAAAAACCTCTTAAGCCATATGTCAAAATTCGATCATCACCGTACAATCATGCTACATCATTGCATAACATCTCATAAAATGATTATCTATTTTAAGGAAAGAGAGTTTAACAATGCAAAGAAATTCACCCAGTGTTTTAATAATGCTCTTGAGCCTGCTCGCATCTTCAGGCTGTACAGGCAAAAAAAACGCCACAAAAGCAGAAATCCCCGCTAATAAACCTACTATCGTAATCGCATGCCCTGAAGGCATAGCCCATGAGGTTATAAAATCCCAAGGTTTTGTAGTTTCTAACAGACTTGGCACAGATCTAAAAATAATTACCCGAACTTCAGGAAAAGTACCCGATTCAGACCAAATAAAAGCCGATATCTGGATTATCAAACCTGAGGAAATTGGGGAATTCACCCAGGCTAATCTGATAACATTCGCCTCAGATTCAATTCAAGAACCAGGCGACAAAATCAATTGGTCCGACTTATTACCCCTCTATCGTGAAAAACTTTTAATTTGGCAACGAAAAATAGTTGCACTCCCGCTTACTGGAGAAGCACGAGTTTGCCTTTATCGCGATGATTTATTCAACAACCCCATCCACCAAAATGGTTTTAATACGAAATACAACACCCCTCTGAAACCACCCACCACTTGGTCGGATTATCATAAAATTGCGCAGTATTTTTCTGAAGCTAATTTCAATTCAGGCAAAAGCTTGCCCGGTTTATCTTCCTCTGAAGAAGATTTTGAGAAAGATTTCCTGAGTTTTGCTGCTGGCTACACCAGGCAACCCGTCAGCCCCTCCGAAAAAATCACTCCAGAAATCGAGAACGCAGTATTTTCGTTTCAGTATGATTTTCGAACTGGAAAACCATTGATCAACACCACTGGATTTGTCAAAAGCTTAGAGAAATACAAACTATTACAAAAATTCCGGGCCAACTCCCCTGATACAGAATCGGGCGCTAACTTCCTACAAGGCAACGCTGCGCTTACCATTGCAGATGCAAGCTTGGTTTACAAAACCCAAACCAACCCAGCCTTGAAAGATAAATTTAACATTTGTGCCATCCCCGGCTCCGATGGTTATTACCCAGGCTCTTCGACCGAGTTTAGACCGTTACCAATAGGTAATAAAATACCCTACCTAGGTTCTTCCAGTAACCTTGGTTGCGTTAATGCAAAATCCGCATCAAAGGAATTAGCTTTCAAGTTCTTGATAGAGTTTTCAAGCCCTGAAATTGCGGAACGCATTTGTGTTGAACCTACTACTGCTGGTTACACCCGTTATTCACAACTTGACAAAATAAGACTTGATGCATTTGGTTTGGATTCGCAACGAACAGCAAGCCTACGCGAAACAATCCGAGCAAATCTTTCCCACATCGACATTAAAAATCCTGCATTGTGCAGCAGGTTGCCTGGCTATCAGAAACGAAGAACCATTCTTGTTGAAGAAGTAAAAACCTATCTTAATAGCCCGAATGGCTCCGCACAAGAAACGATGAATAAAGTTGCACAGCGCTGGATAGAAATCGACAAAGCCTGGCCTGAAAAAGAGTTCCAAGCTTTGGTGAAACAAAGCGTCGGCCTAATCGCAGACTAGATTTAAATTAACAGAAATCAGACAACGAAAAGGCGTCAGCGAACTCAAGCAAGATCCATTCGGTGGTCACGAGATTGCCAGAGTAAGAATCCAAGTACGACTTGACCCGCTGGTGTCCGACATCACGCATGTTGATCCAGCCGATTAATCCATAGGTATCCATGAAAACGGTCATCGCTTCGGCGTCCCTAGGCGGTAGTGATCATGCTGTGCCGCAAGGTCAGTCGGCAAATCGGCACAATCAACCATCAAGTCTCCGAACAACTCACCAAATGTAGCTTTTTTTTCCGCATTCACCGGTTCTATGCGCACTCGTGTTCCTTCCGAAAGCACCTGGGAATCATCTGGCACGATGACACCGTTATGAACTACGCCTTCAAGTTTCATGGATTACCTCTATTGCGATGATCGCCAACAACTTACAAAACCACTTATACTCCGGCCTAGCTGTGCTGTTGGCAGGTTAGGGTTTATATTACCCTACAAAGGTATTTATAACGTTTACGCATCCTGATCAAGCGCATACGCTGTATTATACCTTTTGGAAAAACCAAAGGGGCAGGTCTCTTTTACATGGCTTACTACTAAGCGCAAATGAAGTAGCAGGATCGAATTAAGCTTTTAATCGCAGACTAGAAAATTAAAAGGGTGCGGCCAACTTATCAACTACCGCGATATGTGGAATATCCAAAAGGGCTTAACAACAACGGCACATGGTAGTGTTCGTCAGTCTTTTCGACCTCGAAGATGATCTCCACCTGCGGAAAGAAAGTCTTGGTTCCCTGGCCCTTGAAATACACACCCGTCTCATAAACCAGCCGGTAAGTTCCCATCTGAAGCGGCTTCTTGGCCTGGTAAAGATCCGCTGCTCGCCCCTGTAGATCGGTCAAGCCCCGCCCCAATTCCTCCCAATTCTTCCCCGCTTGGTACTGTAACACGACCGCTACCCCAGCGGCTGGCTTGCCGCTGGCAGTATTCAGCACATGAGTGCTTATGGGAGTGCGCTTTGCAGGCAGATTATCACCTGTAGCTGCAGCATTCAGCAGCGTTGTAAAGTAGAGAGTCAAAGCAATAAGAGCAAAACTAAACCGCTGTGTAATATGCATATTGCCTCCGCCTTTGCGCTGACTCACGGCATCGGCCACAAAGTTTATTCAAAGATCGCAACCATAATTTAGGCGCCATTAATCCCAGTAAATTAATCGGCTAAGGATTACTTCAATCCAGGTAGCTTGATGACGAGGCCCTGATTGAATTCTATCCCTTGTTTTCCTGTGCCAGCAGAAGTTGCAATACTCATCGCATCCGAATTAATACTCAAGGAATACAACACGCCCGTAGAATTCTCGTGCGCTGCAACAAGCGAACCATCTGAAGGCTTCCATTGCGTAAGTACGCCCTTGCCTTTTGGCGCTCCACCAACTGCAAGTAATTGCTTTCCATCAGGAGTGAACCGGAGAGAATAAATCCAACCTGGATGAGAAGCAGGTTCTTTATCAGAATTAGGAAGCCCCTTGTTAACCAGATTGCGAATGAACTTTCCATCCTGAAGATTCCAAAGTTTAATCACCCTATCCCCGCCCGCAGTTGCAAGAATGGTTTGATCAGGACTAATTGCAAGTGAGAAAACACCCTCTTTATGGCCATTATCTGCCTCTTTTTCTTTGTATGCTTTTATTTCGTAAGCCATTGCTCCTGAAGGAACATCCCACGCCTTGATCGAACCCTGCATCGAACAAGAAATCAATCGTTTGCCATCGTTTGCCCAAAGCACACTATAAACAGGTGAAGGCTCGGCTTTGGTATGTGCATCAATTTCTTTGACCACATTACCCTTAGCAATATCAAAGAGCCTGACTTTGCCATCATGACAACCAGTGGCAAGTAAAAGGCCCTTAGGATCAAAAGCCACTACGTCGACAAAGTTCGGATGACCGAAAGATTTTTGCGGAGCATCGCCTGCGATCTTCCACTCACTAAAATTACCTGCGGCATCAGCACTAAAAAGAACTTTGCCTTCCTTGGAAAAAGAAATGGCATTGGGAATACTACCTAGATTAAGAGTCTGAACAACACTACCAAAATCAGGGGCCAAGGGCTGACCTTGTGTAAACGGAATCTGAAGCATCTGGATGGAACCATCTTCCGTACCCACTGCAACAAGTTGATCCTTGGCAAAGGTAATGGTTTTAACAACACCTGGAAGTTTGACCGTGCTTATAAGTTTAAGGTCGCTAGCTTGAAAAAATCGAACCTCAGGATCTAGGCCTCCCGTCGCAATCACCTGACCGTTAGGAGAAAGTGCAACAACACGCAAGGCATTGCCCCCTGCTTCGATAGTTTTATCAAGCATGTTCGAACCAAAGTTCCAAGAGCGCAGAATTTTATCATCGCAAGCAGCCCAAACAATTTGGGCACCTTGACCAAATGCAAAACTACGAACCGGGAACCCCGTAACTAAAACTTTGGTGATCGCAAGGTTATGAAGATAAAGAGAACCATCGGTTCCCACCGCATGAATCGAAGTACCATTCTGGCCGAATGCTACGCCACCTGCGAATCCTGCCCCCTCAAAGAACTGTTGTTCCCTGCCCAACAAAAGATCCCAAGATCGGGCAATGCCATCCATGCAAGTGGTGACAAGCTTGGTTTTATCAGGTGAAAAAGCAACCTTAGTAACATCTTTAGGATGACCCAAAACCCAAAGGTCTTTGCCGTCTTCTGTCTGCCATACACGAACATTCTTACCACTGGTAACAGCGCATCTTGTGCCATCCCTTGATAACACAACATCATTCAAAGCATCAACTGCCAAGGCTTTGTGCTTGAGGGTTTCCTTAGCGGTGGTGACATCCCACTTGTGGGGAATTTTATCTTCGCCAAAAGACCAAATGATATTATCCGCAGCGCCATAAGCTGCAGTTTTCACTGGATTCGTTCCCACATCCAACATTTTCACAATACCAATGTCATGAGAGGAAAGAGAATCTTTACCCACAACCATGAGGGATCGGGGTTCCTGCAAGAACTGAAGGTTCTTAGCCTGCTCGCCAGCGATTCTAAATACCTCTTTACCCAACGAAACATCATAAACCCTAGCCGATTCAGCAGTTTCTTTTTCAAGAACCATTGCAGCCTGTTTGCCATCCTGAGCCAATTCAAAAGAAGTAATCGGACCAACATTCCACTCTGCCAAAGGTTTATAAATATCTTGAGCAAGATCAGCAACAGCAAGAAAAACAGTTTTGCCATCTTTGCCAATGACTGCAACCGTGGATCCATCTTTTGAAGACTTGATAAACTTTACAGGTGCACCAAGCGAATTCTTCTCAGATACCATTTTGCCATCAGCATTCTTCAGAAGTATAAGTTTGCCATCTTCGCAACCCAAAACAGAAACATCCTTGTTGATCAAGGGTGCGATCACATTAATGGGAGCAGCAACACGCACCGACCAATTAGCATTAGGGGACCAGCTAAATACGCCTTTATCTTTAACCACGCCCAAGGCCTTGGCATTATCTGAAGACCATGCCACTTCTAAAATCGGATCAACCATTGGCATGTATTCCAAAGTCGTGCCCTCGGATGAAAACAAAGCCAAGCCATAGCCTTCGATTGCAGTTAGAATCTTTTTCTCTTCATTATCAAATGCAAGAGATAGGGGATTTCCAAACAAAGGAAGCTTTGCAAGTGTTTTCAAATCGTTAGCATCAAGAATGCGAATGGATTTATCAGCCATTGCGAGCAGGATTTTCTTACCCTGAGGAGAAATACGAATCTTATTCAATGGGGCATCAAGAGGTACAGAGGCAATGGGAGTAAAATCCGAAGCTTTACTTAACTTCAGGGTTTTATCTGCGCCCAACGAAAGCAACCCAGCGGGAGAAAACTCGAGCTTTACAACTTCGCCTGCATGAACTGGAACCAGCTTTGGTTCAGCTTTACCCTCAGATTCCAGCACCGCAATTTTACCATCAACCAACCCAGCAATGATTTGTTTGCCATCATTTCTAACAACCAAACTCCGCACAGGGGCAGGGAGTTTTACAGGCGGCCTAGTTTCCTTTTTGGTATCAGTTTTGATGATCTGCAACATATCATTATTTGCAAGAACCATCACTTGTGCATCATGGGAAAAGCTTGCAACATTAAACGGTGTAGCAGGTTTAGCAATCACTTTGCCTTTATCGGTAGAACCGATCGCATTGCTGGTTTTAATAGAGCCATCGGGAAGAATCATCCAGATGTTTTTAGAAAAGGCTTCGACAAAAACAGCACTGGGGCCGGGCTCTGCAGTTCCTGCCTTGCTTGCGGAAGGTGTGGTTTTCCAACTACGAACAAAACCATCATCGCCTGCAGTTAAAATCATTCCAGAAGGGTTGGCAAACGCAGAGAGCTTGGTTTTATGAGCTTGAATCAGCACATCTTTCTTCTCCGCATTTTGCAGCAATATACTGCCATCTGCAAACCCAACATAAGCAGATTTGTCGCCATCGCCTGGCAAAATCGCCAAGGGAATATCCTTAAGCGCAGCACCAATGTTTACAGGTTGAGTCGTGGCACCGAGGCCATTCATACGGATTTGTTTACCTGCACCTGCCCACATCCATTTTTTACCATCTTGGCTGGAAACACCGACTAGAGGAACTTCTTGCAATTGTGAAGGGGCAGTTGAAGCAGTCGCAGGTACCTGCCAGATTTTCAATACTCCTGCTTTTCCCAAAGACATGAATTGGTTGGATTGGGGGGCAAATTCTAAAGCAGCAATACCTTCGGCGTGAACAATCTTGCTGGAAATTAATTTTCCCTCTGCAACCGACCAAACATTGGCAACACCTTTATCATTACCAGCAACAACCCACTTCTTATCAGAACTCAACGAGATTTTGTTAAGGCCTGCAAACTTTGTGTCTATATCGCGGGAAGTTTTAAAGCCTTCACCTGAATTAATTTTAATCAAAGCATCCTTGGAAGCGGTTGCAATCATTGAGCCATCGTTGGAAATTGCAAAGGCAATCACAGGTGATGCATGTTTTTTATCATTGGAAGAAGATTCTTTTGTAAGTAGGTTCCAAGATTTAATAGAGCCATCTTCCCCAGAAGAAACTGCGCCGCCATCTTTAGAAAGAATCGAAGTCACAGAACCAACATGTGCACCAATCACCAAGCCAGCTTTGCCATCAGCGACATTCCAAGTGCGCAGGGTACCATCGGTACCACCAGAAACAAGCTGCAAGCCGTTGTTAACAAAGGCCAAGGAAGTAACCGGACCTTGATGCCCCTTCAAAATAACAGGATCTTTGAAAACTTCTTTAGGGTCTGCGATTTTCCACAAGCGAATGCTACCATCTTTAAGCCCCGCAGCAGCTTTGGTTCCATCGGGTGTTGATACCGTGGAATGAACCGCCTCGCCGAGTGCCCATTTTTTAAGGGGATCAGACATAGGATAATCCCAAATGTTGGCGGTATTATCTGAACTACCGGAGGCAATAAGCGAGCCATCGGGGCTAACCGCAACATTAAGAACCATTTGTTTATGGCCTTGGGGACCGGTAAGGGTTCGAATTTCCTTTCCGGTTGTTGCATCCCAAATTTTGACGGTTTTATCAAAGCTACCAGTCACAATTTGTTTGCCGTTGGGGCTGAATACTAAGGAGTAAATGGTTTCGGTATGCCCCTTCAAAACATTGGAAGGATTGGGAATCGAAGGAGCTTGCCCCTCGCACCAAGCACCCACCATCAATGCCAATAAAACGACAGGTGCCCATCTGCAAGCAATAGAATAAGCAGTGGTAAAAAAGAAGAAACCCGATCGGTTATTGGAATACATCTTAAACTCCGGAATGATCAACTAAAACCTATAGGTATGCAAATGAAGTTTCGCACCTGCGATGCTTCATGTCAACAAAGTAGAAGTCTAAATCACTTGATCAATGGCGCAATGATTTTTGACTGAAACCCAATCTCATGATGGATAGAATTATTTGCGATCTTAGCGTTAGTGGGAAAATCAACGCCAAGTGGTTCGCCGGTATTAGGATTGGGTTCATAAAAAGGGGCACCAGTACTTGCAATAGTCACCCTTATTTTATGCCCTTTGTTAAACTTCATGCTTAACGATCCAACATCAAACGCAACTTTTGCAACCTTCCCTTTTTCTAAAAACACTTCTTTATCGTAGCCTTCGCGGTAACGCACTCTACGAATATAATCGATAATCAGCATCGATCTGCCATCTGGGTAAACATCACTCACCCTAACTATAAGGTCGGTATCCAAGGCATCAGAAGAGAGAAACATTTCAGCCTGGACTTTACCTGTCCATTCAACAGGCGCATCGAGTATTTCCGTGGTAAAAGTTTTAACCTGATCCTGCGATTCAAAAGTTCGGGCATCGATCCCTCCGGGAAAACCTTTTGCAGGAATAGTCGCGGGCTTGATAGGGTCTGCAATAAAATCAGTTTTACTGGATTTAATCGTAGTGGGATTTAACCCAAGCTTCCCACCAGCGCTGAGGTAATAGGAAGTGGGCATAGACTTTAAAGGCCAGTCTGCAGATTCTTTCCAAACATTACCTGGAGCATCTTTTTCGCCAACCGCACCCATCACATAATACTTGACTACAGCATCTTTTTCCACGCCGTTAGCCACACCCTTCAAGTAATGATCAAACCAACGAATCATATGATCATCCATAAAAAACTTAGAGTTGTCAGGATAGACCATGTCGTTTGCTTTGTTGGTTTCCTTGAATCTGCCGTGCAACCAAGGGCCGATCAAAAGTTGCTGTGCCCCTTTAGAATTAGGTCCACCCTGATGCTGGCGACCAACATAACTATCAATGGAACCAACAGACATAAAATCATACCAACTCCCAACCGTGAAGCAGGGTACATTCATTTTCGAAAAATGTTTGGAGCAATCTTCATCCGCCCAATAGGCATCATAAGTAGGATGTTTGAACCATTCCTTGAGCAACTGCATGTTATCTTCGGGGTTTCCCGGAACCGTGTTCATGGTTTTGAAACGGGTAGGCCGGGTAGTGCCACCAATTCTGTAACCCTCATGAAAAAGGCTAAGGCCTGTATCGATCATATACTGGCAAACAAGATGAGGAGGCTGTGTAACAGCGAGAAAATTCTGTGCAAAACCAGCCTGCGAACTACCAAGCGTTCCGATTTTACCAGTGCTAAAAGGCTGCTTAGCTAGCCATTCCACTGTATCATAACCATCCTTTAGTTCGCCCCATCCCAAGGCTCTGTAACCAACCCAAGTTCCTTCGGAAAGATGACTGCCACGAAAATTTTGCACCACAACCACATACCCTGCGTTGATAAGCTTTTCATAACTTTTTCGAACCGCAGGAGATTTAATATCCGCATACCTTTGTTCATAAAGCACAGGCCAAGGCCCCTTACCTTCTGGAGCAAAAAGATACGCCGAAAGTTTTTTCCCATCCCGCATGGGGATCATTAAATGCTCATCGCCTGCCCAAGCAATCGCTTGGCTCATGAGCACTGTAAAAATCCAAAAAGCAATTCCAAAAGCATTTATTCTAAACATCACAAATCTCCTCAATACTATTTAGTTACGGAATTAAGCATTGCGCCAGCGGGATCAATAAGTTTCAATTTTCCACCCAGTTGCGCATAACATTCAGGTAGGTCAAATGAGTTCAAAACATTGGGTAGCATGGATGACAAAGGCCAATCATAGCATTCAGAGCATGCAAGCTCTTTATAAGAACTCAGTGCGTTCTTAAGTGTGACCTGTTTGATTTTAGGAGTAAGCATTGCTGCAAAAAGGGCGGGCAGGGTTCCCCATCCCTTAGCAGCGAGGTGCACTTCGTCAAAACCATTACCCTTGAGCCAATCTAAAACGCCCAATACATCTAAAACCTTCTGCCCAAGTAAGGGTGAATCAAGCATCAGAGAATGAACCGCATTGAAATAATCATTCCCATAGGGCACAAGAAATTGGTTGACGCCACAAGTATCGGGCCTGGATTCGCCTATGCCACGAACATCACAAGTAAAGAATTCAGACTCGGGTTCAGCTTTCAAAAGATCGCGAATGAAAGGTTCCTTGCGCAATTCATCAGCAGAGGAATGATGCGCAATATAAAGGACTGCACGCTTGGTAATTTTAGGCGGCCTAGAATCGTGGGGTTTGTCTGAAAGTCTGTATACCAATGCAAAAACTTCAGGCTCGGTTTCAATTGCATAAACATTGGCAATGGGTTTGGGGAAGTCTTTATCCCGAATACTGCGCAAAATCCTGTAATCAGGGTTAGGGTTACCCTTAGGCATTTTCAAAACAGATTTGATGCGGGTGGTCAACTCCACAACGCCCTTTTTATTTGCCCCCACCAATGCCTTCGCCTTCTGATCCGTAAACGAAAATAACGAGCGCGAACCAAACTTTGCTACCTGACCTTCAGGAGTACACCAAAGTGTTTCATCCTTCTCGACAACCACCTTGGGTTCTTTTTGCAGATCAGATATTTTCGTAACCCCATTAAACCACTGATACATCGCTTCACGGTTTTCAACAGAATACCCATGTTCGGTTGGGCCGGTATGAAGTTTGATGTTCTCGGGCGCACCCAAAAGAGTGTATAGCTTCTTAAGTTTTTCGTAAGCTTCTTCAGAGCCCCTTACATCAAAGAAATCTTTTTCCTTGGCAAGAATAACAATAGGTTTAGGTGCAAGCGCAGCAAGAAAATCAGCATGATCTAGGTTTAGCGCCAGCACTTTAGGCGGGCACTGTTCAGAATCTGCAGGGAGTTCGTTTTCGAAATTACGCCTGAAGGTGGTTACAAAACACGCAGGCGCAGCCATATTCCAGCGTTGTTCCACGCCACAAAGCCAAGTAGTCATGGTGCCACCGCCAGAATTTCCGGTTACCCCAACCTTGGTTGGATCAACCTCAGGCCGGGTAAGCAAATAATCAAGTGCGCGAATGCCATCCCAAGCACGCCAACTCCCAAAGAATTCACCCACCAAAAGTTGTTGATTCCCGCCATGCATATGTTCGCCCACACCAATGCTTGGCCGTTTACTTTTTTCAACATGGCCATACTGAACTCTTTCGCCCTGCCCGATCGGATCAAAAATAAGAACCACATACCCCATCATTGCAAGCCCTTGGCAAAAAGCCTGATAGGCATCTGCAGCTTTTCCATTGCTGGAATGCCCACAAGAAGCAACCACGCCGGGCAACGGATGTTTTTTACCCTTGGGAATATAAAGGTTGGCACTAACAAGGAAATTAGGACGGCTTTCAAAAAGCACTTTCTCGATGGTATAGCCATCCCTCTCCACTTTGCCAGTAACCCGCGCATTCAAAGGAGTTTTTGCAGGAAACACACCAAAGCAAGATTGGATTTTCTTACGCACAGAAAGCACATACTGTTGCGCATCTTCTTTGGATTGAAGACGATCGATACCTGCAAGATTAGCGCGATCACTTTCCCGAACTCGCCTGCCCAGATAATCATGGACCATCCTCGGGAAGTGATTGTATTGAGGTGGGATATTCTGCGCAGATACCAAAGCATTTGTTCCGGTTGCTAGCAATCCAGATTGCAATGCAACCAGTTCCATCAGGTTACGCCTGCTTAACAAAGAAAGATCATTCAATGGCATAATCCTCATCCTTTTATTTATCTGCAAGGTGAAAAAGTACAGCAGCACCCATGGTTCGTACACCTGTTTTTATCACAGGTTCGTAATCTGGAAAGTAAGAATCTGAATGGGTAACAGCAAGCGGTTTGCCCCCTTGCTTGGCAATAACCACTGCTTTAGGGTCAGCAGACCCAAGGAAATAATAAAACCCAGGCACACCCGCCCGAACAAACTGGCTGAAATCTTCACCCCCAAGGCTCATCGGGCGCTCGTGAACTTTATCTTTACCCAAAAGCGATTCAAAAACCTTTATGGTTTTCGTGGTTAATTCAACATCGTTGATCAACTCTGGCGTGAATTCAGATGCGTTCAATCTAACCACCGGTTCTGGTGCACCCGCGCCAAGCGATGCAGCCTTCGCAACTCGCTCGATGGCACTCAAGATATTAATTCGCGAAACAGTACGCACGGTTCTAACCGTCAATTCTAATTTTACTTCAGCAGGAATAATATTATGTTTTGTTCCGCCATGAATGGAACCAACCGTGATTACTGCAGGATCTAATGGGTTGCGCTCTCGACTGATGATCAATTGCAAATCTCGCACAACCCGAGCAGCGATCACAATTGGATCGATTGTCTTATCAGGGGATGCACCATGCCCACCTTTGCCTTTAATTATAATTTCAACTGAATCTACATTAGCTTGCATGGGCCCTGCACGATAATTAACATGGCCAGAGGGAAACCTGCCATCGCAATGAAGCGCAAGCGCAAGATCAGGCTTTGGAAATTTAGTGAATAGCCCATCAAGAAGCATGGCCCGGGCGCCCTTGCCTGTTTCCTCCGCAGGTTGGCCCACGAAAAGAATCGTTCCCTTCCATTGATCTTTCATCTTTGCAAGAACCGAAGCCACACCCGCAAGACAGGTGATATTGATATCATGGCCACAAGCATGCATGACGCCGACCAAATTTCCGTTATCATCTCGCACTTGAACTTTACTGGCATAAGGGATGCCGGTTTTTTCGATAAGAGGAAGGGCATCCATATCCGCCCTAATCATAAGCACTCGGCCTTTGCCATTTTTTAAAACCCCGACCACACCATGGCCACCAATACCTTCATGAACTTCGCACCCCGAAATTTTCAAAGCGTTTGCAAGCCTTTTAGAAGTAAGAACTTCTTTACCTGAAAGCTCGGGTTGCAAATGAAACTGCTGATAAAGCTCTGCAAGATTTTGAGCATTTACTTCGTAGTGCTTTAAAATTAAAGCATCAGAAGCAACTGCAGCATGGGCTAAGTTCCAAAGAAATAAAGTGAAGACAAACATGCGTGGCATCATAAGATTCCGGAATGAATTTGATTCCTGAAATAATCATAACCGGGAAAGTAGAACTTATGATCTGCTAAAAAAGAGCCAAGGTCAAGGATTAGCAGATTGAATTAATCAGAAAGACTAACTGCTTGGATCTGAGTGTTAATTTTGTTGATTCCAACAAGAAGGATTTCAGGTTAGATCAAGCAAACTACAGAATTTAGTAGATGCACCAAGAAAATTTTTAAAATACGAGTTATCTTGAAGGTATCCTTACGAAAGGAAGTTACGTATCTTGAACAAATCCGGTTAATATCACTAATTTGATTACTATTCCTAAACGAGAAACCGACCAAGAATCTGATATGAATTACGATCAAAGCAATCAACGAGATACCTTATTTGAGCGTTTGAGTGGGTGTTTTCTAGGTGGCCCAAAACCTGACTATTTGCCAGGCGGTCGAACCGAAGCACTCCGCAAGCTTAATGCCTACGATCCGGCATCCTACGGGCGTACGCGTAATCATATCGAAGGCACTGTCTCCCAGCTTTCCCCTTACCTACGGCATGGTATGCTTTCTTTAATAGAGGTGCGGGATCACCTGCGTTCGAAGTTCCCTAACGATCTAGCACGCTTTGAAGAATTCTTTCGTCAATTGGCTTGGCGTGACTTCTTCGAAAAAGTACTGACTTGGTACGGCCACGGGCTTGACGAAGACTTAGAAGAACCCAAGCATGGCGTTGCCCGATCATCCCGAATCCCCCTTGATGTTTTGAGCGGTGATACCGGCCTGCCATGTATCGATGGAATGCTTAGCGATCTTTTCGATCAAGGTTACCTGCACAATCATGCCCGCCTTTGGTTTGCAGCATACCTATGCCACTTCCGCGGGGTGCGTTGGCAAGAGGGGGCGAGGTTGTTTCGCCAATACCTTTACGATGGCGACATCGCAAGCAACTCTGCAAGCTGGCAGTGGGTGGAAGGCACATTTGCCAGCAAGCCGTACTTCATGAACAAAGATAACATCTCCAACTTCAGTAGTAGGAAATGGTGTAACTCGTGCAAGGTTAAATGCCCTTTTGATGCAGATTACCCCACACTGCAGCATCGTTTATTCGCTGGTTCGTCCGCGCCACTAATGTCGCAGGCTGCAAAGAAGGCAGAACCGATTAACAATATGCAGCAAAATACTCTTGCTCTTCCCGAAGATATTGCCCCACTACCACCCAACACCGATCTAATCTGGGTTCACGATGCTGCGATGTCATGGGCCGATGAGTGCGTGGCAAAAAATCCCAATGCTGCGGTAGCATTCATATTCAACGAACCCGCGTTGAAAGCTGAACCATGGGCTTATCACCGCCTTGCTTTTGTTACTGATGGAATCGACGACTTGTTTAAAAACTTACCTAACTCGACCAAACTGACTCTTGTTGGAGATCCTGTGGAAAGGCTTACAACCCTTGCCCACAAATTGGGCGCCACGACCATCCATATTTCCGAGCACCCCAACCCATGGGTCATAGAAACCGCCGATCAATTGCGCTTAAAGTTTCGGGTATTAGTCCACCCTAGGGCTACATTAACAGTGTACCCACCTGAACCTAAACGCTTCTCACGCTATTGGGAGAAAGTTGCCATACAAGTGCTGGGCCACCGGCCAAGTTCGCCAAAAAGGAAGCACCAGTGACAAAAGATACTGCCGTGATTTGGGTGAAACGGGATGCCAGGCTAACCGACAACCCCTGTCTGGTGGAAGCCGACCGACTCCAGCTCAACGCTCTGCCCTTCTTCTGTTTCGAACCATCGGTGCTATCTGCCAACGACACCTCAGATATGCATATTCAAGCTCAGTGGCAAGCCATAAACGGGCTTCGTCAAGGCTTAAGAAAAATGGGTTCTGATATTGTAATCGCATATGGCGAAGTCGTAGAAAAGTTAACCAAGTTGTATGAACGCATACCTTTCACCTATCTTTTTTCCCACGAAGAGATAGGCAACGACATAACCTTCAAGCGCGACCGAGCAGTCGCTAAGTGGTGCCTTGATAAAGGAATAACATATTGCGAGTTCCCACAATCGAGCGTAAGGCGAGGAGGAGTGAACCGGGACAAACTACAACAATTGTGGAGATCGCGAATTGCTGACATTCAACCGCTGCAGATTCCCCGTATTTCTCAACCGGAAGAACTTCGCACTATAGCTGCAAAAACAGCATTTCCCAAGCTGCTCCAGTTTACTACCAAACACCTTTGGCAGCCTGTGAGTGAGACTGATGCAAAAGCCACATTGGCGGACTTCCTCACCGTCCGGAGTCGATGGTATCGTGGAGGCATAAGCTCACCGAACACAGCTTTCACCGCAGGCTCGCGCCTCAGCGTGCACCTGGCATGGGGCACGATAACTTCAAGACAAATATGGCACGCAGTTCGATCCCGCCTTGCCGACCTCGATCCTAATGATCCTCTTTCCCCAAGATGGAAACAAAGCCTCAACGCATTTTTGAGCCGCTTGCACTGGCGAGATCATTTCACCCAGCGACTCGAGTCAGAACCTGAATTAGAGTTCCGAAGCCTCCATCCTTCCTACCGTGATGTGCCCTACGAAAATGATGAGCGACTACATAAAGCGTGGCGTGAGGGCCACACTGGCTACCCTCTGGTGGATGCGGTGATGCGATGCCTTGCTGCTACTGGGTTCGTCAATTTTCGCATGCGTGCGATGGTGGTAAGTTTTGCATGCCATGTCCTGCATCTCGATTGGCGACTAATCCACCCCCACCTTGCACGGGTCTTCCGAGATTATGACCCCGGCATTCACCTGAACCAATTGCAAATGCAGGCCGGAGTCGTCGGGTGGAACGCCATCCGTGTATACAACCCCGCCAAGCAACTGGCAGACTGGGACGCCGACTGCAAGTTTGTCAAGCGTTGGTTACCAGAACTGAAAGAACAGACTGCAGAACAAATTCTTAATGGTGAACTTCTACTAAAATATCCAGCGCAAGTTGTGGTATTCGCCGAGCGGGCTAAGAAAATGACCGACCAACTTTATGGCATCCGAAAGTCGACCGAAGCCAAAGCTGCAACAAGGGCGGTATTCCTGACCCATGGTTCTCGAAAGAAAGAACAATCGTTTCGACCAAAACGAGTCAAGCGCCCATCCCCGCCACCGATTCGTACACTTTTTGACGATATAAATGAAGACTATAATTCCGAATAAACTTTTACAATCTTTGTTAAAACATTCTAGAAGTGAACTCTTTTGCTTCTATGTTTGAGCATTGATGAGGGCTAAAGTTGCCTTTTCAATTAATCCGAAAGACTACCCGCCTGAATCTGACTTTTAAGTTTGTTGATTCTAGCAAGAAGAATTTCAGGCCAGATCAGAAAAACCGCAGAAGCTAGCAATATCAAAACAGCAACGGCAGTCACCATGCCATATAACAACCAAGCATTCTGCATAGATTGATAATCTACATTAAAGCCTTGTAAACCCGATATCGAAAGAAACCCAACAAGCGCAGGTAATGCGGTTGCAAGATGTGCAATGATAGCAACCCAAAGGGAATTAAATCGCAGCACAAGAAGTGCGAAAAAGAATCCCGAAACAAGATCAGGAAGAAATCGAACAGGCTGAAAAGATTGAGCTGCGAACAGCAAGGCCGTCATTCCGCATGCCTCGACCATTCCGGTAGAAGCTTTAATATTCCCTAATAAAAAGCCTCTGAATACAACTTCGTTCACAATCAAAGGAAGAATCAAAAAACTCAATATTGCAATCGGCCCCAAGCTAACAGAACCCTGCGTACCTAGATTCCCTTTCTGCAATTGATCAAACAGATTTTTAAACACCTCTGCTTTTCCATCCAACAAACTTAATTGCGCCATCACAGGGATCAATGCAAAACCAACTACCATAGCTATCAAAATCCCCGCCATATCAGGGGCTTTCAAAACAATCAACTTGCCCGGATTTTTCATCCAGAATAACAATAAAAGCCCGATGGGGATAATTCCAGCAACTGCAGGATCAACTTTCAATCTGCCCCAATATTCTTTAGGCAGATGCATGAAAAGAAGCACCAAAAAGTATGCGATTACAGCAGTGCCAACACCACTGAGGGTTTTTCGTGCTGGCAAAAACGATTTGAAAATCGAAGGCCAATGAAACTGCTCGGCTTCCCTGAATAAAACTTCTTCCCGATTGAATTGCCTGACTGCCCATTGCAGCGCAAGATAAGCATAACTCGCTGTTGCAGCCAGTACCAAAACAAGATAAACCATATGCTTCAGATCATAATTGGAACCGTCCATCAATTCTTGAAGCAAAATCGAAATTCCCGTGATAGGGATAAAACAAGTGGGAAGATCAAGCTTGGTTCCCGGGGCAAGGGTTATCAAAACCAAAGGCAATGTCATCATCACCAGAGGCATCAAATAATACTGCCCCTCTCTGCTACTGCGTGCATATGCTCCGATTGCAAGAGTAAGTGCGCTAAAAAATGCACCCAAAGGCAGCAACAAAAGAACCGCCCAAAATAATAGCAACGGATTAAACACCCCGATGTTCATGTAAGTCATTGCTAGATGAGTTGCGGTCAGGCCCATCGTAATAATGTTGAGTAATGCGGTAGCGGTACTGAAAGTCCAAATTGCCAGAAATTTTCCAAAAACAATTTCCTGCCTTGAAGCCGCACTGATAAGAAGCGTTTCCATGGTTCCGCGCTCTTTTTCACCCGCACAAAGATCAATCGCAGGATAAAGGGCGCCTACAAGAGCCCACATGACCAACATCAATGGAAGAATTCTTTTGATTGCGCCGGTGATTTCTTTTTGAATGGAATTGCGAGGAAGCCCTGCGCCTGTTTTACTCGAATCAGGCTCAACCACTTCAATCACTTGGTGAAAAGTAGGAGTCAAACCATGTGCAAGAAAACGGGCAGAACGCAATTTAGCCCCCCATCTGGAAATCAAACCACGCAACTGGCCTTCCATCAATTTAATCGAGTCATCCTTTTCGTTTAAGAAAAGAACAATCGGCACAGTCTCTCCCCGCTCAACTCTTTGCGCAAAATTTTCAGGGAATACCAACACTGCATCCGCGCCATCACTAATAAACTTTTGCGCAGCCTGCTCCAACATTTGAGGATCTAGAAGAACAGAAGCATCCAAGCTTTTCTGATCCCAGTTTGCCAAAAGTGCTAGAGCATCATCTTTGAGATACTCCGGGCCTATTCCTAATTTTTCATTTTCAATCACAAACAAGGGTGGAGCTTGATCTTGCCCGCTTAGGATAAACGCCATTACTCCAGCACTAACTACAGGCGAAGAATTAAAAGTAGGAAGTGCTGCAAGCTGAGAGGCAAAAGTAATGAGCAGCTTAGAATTAAATTGGGAAGCAGTGTTACTCAAAACAGAGGGGGCATTGATGACCGTGATATTTTTAGGGCGCAACTGCTGACCAACTGCAAGGTTAACAATCAATTCGCCCGCAAGGGGATAAAGCACTAGGGGCAATATGATGATCATGAATAAAGTTCTGCGATCGCGCACCTGATCCAGCAGGTCGTGACAACAAATGGTCATGATATTTTTAAAATTAGACATTCATCAACAATCAATTAAACGGGCAAAAAGAATCAGGTTAGATCAGATGGAGAAAGAAACTCGCGCGCAACAACTGTCTGATCAGGCCAGGATAATTCAAGCTGCCTTTTGTAATGATAATCCCCTCCGATATTGTAGGCATGCATCCCCTCCCAGTCTTCTTTTCTTTCTCGATGAGTGTGCCCACTGAACAAATAGGCTATAGAACCCTTATATTTCATCAATTCTTCTTCCAAAAGCTGATTGCCTCCCAATGCTTCCCAAAGCAGAGAATCAATTGTAGGAACCGAATCAGGCATGGGGAAACTTATCGCCCTGCATGCGGGATGATGGGTAACCACAATAATCTGATGCCCAAGATCAGAAGCTTGTTGCAAATGTTCTGCTAACTCTGCAACGATTTTTTTGGTGAATGATTTATCATCATGTTGCCAGCGAATGAAATTAAAATCGTTATGCTGCCCACGCAAAAATCGCTTGCTATTAAATCGGTGAACTTCTTCCGGAAATAAAGCGCTCATTGCAGCCTCACTCCAGGAATAATCATACCAATTAATATTACCTACTAGAGAAAGCTTCCACTCTGGAAAATGCAAAGGGGCTTGGTCAAGATAATGAAACCCATATTTCTGGGCCAACATTGGAAGATGCTGCGTGTATACCTCCCAGGAATTACCCCGTTCATCATCGTTTGAAACCCATATATCATGATTGCCAGGTACCAAAACCTTGATGCAATTTAAAGAAGCGAATTTATCGAGACAAACATCAAAGTTTTCTGCATGCCCTATATCACCCGCAAGAACAAGAACATCGGGAGTATTTTCTTTTATGGCTTCATACAACGCATTATTTGCAGCCATTCCCTTGGCAATTCCCCAATGAAGGTCTGCGGTAAACAGCAGTTTAAGTTTTCTGGGTGAAGACATAAATGGTGTGCAACCTCTAGAACTTACGCTGGTTAAGAAACTTTCAAATGAAATCTTAAACCATCAACCGGCTTGACGGGAGTGCCTTTCCATCCAGCGTAGGCATTTTCCCCAAGAGGCATTCGACCCGGGATAAAACGAAGCCAAAGGCCGAGCCGTGCTGCGTGAATTTCCAGCAAGTGGATTTACCCCATCCAAGGCGTAAGTTGCAACCAAGGCCCTAGAAAAAGAATCCCAAGAGGGCGCAGGGATTCCGCTTGAATCTGCAATCTCTAGCTTTTTATCCGCAAGACTTAACCCCAAAAGATGACGCAAAAAACCATTTCTTGCATGTGAACCAGTTATGATATATCTACCGCCCTTATACTCTGCAGGAACTTTTTCCATCTGGTTTTTTATTAACTCAATTACGAAGTGATGTGCCGAGCAAAGCAAATCCTCACCATCATGATCTTTATGCCCAGATTGTATTTCTTCAAGAAACAAAGAACCATCAGCCCGGCTCTTCGATTTACCAAAAGGCATGGATCGCGAAGCTAAGGAAGACCATTTATCCAAAAGCGATTGCTGCATTTTTCCCTGCACCGCTCTCTTAGATATAAAATCAACGCCAAGGAGTGCTGTGCTTTCCGTATTAAAAATCAATTCAAAAAGCGAAGCACATGGCCCGCCGTGAAAAGTGAGCGGGGGCAAACTAGGCGCAAAGGCTGAAATTTTTATCACACCACCAAGATGAATCATCAATACGGGTTCATTACCCTGCGCAAACATCGATGCACCAGGATACGAAAATAAAGGATCAAAACTTGAAGACCTACCCGCATCGCCATCCGAATTAATACAAACCACGCTCAACCCAGTGGTCTGGGAAATATCCTGCCCCGGGCCCCATCCACGAAATGCCAAAAACCTTCGTGAACCTTCCATCGCACCCAATGAAGAATCACAACCTACTGCAAATATTGAATCTTCTTTCAAATTCGCTTCTTTGATTGTCGACAAAGCAAGCGTGGAAAACTGATCCGCAATAATCTTGCAGGCGTTGTCAAAATATCTAGATTCACGTGAAGGCTTATCGCCAGCCTTGGCAAGCCAACGACAAACCTCAAGCGGAAAAGCTTGATACATACCCATGCGAAAAACAGGGCGAATCAAACCCATTTGATCTGGTATATCAATTAAAACCGAATGCACGCCGTGCTCTCCAGCCCCAGCGTGCAATCCAAGTATAGTTCGAATCATGAATCACCTTTAAGAATAAATCAGGCTGCGAGTTCGACTTCTCGCTCGACATACCCGCCTGCACAAGCCTGCACGAAACATTCAAAAAGTTGGGTATCAAGCGCAGTCGCATTATCTGACTGAGGATGCCATTGAACCCCAATGCAAAACCACGATGGATCCATGTATTCAATCGCTTCGATAACTCCATCGGGAGCAACCGCACAAACACGCAACCCGTCTCCAAGTTTCTTTACCGCCTGATGGTGATTACTATTTACTCGCATTTCTTCACCACCATAAATTTCCATCAGATAGGTGTCAGCCTTGATCAAGGCAAGATGACGATGAAAATCATCCGAAGTATCAAAATGAGGCAAAGCTTTGGGCAACTCTTCAGGAAGGTGCAAAAACAAATTGCCACCGAGTGACACATTGATTTGCTGCATGCCCAAACCAATACCCAAAAGGGGTTTCTTCATTTCAATTAATTTGCGAACCAAAAGCCTGTCAGAATCTTCGCGCCTTTCAGGAATCATCCGAACAGATGGATGCATCGGCTGACTATTTCTGCGGGGATCCATATCTGCCCCGCCTGTCATCACCATGCCGTCAACCATGGCAAGGAATGCATCCAGATCAGCATCTTTAGTGAATGCAGGCATTACGATCGGAAGCGCACCAGCTTCAAGAATTCGGTCGCAATAACCACTGGCTAAACGAAGCTGACCCTGCTTATTTTTTTGTGGGTAATGAAGATCCATATTAATACCAATGATAGGCCGATTAGATTGAGACATTACAGTATCCTTCCTTGGAATAAACCAAAACTATCCTTAAAAATTCACCTACAAGAAACTTGGTTCTTGATTGGTCTAGAGGGGGGTATATAGCGAGATGAAGAATTAAATCTCAAGGCCGATTTATCGAAAATTAGGCGTAATAACCCCTAAGTTAACAGAAATATTATTTCTGTATCTCAGCGGACTTGCCTTAACTGCCTCATTTAAGGTTATTTTTAATTTTGAAGGAAATGAACCAATTTAGCCAACTATCGACCTTCCCCGTCTTTGATCAATTGCCTGAAGCGAGGATCATGGCGGATGGATTCGAGATCGGTATCTTCTTTCATGTAGCGAAAATCTGAATAACCAAGCTCCACAGCAAGGCGTAGGGTTTTAAGCGACATTTCAATTCTTTTCAAAAGCGAGTAACTACAGGCAAGATTATAATGCGCTAAGGCATCTGCAGGGCGAAGCCTGACCAATCTTTTATCAATTGCCAAGCCTTCTGCAAATTTACCTTTCAAGGTAAGCAGGTTGCCAAGCACCCTAAGCACATCCACATAATCGGGGTTCACTTTTAAAATTGATTGATAAAATTCAAGTTCAAAGTCTGCCTGATTTTGCACTAGCAAGGCAGCTTTCTGCGATTTTCCTGAATCAGGAAGGTTCGATTCCTCGCTGGGATTATTTTCAGATTGATCCATTTTAGACTCCCATCAAGCAATAAACTAAATTCATCAAGGACTCACAGTTTCTTAATCAAATTGATTATAACGCATAGATCCCATTCTGCAAAGCCTTACACAATTAAAAAAGCAGGGGAACATTGTTGATGCTCACCCTGCTTAAATTAGTTCAACAACACAACATTAATTAATCATCATCATCGTCATCATCGTCGTCGTCATCGTCGTCATCATCGTCATCATCGTCGTCATCATCATCATCATCGTCGTCATCATCATCGTCGTCTTCATCATCAAAATCTTCATCAAAATCTTCATCAAGATCTTCATCATCAAAATCTTCATCAAGATCTTCGTCATCAAAATCTTCATCGTCGATTTCATCGTCATCGTCATCGTCATCGTCATCGTCATCATCATCATCATCATCATCATCATCATCATCAAAATCATCGTCATCATCATCCCGCAAGGTTGGCAAAACAAAGGCGTCCTCATGAACTTGATCCACAATACCAGTGATGCCAAGTTTCAAGGCCACCAGATCTTTTAACGAAAGCAATTGACTAGTCATCACACAACCCTCTTCAAACTTAAGGAGACAAAAATAAAAGAACTCATGGTTAACAAAAAACCTTATGCAGGTTAAACTACCTGAATACCGAAGTTCATGAGAATAAAGCCGATCCGCCCTGCCTTATTTCACAAGCCTATTTAAACACTTACTCTCTTGGGCTTGACATCATCTTTTAATCAAAAGCAACTAATCTCAATCTGATGATGTTAGGAATTATTAGGAAAGTTTAAAACCTTGTCAAGCCAAGGAAAGATTGTTTTTTAATTTAATTTAAATTCATTAGTTACGGGGTGTTTTCAAATCTGATTTTATATTTATTCTACACCTAAATTGAAAGCTAATTCGATGCCAAATACTTCTTTTTTTGCTCAATAAAAGGCAAATGATGTGTAACATGGCCAATGGCTTTTTCGAGCAGAATATGCAGGGAAACAGAGCCTTTTTCACTATGAATTCCAACTCTACCCCAGGCGGAATCAGGCAAGCCAGTCAAAATTCTTGCCATCTGCGAACGAACCAAATCAATCAAAGCCAATTCCTCGCTAATATTTCGTTGATGATACGATAATGATTTTAAAAAAAGATTTTCATCCGCACCCAATAGCTGGGGATTTTCCAAAGCAATGACTCTTTTCATACGATCAGCGAATACTGGCTCAAAATCTGCAATATGGCATACCACTTCAAGAGTCGACCATTTTCCCTCAATGGGCCGGGCCAACAAATGTTCGAGGGGCATGTGGGCAACCGCTTGCCTCAATAAATAACCGCCATGAATATATTGGGAAATAAGATTCTTGAATTCTAGGGTCATCTTAGCCTGCCATCTTAGTAAAAGAATCTCTTAAACCGCTCAGTTGCTGCCTTCGCTGGGCTTCTGGTGCGAAAGGATCGAAAGGAATGGGCCCACGGGCTATTTGCTCGAGCAACCCATGCACCCTTCTGCGTAATTCTGAATCGCGCCTTTCAAGGGCATCCAGCAAAAAGGGAACCGCACTAATGCCATAACGCTGCAATTCTTCCCCAGCTCGATCAGACCCCGAAGCAAACTGCACCAATAACTCTAAAACTTTCTCGCGTTCTATCAATTTTTGCACACCTTGCGTTTGATCAACTGGCTTCTCTTGCACCAAAGGGGTTGATGGCGGCCTTAGACCCATCGTGTCACGCGAAGGAACTACCGTAGTAGGCAACCCTATTGAATCATTATTAAAGCTATTACCTAGATATTCCTGAATTGCTATCGGATCGCGAATCAAATCCTGAGGGGCACCATGCGTGCGCACCGTTCCACCTTTGATCAAATAACTTCTGTCCGTGATCGATAAAATCTCACGCACCCTATGATCCGTAACTAAAATACCAATCCCCTGCTTTTTCAAATCAAGCACAATATGCTGAATATCTTCGATGGTTTGGGGATCAATACCTGTAAAAGGTTCATCCAAAAGGATCAAAAGCGGATCACAGGCCAAACAACGGGCTATTTCCAGCCTTCTTTTCTCTCCGCCTGACAATCGCGCAGCATTATTTTTCCTCAAATGCGTAAGCCCAAATTTATCCAGAACTTTTTCGGTGCGATCAAGGCACTCCGCACGAGTCAACTTACGGCCAAGAACACGATGCTTTGGCATGATTTCCAAAATCGCCATGACATTTTGTTCAACCGTCAGCTTTCTAAAAACACTGGTTTCCTGAGCCAAATAGCCCATACCCAATCGGGCACGACCAAACATTGGCAGATGAGTCACATCTTTCCCTGCAAATATCACTTTCCCACCATTGGGCGTAACCTGGCCTGTGGTCATGCGGAAACTGGTGGTTTTCCCGGCGCCGTTAGGCCCTAATAAACCCACGACCTCCCCAACATCCACTTGAAAGGTAACCCCGTCAACCACTTTGCGGCTGCCATAATACTTGATCAGTCCGCGCACCTCGAGGATTGCCATCCTTGCTCCTTGTCAGACCTTCAAAACTATTTAACTATTAGGATTTACAACGCTTTCTAGAAATCGTGCAAGACCAGTCTAGTCATAATAACCAAAGAAAGGTAAAACAGGGGGATTAGGCCCTCAGGGAGATTGATTCAACTTTATCGGATCCTATTTCAGCCTCTAGTTTTATTGGAGCTTTTGTGAAAACCCTTATTGACGAAGAAACAATTAAAAAACGAGTCACAGAAATTGCGAAACTTATCTCAGCAGAATTTAATGGCCAGCCCCTTACAGTAGTAGGAGTTCTTACAGGCGCCCTCATTTTCGTATCCGATCTGGTTCGCCATCTAAATCTTCCCGTACGCATTTGCTTTGTTCGCGCCAGTAGTTATCGAGGCGAAACCACCTTGCCTGGCGATCTTAACATCGATTCCTCCATGCTTCCCGACATCCAAGGCCGTAATATCCTTCTCGTAGACGACATATTAGATTCGGGCCATACGCTCAGCAAACTCAGCAGCTATTTAAAAGAAAAGGGCTGTAAAACCATTCGAACCGCAGTCCTGCTGCGTAAAATAGGTCGTCAAGAACACCCAATCGAGCCGGATTACTGTGGTTTCGAAATACCTGATAAATTTGTGGTGGGTTATGGGTTAGACTATAACGATGAATATCGCAACCTCCCCTTCATCGGGGATTTGTCCTAACTTTCCTGCTTTTATTTGCAGATTGGATTACCTTTGCCTGCCTTTACATTCTTCATCGATAGCACCGAATACAGTGGCCATTCCAGACAACTGCTGGCTTGCGTAACTGAACTTCGATCCATGAATTACACGGTTGCGGTTGGTGTTCTAGGCCGAGAATCCCCTTGGTCTTCTTTACTCGCATATTCAGGCGCAATGGTTTCGCATTTTGATAGCAAAGGCCTTTGGGATATCAAAGCTTTATTCCAATTAAGAAAATGGCTTCAGCAAATACCCAGCGATTTCCTCCATGTGATAAGCCTCAAAGCTTTAGATGCCCTTGGGCTTGCCTCGCCTTCCTTCCTTGCAAAATCATTTTTATCGGGCCTTCCGAAAACTGGGTTTCGACCCAATGCTCTGCGTAAAATTTTACTCGCGAAGGTACGCAAAATATTCTGCCTCACCCTAGCATCGAAAAACAGACTGCAAACTCTAGGTATTCCAGTATCTATGTTGGCGCATCTTCCACCTGGTATCTCACCTCAAAATGCGCCCAAATCTCTTGATCCTTTATCTGAAACTCCTTATTTATTTTCTTCAGGCCCCTTTCATCACGACTTCAACCATCGCGATGCCCTTTGGAGCATGGATATTCTTCATTATGTCAAACCCGAAATAAAATTGTGCCTCAATGGCACCGGGGCTAATTTGCAAAGCCTTCATTCCTTTCGCACAGCCCTAATGACAAAAGATAAAATCGACTTTCGTGGGCAGGTCGATTACCAAGAACCCTGGCTTGCAAACGCCTCTATTATTCTTGTAACCAACCTTACACCCGGAGGTTATTACTCCACCCTAGAGGCCATGCTTTCAGGCAGGCCCTTGATCGCATCAAAAACGGTAGGCATGGCAGAATTGGTTGAAGATGGAAAAACCGCGGTTCTGTATGCGCCAGGCGAATGCGCAGCGCTTGCCAAAAGAATCAGGCTACTGCTAGACGATCCTGCAAGGGCCTCTGAAATCGCGCATAATGCCAGAGAATCAGCCGAAAGTAGATTTTCCGCAAAGCATCATGCTGCAAAACTGTTACAGTATTACGATGATTACAAATAAGATTTTAAAGGGGATTTATCTTGCGTGATGTACTAACCCTAATACTTGCAGGCGGCAAAGGCACCCGTCTTGAACCCCTCACCAGAGATCGTGCAAAACCTGCAGTTCCCTTTGGTGGACTTTACCGCATCATCGATTTCCCACTGTCGAACTGCCTCAACAGCAACCTTCGTAAAATCCTAGTACTCACCCAATACAAAGCGCGAAGCCTCGATAGGCATTTAAACCTAGGCTGGAATTTCCTCAGCCCACAACTTGATGAGTATGTCGAAGTACTTCCCCCCCAGCAGCGAATTGATGAACACTGGTACAAAGGCACCGCGGATGCCATCTACCAAAACATTTATGTCATCGAAAAAGCTAACCCAAAATATATAGTCATTCTTGCAGCAGATCATATCTACAAAATGGACTACAGCGAAATGATTCGCCTCCATATCGAAAGAGGATCCGATCTTACCATTGGCTGCATTCCTGTTCCGGTGAATGAAGCCAACCAATTTGGAATTTTGGATGTCGATGCAAAAGACCGCATTACCACCTTTGTCGAAAAACCTGAGCATCCACCCGAAATCGTCGGTAATCCCGGCTTCTCTCTCGCCTCGATGGGTATCTATGTTTTTACCGCAGCTTCATTGTTTGAGCTTCTCTTTGAAGATGCAGTCCGTAAAAACAGTTCCCACGACTTTGGCAAAAACATCATCCCCAACATTATCTCCAAGCTTAATGTCCATGCATTCCACTTCCAAGACAAAAATAAAAAGTCGGTTCCCTATTGGCGCGATGTTGGTACTCTCGATGCTTATTACCAAGCAAACATGGATCTGGTTGGTATCGATCCCGTGCTTAATCTTTACGATACCGAATGGCCCATCCGGACATTTCAGCCTCAGTTTCCGCCACCAAAATTCGTCTTTAACGACGAAGGAACCAGAGGCCAAAGCCGCAGAGGCGAAGCTCACGATAGCATCGTCTGCCAAGGTAGCATCATCAGTGGAGGCAGTGTATCACGCAGCATTCTTTCATCGGGCGTGCGTGTAAATAGTTACGCCACGGTTGATGATTGCATCCTCTTCGAAGGTGTCAATGTAGGCAGGCATTCAAGAATCCGCAGGGCCATCATCGATAAAAATGTACAACTGCCCCCAGATACCGTGATTGGCTACGATATCGAGGAAGATCGCAAGCGTGGGTTCACTGTTTCAGAAAACGGCATCGTCGTAATCTCTAAAGCAGAAAGCCCCGAAAGCTTCTCTGCCAGACAAACACGAAAGTAGCCGAAGTATTCGAATGCCCCGACCTTTCCCACGATCACTGTGGTTCTTCGCCATCTTATCGGTGCTTGGAACCACTGCGATCATCGTACCTTGGGTGTTCAATCGCTCTATCCAACTATCTACCCAACAAATCGATCAAGCTATTTCTCTTTGGAAAACCTCTGGCCCAACAGATTACGATCTCGAAATCCTCGAAGCCAAAGAACCGGGCGGATTCAAAAAACAATTACTCATCAAGGTTCGAAATCAGAAAACAACCTCTCTAGTGATCGATGGGAACTTTGCCCCCTTGCAAGATCCTTCACAATATCAAGTACTTGATCTTTTGGAATCGATGGCAAAAAACCTCGCAACCGATCAACAATCAGGCCAGCCTTTTTTCACCACCGCATCCCTTGCCAGTAAAGATGGACACCCTCTTCGCTATGTCAGGCGGAACTCCATCACGAAAGAACGATTCGAATGGGTGATCAAAATGAAAACACCCGGCTGATTCATTGCCGGGTGCCTTCTCATTCTTACTTTATTTAACCCAAAACTTACTTCTTAGCTGGGGGAACCTTTGGCACCTCTTTAGGTGGACTAAGATTGGGTGTGATATCAAAAATCCGGGCAAAGCCAGCATAGGATGGTATCGCTACCGCCTTGCCATCTGGCGCGATTGAAATATCCCGAGAGTTATCCGCAAGCTTGATCGCTGCAAATTCATTGGGCTGATCAGGTTTCCAAAACCAAAGCATTCCCCCATTACCACCCGCAGTGCCCGCAACAAAACCTGCAGGATGCCAAGCAACGCCCCACATCGTTCCTTGAAACTTCTCTTTCGGGGTAAGCTCCTTCGTAATCTTTCCAGTAGCCCAATCCACCAGCAAAATGATCGGATTACCAATCCCTGCAAATGCGTTTGTTACATTGGTGATTCCTGCAAGGGCCAATACTGTGCCATCAGTTGAAAACGCCATCGATCGAGCGCCACCAATATCTGCACCAAACCCAGCATCATACTTGTGCAGCGCTTTCGCTTCGATCTCTCTGATTTTCTTTCCAGTAAGATCCCAAATACGAACCATGCCCTTTAAATCAACCGATACTATCTCTTTACCCGAGGGATGAAATGCCACTTGGTACGCATGGTTTTCATGGGCCTGCCATGAATGAACAGGCTTCAATTCGGGAATAGACCAAATCGCAATTCTGCCATCATTACCGCAACTAACTAACATCTGGCCGGTAGGATCAACACTCAAAGATCTTATCCAACCCTGATGCGCAAGAACCTGCCTAAGCGGAATGGGCTCTGCTGATTCGTAATTCCAAGAAATGATCTGCCCATCGTAACCACCACTGAACAATAACTTTTGCTTGGGAGCAAATACCATCGCACGAACCCAACTCGAATGCCCCGCCATATCGGTCTTCTTTGCGGTTGCTATCTCCCAGCGCTGTAAAGTGTTATCCTGCCCAGAAGTAAACAAAAACTTGCCCGATGGTTCATACCTGCAAGCAAGCAATGCGGAAGTATGCTTGAACTCTTTAGCTTGCCTCGCAGCGGCAGGATCTAACCCAGGAAAAACAGGAGGCGGTGAAGGTTTCACCACCTCAGGAGTTTTAGGCGCTTCTTTCTTCGCATCTTTATCGTTTTGCATCACAGCAATATTTCCTCAATAGGCGATGCCTTCGGGTCTGCCATGGGCAATGGCCTCTGGTCCACATAAAAGTTCTTCTTCGAATCAAAACCCAAGGCCTTCAAATAAGTATGGAACAAATGCCCGCCATTCACTTCCCGATCCACTACTGCAGTGCCAGTCGCATTGGTTTTACCAACCACTGCTCCCTTTTGAATTCCACAACCACCCATCGCAACCGACCAAGCAGTGCCCCAGTGATCACGCCCAAAATTACGATTAATAGTAGGGGTACGGCCAAACTCACTCATCACCACAACCAGAGTGCTATCCAACAAACCACGAATGTCCAAATCTTCTAGCAAGGTCGCAAAAGTCCGATCAAACTCGCCTAATTGCTCAATATGAAAATCAAAGTTTTCATGATGCGTATCGTAATTAGTATGGCTCACTTTTACAAAAGTCGCACCGCCCTCAAGCAATCTTCGCGACAACAAACAATGCCTGCCGAAATCGTGCTTGCCATACCGATCCGCAAGCTTCCCAGATTCTGAAGTGATATCAAACAACCCACGCTTCTCCATCAACATGCGAGCTTGATCATAGGTCTGGGTGTAAGCTTCTGTCATCGCAGATTTCCTGCGCGAGTAAAATCTTTCATTGGCATTCTGCCTGAGCAGATGGCGCTGCATTTCCGCTTCGGAATTGATGCCCGCAGGTTTCTCTAAATTGGCGGGTGCCTTGCCATCACTTATGCTCACCGAACCAAACTTAGGCCCAAGATACGCAGCATCCTTCGAACTTTGCGCACCAGAACCATTAGGCGTGATGTTCAAATAACCAGGCAGCGGGTTTTTATCTTCCGTCAACAACTTCGAACATACCGAACCAAAATGCGGGTACTCGTTCGCAGGTTCCTGCCTGCGACCTGTCTGCATGATGTAAGCACCCTTACCGTGATCGTTTTCTTTTGTGTTGATGCCACGCACCAATGCAAGCTTATGCATCCAACTTGCAGTGTAAGGCAGAAGCTCGCTGATATGGATACCGGGCACGGATGTTGGTATCGCCCTAAATGGCCCGCCAGTCACAACGCCTGGCTTCGGGTCCCAAGTTTCTAATTGGCTAACTCCGCCAGCCAAAAATACAACCAGCACCCTTTTCTGCTGAATCGCAAGGCCCTTCGCTGCCAAAGGATTAGCCAAAGCGCCAAGGCCCAAGCCTCCAACGCCCCCTAAAAAGGCCCGCCTTGATAAACCATGATCTACCGTTTTACATGCATAATTACAATTCATTATTCATTCTCCTTCTTCAAGCAATCAAACCTGAAATCGAAATTCGATCGAGGTCATTAATGCCCACACTAAGTCTCTGATCACACCAGCTTTATCTACATCTTTCTTGCCCAGCAACACTTCTACTTCCTTCTTTTCGTCTTCCGTGGGCATTCTGGTCAACACCCCAAGATACAACTCTTCTGCAAACAATTTAGCATCCTTGATTTCAGATAACCGAAACGATAGCGAACCCTTTCTGGGTGCAAGCAACCCTTGCAACTGCCCATTGTTTGCAAGATAAAGCGCTTGCTCCACTCGGGCCTCGTAACCAGGAGCCTGCCCCGCGGGCGTTGCCAAAGCATTAATAATTGGGGTCGCCTGCGGTGCCAACTTTGCCTGTAATGCAGCTTCCTCAACCTTCGCACCAAGTATCATTCGTTCTGCATCCGTAAACCCGGATGCCTGCAAAATCGCATAAGCAAATTGTTCTTCCGATAGGGGCCTTATCGCCCCCACAAGATACTCTTCGGGCTTGGGATCTTGCAAACCCTTGGGCACCTGGCTCGATCTTTGATAGGCTTTGCTTTTCGCAATCTGCCCAAGTATTTCTTTATGATTGAACTTTGCCTTCACGAACTCTTTTGCAAGCAAATCCAATAATTCTGGGTGCGATGCGGGGTTGTCGCCATGACCCAAATCCAACGGATGAACAATCCCCCTGCCCATCATATGTGCCCATAGGCGGTTAGCACCATTTCGGGCAAAGGGCTCAAAATCTCCGCGTGCCAACTCGTTTGCCAACTGCGACCTTCTGCTAAACTTCGGTATCCCACGCACTTCTTTGGTGGGCGCAACTTCGTATTCTTTGCCCTTCTCCATCTTGGGCTCTGCAATCGCAGCACGCATGAACAACTTAGGCCCGCTTGATTTTGTTACCTTAGCTGGATCAAACACCGATTGAAAACTCGCATCGCCCTCGCCTTTTTCAGCAAACACCGATTGCTTCGTCTTGGCATCAGTAAAGACATAGCTCCGATTGAAAAACGCAAACAATCCGTAGTACAGATCCTGCTTGTAATCCTCAACCCTCGGGTGATCATGGCATTGCGCACATTGCCAGTTCACTCCCAAGAACAACCTGCTTATATCCCGGGTGATCAAATGCGGTTCGCCTTCCCTATCAAGATAAAACTTGGCAGCAGGCCTCATCTTCGCATCCACTCCATCCGCAGAAAGAATCTCTTTCACCATCACATCGTAAGGCTTGTTCGCAAGTAATGATTCACGCAAATACTGTTTCCAGTTAGCTGAGGGCACATGTTTGTCCGCCCTGCGTTCCATCCAGGTAACATCCAACACCATTGCGAAATGCCAGGCATGAGCGGGGCTTGCTAATAATGCATCCACCAACTCCGACCTTTTATTTACATTGGTGCTTTTTACAAATTCTCGAGATTGTTCTACCGTGGGGATTGTTCCTATTAGGTCAAGAGTCACCCTGCGGATGAACTCTAAATCAGAACAAAGTGGAGCAGCTTTCTTTTCAAAATCCGCAATAGGCTTAGAGACCTCTGCATCAATCTTTTGGCTTAGGGTTTGACCTAAAGACCAGTTTGCTACAAGTAGCATTAATGCAGTGGAACAAACGAATCTATTTTTATTAACGGTATTAGCAAACATATTAAGGACCTTTCCGGCACAGGCAGGAAAACCAATCAAATAGGAAGGCTCTTACATTTTGAACCTTGAATGCGGGCTTGTCAATTCCCTTTTAGAAAACACAGTGAGAAACTGTTGTTTTTAGGTGCTTATTCCGGTTTACCCCCTTATTATTTGCCATTATTGCCTGTTATGGGCAACAAAACTGGACAGTAGAGCTTTTCTATGGATAATAGCCTACTGGCATTTAGATGCCTTATCGAGTTGGTTTCGGGAGTGTTTGCACAACTGGTGTTGGCCATGGTCTTCAAAACCATCGGGGGGTTTGAACAAAGCTCCCAGTGGGTTCAATTCCCATACATTCCCGCTTTACAATCAAGCCCTAAACACGGAATTAGGAACAAGCAAAGGCATAAGCATTTGCCACGGATTAACACGGAATTACACGGAAATAAAACCAAGAATAACCACGGAAGGTTGAACAAAAGGTTCAAATGGAGGAGTTGCAGTGGGGCTTCCCCATCGCAACTACTCTGTCTTTAAACAAGCTCATATCAATTAATTGGAAGTAAAAGTGGTGGAGGTTAGAAAGGCAGACCCACCCAGCGCAGTGGGTGGGCTTGAAGGCATTGAAAAGAGGGTTGGGAGTTGGAGGAAGAAAGTAAAAGTAAAAGCCCATGGACTGCGTTCCATGGGGTTCTTGTTTTTGATCGATGAAAAAGAAAAAGGCAGACCCACCCAGCGCAGTGGATGGGCTTGAATGCATTGAGAAGAGGGTTGGGAGTTGGAGGAAAAAGAGAAAGTAAAAAAGAAAGAGAAAAGCAAAAGAGAATGTGTTCATACAAGAGCAAGTGTATAAAAGAAAACCCTGCTGCATTTAAATCACAAACAGATCTACATATTCATTGACGGGCATAGTTTCTAACTCTTTTTGATCAAGCGAAACTTTTAGGATTTGTTGTTGCTGCTTTGTGGGGAACTGCCTTGCGAGGTTGATTTTAAACTTCTCCTCTAAGAGCGGTATCCCCTCTGCGCGCCTGCGGGAATGGCCGATGGGGTATTCAACGATGACTTCGTCAAGTTTGCTGCCATCATTGAACTCGATGGTAAGTGCGTTGGCGATAGAGCGTTTGTTGGGGTCGTGGTAATCCTTGGTAAAGGCTGGATCTTCGGTGCAGTGAATTTTATCTCGGAGGGTATCGATGCGATGGTCGGTTGCGATATTGTCTTCATAATCTGCAGCGGTTAAACGGCCAAAGATTAGAGGCACTGCAACCATGTATTGAATACAGTGATCGCGATCTGCGGGGTTATTTAGTGGGCCTTTCTTATCGATGATACGGATGCATGCTTCGTGGGTGCGGATGGAAATTCGCTTGATGTCGCCAACGGTTTTGCCTGCGCTTAGCATTTTTGCATGCAGGGTCATCGCGGCTTCAACTGCGGTTTGCGAATGGAATTCTGCAGGGAACGAGATTTTGAACAGGACATTTTCCATGACATAGGAAGCGTAGGGTCGTTGGAATTTGAACTTGTGGCCTTTGAAACTGACATCGTAAAAGCCCCAGGTCTTGGCGGATAAAGCGGAGGGGTAGCCCATCTCGCCTGTTTTTGCGATCAGTGCGAGTTTTACCGCACGCGAAGTAGCATCGCCAGCAGCCCAAGATTTTCTGCTGCCGGTATTGGGGCTATGGCGATAGGTGCGAAGCGATTGGCCATCAACCCATGCGAGGGAAACAGCGTTTAAAATTTCATCACGGGAAAGGCCCATCAATTGCGCAACAGTTGCAGTGGATGCAACCTTGACCAAAATCACATGATCAAGGCCGACTTTATTGAAGGAGTTTTCGAGTGCCAGGCAGCCTTGGATTTCATGCGCCTTGATCATTGCGGCAAGAACCGACTTCATGGTCATGGGTGGTTTGCCCAATGCCAAAGCGTTACGAGAAAGCCAATCCGCAGTTGCGAGAATGCCCCCAAGGTTGTCGGAAGGATGGCCCCATTCCGCAGCGAGCCATGTATCGTTGAAGTCAAGCCATCGGATCATAGCACCGATATTAAAGGCGGCTTGCACCGGGTCGAGTTGGAATTGGGTACCGGGAACTTTTGCGCCGTTAGGCACGATGGTGCCAGGCACGATTGGCCCAAGCAACTTTCTGCAGGCGGGGTATTGCAGCGCTTCCAGACCACAACCCAGTGTATCGATCAGGCAATTGCGTGCGGTGTTGTAGGCGACCTCAGAACTGATGTTGTAGTTCATCACATAATCAACGATGTCGATGATTTCGTGGTCGAACTCCTGGCGGATGTTAGAGATATGCGCAGACATATTGTTTCTCTTTACTTTGAGTTATCTTTTTTCGATTGGTACAAAAGCCTTGTCTTCAGGCCCGACATAGTTTGCGCTGGGGCGGATGATCTTGTTATCGATTCGTTGCTCGATCACATGGGCGCTCCAACCCGAGGTTCGTGCGATCACAAACAATGGTGTAAACATTGCAGTGGGTATCCCCATGATGTGGTAGGCAACCGCAGAGAACCAATCAAGGTTGGGGAACATCTTCTTGATATCCCACATTACAGTTTCTAATCTTTCTGCGATTTCAAACATTTGCATCGAGCCTGCCTCTTGCGAAAGAGTGCGTGCAACCTCTTTAATAACCTTATTGCGTGGATCGGAAATGGTGTACACCGGATGGCCAAACCCTATAACTACTTCTTTATTTGCAACCCGAGCCTTGATGTCGGCTTCTGCCTCATTCGCATTGGTGTAGCGCTGTTGAATCTCTAAAGCGACTTCATTGGCACCGCCATGCTTTGGGCCTCTTAGTGCGCCAATGCCCCCGGTGATTGCAGAATAAATATCTGAACCTGTTCCAGCGATAACTCTGGTGGTAAAGGTGGAAGCGTTGAACTCATGTTCTGCGTATAAAATTAGGCTGGTGTGCATGGCTTTGATCCATGAAGCACTGGGTTTGGTTCCATGCAAGAGGTGCAGGAAATGCGCGCCTATGGAGTCATCATCGGTTTCGACTTCGATGCGTTTGCCGTTATGAGAATAGTGGTACCAGTAAAGCAGCATGGAAGAAAACGAAGCCATGAGTCGGTCTGCGATATCGCGAGCACCTGGTTGGTTATGATCATTTTTTTCGGGCAGTACACATCCCAGCACCGAGGCCCCGGTGCGCATTACATCCATCGGGTGGGCGTTTGCGGGCAATGCTTCGAGCGCTTGTTTTAATGCCGAGGGCAACCCACGCAGCGACTTTAACTTGGTTTTGTAGTTTTGTAGTTCTGCCCGATTGGGTAGTTTGCCATGCACAAGAAGATGCGCAATTTCTTCGAATTCGCAAGTGTTAGCGACATCAAGAATATTGTAGCCCCGGTAGTGTAAATCGTTGCCTGCCTTGCCTACGGAGCATAATGCGGTGTTGCCCGCAGCGACGCCTGAAAGCGCAACAGATTTCTTGGGTTTGAAAGCGACAGGTTCAGCAGTTGACATGATAACTCCAAAAGATAGATATTAAGATAAATCCGGTGTGTATTATTCTTAAATAGGGTTACTTGGGTTTCTCTTTGTTCTTAGCGAAAAGATCATCGAGTTTTTGTTCATAGCCCAGATAACCTAGGTATTCATACAATTCCATGCGCGACTGCATGCTGGGCACAACGCTTTTTTGCGTGCCTTCTGTTCTTAGGGTCTTGTAGAAGTTAAGCGCAGCAGCATTCATCGCACGATAAGCGCCACAGCAATAAAGGGCGATATCAACACTAGCTTCACGCAGTTGATCAAGCGTAAAGAAAGGGGTGGCTCCAAACTCGGTCAGGTTTGCAAGAATTGGTACCTTCACTGCGGTACGAAATTGCTTGTACATCGAAAGCTCGGTGATGGCTTCGGGGAAAATCATATCAGCCCCTGCAGCTACATAGGCGCAGGCCCGGTCGATCGCTGCATTCAGCCCTTCAACCGCCAGGGCATCGGTTCGTGCCATAATCACAAAATCATCATCGGTTCGTGCATCCACCGCAGCCTTGATACGATCCACCATTTCTTCCTTGGATACGATTTCTTTACCAGGCCGATGGCCACACCTTTTGCTTGATACTTGGTCTTCCATATGAACTGCAGCAACATCGGCGCGGATCATATGCCGGATGGTGCGTGCGATGTTAAATGCCCCACCCCAGCCCGTGTCGATATCGACCAAAAGGGGCAGGCTGCAAGTTTCGGTGATGCGCTGGGCATCGGTGATCACATCATCGAGAGTGCTAATGCCTAGGTCGGGCATGCCGAGCGAGTTTGCAGCAACACCACCTCCTGAAAGATAGATTGCGCGGTAGCCTGTAGCTTGAGCCATGCGGGCGGTGTATGCGGTGATGGTACCAACGACTTGGAGTGGGGATTCCGCAGCGACAGCGTTACGAAACAAGCGGCCTCTAGAATCTTCCCGCATATTGCATTCTCTTTCGATTATTAAAGACTATAAAATGGATTGGCAAGCAAAAGATAGTCGTTTGCAATAAAAGCAATCGCAGTAAGGTACGTATAATCGTAAGTTTCATTGAGTCATTTTAAAAGCAGAGCCTTGGATTTGCAAGGATGCTTTTGGGGATTACGAGGCCAAAGAAGGTACAGGTGTTAAAAAGCCCATCCATTGCGATGGATGGGAAGCCCTGCCCGCCACGAAAATATAACCAACCCTCTTCAATGAATGGGCGATTAGGCGATTTAATTGGTCGTTTATTTAAGTTTACAAGGAAGTTGTGGATGTAGTATTATGGCCTTCTATGGTTTGATTAATCAAAGAATTCGCTTTGTTCCCAGCTAGGTGAGAAATGAAAAAAATTTCAGGCATTGTTATGATGTTTAGTTTGATGGGGTTGTTGTCAGTGATGGCGCAGGAAGTAAAACCCAAACAAACAGAAATTGTAGATCTTGGTAAAGGGATAAAGTTAGAAATGGCGCTAATCCCTGCGGGGAAGTTTATGATGGGATCGCCTGAAACTGAAAAGAATCGAGCTGATGATGAATTTCAACATGAGGTAACAATAACAAAACCATTTTACATCGGGAAGTATGAAGTCACCCAAGAGCAGTGGAAAGCCGTGATGGGAATAAACCCAAGTGAAATCAAGGGTGCAAAATTGCCATTAACGAATGTATCATGGGTTATGTGCCAAGATTTTATTAAGAAGTTGAACGATAAAACCAATGGCGGTTATCGACTGCCTACTGAAGCAGAGTGGGAATACGCCTGCAGAGGGGAAACAACAACCGTTTATTTTTTTGGGAATGAAATCACACCAAAAGATGCGAACTTTGGTGGTTCAAATTTAGGGAAAGCAGTACCGGTAGCCAGTAAAAAAGCTAATGCTTATGGCCTACACGATATGCACGGAAATATTTGGGAATGGTGTGAAGATTGGTATGGGGCCTATCCCGAGGGTAAGGCAACAGATCCGAAGGGGGTAGAAGTTGGTGACAAACGCGTGGTGCGTGGCGGATCTTTCTATGATGCCGAATCGGATGCTCGTTCTTCAAACAGGTACGCTGTGGGGCCATCCACCCGAAACGGTTACATCGGCCTTCGATTGGTCCGAACAAAATAATTGCTGTTAAACCACATCTTTATTTAATATCCAGCCCTGTTGTCATTTTCGCAAAAGCGGAAAACCAGTAGAGATCATCCATCAAGAATGCCCCGCATATAAGAGGTGCGACGATGGTAGGGCGCCCCTTCCACAACCTTCGGGGCATGGTTTTAATGGGGGGTTATATTAAGGTTAAGAAAAGAAATACATTAATAAGTACTCATAACAACGGATTATTCATCGATATTATTGCTTTTTGCTCATATACTTTTAATTTTTAATATTTTAATCAATAAAATATGGGTTAATATTCACATTCGAATAGTTTGAATAATAAATTTAATGAGATAAGAAAATGCCAGTCGCCCTGGAAACATTTCTGTCGCAGTTATCTGATTCCGGCATATTGCTTGAAGAAAAATTCAAGGTAGTTGTAAGCAAGAAAAACAACTTTGCAAATGGCGAAGCTTTAGCTAGGGATATGATCAAGTCAAATTTGTTGACAAAATATCAAGCGGAACAAATATTAGGCGGCCGAACCAAGCATCTGGTAATGGGTAAATATCAGATATTGGAAAAAATAGGCGCAGGCGGCATGGGCCAAGTATACAAGGCCTATCATTCAGGCACTGGCAGAGTTGTTGCGATTAAAGTTATCTTATCAAAAAGTAAAATCGATCCAGAAGTTGTTCGACGATTTGAAAGAGAAGTCAAAGCTGCGGCCAAACTTGTGCATCAGAATATCATCACCGTGTTTGATGCAGATCAAATCAATGGCAGAGTCTTCATGGTGATGGAGTATATCAAGGGTAACGATCTAGCAGCGATAATAGCGAAAAAGGGAAAGCTAGGATTACCTGATACCATCAATTACATTTTGCAAATAGCCAATGGTTTAAAATATGCCCATGACCAAGGGGTGATTCACCGCGATATCAAGCCTGGCAACATTATTGTTGATGCAAATAAGAATGTAAAAATAGTAGACATGGGCCTGGCTAAAATTGAAACTGATTCCAATCATGAAGATATTTCGATGTTGACTGGGGCAACAGCGATCATGGGTACGGTAGATTTCATGTCGCCTGAACAGGGCTTTTCTTCCAGAGATGTTGATGCCAGGGCTGATATTTATAGCTTGGGAGCTACCCTTTTCTACTTGTTAACTGGGAAGTTCATGTATGCAGGGAATTCTGCATTTGCGAAATTGTTGGCCCATCGTGAATCGCCTATCCCTTCGCTTTGCAGCGCTATGCCATGCCTCCCGTTAGAGTTGGAAAACATATTTTCCAAAATGGTTGCAAAGAATGCGGCAGACCGATACGCAAGCATGGCTCAAGTGATTTCAGCGTTATCATCTTTGGGAAATAAAGACGCTAAAACAGCAGATATTGATCGAGTTGGTGTGGCAGAGACATTAGGTGATGGCCTAGCAGTTACGATTGGCCTCGATGACATTAAAATCATATCCGCCAATGAACCGGTTAAGGGTTCAACAATCCCTGCAGTGGTTTCAAAACCTTCGCTTTTTAAAAGTGGCTTTCAAAAACCTTACAATCCCAAGGTGCTGGTTGTTGCACTTGCCTTGGTTTTGATTTCCGTGGCGTTTGTTTGTTTTGTTTTAATCAAGCCCAGCGCTAATGTAGACGAAGAAGCCAGCAATCAAATTGAACTTAAGCAAGATGAAGAAAAAGCTTTGCAGTTAGAAGCATTGCGACTACAGCAAGAGAAAGAAGCAAAGGATAGGCAAGATAAAATTGACATCGAAGATTCGAGCAGAGAAATCGAGTTGGATCTAGTATTGATCCCTTCAGGAAAATTTATGATGGGAGACCCAGGCAAGGATCATGAAGTTGTGATTACCAATTCTTTTTACCTGGGTAAGCATGAAGTTACGCAAGAGCAATGGAAAAAGGTGATGGGAAATAATCCCAGTATTAAAACCAAAGGCCCAACTTTGCCAGTTACCGATGTCTCTTGGAATGATTGCCAAGAATTTATTAGGCGACTCAACGAAAAGACAAACGGGGGTTATCGTCTGCCCACCGAAGCAGAGTGGGAATACGCATGCAGGGCAAAAACTACTACTAAGTATTCGTTTGGCGATACCATTACCAAGAGTGATGTAAATTATGGTGGTGCAGCAGGTGCTACCATTAAACAAGTCGGAGGTTATAAGCCTAATGGCTTTGGCCTATACGATATGCATGGCAATGTATGGGAGTGGTGCAGCGATTGGTATGGGCGATATTCCAGCGATGCTGAGATAAATCCCATTGGCCCGTTGAGCGGTACTACTCGGGTATTGAGAGGGGGATCTTTCAACGATTCTGACTCTTATTTTCGTTCTTCCTATCGGATTTATGTTGATCCAAGCCATCGACCTTTTGACAGTGGTTTACGCTTGGCTCGAACCAATGTTTCTGTTGTTGGTCCAGCAACGCCCAAATTAATAATTCCGGCAGCAACAAAACTATTGGTTGCGCCGTTTAATGAGGCTAAAGCTAAAGAAATTCAAAAACAAGTGGCGAAAGCTTTAACTAAAGAAGTTGAAGAAAAAGAAGACTTAGGCAAAGAAGTTAAAATTGATTTGGTGTTAATCCCAGCAGGAAAATTTATGATGGGAGACCCTGGTAAAGATCACGAAGTTACGATAACGCAACCCTTTTACATGGCGAAGTATGAAGTTACCCAGGAGCAATGGGAAAGTGTGATGGGTAGCAACCCTAGTACAAAAACCAAAGGCGCAAAGTTGCCCGTCACAGATGTATCTTGGGCGGATTGCCAAGATTTTATTAAGAAATTGAACGATAAAACGAAAGGTGGTTATAGATTGCCCACCGAAGCAGAGTGGGAATACGCCTGTAGAGCAGGCACAAAAACTGCGTATTCGTTTGGCGATTCAATTTCAAAAGCTGATGCGAATTACGATAGCGAAACCATCAAGCCCGTGGGAAATTATAAACCCAATGCCTTTGGCCTTTATGATATGCATGGCAATGTATGGGAGTGGTGTAATGATTGGTTTGGAGATTACAATCCAAAAGATAATAAAGACCCACAAGGAGTAAGCAGCGGGGAGCGCAGAGTGGTGCGTGGCGGATCTTTCTTTGTTAACGAATCCTTTTCTCGATCTTCCACCCGGGGTGATGGCGATGCACCCACAATCCGAAACAACTATGATGGCCTTCGTTTAGTACGATCGAATTAATTTCTTAACCACACCTGTTGCAGCGATGCACCCCCGCCGCAAATGCTCGGTCTTTAAACAAACTCACAGCATCAAAAGTTAAGTAACAGCAACAACTACACCAATACTAGCGAAGGGGCCTTTTCCTAGATGGAAGAGGGTTGGTAGTTGGGGGAAGAAAAAGAAAAATCAGGTTTAGTTTAGGGAAAGCGGACGAAGCCCGGGTTGATGGTCTTGATTGAGTACAAGGTGCCGCCGCCTGTGATGTAGAGAGTTTTTTTATCCGTACCGCCAAAGGCGCAGTTCGTGACTTCATCCGTGGGTATGGGAAGAAAGGTAATCAATCTTTTGTTCATTTCCAAATTAGGATTGATGACATAGATGCCACCTTTGATATCTGCATCGGGTTCGAAGGGTGGATTTGGCTTGTTCAAACCGCCTGCAACATAGAGGTTGCCTGCAATATCTTCCTTCAAACCATCGGGGCCACGGCCTTGTTTCCAATCATAGATTAGTTCTTGTTGCTTGGTGTTGATTGCGCCATCAGGGGTTCTGGGGAAGCGCCAAAGTTTTCGCGCACCGTTCTTAACATCGTTATTGTTATCTGCGACATAAAGCCATTTACCATCTTTGCTTACGAGAACACCGTTTGCACGTTCAACTTCTCTAGCGACTACGCGGTGGATTTTGCCATCCGGATCGATGCGATAAACTCCTTCAATCGTGTTGCCCTTTTCGTCTTTTTGTTCCATGCCATCCTTTGGGCCATAGCGTGGGTCGGAAAAATAAAGCCTGCCTGCATCATCGAGGGAAAGATCGTTAGGTTGATTGAAGGCGAAGCCATTGAATTTGTCTGCAAGCACTTTGGCGTTGCCTGAAGAGTCGAACTGGACGACGCGTTTCTTGCCGGGTTGGCATGCAAGAAGATCGCCCTTGGAAGAAAAGAGCAAGCCGTTGGTTTGGGCATTTTCAACATGGATAGAGGCAACGCCCTTGGGGTCAAGCCTGTGTATGCCTTTGTGCCCGCTGGTAAGAATACCAAGGGTTGGGTGCCAGGCGGGGCCTTCGCCTGCAGAATCGGGAGGTCCAAGCTTGGTAAGTTTAGATCCTTTTTCAAAGATGCTGTCTGCAGATTGATTGCAAAGGAGAAGGATAAGAAGGAGGGTATTCATGGGTTACTCTATTTCGGCTGCGGGTTGGGATAAATTTCGTTCCAAGCATTGTCACCAAGGATCTTCTTATATTTCTCGAAGGATTGCAACTCTTGAGGGGTGCGGATCTCATGAAAAAAGAAGGAATCTAAAGTTCAAGGATTGAGGTAAGAGTTCCCGGATCGATTTTTCTACAGCGGTAAGCGTTGTTGGTCCAGCATGAAGCGGTAGAGTGATTTTGTCTGGGCCGAGGCGTGGTTCGTACTGCACCGGGCGGGGGTTGTTACCGCTTCGGCGATTTCTTGTCGTGTTGTTCTTGCACATGGGTTTCCGCTGACCCCTGGCCGACCTGATCCTGGGCGAACTTGAACGCCGCCTTCTCGGCCCGCTCCCACTCGCCCGCTTTCGCCATCCCGATGATTTTTGCGAACGCCTCCTGCTCGGCCGGGGACAGCTTGCCCTCGCTGGTCGTCTTCTCCATCCCCTGCTCGACCCTTGCCAATCGGGCCGGGTCTTTCGTGTTGCATGCTGCGTAGAGCAGCTTCATCAGGCCCAACGATTCCTTGCTGGTTACGGCCGGGTACTGTCGGCAGCCAGGCCACCAGATCACTAGAAGCGGGATCAGGAGTATTCCGGTTGCCCCGATCATCTGCCACAGGCGGCGGCGGTTCGGTGTCTCGGCGTTGGCGTTAGTAGGCACCGGGTAGATCCCCCAGGTTCATACTGGACAGCGCGGCCCAGGTGTTCAAGTTGATCGAGGTGGCAATAAACTGGACATGACCGTCACCGAACAACACTTGCCCCCCGCCGCCTGCCCATGGGGCGTACATCTGGCAGACATGGCAGGTCGGGAAGCTAGGCGGGTGGACTACGCCTGGTTCGCCTAGTGCCGGCCCACTGTGGCACATCACCAGCGTCGCCGCCCCGTCGCATTCTGTGAACGGATACCGGTTCGGGTCGATAGGGCAGCAGGATGCATTCGGGTGGACCCCAACCCATGTCTTGTCGCTCACGGTCGTGTGTTCGCCGACGAACACGGTGCTGCTAAGGCCATCGGTCACGGCGGCGATAGTCGTCTTCGAGTTGCGGGTGAACGGGCCGGTGCCGGGCAGGTTTGACACATCATTCCGGGCGTACGCCCACGACTCGTCCTGACCGTTGTTCACGACATAGTGCGACCGCCCCCACTCGGCAAGTACAGTGCCCATATCTGTCTCCACCTGCATCGTCGCCCCCTGATTCGGGGCACCCGGATTGATGAAGGCCTTTACCAGAGTCTTGACCATCGCGGCGTTGGTCGGGTGCCAGGCAGGCAGGTCGAGCCGGAGTTGTTTGCTCAGGTTGTCCTGCTCAAGGTAAGGCAGGAGATAAACGCCCCAACCCCATCCGGGCGGGGCATCGAGGGTACTAGGGTTGGCCGTCGGGTCGAGGGTATTCGCCACATACCCGGCCGGGAAATGGCCCAGCGAATCGTTGTGGCTGTGCATGGCCAGCCCGATCTGCTTCAAGTTGTTCGTACTCTGCATTCGGGCTGCGGCCTCGCGGACCTTCTGAACTGCGGGCAATAACAATCCGATCAAGATGCCAATGATGGCGATTACCACAAGCAATTCGATAAGGGTGAAGGCACCGGGGTTGGAGCGGGATGGTTTCATGGGGGTCTCCTTGAAAGTAAGTTAAGCTTAATGTAAATTTAGTCAAGGCTAAAACTACATTAAGCTTAAAGATAAATGGAGATTGATGGAGACGAGGAATCTCCCTCGGCAAGAGGCTTGCACCTTTCAAAGCGGGAGTAATTCAGGGCTACTTTTTAGGTTTGGCGGGCTTAGTAGTGCTTGCTTTGGCCAGAGGTTTTTTGAGTTCCGTGGCGGGGTCTGCCAGCAACCCGGACATCCCTTCCAACCCTAGAGTTGCGGTTCGTCCCCCCGCCTCTATTTCAAATGTCCCATCCAAAGGGTTCTGATTCATAATCGTTACGAGGGTGCCGGGCAGTAGCCCCAAGTCTGACCATCTGCGTAGTCTTGCGGGGTGTTGGTCGTGAACTTCCCGGATCACAACTCGGGCCCCTGAAGGGAATTCCTGCAGGGGTCGCAGATCTCTCTTGGTAATTTTTCCATCGCGAGAAGGGATGAGATGTCCGTGGGGGTCTTCCAAAGGTTCTCCCAAATGCTTCGCAATCGCTTGTTCCAATCTTGGGGAAATGGCATGCTCTAATAATTCTGCCTCGGCATCCACTTCGCTCCAATCCAACCCGAGCACCTTGGTCAAAAATAACTCCATCAATCGATGCCTGCGAATCACGCGCCTAGCTTCTGTAATTCCACGAGAGGTAAGACTGGCGCCCCGGCTCACTTTATAGTCCACCCAGCCATCTCGGGCTAATCGCCTTAGCATTCCTGTCACCGAACCCGACTTGACCCCAAGTTTAATGGATAGATCCATGGGGGATACAATTTTCTCATATCCGCCAAGGCTGTGGATTGCCTTGAGGTAATCTTGAACGGCTCGTGAGATCAGTTCTTCCATCGAAGATTTCCAGTTTTGGGTGGTGCGGTATCGATCCGTACTTCGTCAAGTGTATCGAAAGTGATTCGTCCTGTCATTTCAGTAAATGGAAAAGTGGATGTGGCGGTGGCGAAATGCCGCACCAGTGGGTGATCAAAAAATCTTGTTATCTGGGTTGCTTTAAGTGTTGTCTTACTTTCTTAAGGAAGCAGTTTGGGATTAATTTCATTCCAAGCATTGTCGCCTAGGATCTTCTTATATTTTTCGAAGGATTGCAACTCATTGGGAGTACCTGCATCATGAAAAACCTGCCAGATCTCTTTCTTTGCTAATGGCGTAGAGATGGAGCCTGGCGCATTGCTATGTAACCCAAGCATGAGCCCGCCTTCTTTTGCATGATCGACATGGCGATGAAGAATAAATGCATCAATATTTTTGGAGGCGTGCGCTTTACGGTACCCATAGACATAGCCCGCAGCTTGATTTTGCTCGCCAGGCGATCCGGGTTTGCCATGAAATCCCTGTTCAGAAAGAATGATTCGCCTCGATGTACCTTGATAAAGGTTGTTAGGAATATTGGCCCATGCGGAAAGCTGTTCGAGATTCTTGAAAGTGATTTTACGGGTGTCGAGATTAGGTAATGTGGTTTTATCGAGCCAAGATCTGGGCTCGAAAAGATTTTCGGGATAAGGGTGGTAGGCAAGATGCCAATCAAAATCGCCATGAGCCTTGCTAAGTTTCATGAGTTCCTGCAGAAAAGTTTTCCCGGGGATAGATTGTTTGGGGTTGGGGCTGGGTTGCATTGCCCAATGATGTTCGAAGCTGGCGTAAATTCTACCCGGGGCGTTTGCCCTTTTTAAACTCGCATGGGCGATGCGCAAGGCTTTGTGATACTCGGCAACGACTTCATCAGGATCGCTAGGGCCACAGTTATACCATTCGTGATGCGCGTTGACTTCGTTGCCAATAATCCAACCTGCAACAGCGCCCTTTTTTTCTGAGGGCCTGCTAAAAGATTTGCAAAGTTGATCCATGATCGATTGAAATGCTTTGATGCCTGCTGGGGTTTTAGTATTAAAAGCACTCAGGTTGTGTGGGGTTTTTAAAGGCATATTGGGATGCAGTAGAAGATTATCGATGGCAGGGTTTCCGGTGCGGTAGGCAAGAATGATTAGGTAAGTGCGAATTCCTTTTTCCTGACAAAGTTTCATGGGGAGAGCATTGATGATATCTTGCCTGATGCCGACTTTGATTCCATCGGCTTCAAAAACGGTGTCTTCGGGTTTCGGGGGAATTCGTATCAAGGTTGCAATGTTTAAGTTGAAGGCTGCATGATTGACGCCTAGGGTGATGGCATCGTCCATCATCTGGACTTGCAAACCTTTGATGCCTCGGTTGGTTGGTAAACCTGCGTCAGGATCCGATTTGGGATCCCAAAGGGTGGGGAATATGGTGGGGGTAATGCGGTTGCCAAGTTTATCTGCAAGAAAAAAGCCCTTGGTTTCGCATGCTTTGGAATTAATTTTGACTTCGCCCATTTTGCTTGCTGGGAGGTTTTGGATGAATGTTCCTGCATTATTTGCGAGGTTGTTTTCGATACCTGTTTCGCGAAGTTGGGTTGCATCTAAAGCGGTGTTGTAATGGATTGTGATTTGATTTTCATGCCAATGAATTTTTTCAATGGCTGATTGATTTGTAATAAGGAAGAGAAGTGCTGCAATTAGGTTCATGGCTAAAGTTCGCTTGGGATATCATGTTTTAAAGCTGGAAGAACTTTAACCGATAGAACTAGCATGTCATCATAAAATATGCTGATTGTTTTGGT
>Ga0208226_1000024_pt1 | contig 56558 bp, 57 predicted proteins | sample LakMenE18May11ns_FD_150713 | JGI IMG/M metagenome (GOLD analysis project Ga0208226, IMG submission 150713) | Freshwater microbial communities from Lake Mendota, WI - 18MAY2011 deep hole epilimnion ns (SPAdes) | ecosystem: Environmental > Aquatic > Freshwater > Lake > Epilimnion/Euphotic zone ... | reverse complement strand
CTCTATGTGGAATTCACTCTCACATGAAGAACGCAATCACTGGAACTCTCACGCTCAGCTCCTTTGATACTCTCGGGCTTGGAGTTGCTCTTTGCGGGCAAAAAAAAGTTTTTTTTCATGTTTTAGTTAGCATAACAATAATGTGTTTATAACACAATTAGCTCAAATCCCTCTTCTACGCTAGGAGCATTGTAATGCTTCGTATAAACGCTATAAGCAATCTTTGGAACTTGCTTAGTATCATCTCTCAACTTGTTGCGTTTATATGCTTCCTCTAGCGGGGTAGATACATGAATACATACAACACCATAATCATGCTTTTTAGCAAATTCTATATATTCACTCCTTTTTTTGGTCGAGCTGTTTGTGGCATCGAAAATGATTGATTTGCCTTCCTTCACGCTCGGCAACGCTGCTTTAAGCATCTTTGGTGAAGTTTTATAGACATCCCCCTGAATAAGCACAAATCTCTCATCTTCACAAATGTGATTGGCTACACTGCTTTTGCCTGACCCTGGGTATCCTACCATAATAATGACTTGTTTGGAATCAGACAAATTTAGTCTTGGGACATCAACCGTCTTCAACTCTTGCTTCGCACCAAAGAACTCCTCTGGACTGTAACATTTTAGTCCAATGTTTTGAGCAAATACTATATCGCTGTCTGCCCAATCCCCTTTCCGTCCGAGCGCATCACCAACAAAGAACGATTGTTCTTTGTTAACTTTAGCGCTTCCAACTAGCACATCATACAAGATTGGGTTCGGTTTGTAATCGCACTTATCACTTGCTACAACAATGAAAATGGGGATTTGTAGAGTCTGCAAGACATACTGAATTTGAATAACCTTCCATGGTTTGGACTGATTTGTAAAAACCACAACACTGAACCCTTCCTCGTTTAAACGCTTGAGTTCGTCTGGAATGTTTGGATAGAGCCATACCCAATCTTCAACATTTGAAGGCATGGTTTTACCATCTTTCGGACACACAAGAGTGTGGTCATAATCAAATGATGCAATCTTTGCTTTGAGTTGCGCCTTATTGATGTTGTAAATAATAGGTGCCATTTTTGCTAGACTATTAGATTGTAGAAAAAAAAGGCTATCAATTTTTATAAACTATACAAAATATGCCTAAAATAAGCATTATGAATTATGCTTTACAAAGAATCACCACTAGGATAAAACTGAAACTCAAATGGAGTATCTCTCAATATATTCCGTGTATTATCACAATCTCTTAATGCGCTCCATAAAGAATTTGCCAACTTTAGGCTATGACTTCTTAGCAAAAATCTACTATCAGGTGTCAAACGATCATTGTAATATGTTTCGCAATCAATGTCTTCATCATAGCTCTCGGCCAATTTCTTTGCATCGTGTAAAAGTTCATTAATGCGCAATAATTTAGTAAGCACCGGAACAACATATGTTTCATGTGCATTATGTGCTTCTATGTGTTTGTGCTCTTCGCGATAAGCACTAGTTTGACTCCATTTTGCTTGAAGACGTTGTTGCTCTTCTACATTGAGCTTATCATAATGAAGTTTTTCCTTTTCTTCTTCCGCGTTTGCTTTTTCCATGGCTAGACTATCTCTATACGACCATACAAGTGTTTGTGATTGTTTACAATATGTGCTTGGACTACGCACCTTAATACATCTCCACTTAGCAGTATCATAATCTACATATACAGTGTTACCTTCGTTAATATGCGTACACAAGCTTAACGCTTCCTCAGTTAAACATAGCATTTTGATAAAGATAGTACACTTGTCTGGTAATTCATTTGGAAAAATAGTTACTTTTTGAACGCAGTTTGCTCCATAAAGTTTGTTAAAAGTAGCTTCCACAAAAGACGCTTCAACACTATGCGTAAGAGGGATGCATATGTCAAGAGTGCTCATTGTGTTATATAGTTTTAACTTGTTTATAAAAAAAGAATTCAATTTTTTTATGAAAAAAAAACACAACATGCTCCTACCCTAGAATTAGTGTTATTCTAGTTTTTAGGCTCGATACGGGTGATGCTACCCACACTACTCTTCATGTGAGGAACCTGTTCGCAAGCGGAACCAAGACAATGGACAATGCTGTTGCTATGCCATCGCAGACGCTGCAACTGCTCTTCAAAGTGCACAAGCTCTTGGCAACGCTGTGGCGAGCAGTCATGTTGTGTTGTGGCATATGCCTGTGCGCGTAGCAGTGCGTCATCTACATTACTTCTGCATGCTCTTGCGCACTCTGCCGTTTCATGAAGAAGTTGCTCGAGTTTTGTTACACTTGCCGGCACAGGCTGGAGCAACTGAAGCTTACGAGACCACTCATGATAGTCGCCTTCCACCGTTTCCTTCACTTTACGTTGTGACCTATCGAAGCTCAACTTCACACACTTCCATGCATGCTTTTTCTCGACCTTGGCTCCTTCCACATACTGATAAAATGGCACTTCCAAGAACACCTGATGTCCGTCGTTCAGCTTTGAACGCATGTCAAGTGCCTCTTCCGTCCAACACACCAAAGTCACCTCGAGCCTGTAAAACTGCGTCCCGTTTATAATCATCGGAAAGAACCCAATACAGCGAACACAGTCTTTTCCGTAAGCTGCTTCGAACGCTGCCTCCACGAACCTATAGTCCATGAACTTGTAGAGCTTGATGCGAGGAACGCAAATATCAATAAAAATGTTCATCGCTTTATAATCTGAGGACATAACAATTATTTCTAAAAAAACAAATCAATTTTTTTAAAGACTACAAAAAATTGATTAGCTTAGCGTTTTAAGAAACATAAACTACATTGGGGCTTTTTTCCCATTCCTTATATTCTATTGCTTTTGATGTTGATTTAGGGAGTGCTAATAAGCGCTTGAGTGCTTCCAATCTTTTTTCTGTTGGATTTAGCGACGGACATTCTTTTTGAATTTGCCGTGATAAATGTTTCCATCTCCATTCAAATTTTAGCGCTTCATTATAAGTTGGAAAATTCTCTACATAACAATAATAACTCCACATTTCGCCTTTAGCTACTTTCAACGATGTAGCGTGTGCTCCACCAACAATTAATTTATTATGTTGCCTAATACGTCTGTCTAAATCAACAGTTGCGCCAATATATGTTGAACCTTGTGTTGACCTTATAAAATAAACATAACTCATAACTTGTAGTTGTTAATAATGTTTATTATTTTAAATTGTTTATAAAAACGACTTAAATACAATATACTAACTATATTATATGTAATTTTACATATATGGTGGTTATGTAATTTTACATATATGGTGGTATGTCCGAGTGGTTAAGGAGACAGACTTGAAATCTGTTGGGCATAGCCCGCGCAGGTTCGAGCCCTGCTACCACCGTTTTTTGTGACACTGTGCCCGAGTGGTTAAGGGGATGGATTGCTAATCCATTGAGCATTGCTCGCGCGAGTTCGAACCTCGCCAGTGTCGTTTGTTTTCATTTAGCTTACATTAGCTAAATGAAAACAATTAGTGTTCGTTTTTTATAAGACTAATATATTTAAAAGGTATATAAGCCATTTAGTTTAGACATAAATTTGTTAATATTTATGAAGATTGACGGTTCATAAGTCTCTCCATCCACTTTTACGTATACTGCTTCTAGTGTATTGTCCTCTATTGTATTGTCTTGTGCTGTTTCTTTCTTTTGGAGACCCATTTTCATTTGTCGTATCTTTATAAGTTTGTGACTTGTAAGATGGTTGTGTAGTATTTTCAACAGGAATTCCCTCAATACTAGAATCTAGATTGGTGTTAACTCTAGTTACTAATCTATCAATTTCTGGATTATTTTGCCATATACCAGTAACAGAAACTGTTTTATTATGATTTATTAATAACCGTTCTAATTTTTCAAGAAGTTTTTTTAACTTCGACTGTTTGTAATGTCCAAGTTCTGACATAATTCCCCGAATTCTTGCTAATTGTCCATCACGATACTTGGTGTATATCATCCCTCCTTTCATAGTGCGATTTAATTTAGTTTTGTTATTAAAGCGCCTAATTTGTGCCTTGTTGTATTTTTTATAAGTTCTATTTTTTCTTGTTGTTTTATATTTTTTCATTTATAATATATTTAGAAAAAACACTATAAAAAAAATTGAATTGGTTTGTTTCATATATTATTATTATTATTAATCTAAATAATATAAAATGAGTGTTAACAAAGTTGCTATTGATTTAAGCAATTCAAAAACTACTACTCAAAAGAAGACTGATTATAAAACTGCAAAAGTTCATCCTGCTCCTAACGAAGTTTTTCATCAAGTTTCTATGTATGAACGATGGAAAATTGATGGTCTTGATTATCAAGCTACTCCTAGTGTAGCTGTAGAACATAAACAAGTTAGTCTTAATGCTAGATGGCTTGATGATTGTGTTGGTTAAACGCTATAAAAGTCTCTTAAATACAATTTTTTTTCATACATTCGTAATAACTGTTCCTTTAAGTAACTTTGGTTCAACATTATTAATCATAATATAGTCTTTTTTGCGTCTAGAAGAACATATGTATAATGAGCTCGCACAGCTCATAATAAAGAATAACATTAAGTTGTTGGCATAAATTTTTTCTAAAAGTGCTATAATAATATTTAAAGCGTCGCTGTCGACAAGAACCATAGTTGTAAGTTCATTGTTTTCTACTAACTCATCATATGAATATTTGAACTCACTAATTGTGGTTAGGTCATTCAATACAAGTATTTCATTAGTCATATTTAATATATTATAGTATTAAATAATATTTAATATTTATTTATTTATTTATTTATTTATTTTTATTAATATTTTGTTATACTTGAAAAAAATTGAATAGCTTTTTTTCAATAGAACTGTTTGTATTCTAATAAATCCAATAGCAATGTCGTCTACTACCATTACGCAGCGTGTTGAGCTCCTTGAGAAACAGGTTGCGCTTCTTCTTAAGTCTGATGCACCAGTTGAAGCTGCACCCGATACTAAAAAGAAGGTTAAGGCTACCAAGAAGGAGGTTGTTGTTTCTGATGAAGAAAAGCCTAAGAAGAAGCGCACTAGTGGCTATCTTGTTTACAGTGCGCATATGCGTGATTCAGTCAAGACCAAGCTTACTTCTGATGGCGCAAAGCTCAAGAATCAAGACATTATGACTGAGCTCGGTGCTATGTGGAAGGCACTTAGCGAAGATGAACGCACTGTTTGGAATGACAAGGCCAAGGGTTCTGATGTTGAACCGGACCTCTCGGAATAAGTAATTCGGGGCTTTGGTGAAGACAGCTAAAATATTCTAAATACACAAAAAAACAGCATGACGCATATTTTTTTTCGTAGTCTTTTTTTTTATTACTATTTTTATATTACGTTATGTTTACTATTATGTTTACTATTATTTGTAATATTATTTATTTATTTATTTATTTTTATTAATATTTTGTTATACTTGAAAAAAATTGAATAGCTTTTTTTCAATAGAACTGTTTGTATTCTAATAAATCAAATAGCAATGTCGTCTACTACCATTAATCAGCGTGTTGAGCTCCTTGAGAAGCAGGTTGCGCTTCTTCTTAAGGCTGGTGTTCCAGTTGAAGCTGTTCCTGATGCTAAGGAGAAGCCAGCCAAGAAAGCTAAAGTTGCTAAGAAGGAAGTGATTGCCGAAGAGGAGAAGCCTAAGAAGAAGCGTACTAGTGGATACCTTCTTTATAGTGCGGATACTCGTGAAGCAGTCAAGACCAAGCTTACGACTGATGGAGCAAAGCTTAAGAACCAAGACATTATGACGGAGCTCGGTGCTATGTGGAAGGCTCTTAGTGAGGAGGACCGCACTAAGTGGAATGACAAGGCAAAGGGTTCTGATGACGAGACCGAGTTGTCGGAATAAATAATACGTGTCTTCGGTCTTGAGAGATAAAATATTCTAAATACACAAAAAAACAGCATGACGCATATTTTTTTTCGTAGTCTTTTTTTTTCACATTATTATTAGAATTAATATAAAAATTAAACATAATGTTTAAGTATACTTTTAAACATTATGTTTGTCAAAGGCTCATTTAACAATTATAATATAGACTTGTCTTGTGCTAAGCTTGAATTGACACCTGCGCATTTAGAAAATAAAATATTTGAGGATTGGGAAATTGCTCCATGGGAATTATTTATTTTTGAAGATAAGTTATTAGGCGAGGGAGCCTCTTCTAAAGTGTATTTGGCTAAGTGGAGAGAAACTCTTGTTGTTGCCAAAGTTATAGACCCTGAATTTGCTAAAATTAAGAAGTCATTTGTATTGCGCGAAATAGCAATTATGTCAAAGTTACATCATCCAAACATAGTTCAGTTTTTAGGTTTTATAGATGATCCTTTTATTATTGTTCTTGAATATATTGTAAATGGGACTATTAGTTCAAATATGCGCAATTTTAATAAAAAACAGAAGCTTTCTATAATGAAAGATATTCTTCGGGGACTTGCTTATTTACATAACAGACGACCATTAAGTCTTATTCATAGAGATATTAAACCATCAAACATTCTTATTACTTCTTCTAAAATGGCTAAAATTGCCGACTTTGGGCTATCTAAATTTTATAATATTCCAGATTATAATGACTCTTCTAATAATGTATGTTCGTGTGTAGGAAGTCGTAGATATATGGCGCCTGAAATTTATAATCGTGATGGTCATTATAATCATAAAGTTGATATATATTCTGCCGGAATATTGTTTTATGAACTACTTGAATCTAAAACTTATATTCCTTATAATTCTCTCAAATGGTTCTATACTTCTAATCATTTAAAAAAAATTATTAGTGAATTTATGGTTTCACACGACCCATATAAGAGATATGATGCGCTTGATATATTAAAACTTCTTTAAATTTAATATTTTAAGTATTTAAAATATTAAGTATTACTTTATCATCAACTATGTGACCACAGGCCTTATAATTGGTATCCAATATAACATTAGCATCTGTCTTATAATAATCATTGTTTTTATAACTAATTTCTTCTACTATTATATAATCAACATCTTCAGGTATACTATTTGGAACGTTAATAACATTACATTGTTTTCGTGGTCGACCTCGTGACCGTTTTTCTTGAACGTTATTTGTAGTATCTTTTAGGTCGTCATTCTTTAAATCATTCTTTAATACTTTCTTTTTTTCCAGGACTAGTTTTTGATTTAATTTAATATTATTAGTTTCAATTATACTAGTAAGTTGGACTAGGTCAATATTTAATTGCTCTGAAAATAAAGCCAATAAATCATTTAGCAACATAATAATGTTTAAAAAAAATAAATTAACATAATCAATTTTTTTTAAACATTAGCGGCATTAGTTATAACTATTGATTATTATAACTAGTAACAAAACTATATTTATCATTTTCTTTTTCATATTTTGCAATGATTTGAGGATTTTTGCTATTATGTAAAATATCTTCCGATTTATAAATATTGTTATTTTTGTCTATAAAGTAGCCAATACCATTAATTTCTTGTAACCAAATTTCTAATTCCACATTTTTAACAGTCTCTTCGCCGGTGTTTGAATTAATTATGCCGTGTGGTCGATTTTTGTCGTGCGTTCCGCAAAAATCTGAATTGGTTTGCTTTTTTCGAGTGCATTGTTCTCCACAAGCTTTTTTAGCAACACATCTATTATAAAAGGGAACAACTGACTTAGAACGCTTCCGTTTAGCAAAATCGTCTTTTGTAATTTGTAACCTATCAAGGTCATATACAAATTTTAGTAAATCACTCTTATCATTAAATAACATATTTTCATTGTCTTCAATATAAGTTTTTATTGTAGATTTAATATTATCTACATAGACAGCAACTTTATCATTAATGCGCTTTTCCATAATAATAATATTAATAAAGTTGCTTTAAGTTATAAAAATAAATCAATTTTATTATTTTATTAATTTATTTTTATAACATTAAATTTTTTGTTTTTTTGTCTTTAAAGTATTAAAGTATTAAAGTATTAAAGTTTAGTGTTTATAGTTTTTAAATTATAAAGTTATAAAATTGAATAAACTTATTATTTATTTGAAAATATATTAATAATGACACAACCAACATTAAGCGTTGAACAACAAATTTGTTTTGATAAATATGTTGCTGGAGAGAATTTATTTATAACAGGTCCAGGTGGAACAGGTAAATCCTTTTTAATCAAGATGATTGTTAAACATGCGGAAAACAATGAGAAGCACATTAAAGTATGTGCTTTAACTGGATGTGCTGCTATTTTACTTGAATGTAAGGCTACAACATTACATATGTTTGCTGGATTTGGACTAGCAAACAAAAAAAATGAGGACTTAGTAAGTGAACTCTTTACAAAGAAGGCGCAGAAGTTAAAGAATTGGAAAAAGTTGGAAGTTCTAATTATTGACGAGGTTAGTATGATGTCTTTAAAACTTTTATTATTATTAGACCTTATAGCTAAAAAATATTATAAAAATGATAGGCCATTAGGAGGGCTACAAGTAATTTTTACAGGTGATTTTTACCAACTCTCTCCGGTATTCTCTAATGGTTGTGAAAAAGAAGAATCTATGTATTGTTTTCAACACATATTATGGGAACAATTATTTCCAAAACCAAATCAAATTATATTAAAAACTATTTTCAGGCAAAACGATGAATTATTATTAAAGGCATTAAAATATATTAGAAAAGGCCAAATTACTCCATCTACACAACTAGCATTAGAATCACGACTTTTTGATAAATCCAAACTGGATGTATTAAAAAAAGAGAAAGTTTTGACTATACTCTCACCTATAAAGAGAGATGTTGAAACAATTAATGCAAAAGAATATGCCAAGTTAGAAAAAGACATTCAAGAAATCGAATATAACATGAGCTATGTTGATTTAACTGATAACAGTGATGGTTTTGAAAATCAGAGACTATTGTTTGAATTATATCTTAAGAGTAATAATTATGTAAAACAAGACTATGATTTTTTGGCTAATAGCATTATTGCTGAAAAGACGCTTAAACTAAAAGTAGGAACGCATGTTATGTGTATAGCAAATACAACACTATGTGGTGAATTAATTATTGCTAATGGTAGTCAAGGTATTGTAGTTGGATTTAAAGACAACTCCATGCCTTGTGTAAAATTCAATAATATAGCCAATCCTATAACAGTAACAAACTTTGTTTGGAAATCAGAGCATAATAAACGTGTTGGTGTTAGTCAAATACCGCTTATTTATTCGTGGGCTATAACTATTCATAAAGCACAAGGTTTAACTCTTGAAAATGCTATAATCGATATTGGAAGCAACATTTTTGCTTACGGACAAACATATGTAGCATTATCCCGTGTAAAGTCTCTCAATGGACTATATTTAACACATTTTGATTATACAAAAATAGCATGTAATCCACTTGTTAAAGCGTTTTATGGAGATAGTTAGATGTTCTGTCTAATGTTTATTAGTTAATGTAATATTTAATTAAAAGATCATATTTATAATTTTATAATATAGTATTAACTATAACTAAAGACCATTACAATTTACTAGTGTATTAAGAATTTTGAAATTAACTCTGGGATTTATAATTAATGCGCCGAAAAACATATTGCTTGATCCGCCTAATATATAATCACATGTCGATGCTAAATATACATCTGTAAAACTTTGAATACATTCGTTTGCATAGTCAATTTCAATTATGCTAGGAGTATTACCAGAATATACGTGCATCCAATCACATTTTAAGGTGTCTACCATATTCTTATCTTGTAAAAATATTATTTTTTCTCCAAAAACATCAGTAAATTCTTTTAATACAATTTTATTATTAGTTACTAAAAATAGTTTTTCATAATTTTGTATAACTACTTTTGATTCATCAATAATATTTTTTATATAGTCTTTTTCGTTTCCTATACTATAATGTCGTGGAGATCTTACAAAAATAGCTACTGTTTTTCTTGGATTAGGTATTAATTTTAAATTATTTTTAATATGATTTTCTAAAAATGGGGTCCACTTAAATTTATTATAACATTCATTATATAGTAGGCGAATTTGTGGTAACAATGGATGAATATAAATAGAATAGTTACAAAATATATAGCCATCTCTAAAATTATTTAATGGATAAGGAAATAAACCGTCACCATTTTTTGGAAAAAGCGCAGTAATACTGTTTGTTTTATCTAAAAGGTCAGCTTTATTATATTCACGAATTGGATAAAACATCTTTTCCCAAATATTCTCACAGTTTTCATATATTTTACTATCCACATCGTTAAGATCATCTGGATCCATTGATTTACTTGCACGACTTATAACATAAGGCACAATTATTCTATTATTACTATTAACTAGTTCCCAAGTCAATACTTTAAAAAAATTGCTGAAAAACCCCCAAGCATTTATTACTATTTAACATATTAAATACAATAATATATAATAATAATAAATATTTATATCTTATTATTAATATATATATTCAAATTAATTAAAGCTAATTTATTAATTTGAATATATAGTTTGCTATGATTTATATTGAAATTATGGGAGGACTTGGAAACCAATTATTCCAAATTTTTTGCGGCATTGCATATTCATTTGAAAACAGAATTCCATTTAAAATAAGTGCTAGTAAATTTGATTTAGTATCACCCCATGATAGTAATAGCAAAAGACCCACATATTGGGGCAACTTTCTTAGCAATCTCTCTGTATTTACATATCAACAGCAATTAACAATTCCAACTTATAGAGAAGAATCTTTTAAATACAAAACAATTCCGCACATCAGCGAGGACTTCAAACTATGTGGATATTATCAAAGTTATAAATATTTTGATACATATTTTAATCAAATATGTAGATTAATAAATTTAGAACATAAAAGAACCACAGTCAAAGATAAATATAAATATTATTTTAATAATACTAAAACAATAAGTATGCATTTCAGAATTGGAGATAGTATTAAAAATCCAGACTTTCATATAATTATGAAAGTTGAATATTTTAGTAATGCTTTAAAATTTATTATAAATCAAGAAAAACATATAAAAAATTTTGATATATTATATTTTAGTGAAGAAATAGATAAAAATACAGTAAAAATAATGATTGCTAAGTTAAAACTAGAATTTTCACAATGTAATTTTATTCAGTGTAGCTTTGATGTGCCTGATTGGGAACAGTTATTATTAATGAGTGTATGTCATCATAATATTATAGCAAATAGCACATTTAGTTGGTGGGGTGCATATTTTAATAATAATATTGATAAAATTGTATGTTATCCATCACAGTGGTTTGGAAAAAAATATAATATAGATACTTCAGAATTATGTCCTGAAAATTGGAATAAAATAAGTATTATATAGAATAGTAGCCATACTTATTACCAATAACAACCATTTTCAATCATTTTATAGTTTTGTGGTCTATATTCGTGTGGAATTTCAGTAATCCAATAGTTATTATAAGGTAAGTTTCCAGCCATTTTTTCTTTCGAAGATAAAATTCCAAAAATAGTTTGAATACTTCCACCTAAATATATAGCGTCTTTATTGAGTTCGCTATGTATTTTATGACATAACATATGTCCATAACACCCACACCCCAAGAGAACAACGTCAAAATCTAACGCTTTAATTTCATTAAACATAGCTTCCAAAGTTTCGTGATAATTAGCATGTGGTCCATTATTAAAAAAACAATATGGAAATTTAATAGTTTTCAGAGCTGCTAACTTTGGAAACTTTTCATAAATCTTATATACATTTCCTGAACTATATTGTTTTTCAATAAGACCATCAAAACTAGATACACATAATACCTTCTTATTTCTCATATAATCAAAAATACTATCAATTCTATCATAAAAATGAGTTCCATTCATAGATTGATAGTTGGTAATATTATATTTGTTAAAAAAATCAGTTTTATATTTGTTAAATAATGGAATCATGGAATCGCTCATATACATTTCTGTTTTTTTGCACCCACCAACACTTATTTCAAGATGATTTATAAAGGCAAAATAATTTTTTGTAAATGCAGTATCATCAAAATTAAAATGCGTACCCTGTACTGCTTTATCGTAGTAACCGGCAGTTGTATATAACCAGTTTGTATAATTTCTTAAGATATTTGATAACTGTTTTTTTAGTTCTAACGGTTCATTACCATATTTCATTATATAAGATGCAAATAATAAATGAGTTTCTGTGTTTCCCAATCTTACTATTTTCATAATATAATTACTTTAAATTAATTATCTTTATATAATATTAAAAAGTTATTATATTATTTAGTCAAACAAAACTCTTTAGTAAATTATCTACTTTTAAATGGTTTCCGCATGCATTAAATGCACTATTACTATGACAACGATGTAATACAAGACAGTCTTTTACATTATAAAATGTCTTCTTTTGCTTCCATAATCTTAACCAAAGGTCATAGTCTTCTACGCCATCATATATATAATTCCAATAGCACAACTCTTTTTTTATTATTGCACTGCTATTAATAATAGGATTAACAGTTAAAAAATTAAAATTACTTATATTGCCTAGTGGTATTGTTGGATAACAATCTTTGTCTCCAAAATATTTACATATTGTTCCGACAACATCGAAGCCTGTCTTAATAAATGGTATTTGACTTTGTAATTTATTTGGTAACCAAATATCATCTACATCTAATAATGCTATATAGTTTGCTTTACTATGTTTTAGCATTTCATTTAAGGCATTAGATTTTCCTTTTGTTTCCAAAAGTTCAATAACTTTAATATTTTCACATTCATATTGTTTTGCTATTTTGTATACTTCTGAATTAACTGGATGTCCATTTATTCCAATTAATAAATCCCAATTTATATATGTTTGTTGTTTTATTGATGAAACAGAGTATTGAATAAATTCAATTCCATTATAAATAGGCATTAATATTGAAATTTGTGGTTCTAATAAAACAGAATTCTCCATATTAAATATTAATACTTAATATTTAATATTTATACTTAATACTTAATATATATATTAATTATTTAATATAAATTTCTTATTATTTCACCGTAACCATGACACAATTTATTAAATAACTCTTTATTATCATTATATATATAGGTTAATACTATCTGGTCTGTGATTAGTATATTTTTATTTAATACTAATTTATCGAGATAAATTTTGTATAATTCTACCACTTTTTCAATAATATTCTTATGTAAAACATATGTTCCAGAAACATGATGATTAGACACATTATCTATATTAAATTTATTCTCATCATAAATTTCCAAATTTGAAGAAGAATAGTTAAATTTATCTTTAGATAAATATTTTACTTTATTAACATTTGGAAATATTGTAGGTGGTGGACTACTATGCCTAAAACTACACAACCCAGCATCCACCCAAATAAAATACTCACTATTATAGGGATTTATAATACTTGCTTTTTGTAATAAAAAAATTTTTTCGTTCCATATTAAATTCAATTCAGCAGAAGGACAGTGTAATGGATCCAATAAAACTTCATTTCTATATTTATAAGTATAAAACTCGTCAATATTACATTCAATAAAATAAGTTGGTAATCCGTTTCTAAAACTTTTTATTATTTCAATCATATCTTTAGAACAAAAAAAAACATACGGACAATTTATTTGTAATGTATTTTTAAACCAACTAAAAAATTGGTTACCGTGTTTATTTGTAATATTCCAATATCCAGATACGCATGTTGTAGTCATTTATATATTTCTATATAATTATATAATTATATATTTATATATTTATATATTTAAATATATAAATATTTAAAAAGTAAACTATTTAAATACTTAAAAATGAGACTATTAATTATTATAACAAACCACTATTTTGATAAAAATTGGTGCGATAATATAAAATGCCTAAATGACTATATGATGACGAATAACATGGAAATTGATTATTGTGGCATATCTAATTCTAATGATTTTCATGTCTTTGAGAACATTATACAATTTAAATATAAAATAATAAATACAAAAATGCAATTAAGTAAAATATGTGATTTTATTACAGATTATAAATCATTGTTAGATTATGATTGGTTTATGAAGTTTAGACCAGGTATAAGATTATTAGAAAATATAAATTTTAATATACTTTCTGAAGATGCAATAAATGCTCGAGCCAGAGTTTATCATGGACCAAGAAAAATTAAATATGGTATGAGTGACCTCTATGGTTGTCTAAAAGAGATTGGCTCTATGTATGATACTATAGAACATGATATTATAATGGATGATATGCTTTATATTTTCCATAAAAATGTAGTTCAAAAGAATGCATTTGATAAAATTATAGTTCCTAATTATATAGAATATGAGTGGACACATACAAGTCTATTTAATGAGCGTAAAATTCAACATAACATAATTGGTATTAATTTGGTCCTCCTACCGCATGGTATATTTTCGGGAGATATATAATATGAATACTCCTTTTAATTGTGATTATCAAGTTGAAAAACAGATATTACATCTGATTAACAAATTTGATATTAAATGTTGTATATAAACAGGTACTTATATGGGAGAAAGTACTATTTGGTTTTCAAAACATGTTAATGAAGTTTATTCCGTCGAAATAAATGACAAATATTATAATATTAGTCTTGATAAATTTACAAAAAATAACATTACAAATATAAATGTATTTAAAGATAACGCAATTAAATTTTTACAAAATAATATAAAAAATATTAAATCTAAATATGATAAAATATTATGCTATTTGGATGCACATTGGGAAGAAGTATGTCCTTTACGTAATGAGATTTTAGAAATAGCAAAAGTATATAGAGATAATCTAATTATAATTATAGACGATTTCAAAGTTCCAAATAAAAATTTCCAATTTGATACCTATAATGGTAAGGAAATTGGGTTTCCTTTGGTTCAAGAAGCTTTGAATGAAGTAGGAGATTATATATATTATTATAGTAATACATCTGAAAGTTATCACCAAAATTTGTGACCAAACTGCTGCGGCGTAGGTAAGTTATATATAATTTCTAGTAAATTATTGAAAGACAATAATCTTAATCAAAATCAATTTTGTGTTACAGAAAATTATATAAATTATGCAAATGTTATATAAAATATAACATATACAATACGTTTGTTACAACATAAACATAAACTAATAAACTAATAAATAATATTTACTTAATTAATTTAAATATTATTTACTTAATTAATTTAAATATTATTTAAAGTCAAAATAATTTAATATACTATAAATGACTGAAAATAAAGATGCTATTAAAGAAATTGAAATAATTACAAATTACTGGAATAATTGTCCATGTAATTTAAATCATTCGATGAAAGAAATTGGTACTAAAGACTATTTTGATGAAGTTGAAAATAAAAAACATTTTGTTGAACCACATATATTAGAGTTTGCTGATTTTTCAAAATGGAAGCATAAAAAAGTTTTAGAAATTGGATGCGGAATAGGAACAGCCTCTGTTAATTTTATTAGAAATGGAGCAAATTACACAGGATTAGAGTTGTCAGATAAATCTTTGGAGTTAACAAAACAGCGCTTACATATTTATAATTTAAATGGTTTATTATATAATTTAAATGCTGAAAATAATATTGATTTTTTAGGATTAGAAAGTTATGATTTAATATATTCATTTGGGGTAATACATCATAGTCCTAATCCTGAAAAAATTATAAAAAATGCTTATAATTTATTAAAACCAGGTGGTACTCTTAAAATAATGGTATATGCCGAAAATTCATGGAAAAAAATGTTAATAGATAACGAACGGCAACAATATGAGGCACAAAATGGTTGTCCATTGGCTTATACATATACTAATAATCAAATATATGATTTGTTAAAAGATTATAAAAATATACAAATTAAGCAAACGCATATTTTCCCATATAAAATAGAAGACTATAAAAAAGGAATTTATATCAAAGAAGATTGGATTGAAGCTATGTCCGAACATTTGTTTAAAATTCTAGAAGAAAAATTAGGTTGGCATTTATGTGTTACTTGTAACAAATAAATTATAATACGACTATGTTATTATATTACTATATATTCAAATAACTTTCCATATTCTTTTTTTACCTCATTAATTAATTGAATTTCATCCTTTATTATTACTTTTTTTCCCGCTTCAACTAATTGTTTAGCTATTTTTAATTTTGCACTTTCTTCTATTATTGGAATTTTGCTATTTTCTTTATAACATATATTTTCAATTATATATATTTCTCTATTTTCATCTAACATTTTTTGTGCTAAAAATTTACTATGAAAATCATTATATTTAGTTGTTGCTAATAATAATTCATTGTTTATATTATTATTTTTAACAAAAATAGCTAATGCTATACTATCTCTTGGGAAACAAGGACCACCAAAAGAATATCCTGGTTTAAAATATTTGTTACCTATTCTACTATCAGAACCTACAGAGTTTAATACTTTTATTTTATCTGCTCCAACACTATCACAAACATCAGAAATCATATTAGCAAACGATAATTTTGCAGTAATAAAACCATTTATAGTTATTTTAGTAATTTCTGCTTCTAATGGAGTAAGAACACAATATACAGGTTTTGTTTTAACAATTTTATCATATATTTCTTTTAATTTATCTCCTAATTCAGTTGATTGTGTTCCAATTAAAATCATATCTGGATTTAAAAATCCATTAATAATATCTCCTTGTGCAATAAATTCTGGATTATAAGAAAGAGTTGTATTTTTACAATCAGAAATAAGAAATGTTCCAACATCATCAATATATTTAGGCATCACAGTACAACCAATAATAATATGTTTGTTTTCTACTTTTTTATCATTTATTTTTTGCAAAAGATTAGAAACAATTGAATGGTCGTAAAATTTGTCTCCTCCAGAATTAGGAGTCTGAACTATGATAAATATAATATTTGAATGCGCTAATCCTCTTGTTAAGTCTGTAGAAGCTTCAAAGTTTTTACTGTTATTTAATAAAGCTTCATATTCTGGCTCTTTTGTTTTAAAAGTTTTTGTATTTAATTGTTTTACATATTCTTCATTTATATCAATTCCTAAGACATTATAACCAGCTTTTTCAATCAATAAAGCCAAACCTAGACCCAGTTTTCCTATACCATAAATTGTAATATTGTTTTCCATTTTATGTATTATATTTATAAATAGTATTTATATTTTTTTTATATTATATATAAAAAAAATATAAATACTTCAAATAATATATAAACATTAAAATTAAAATATAAATACTTCAAATAATATATAAACATTAAAATTTAATTATATTATTTATGAACAACTCTATTCCCAAAAATATACATCAAATGTGGAATAATCAGAGGCCTCAAGTATCAAACAATATTAATGAGTCTATTCCAAAAATAATCCATCAAATGTGGATTGGTCCAAAACCACGGCCATCAAAGTTTATGGCTACATGGAAAGAGAAGCATCCTGACTATGAATATATAATGTGGACTGAAGAAGAAATTAGTAAACGCGGGCTAACATTTGAATGTATATCCAAAATAAATGATATTGAAGAGATTTGTGGAAAAGTTGATATTATGCGTTGGGAAATCTTGTATCATTATGGTGGACTATTTGTAGATGCCGATTCAATATGTATTGAACCTGTAAATTTTTTAATGGATCAAAATAAATCGTTTTGCGGTTATGAAAATGAAAATGCTAGACCAGGATTAGTAGCAATAGGAACGATGGCATTTTATAAAAATCATCCTTTACTGAGACGTGCAATTGATCATATTAAAGCAAATGAAGTTAGTAGAGCAAAAACGGGCAATATGGCATGGAAAAATGTTGGACCAGTATTATTTACAAAACTTCTTCAAACCAACTTATATAAAGATATAGTTATTTATCCAAGTTATTATTTTTTACCTAAACATCTTACTGGAATGCAATATATAGGTCACTCTATTGTTTACGCATATCAAGAATGGGGTTCAACTAAGAATAATTATGAAATTATGAATAACATTGAATTAGAAGAAATTTATAAAGAACCTATAATATGGATTTCTGTCTTAGTAACTAGTTATAATACAAACCACAAATATGTTGTAGAATGTTTGGAGTCAATTAGACAACAAAAAGGACATTTTGGAATTGAATTAGTATGGATAAACGATGGCTCAAATAAATTAAGCACTACATTATTAGAAAAGACTCTTGACGAATTTAAAGCAAAAATGCGATTTACGAAAATAGTTTATAAAAAATGGCCTACAAATATGGGACTTGGGTATAGTTTAAATAAAGGCGTGGAAATGTGTTCTCATGAACTCATTATTAGACATGATAGCGATGATATTTGTTTAACTGACCGTTTTAGTAAACAGCTAGAATTTATGAAAAATAATACAGATTGTGCTATTGTGGGTTGTAACCTTCATATGGTAAGAGAAATTAACAATACTAAAGAAATATGTGGCGAAACAAATCACCCATATTTATTAACATGGGAAGACTATAAAAAATCACCAAGTCACTGGTTTATAAATCATCCTTGTGTGTGCTTTAAAAAATCGGCTGTATTAGAAGTTGGAAATTATAATGAGCATACTCATTCATTATTTGAAGACTTTGAACTTTTTTTAAAACTATTAAAAAAATTTGGCAAGGTATATAATATTCAAGAAAAGTTGATATATTATAGAATTCATGAGAATCAACTTACTGCTAATAATAGTTGTAGTAAACCAGAAATTGTTAATGCTAGAATTAATTTAATTAACCAACTGTTGTCTGATTAAAATAGCGTGTATGTGTTATAAAAAATTGATTTAAATTGATTTAGTTTATATAATTATAAAATAACCATATTTATAATTATAAAATTGACTATGATTTTGATGTTGTTAAAAACTCTGATTGAATACTTGCTTATTAAACTATTTCCGCAAACTTATGAATATAAGGTAATAGAGCGAATAAATTCTAGTGGTTCAGTTGTTGAATATAGTATTTAATAATGTATTAATATTCTTCTTGTGCTTGTGCTGGTGCTTTTGCTAGTGTTGGTGCTTTTGCTAGTGTTGGTGCTTTTTCTGGTGTTGGTGCTTTTGCTAGTGTTGGTGCTTTTGCTAGTGTTGGTATTTTTGCTGGATTTTTTTCGTCCGCACTATTTGTTTTTTTAGTATAAATATTTACATGTGATTTATCTAAAAACATATTAAATACACATAATCCCAATAACCATAATAAATACGGCATATAATACGCCATTTCTAAATCAAAAAATGTGCTTATTAAATATCCTGAAATAATCAGTATTAACATCCCTATTATTGATAATGATACATTTGATAACATCGCCATATTTTTATACTTATATAAATATAAGTATCTTATTTATTTTGTTTTATAACTAATACACTATTTTCTTTAATTGGGCGATTTTCCAATAAAAATTCACATATATGATTACTATCTACTTCTTGGTTGTCTTTAAAATAATCATCTAACATTTTTAACAAATAATCTTTGTTAATTGGTGCCTTAACTTTTGTTTTTTTATATAATAATTTACCATTATTTATATCAACCCTATCTATTTCATTACTTTCCATAATTTTAATCAAGATTGATGATATATTTTTCTTTTTATCTTTTAGTTCTTTTAATTGTTTTTGTAGCAAAAGAATATTTGAATTTATAGCAATCCATTCCTTAATTGAGTGTATTAATACTTGCTTAGTGTCTCCCATATTGTTAAATATTAATAATATAGCATACTATCTTTTTATACTATAGTTTAAATTGTTTTTTATTTAAACATTGGACAAAATAATCCCTTGTTTTACTATATTAGTAAGTAATAATCTAATGACTAACTCATCTTTGTTACCTGATGTTTTTTTAGAGTGTTTTTTTAGTTCTGCTTTTAACTCTGTTATTGTTTTCTTCTTTAAACAAGCAATAACATTGCTATCTAAAGTTTTTATCAGTTCTTCTTCACTATGTGTGTATTTTATATGATTATTACATAATGTTCCACTATTTGTTATACAAGCACTTTTTCCACAACAATTGCCTTTTTTGCCTTTATATTCACATTCATAAAGTTGTAGTGAGAACTGTATCGGACTATTTACACCATATATTAATTTATTATTATAATATTTAAAATATGGTAATATTTTAGGTGTTATTATTCTACAATAAGGGCATCTTATTTCATTAACTTTAATCTTATTGGAATAGAAGTTTACTTTTGCTTTTTGTTGTACCACTTCATTATATAGCTCATTTAAATTAAACATATGTCCACAATCCAATGTAATATGATTGTTTGTTAATAGTTCTCCACTTATTAGGCAACATTTATTTGAAGAACTAATTTCGCAATTAGTTTCATTATTTAAATAACTTTTAAACAAATCCATATTTTAATACTTACAACTAGTTAATATAGTTAAACACTATTTATATAGTTTATGTAAAAAGTTTTTTGTTTATAAAAATATGGTTATTTATTATATTATATTATATTATATTATATAATATAATATAATAATGGCTCTACCTATTGAAGTTTGGGGTTCTAATATATGGAGTTTATTTCACGGACTAGCTTGTAAAATTAGGGAAGACCGATTTTTATATCATAGAGAGAGATTGATTTATATTGTAAAGTCTATATGTTCTACATTACCTTGTCCTGACTGTTCTAAAGATGCCACAAACTTGTTAAATAATGCTAATTTTAATAATATTAAAACTAAAGAAGACTTTAAACTATTTATATTTAATTTTCACAATAGTGTTAATAAAAAACTTAATAAGCCAAACTATGACTTTAGAAACTTAGAAAAATATAATGATCTTAATATGAATGCTTTATATAATAATTTACGTATTATATATTCAACTAGAATTCAAAATCCACACTTAATGGGATTTGCTTTAAATAAAAAAGTCTTATTTCCAAAAATTATGAGAGAATTAATGTTGGTTTATAATGATTTATATTAAATCATATATTTAATACTTGATACTTACTGGTATATATTTTATTGTGTTGCTATTTTATTGTGTTGCTATTTTATTGTGTTGCTATTGCATTAATAGCAACTCCGTTTTTATATAGTTCACATTTAAAATTTTGTGTTCCTGGTTTAGTGCATTGGGTATTATTACTTATAGTATCGTTAAAATATAAATAGCTTGATGTATAATTTGAAGACATTAATAGTGAATAATATAATATAGCAAATATTATACCTAATAATATTCCTAATATTATTCCAAATAGACCACAACAATTATACATTATTTCGGTTACAGCATTTATCAATACTAATACTATGGAAAATACTAATAATCCAGTATTTTGTTGATTTTTAATAATCATTGGATAAATTAAATACGCAGCAGAGAATGATAATATTGCGCTACTAAATGATGGTGAATCGTAATATACTTGCCCGTCTGTATCATCAAATGCTCTCACAGTAAATGGAGATGGTAAAACATTACAAAATGGATTAGCTCTAGTATGTTGTTTATTTTTAAGTATATGTTTCAATAAATACACGATTGATGATATAATCACAATACCCATATTAAATATTAGCCCACTCAAATAATTATTTTGAACTATTGAATATAAAGTAATAAAAAAAACTAATAATAATGGTGAGCTAAATGATACATATTGTAATACATTTGTTAAACTCATGTGAATATTATACAAGTTTAATTTCAATTTTGTATTATCTTTTTGTTTAGTTGGGTCTATATTTGTAGGCGAGAATTGGGGTGCGGATGGGATTGTGTCTCTTGAAGCCATATAATAATTATATATATAATTATTATATTTTATAAAATTGATATTATTAACATTTAATAATTATTTAATAATTATATAATTATGGGAATTCCATACTATTTTAGTTATTTGATTCAAAAACACAGACAATGTGTATCAAAATTAGAAACATTAGGCTTAATACATAATTTATTTATAGACTCTAATTCTATTATATATGACTCTCTTAATTTTAATAATTATTTGAATACTATTCAGTTTGAAGACAGTCTTATTCAAAGTGTATTAATTAAACTCGAAGAAATTATTGCTATTATTAAACCACAACATGCTATTTATATTGCTTTTGATGGTGTTCCTCCATTTGCTAAAATTAATCAACAAAAAAATCGTAGGTACAAGACATTTTATCAAAATAAAATATTGAAAAGAGAGACGATTTGGGACACTTGTGCTATAACACCAGGCACTGTTTTTATGGCTAAGTTAAATAGTGCTTTAAAAGAATATTTTTCCAATAAAAAATATGTTAATTGTAACAATGCGAACATTAATGTAGTTTTAAGTTTATCAGATGAACACGGTGAAGGAGAGCACAAACTATTTGCTAGCCTTCGGCAAAATGTGGATATACAAGACAAAACAAATGTATTATATGGTATGGACTCAGACTTATTTATGTTATCATTAAATCATTTAAAATATACACAAAATATATTTTTGTATAGAGAGACTCCGTTATTTATTAATAATTTGGATAAATCGTTAGACCCTAAAGAAAAATATATTATAAATATTAATAGCTTGGCAACAATTATATATTATGTATTAACAAATCAAGAAAATCAAAGTAACTATGTTAAACATAGTTCAATGCTTGACCGCGTTAGTGGTTTTTATAATAAAATAGAAGACTACATTTTTATTTGTTTCTTATTAGGTAATGACTTTCTCCCCCACTTTCCTGCTATAAACATAAGAATTAACGGATTTACAATATTACTTGAATTATATAAAAAGCTATTTGGTGTAAATGACTTTATTATAAATAATGGTTCAATAAGTTGGCACTCTTTTAAAAAATATGTAAAACAGATTGCGGAAAATGAAGAACAATTTATTAAAGAAGTATATAATATTCGTGAAAAACAGAGTAAAAAATATTATCCGGAAACTACTAGTGAAGAGCTAGAACAGAAATTTGTTGCTATGCCTTCGTGGGATTTGAATGTTGAACGTTATATTAACCCATTTGAAGAAGACTGGCAACATAGATATTATTATAGTTTATGTTCTATAGACTCTAGAAACAAAGACTATGATACTAAAATTAAACAGTTAACTATTAATTATTTAGAAACACTACAGTGGGTTTATAGTTATTATTCACAAGAGTGTAAAAATTGGTCTTTACATTATAAATACCATTATCCACCATTATTATGTGATTTATACACTCATATTCCATACTTTAATAGTGAATTGACTATAAATGAAGACTATGCAATTTTAAACAGTAATGTGTTATTGGCTTATGTTTTGCCAAAAAATAGCTTACACTTGCTTCCCGAAAAAATAGCCACCTATTTATTAAAAAACTATGGACAATGTTATTGTGAAGATTATGAATTGTTATATGCGTTTTGTAAATATTTTTACGAAGGGCATGTAATTTTTAATGAAATAGAACACACAAGTTTTAATAAATCCATTTTAAAATTTGTGTAGTCTTTAGACTTTAGACTTTAGTCTAAAGTCTTTAAATTGTTTATAAATAGTCTTTAAAATTAGCAAACATACTTTAAGCATTTCATAAAAAACTGTTCCAATTGTGGCACATTCGAGCCTACATGAATGTCATCAGGAATGAACCAGTGTTCCTTAATTCCCCCTTTAAATACAATAAGCGCTGGTATTCCATTTACCATTTTCATCTTTTTTAATTTCATATACAATTCTAACGATTCATCAATATCAATTTCATAATATTGAATGGACCTTGGCTTACTTGCTAAAAACTTCTCACAACATGGTTTAATTACTTTACAAGGACCACACCACGAAGCTGTAAATTTAATAATTATTAAATCTTTTTCTGTTAATAATGCTTGTTTGGCTCTTAGCTCTACTTCGCTTATTGTGTCAACCATTGTTTAAATATAAATAATATTTTATACTTATATTATTTTTAAATTAACTATTTTCAAATTAACTATTTTAAAAATAGTTATTTCATAGTTTATAGTCAATTCATATTTATTATATTTGAATGCTCATCTAAAAATATAGTATAATTTGAATTTTGGTTTATTTCAATATACAAATTATCGAACTTATAGTATGGATTATTTGTATAGTGTTCTTCTTTATTTTCATACACATTTTTGCTATAACTTACATAATTTATAAATCTTGGAATTTTATTTTGATAATTAAATAATAACTTACTTATAGGTTCATTCGAATAAAAGCAATTTAATTTTGATAATAACAATCCATCATTATATCCAATATGATACATTAAAACTTCTTTTAGTGATTTACCGTAATTAAATAGGTTATAATAATAATTATTATGACCTGTTAAAACTTTATACCAACAATAATCATTAGACCACATTTTATCGTCGCAATACATGTCGCTAATATAATCAATATTAAAATTAAAATAGCGTGTATGTGTGTTATAATTGTAAAATAAAGTAAAACTTATTACTGCTTTTTGCATATAAATTAAATTGCTCTCATATTTTGGAATGTATCTTTTTACACTGTTAAGTCTAATAATATATCTAGAACCACCAATATGTGTGCGACCCAACAAGAATAGTTGTTTTTCTCTAAATCTAAATTTATGTGTGTTAGTGTTATTTAAATACTTTACTCTATAAAAATAGTAAATTAATTTTACTATTTCATCTGGTAACTCTATACTCATTTTAGATGAAGTGGCTTTCATATTTTATATTTTATATTTTATATTTTATATTTTATATTTTATTAGATTCTCAATTTTTTGAATATGTTACTACTTTAATAAATGGTTATATTATAATATAATATAATATGTCATCCAAAGAAGGAGCTAGTCTCCTTCCAGATATTCAAACAATATCCGCAAGAAGATTTAGTATAACACCTACAAGTACACGAAGAACTAGGCAGAGAGTATCATTAGAAGACATGAATATAGCTCAAAAATGGACTAATGATTTTGAGAACGATTTTACTGATTTTATTGGAAAATGGTTTGAAAATGAACGAAAAACGCCAAATAATCAATACAATATGCCAATATTTTATAGAATAATGAATTTACTGTTATCACTATTACAAGGTGGGGGCTCTCAAGATAGAAAATATTTTGCAGAGGACATTACTGCTATTAAACATGCCGCTGAACAAGCGGGGTTTGATATTGATACAGATATTATTATAAAGCACTTAATACTAAACACTTTGCATGTATATGAAGCAGTTAATAGATTTCCAAAAGCATCAACTATAGATGAATTTAAACAAGATAAGGTAAGTCAAATAATTTTATATCATGGTTTTAAAGATCGTACTGCGCCAATTATAGAAAAAATAAACCAATTAACTCCAGATGATCCGTTTATAACGCCAATATTTTTGTCTACATCAGTGCTACATGATGTAGCATGTAGATTTAGTGGCAGTGCACATATACTCTTAAAAATAATTGTGCATTCAAGACATTTTGAAGATTGCCCGTATGCATATTTGGGTAAGTCACTAGTTATAGGCGAAACAAATTCAGATAACGAATATGAAGTTTTATTAAACTTATTTACAAAATTTAAATATATAAGTAAAACAACTACAAAGATTACATTTAATGTTCCACAAATACTGGGTGCACCACTAGAAAAGACAGAAGAGTTTATTGTATATACTATGGAATATGTAGCAAACTCAAGTAAAACAAGAGAGGAAATTAATGAAGATTTAATAAAACTAGTTAATGAATATAGTCCAACTTAAGTTTCTTCATGTATATCAAAAATATTAAACAATACTAATATTTGTTATTTTTCAAATAGTTGTTATTTGTTATTTCTTATTTTTCAAAAAAAGGCCAAAAATCCACTTTTTTACTTTTCTTAGCATAATGCTTTGTTTTTAAAACTAAGAAAATCCTTGTTTTTTTTATCGTAACAAATTTTAAAATTTATTTTTCAAGATTTTTTTCACTTTTGGACATTTTAAAATGTCCAATTTTAGAATGACTAACCCTTTATATAAAATTTGTTAAAAATAAGCTATTTTTCAGTTTTATAAGCATAAAGGGTTCAAAACTTTAAAAAATGCGAAAAAACAGTCAAACCATAATTTAAAAACTATAAAAAAAAGGATTTAGGCGCTTTTTTTGTTGTATAAATATACAACAAATGACAACCGAAAAAGCGCCAAAAAGCGCCAAAATTTTTGTTTGCGAAAATTGTGCCTATAAATCGTGTAAGAAATCCGATTATAACCGACATTTGGCCACAGCTAAGCATAAAAATACAACATTTATACAACAAAATACAACAAAAAGCGCCGAAAATAAAGCCGTCGAGACAAATTTTAAATGTGAATGTGGAAAATCATACCCTTATAGGGGTTCACTATATAATCATTTTAAAAAATGTAAAATTATTAAAGAAAACAGCGCGAAAACGCGCACACATGCTAATACTATTGATTGTTGTGAAAGTTCAAGCTCCAATATAACCCTATGTAATGATTTAATTGTTAGATTATTGAACGATAATAAAGAAATGCGAACAATTATTGTTAAGCAACAAGACCATATGATAAAGCAACAAGAACAAATAAAAGAACTTATACCAAAATTAGGAAACACTAATAATAATATTCAAAACAACCGATTTAATATTAATGTGTTTTTAAATGAACGATGCAAAGACGCCATTAATATGAGCGATTTTATTAAGTCAATACAAGTTAGCTTACAACAATTAGACTTTACAAAACAAAATGGGATTGTAGATGGATTAAGCAATGTAATAATAGAAAATATGAGCAAACTCGATTTATATCAACGACCAATTCATTGTACTGATATTAAACGAGAGTCATTATATATAAAAGACGATGATACTTGGGAAAAAGACGTTAATAAAGAGAAAATAAAGAAAGTAATAAAAGATATATCTACAAAACAATTTTGCGCATTGAGCAATTGGACAAAAGAAAATCCTGATTTTCAAAACAATGAGTCAAAGCAAAATTATTATACACATACATTAGTAGCAATCGCAAATAATAAAGAACATAATGAAGATAAAATAATCAAAAAGCTTTGCACAAACAGTTATATTAAAGAAGAATGATTATAATATACATTTTATATTTTCAATAAATTAATAGTATAAATATACAAAATTTGCTATTTTACATTAAAAATAGCAAATTTATAAAATACTTTATAATTAAATAGCATATAGTATGGGCTTAGGCTTAGGCTTAGACTTAGGCTTAGACTTAGACATTACTAATTATGATTATGAAGATATATTAAAGTTATTTGATATTAACAAAGACTTTAGTATAGAAGACTTAAAAAAAGCCAAAAAGAAGGTTTTAGCAAGTCACCCTGATAAGTCAGGTCTAGACAAGAGTTATTTCCTATTTTTCTCAAGTGCTTATAAAATATTGTTTTCTATTTATAATTTTAGAACGAAACATAGCTCATTAACTAATCTTAACAATTATAATGAAAATTATAGTGCTGAAAAGGACGATGCAAATGAAGTTCTAATACATAAGCTTAGTGCTAGTAAATCAAAAAAAGAATTTAATAGTTGGTTTAACGAACAATTTGAAAGCTTTAAAATTAGCAATGATTATGAAAAAAACGGATATGGTGACTGGCTGAATGAAGCAAATAATGAAAAAACAACGCTATGTAAAGATTTAACATCTATGAATAAAATTATAGATGAAAAGAAGAAGGCTCTCAGAAGTTCAATGTTAATGACTAAACAAGAAGTACGTGAATTTAACAATAGTCATTATTGTGATTTAACAAATTCAAAACCTGAAGATTATAGTTCAGGATTATTTAGTAAATTTCAATATGAGGACTTAAAAAAGGCACACAACGAGAGTATTATACCTGTCACAAATGAAGATAATATTAGTAAGTATACTTCATTAGAAGATATAAGATTAAAACGAGCAAATCAGTCTTTAACTCCACTACAAGAGCATGAGGCAACAACTTATTTAAATAAGTCTAAAGAAGATGAAAATAATTTATCAAGCATGCGTGCTTATAATTTACTTAAACAAGATGAAGTAAGTAGGCAACAAAATGAAAGATTTTGGTCTAATTTAAAACGAATAATGTAATATAAATATAAATTTGTATAATGTTATATATTAATAATGAAAAGTTTTAGTAATGTTAATGCTAGTTATTTGAGTCCGTACAGTTATAATCCTACAAATTGCGAACCCAAAAGTGATGAAGTACAATTTCCAAAAGCATATAATGATTTTTGTAATACACAGCATACATTAGCAGATGGTAATTTAACACAACCTAAAGAAAATAACTCAAAGCAACCATTATTGTCTTTACACGTATTACCTATAGTGCAGTCATCAAAAAAACTATATGCCTATAATGAATATTGTGATATATCACAAGGTTCATTAACCAATAACATACCATATGCTTATAATGAGTATTGTATGACACAAATAAGACTACGAAGTCCCTTGGAAACATATAATAATAATACATATATTTCTCCAACGGCAATATTGGCATCCGAACGAAACTAATCAAATCAATCCAAACTAATTTATAATCTAATTAAAATAGTATTTTACATAAAAAATTTATATAAAATATAAAATATATAATATATAAATATAAAATGAAGTATAATTACAGTAATTTAGTAATAAGCATATTAATATTGGCTGCGGCTGGATATATATATGATAAATTTAAAATAAACATTGACTCTAATTCGCAACAAGAAGATTTAAACATTATAAAGAAATATTTATTAGATGATGATATCGATAAAACAATAGACACATTAAGTTCTGTTAAAAAACCAATATTATGGATACATATAGATTATATTAAAAATAGCAGAAACTGGGAATCATTTGGTTCGCGAAATAGTTACGAATTAAATCAAGACTATATATATTTAACAATTAGAACAATAATTAATAAATGTTCTGACTATTTTCATATTATTATAATTGATGATGATTCGTTTTGTAAATTATTAGAATATAATTGTATAGATTTAAACAAAGTAGGTTATCCTGTAAAAGATAATTTACGCAGCCTTAACATTATGAAATTATTATATACTTATGGTGGACTGTATATAGAAAATTCGTTTATATTATTCAAATCTTTAGGACCAATATATGACAAAGTATTAGCATCAAATAAAATTGTAACAGCGCAATTTAAAAATAACGGCGCAAATGCATATAATGTAGACTATATGCCTTCTATAAAGTTTATTGGGTGTATAAAAGAATGTCCTACTATGAAACGATTAATAAAGCACATGGAATTACTTTATGGAACAAACTTTACTAGCTCATTAGAATTTGAAGACGCAATAAGCAAATGGTTATTGAAATGTGGAGAGATGGACGAAATAAATATAATAGATGGAAAATATATAGGCACAAAAGATAATAATAATACCATGTTAAATTTAGAAGATCTTATGGGATCAACTTTTATAGATTTACATGCAAATACATATGCGCTATATATACCGTCACACGATTTATTAAAGCGCTCAAAATATAATTGGTTTTGTAAATTAAACTCTAAAGAAGTATTAGAGTCAAATACCATTTTATCAAAATATTTATTGGTGTCTAATGAGAGTGAAGATTAAAACATTATAATCATAATTATAATTATAATCATTTATAATAAATTTTCTAACATTGTTTTGTTAGTTTGAGAGATTGACTTAGGAAATGTTATAGTAAATTTAATAATCAGATTACCAACATATGCGTCACGAATAAAGCCTAAATTATTGACTATTTTTACATAATTGAAGTCTATGATTTCATTACTAACTATTTTATAATGTTTTTTATTAAGATGAAGTAATGTAAAAGTAAAACCTGTTAGCGCCTCTTTAAGCGTAATTGGTTTTGTATAAATAATATCTAACCCTATTCTCTCAAAGCATTCGTGTTTTGAGAGAATTAACACAATTTTAACATTGCTATAACTTGTAGTACCATTAGTGATATATATATTGCCTTTATTATGTAATAATAATATCTCATTACTATCAATACCTTTAGTAATGGGAACATATAATGTTTCCAATTCATGACTAATAACATTGTTTGTAAATAGTTTTCGTTCAATAGTTATAGGTTTGGATGAGCCGTTGTATGAGTCATAGTAGCTAATATTTAAAGTTATTATTATATCTTCATAATTTGTAATGCTAGTTAGTTGATGACTATAGCTATAATTTAGGCCATTATTTAGGCTATTATTTGAGCCATTATGGGGGCCAGTATTTGAGCCATTATGGGGGCCAGTATTTAGGCTATTATTTGTATTTTGAACAGCCATAGATTGATTTAAAATAGCGTTTTGAATGCTAGCAAAATTTGTTGTTAGTTTTACATATGCTTCATTGACTTTATTAAACAGCTCTGGATTAGCATTATGATTTTTATCTGGATGATATTTTATAGATAATATTCTATATGCTTTTTTAATATCTTGCAAACTAGCTTTATTAGACAAATTTAAAATTGAAAAATAATCATCATAATCATTCATAATAACTAACTATTAATTATTAACTATAATTAATAGTTATAATTATTACTTAAATTATTATAACTAATAAACTATAACAATAAACTACAAAAATAATGAATGAGTTATTAATTAATAAATATAAACCAAAAAATATAACTGACTGTTATTTTGATTTGAATACAAAGACAATATTAGAAAATTTTATAGACAATAACAATTATAATTTTATAGTTCAAGGCGACTCTGGTTGTGGTAAATCAAGTGTAATTAATATATTAATAAACAATTATTACAAGTCTAATGCTTTTCTAATTAATACTAATGTATGTTATATTACAATACTAAAAGATCAAGGCGTTAATTTTTATAAAAACGACATAAAATTATTTATAAACAATTATACAAATAATGGCTATAAAAAATTTATAGTAATAGAAGACGTTGAACTATTTTCAGAAGCAATTCAATTAAATTTTGTTGAACTAATAAAAAATTATAAATCCAATATCTATTTTTTATTATCAACATCAAATGTGCTAAAAATTAACTTAACGTTATATGAAATGTTAGATATTATCGAATTCAAAAAAATAGATGAAGCATTTTTACATACTATTTTAAATAATATTTTAACTAGTGAAAACCTACTAATAGATGATACCATTAAAAAATATATAATTAACTTATCAAATAATTCAATAAACAATTTAATAAATAATATTGAAAAATTAAAACTATTATACAATAATTTCAATTGTTTGGAAGACCTAATACAATTAGATATTGTATCAGATATTATAATAAATGATTTTGATATATTAGTAGACAAATGTACTAATTATACAATTAAGGAAGCTATGGACTATATTTTAAATTTAATAGATAAAGGCTATTCTATAATAGATATTTTGGAAAATTTCCTATATTATATTAAATATAATAATACAAGTATATGTGAAGAAAACAAGTTTTTAATTATTAAAAATATTATTAAATATATTAATAATTATTTCACAATTGAAGAAGATAATATAGAAATTATCTTTTTTGTTAATAATTTATATAAAATATTACATACGTTATAAGACATTACAAAACATTACAAAACATTACAAGATAGTGTTTAAGAGCTAATTCTACGTGTCTCAATCTTGGTAGAAGTTAAATATATTGAATTTTCAGTACATATAATATAGGTTTCATCCATTTTATATATTTTAACAATAGGGCTGGTATATTCTTCAGCGTTTTTTACTAATAGTTTTTCTTTATTTTCTTTTACACCAATTAATACCTTTTTCTCAAGAGAGTCTAACCAATAGTCTAACATAATAGGTTTGTCTTCTGTTATAGAAATTTTAGCTATTTGATTCCAGATTGAGGAAGGGGGCATAACTAACTGTTTCTCGTTTTCACTAGTCATTTTATATTAATGTTATATTTATAAACTTTAAATTCTTTTTTTGGTATTATTTATAATTATTATTTATAATAATTAATAATTATTAATAATATATTTGTCTAAACTATATTTCTTAATTTTCTAGATTTTCTAGATTTTCTAGATTTTCTTAATTTTCTAGATTTTCTTAATTTTCTATATTTTCTAGATTTTCTAGATTTTCTAGATTTTTTACTTCTTTTACCACCAGACGGTGGATCTGTACGTTCTACTGGGGGAACCAATGCTTCTAACAGTTGTTCTTTATATTCTTTAGAGGTTTCTGTACTCGTCATTAAAGCAGCTAATTTATTACGTGCATCTTCGCTTAATAAATACGATATCTTCGCTAGTTTTTTAGAAACATCCGATTGAGTCATTGTTTGATCTTGTGCGAATATTCCCGTCGAGTGATCTTCTAGACCTTCTAGACTATCATATGCTTGACTAGATTCATACTTTTGTGCTTTGCTGAATCCTTCAGCAATAGGTAGGAATCTAGTAAACAGTTCACGCATGGAGGCTAACCGCTGAGCCTCATCGTTTATAATATCTTGATTTAAATCAGCTATACTTTTTTGTGAGTTCACAGTACCAGCATTCGTCTTCGGTTTTTTTCTAGTAAAAAACGATAAAGCGCGAGAAAATCTATTGGATTTATTTGTATCTGCCGCCGATACACCAACTGCGGGCGAAGAAGCTAACATGCTCTTAGTAGATTGTCTATTATTAGGTGCTACCACAGCCGCCGCCGCTGGCGGTGTAGCACCTGTAGAAGTAAGTAGCGTTTTATTCGGATTACTAACAGCCAAAGCCCTCGCCTGCTCGGCTTGTTCACGAGCAACGGCTTGTTGCTGCTCAAGACCCCATTGTGAATTCATACTTTGGGCTGGAAAGGGATCGACCGCCCTCGCCGCCTTTGCCTCCGCCGCCGCCTCAGCCGCCGCCTTTGCCTCCGCAGCCGCCGCCTTCTCTGCCGCCACCGCCTCAGCCGCCGCCTTCTCGGCCGCCGCCGCCTCAGCCCTTGCCCTCGCCTCCCTATCTTCCATGAACGTCGCATGCCTCGCATGCCTCGCATCCGTATGTGCCCTCGCCTCTGCCTCATTCGCCGCCCTCTCCGCCTCTATCGTCCGTACGTTCATGTCCCTACGCTCATTTATACGTGCTTTTGCCTGTTCGAGTTTTCTTACTCTATCCCCTACCTTCTGGACGGGCGCGGTAGCGGCGAAGGAGCTCTTCGGTGGGTATTGTGCTGCTGGGTGAGCCCAGTCCGGGCGAGAAGGACCATAAGGACCATAGCTCGGTAGGGGCTGCTCAAATGTTTCAGAATTATCTTCTCTATTCAGAGCAGCGCATATCATATTAAAAGCTTTTTTAACTGCGACTTTTTGCAGATCCGAATCCATACTTTATATATATTAATATAATATAATTATTTTATTAAATATAAAAGTATATTACTAAATTAATAGTAAATTAATTAATTTGCATTAATAGTAATAAATTTGCTCCTAGTTTTTTGTGGCTTAATTATTTTTTTCACGCAACCTTCATTAAATATGTCTTTATATTCATTTAATATAATTGTTTTAATAAAATTATATACAATATTTAACACGTCTTCATCGCATTTGCCCACAATTAATATGCTTCCTGTTCTAAATATCATATAAGATATTTTAACAATCCTATCACATACATTATGATAATAAATACACCTAATACCTGGATAAGAACACGGATCATAAATAGCATTAATATTGTATTTATTTCTCAATAATGAATATAGTATTTCTCTATTAATATAAAATCCACAATTAAAATTAGAATTAATTAATACATTTTCTGTATCTTTATAATTACATTCAATAGTATTATCAATATACATTTTTAATAGTTCTAACAACTTTTGTATAATAATGTTTAATTGCTCGTCACTTTGAATACCTGGTATTTCAATTTTTCCAGTATTAAAAATTTTAATGTGTGTTTCTTTAAATGTGTTATTATGATAAATCCTTAAAAATAATACAAAACAATTATAAAACGCGCTTTTTTCTTTATTTGGATTATTTAACAAATCTTTCTTAGATAGTCCAATGCTGATTTTTCTAGTATGCTTAAATCGCTCATTGTCTATATGGCTAATAATTTTACTATTTACATTACTAATAGTTTCTAGTTTAGCTAACATTTTATTGTAATCTTCCACATTTTCAAAAGACACTTTTATTTGTTTTTTGGTAATTCCTTCCATTTGTTTATTATAATCAATAATTGGTATTTTCCAAAAGTCTTCGAAAATATTTATTGTTTTGCTAAGAAATAAGATTTTTGTTTTAGTGGAAATATATATTGCCGAACATGCTTTCTCAAGATCGAACAATGATACATTAGTTTGTATTGATTCGGGGTTTACATTGACTAATAATGTGTCTTCTTGTTTATTATCTAAAAAATTTAACCATTCATCGTCTATAGTCATAAGATTATAATAATAGTTATTTTAAATAATAACTTAAATCAATTATTTAAAATATTATTTAAAATTAATATATTACTTTTGTAATAATAAATTATATAAATTAGTAATGCTATTTGATTTATTATTAAGTTTAGAATAATTATGTATGAAAAATTCAATGTCTAACACTTGTTCGTAACTAAAATGCGCAATATGATTCTTTAAAATATAATATATATATTTTTTTATAAACTCATTATAATCAAAACAATATTTTTTTTCAAAATAGGCAAATTTTTTTAAATATGTTTTATAATCACCACTAATATTTATAGCATATAATTCATCATATATAGTATTATTATATATAACATTATTTATATGATGTAACTGTAAATGGTTAATCATAGACCGTATATCATTATTATATAAATATATAATATAATTTAAATAGTCATTAGATAGTGTTAAATTTTCGTTAATACATATTGTATTTAAAAAATTAAATATATATGTTAATGGAATACAATTGAATTTTAGCTTGCAAAAATATGTTTGTAAATTGCTATCTATTTTTGTAATATAATTACAAATTAAACAATAACGCACATTATAATTACTATAATATTCAATCAAATACTTTAACGCTATTTGTGCTGTCTTAGTCATATAATCCACTTCATCTAATATAATAAATTTAGGTCCTTCAAAAAATAAATTATCACATACTACAAAACTATGTAAATTATGCCTAATAATTTCAATACCTCGTTCATCAGATGCATTAAGGTGAATAACTTGTTTCCTATTATATACATAATATTTGTTTAAATATGTTTCAATTAAATTCATAATAGTTGTTGTTTTACCTGTTCCGGGTGGACCATATAACAGTAAATTTGGGAAATAATTTTTACTAAGTATATTATCTATTAGTAATTTATTATACTTACTTAAAATTATGCTACTAATATTATTTGGGCGATATTTTTCATTCCAGTTAATATTTGGAGTAACGCTGTTATTCATAACTTGAAAGTAATATAACGTTACTAATGTTATACTAATGTTTTAAGTTATATTTAAATAATAAATAAAAACAATTTAAATTATAAATCATTAAGTCTAAATATAAATAAAATGATAGCAAAAAAAAAAGGACGCCGACCAAAATCTTATTATGAAAATTTGAAGTTATTAGATTTATCAAATAATATAATACAAGGCGAAACAATAGAAGGTGAAACAATACAAGGCGAAACAACAGAAGGCGAAACAGTAGTATTAGATAGTTCTACAAATGTAGTTCATAAAAAACGCGGACGCAAACCCAAAGGAGGGAAACTAATAGAAGAGAAAAAAGAAGTGATTGAAGTAATTCAAAAGCCAAATATAATTTTACATTTAAATTGCAAACTAAACGAAATAACAAGTAATGAGTTAAAGTATAATCCAAACATTGATAATATAATAGAATTTGACAATAACTATAATATATTTAATAATACAAATAGTGATAGTCTAAATGCTAACACACAAGATGCTTTAGATGATCAATCCGCACAAAATGATCTAACTGATCTAAATGATATAAATGATCTAAATGCGTTAAATGGTATTGCTTTAAGTGGTAATGCTTTAAATCCTAATGCTTTAAGTGCGAATGCTTTAAATCCTAATACTCATAATGCTATAAACAATAGCCCATTTTTATATGAAAAAAAACTATTAAACGATAATGTAACAGATAACAAAAATATATATAAAAAACTGCTAGATTTATCAAAGCAATTAAAAAGTAATAATATAACAAAAAAATGTGCTTGTTTTTGGTGTACGTACGATTTTGATAATGACCCTATAATGATACCTAAATATGAATTAAAAGGCACATATCATTGTTATGGTAATTTTTGTAGCCCAGAATGTGCTGCTTCATTTTTAATGAATGAAAATGTGGATTCCTCTAAAAAATTTGAGCGTTATTATTTATTAAATAATGTGTATTGTAAAATTTATAACTATGAAAAAAATATTAAGTGTGCCCCTAGTCCATTTTATATGCTAGAAAAATATTATGGTAATTTGAATATACAAGAATATAGAAAATTATTAAAAAATGAGAGATTATTGCTCCTTGTTGATAAACCACTAGCCAAATTACTTCCTGAATTATATGACGAAAATGAAGACTATATATTAAATAATAAACATATTAATAAGAAGGCATATAAAATAAATGTAAAATAAGTATTTTATGTTCTCTCATTTTCTAAAAAATTTTTTATTTTTTATTTTATTTTTATTATTAAAATAAAAAATTGTTTTAAATATATATTAAAAACAATTTTTTATTTTTTATTTTATTTTTATTATTAAAATAAAAAATTGTTTTAAATATATATTAAAATTATTTAAAATATTTACACATATTTATTATATAATGAGCAAAGACTTTGATACTTTAATTAGCAAATTATCAATCGATATTACTAACTCTTTAAAAACTAATCTCTCTATTTATGTAGAAAAAAATGAAAAAGCTAATGAACTATTACAACAACTTAAACTGTTGCTATTTAAACTTCCAGAATATGTAGAGTTACAAACTAACTATAATCAACTAGAACAACGTTATAATGAATTAAAAGACAAACATGACCCGCATATTTTATTAGATGTTAGCGAAGTTAGTACTAAGAGTTGTGAGACTGTAAATGTAACTAGTGATGCTTTAAAGAATGTAAAAGTGATAGAATTAAATTATTTAAAAAATAATGTAATTAACAAAACAGTAAAGACAGAATCAGAAACTGAAGAGGAAGCTGAAGAGGAAGCTGAAGAGGAAGCTGAAGAGGAAGCTGAAGAGGAAGCTGATGAGGAAGCTGAAGAGGAAGCTGATGAGGAAGATGAAGATGAAGAGGAAGCTGATGAGGAAGCTGAAGAGGTAAGCGAAGTAAAAGTAAAAGAAGATGAACCACAAGAGGAAGAGGTAGAAGAAGAGGAAGAAGAGGAAGAAGAGGAAGAAGAGGAAGAAGAGGAAGAAGAGGAAGAAGATGAAAGCGAAGCAAAAGAAGAGGAAGAAGAAGAACTAGAACTACTAATTATTGATAAGAAAAAATATTATAAAAATGAATTAAATAACAACATATATGAATGTTTAGACGATGAAGAACCAGGAGACTTACTTGGTAAATTAGTTAATGGAAAAATTCGTCACCTATAATATCATCATTTACATGTAAAAATTTACATGAATTAGATAGAGAATAATTTGTATATTGTGAAATAAGTTTAAGTATTCTATTATTTAATAGTTTAGATTCATCATCTTCATTAACAAATGTTTCATTGTCTTCATCACATTCATCACACTGATTTTTTTTTGAATAAATATATAAAAACAAGTTTTTTTTATTGAGACTATATTTTTGAGTGCTATTAAAAATAAAATTATAATTATTATATTCACTGCTATATTTGGTTAATATTTTTGTAAAAATAATATCATTTTGATTAATAGATTTTAATAATTTGTGCTTGTGTAAAATAAGATTATTAAAATATATTTTAATAATATAAACAATATCATTTAACTGCCATATTTGATACAAAAAAATATTTTTATCAATACAATCACAAAATATATAATTTTTTAATATTTCTTTATATATTTTTAACTCTTGCAAAGTTAGATTATTTGAAAATAATTTAATAATATTTTCATGTAATAACAGCGTTAAACTTGTTCTATCGAAAAAATTAATAATGTCTAAATTTTGTAAGCTATAGTTATATTCTAAAAAATTCTTGGTTAATAGCTTAATACTTGCATTACTATTTTTAATAGAGTTATAACTATAGTTACAACTATTGTCAAATTTTACTTCTATAATATTATTAGTATAATAATATTTCAAGTTATTAAGTTTATAATATTTATTATTCAAATAGCTAAGTATATTAGCAATAATTAGCTGATAATTAGTAAATTTGGCTATATTTGGAAATTGTTTATTAATAATAGTTTCTAATTCAAAATTACTAGGCGGATGGATTTTCAAATTTTGCGATAATTTTGAAAGCTCGCTATATTTTTTATCTTCCTGATTATTGTTAATAATAATAAAAGGAATAAATTTATTATGCTTTACTTTAATATTTTTCTTCAATAACTTAATTAAATTGGTCAAATAACTTTTATCATTATATAAATAATAACTTATATTATCTAATATAATAGCATTGCTTTTTACATTGTTTAAAAACAAAGAATATACATCTCTGTTTGTATATATATTAAATAATTCGTCAATCGATAATTTATTACAATTACAATCAATATAGTTTATGTTATAATTAAGACCAGCTAAAATAGTTTTAATAATTGTTGTTTTACCAATACCGTGTTCTCCATAAACGTATAAATATTTGAACGAACCACTATTGTTTAAATTGGTTATATAATGAGTAATATTTTTTTGTATAGCACTAATATTGCTATAATAAGTTAATGGTTCCATCTAATATTTTATTACTATTATTTTTATATAATTATTTATAATAACTATTAAATTCTGGATTGTGTAAATAAATGTTCTGATTCACATTGTAATGTTATTGGATTTCTTCTTTTTCCATTAGGACAACGTTTGAATTGTCTTTTGGTAAATTTTCTTCGTGTATAATATTTATTTTTTTCACAAAGCATCGTTTTTTTATTCCGTCGGGTTCCTTTTTTACAGCGTTTCATTGATGCTTTCTTTTTTGGTATTACAGTAAATAGAGGTGAAGGCGAAGGAGTCAATGATAGCTTTTTAAAGTTTTCTAATGACTTAGCTGTTGGAAAGATTGTAGCTTTATTATATGTTCCAGGTAATGAGCCATTATATGTACTAGGTACTGATGAATGAATTGACCCATTATATGTTGGTTGAAGCGAATCTACTCTAACTGGACTAGGTAACTGGAATGCCGGTGTGGGCAATCGATGTGGTAATGGTAAGTTTTTATTGCTTTTTCTTTTATACATATTTCTATCTGGTGGAGGAAGTGGTCTTGGAGTAATAAATTTAGGGACAGGAAGGTTCTTAAATTTTTTAACAGGCATTATTTTATATTATATAAATATAAAATAATAACACACTATATTAAATTTGTTAAATATAAAAAAATTATAAATATTATAAATTATAAAAATTAAAAAATTATAAAAATTATAAAAATTAAAAAATTATAAAAATTAAAAACTTTGAAATCCAACATACGCGGCCGGTCCGCAATCTTTAAAAAGACTATTTCCCGTTACACTTTCTTGACATTGATATGTATTATTTGCTGTATCATCATATGTAAAAAAAGTTGGTGTTACTGTTTCTAAAGTATTATTATCAAATACTAATTCTTGATTAAAAACATGATCTCGCGGACCTGTTAAATTACTAATTTGTTTTTCATAAAAACTATTAATGGCATTTAAGTATGTATTAATAACACTTACGGGTGCGTTACCAGACGACGGTATACTTTCTAATCTTTGTAATTCCATTTGTAAATCATTATTATTTGGATAACCTGTAATAATATTAGAACCAAACGCACCATAAGATGCGTCTCTTCCTGTTCCAAAGTAATCATTATTGCTTAAATCAAGTAAATCAGATGCTGAAAATACTCCAATATTATCTTGATTAACTTGACCAAAACAATTGAAAAATTCATCTTTATTTAATATATAAGAAGTTGGTGCGTTGTTAGTAGTTTTTAATAACAGATTATAACTTATGTCTAAATAATTAGTTAATGGAATATTGTTTGTAATAAATAGTGTCTTTAAATCATTCTTAGCTTGTCTAAAGTTATTTTTTTCTAATGTTGTTAAATCATCATACACAGCACGGCGAGCTAGATTTGTTTGCCTACTTATTAATTGGTCATTCAAATATTCAAATAGTTGAATATGACTATTTATCTTATTTCGTGCTTCTAAATTTCGAGCATATGATAGATCATTTATTCTTGTTCCTGTAATAGCATCAACTAGAGGTAATCTTGTGGAAAAATTTGAGTTCATAATAAAATCTATTAAGTCTTTTGGTAAAATATTAGGCACATCAAAAATATTTGTACTACTATCAATCTTTTTAAATAACAGACCTGGCTTATATGCATTATTGGATAAATCATTACACAAACTCTTTACAAATCTATAATCAACGTTGGTTTCAAGTTGTTGTAAATTGGTAAAGTTTATTTCATCAAAATTTACTCCGCTATTATTATTAAATCTACTCTTTAAATCATTATCTAATGCTGAACATATACTTGCGTTAACAGTATTTTTAGTTATAGCATTAAAAGTAGTAGTGCTATCACCATAAAAACTACTTGTAGAACCAGAACAACATGTTATAGTATCTAATTGCATTTGTGTATTTTGTATCTGATTATTAGTATAGCCAAGTCGCTCTGCTAGAGTAGGTAGATTGTTACTTATACAAGATGGACTAGGTTGCCATTCGCAAAATAATAAGGATGTTGATTCATAAGAAATTGTTAAGTTATCTAATAAAAGACCAGAACCAGAGTTAGTATTACTTACAACTTTATAGTTTATATCATATATTGGAATACAATTTCCCGAACTAGGTTTTACTTTACAATCAGAACAATCACTTGTACCAGCAAAACCTTCGCTAATCTTAAATTCATTACTCAATAAATAGTATATATAAAAACTTGACATTATTATGAAAAATAAAAAAGCTATTTTAATAAAATACTTACTGTTATTACTAATTTTCATAATAATATACTATTATTGTATAGTAATATTTTATAAACTATTTTATAAACAATTTTATAAACAATAACATTCTAAATAATTAAATAATGTAATTTAGAATGTTATTTTTTGTTAATATTTATTGTTAATATAGATTAAGGTTAATATTATTATTGGTTAATATAATTATATATAGTATATTATATAGCACTTATGCCAGTAACTATGAAATTTCATTCTCCAAATTCAAATAGATCTAAAACACAAAAAGTAAAAAGCAAGAGTCCAATATCACGAGTTGTAGAAGGCACTCAATTTATTAAATCACAAATGGCTCATTTAGTAGATAGAATGTTTGCTATAGTTAAAACAGATCTTATTGAGGCAGTATGCTTTAAGGAAGCATATAAAAGAAATAAAGAAATACAAAAATTTGTAGAAACACGTGCAGCAAATACAATAGCACGAGCCTATAAATCAAGAAAAGCAAAATTAGATGCAGCCACTACAATAATATCAAAAGCCTATAAATCAAGATTTACAAAAAAAAATTTAGCATCAACTAAAATAGCCCAAGCATATAGAGCTAAACTTGACCTTGCTCACCATAATAAAGACATATCAGAATTAATGTGCGAAGGATTAGCAAAAAAAGAGGTATATAGAAAACAAATTAGCGATTTATTAGTAAGTCATGGAACACCACAAAAACTCAGTAATTTATATTTTTATTTTTGTAAATTTGGTAATAAACAGTTAGGCTATTCAGAATCATCAGAACTAAAGTCTATAATACAAGAAATTGTAGGTTGTGTATTTGTAAATACAAGCTTTAAATCAACAAACTTTGATGGTATAATATTTAAACAAAGCAAATTTCTCAGTTATGTCGGTCATCCAATGCATGAACGCTCGAGTGATTATATGACAAGAAAAAAAAAATTTGGTAACAGCGATTACGAATTATATTTTAGTAACGTTAGTTTAATTGAATCACAATTTATAGATTGCGAATTTTTCAATATTAAGTTTGGACCAGTTGACTTTTTTGATAGGAAAAATGTGGAAATTAATAATAAGCTACCCACCTTTAAAAATTGTAATTTTTTTAAAGGCACCATTTTTCATGATAAGAGTTATGGTCCAATGCAGTATAAATATAATGCGTCTATAGCACATAGCAAATATAATATGCATTTCTATAATTTAGCTAATTTTACACCATCTGGTAGCGGACAGTCTTCAAAAGTAAATCCTGACGGAACACTATTCACCCCTATTACAACAATAACATATCCTGCCGAAATAGTGTTTGAAAATTGTAAATTTGATACAACAAGTATAAATAGTGATAAACTTCTTATGCCAGGTAGTAGAAATATGATGTTCTTAAATTGTAGGTTTGAATCAAATATGTTTATAAAAGAAAAATTTAGTAATTATTATTTTAAAAAATGCACCTTTAACAATGTTTTCTTTATTGACTGTGTATTTATGTTTAGTTCTTTTGAAGACTGCACTTTTAATAATACAACATTTCGCGCAACAATCTTATGTGCAAAAGGGACCTTAAGATTTAAAAATTGTAAGCTATTAGAATGTACTTTTAATGTTGTGCGTTTTAGTCCTATTCCTGACTATCAATACAAAGAAACTGTAATATTTGATAATAATACTATTATTAATAATAGCACATTCAGAGAATGTCACTTTTCGTTATTTAAGTTCAATTTTGATTCATTATATTCAAAAGATGCTAAAAGCGACACCAAACTAATGAATCTACGAAATAATATATTTATAGATTGTAATTTATATGGAGTAAATTTTGATAATTGTGATTTAGAAGGAACAAAATTTAATGCACGACAGCTTCCAAATCATAGTTTAATAGTTAATAAATTTAACTGGTTTGGCCATGTATTTATAGTTCAGTCAATGACCTCATCGCCAAGCGAACGTTATTATGGAGAAAATAAAACACAGGAATTTAAAAACTTATGTAATGAAATTAATCCAGATGGGTTTACATTGTTTCAACAAGAATTTAAGGGTGCTAAACTTGCTAATAAAAAAAATCTTGCTTATTCTAAATGGAATCCCAATGGAAACTATGCTATTATGAAATATAGTGAATATAATGCTTTAAATATTAATGTTTTAAATTTTAGAAATCCAACCTATAATATTAAGCCATATGATTTTTTTATAATGAGAGAACCAGATACTCCTGTGTCACAAATTCTTGTTATTGTTATTGCTCCAGCGGTTAGTATGTTTAATACTAACATAAAAAATTGTAATTTTCAAAGTGCACTTGGCTTTGAAACCTTTGATTTTACACAAGTAAAAAAAAACTATAAAAATAATCCAGATTTAACAGCGGTTAATTTTACAAATGTAAAATTGTTAAATGCTAACTTTAAAGGAACTAACATAGTCGGAACTATTTTTGAGGCAGCAAATATAGGAGGTGCCGATTTTAGAAACTGTGTTGCAAATGCTAATACATCATTTCAAAACACGACAGGTATAGAGCTTGTTCCATATCAACTTCAAAGATCTAATGGAACATTATATATACAAGGTAGTAAAAATAATGATACAGGTCGCGAAATTGAATTTTCCGAAATTCAACAAGCCGCCAATGAAACTCATGCGCGTATTAAATATATTATTGATAATAAAGACAAATTATTTAAAGCATTTGAAGACACGGGTATACCACCAGCCTCAGACAGGCAATTTAGTAGCACATTGAGTACGCTTTTAATTAGTTCGCATGGAGGGCTGACTAAATATTCTGAAAAAGTTGTTATTAGTGAAACGGGCGAAACGATTATTGCTTTTCTAGATAAATTAAGAACTAACTATAGTACAATATTACAGACACAAACAAATTTAACAAATGATAGTATGGTGGCTTATATTAAAAAGAACTTTCCGATTGCCTTAACAAACTATATTTCATTCAAATTAAACTATAGCGAAGCGGAAAAAACGCTTATGTTAGCTAATTTAGTTCGCGCATTTAGTGACGAGTTTATGATGCATTTAGTCATGTTTAAACCAAGCTTAAACGGAAATTGGTGTTTCTTACAATTAGTCACATTATCAGTAGCATTTTTAATTCTCAATACCGATTTATACATACATAATTTTATACAATATTATTTTAATGAAATATTTAATGCGCATGGAAAGGGCTCACCAAGTTGTACGCTGGGTATGGTTGAACGATGGGTAACAGTCCATTCACAGGCGATGGAAGCATATTTGATGTTATTAAAAAAAAATGAAAGCGAATTGCGTGAATTATCAAGAGACCTTACATTATTTAATAAAATTATACATTATAATCCGGCAAATCCTAAAATAAAAGATAGTAAAATCACATTAGATTATATTAAAGAGTTTAATAACTCATTTAGCAGCGAAAAAATACATAATAAATATATTATGCATACATTCATAAATGTATTAAAACCATATTCAATTTTACCCGAAAACGAAGAAACAGATATTGGATTTGATTTAGACTATAATGTTAGTGCATTAATGCGGAAAAAGGGCGATGTGTATATTAAAAAGAAAATAGATAGTGGAACTATAAAATCATTACAAGACATTTATGATGCGGTTGTTGAAGTATTTCCATTATTAATTATTGAAAACAATTATATAACCCAAGAACGTGTTGCCCAATTAGAGGCTGAAACAAGACCACTACCTCAACAAATGTATAGAGAAAAGCGAGACGCACTATATAATTATGTTAAAGACGTTGAGGCCAAAGATTATATAATTGGACTAATGGGGTTCTTTTTAATAGATTTGAAAAGAGAAGATATAAACACAAGCGAGCTTGATAAGCTACAGCAAAAACTAAAAGATTCAGGAGAAATGGAGATGGAAACACTTATTGAGTATTATGATGACGTTGACCCTACATTTGTAGGTGGGCAAAAAAGACGCAATAAGAGCTCAAATTCAAATGCAAGCAAAGCACGTGGACTATCCCCAAAACTAGAATATACATTGGAAACTTTGGTTGAGTCTACATTAATTAATAAGTTAAAGGCAATGACTTTTGAAGAATTTAGTAACATTAATAATGCAAAAGAAGAAGACTATGAAGCGCTCTCTTCAAGAGGTTCAAGTTTTTCAACTTCTTCAAGTTCTTCAAGAGGTTCAAGAGCTTCAAAATCTAACTTGTTTAGTTTTGGTATAAATGATAAACCACTTATGTTAAAAAAAGCGACTATTCAAGATAAAGCATATGTGTCTATAATTAGAAATAATTATCATGCTATGCAAGAAAATTATAAAAGCATGATTGCTAATATGGGAACATCAGCTTTTAAATCAGCTTTTAACTCAGCATATAATTCAACCAAAAAAGCATCACTTTCTGTATTAAAAAGAGTAGGCAAAACATTTAAAAGAAGCTCGCACAAATAGATTATATAAAAAGAACTTAAAACTAAAACAACAATATAATATGTTTTAAAGTTGATAATGTTTATTTATATTAGTTATTAAATAATAAGTAATATAAATTTATATTTAAAGTCTTCTTCTTCTTCTTAAAGTCTTATTCTTCTTAAAGTCTTCTTTTTCTTGTTTTTACTATATTTTTTCATTTTTTGTGAGTAATTTTTCTTGTATATTTTTCTAGTTCTTTTATTTAGTAATGACTTTTTATATTTGATGGTACCTCCGCTATGAGCCCGACTTGAATGACCCATACTTGAGGAGCTAGAACCACGACCAGTCAAATCATGTCTTAGATCTTTAACAAAACCACTAAACTTAGGTGGACGAATTGGATATGTTTCAGGTTTTTCTATAATAAATGTAGAAGGTCTTCTGTCCCTGAAAATAGTATTATAAACCATTATAGGATTTATAGGAAAATACATTAAATCAGAAATATTCTTAAACTCATTCAAATTATCACTTGTCATAAGAATTGTTTTAAGACGATATGACAATAAAATTATACAACAAAGAATAAGAAAAAAGTCATCCATTAATGATCTATTATGTGCTGGCATAAGTAGAACATTATTGTCTCCAAGTAACTTAATTAAATCTTCTATAAAAGCAAAAAAAATAGCTTTTCTGGGTAGATCACTATCACTAAAACGATGATTTTGAAGAGTTAATATAATGTCAGTTATATTATGTGTTTTTATATAATAAACTAGAAAAAAAAATACTTCATTCATAGTATCACTATAATTATCACGCGTGCCAAAGCTTTCTATAATACTATTTGTTAGATTTTCAAGATCAATACAACAAACTATAGGTTCTGGTTGAGTCTTATTAGACTGCTGTTGTAGTTTTCTTTTATAGATTTTCTCAATATGGATTTTTAAAAACTTTATATAATCATCTAGTTCAGATGAAGTTAAATCTACACTTCTAGAATAATAAGATGATTCCTTTTTAACCTTGTCATCAATCTCTGTAGGTGTAGGCTCAATTGTCATATTAGTTAAATAACCGTTAGTTAGCAAGCGATTTCTAACCATAGCACTGAAAGTTTTCAACTGTTTAATAATATATGTTTTATCTATATTAATGCTTAACTCGGAATGTGCTTCTCTGTGTAACTCCATAGGCGCAAAGTTATGATCTAAAGCAATTGGAATAGAACCCGTTTGAGAGAATTGTGTCACTAAGAAAGGTTTTGAGTCAATTGGCGGTACACTATCATAACGCGAGCGATATATTTTTGTTTTTCTTGATCTGGACAATTCTTCTTCGTGTGCTTTTTCTTTTGCTCTTTTTTCTTCTACTGCTGCTTTTTCTGCTGCTGCTTTTTCTGCTGCTGCTTTTTCTGCTGCTGCTTGTTCTGCTGCTGCTGCTGTTTCTGCTGCTTTTTTTTTTTCTTGATCTACTTTGTCTCTCATAGATTTTTCCTCATGCGATAACTTTCGTATTTTAAAACTAGACATAATATATTTATACTTATATATACATTATTATAAGATTATAATAAATGTGAATTATATTGATTATTAACAATAATAAATTTTGTATTAATGGCCAACTCTTCTAAATTAGCACTATTTGTATAAGTACACGCACTTCTCAAACCTCCTAAATAATTGTCTATACTATTTTTTAACGGACCCTTATACTCAACTTTAAGTTCTCGTCCTTCCGAGCTTCTATAATCAGTATTATTATTTGCCGAATAATTATTTTTCATAGCATAACTTGAACTCATACCATAAAAACTTTTATAACATTTTCCTGTTTTTTCATCACACACAATTTCGCCAGGGTTCTCATCGTGTCCTGCAAATGCTCCACCAATCATTACAAAATCAGCACCAGCACCAAACGCTTTTGCCAAATCACCAGGACAACTAATACCACCATCACTTAATACAAATGATTTGTTATATTTATGTTGGTCATATTCATAGTTTATTTCAAAATTAATACGATTACTCTCTTTACATGCTTGAACGCATTCTAATACACAACTAAACTGTGGCATTCCTATTCCTGTTTGAATTCGAGTAGTACATGCACTACCCCCACCTATACCAACTTTAATAATGTCGATTTCTAAATCAGTTAATAACTCTAATCCTTGAGCTGTGCATACATTACCAGCTACAATAATCTTTTCAGGATACTCACTTCTTAATACTTTACAAAAGTCGTTAAATTTAGAGATGTAGCCATTAGCAATATCAACACAAATAAATTTACACTCAAAATTATCCAAAATGTGTGTTAAATTGTTATAGTCGTCGCTACTAATTCCTGTAGAAATCATAAAATAATCGGGATTTAATTTAGAATCGGGGTTTATTTTATTATAAGCCACCAAATCTTGTAGCTTATGAAATTTATGAAGAGCAGTAATAATTTTATAAGTACTTAACACTTTATATAACTCTAATGTTCCAATAGTAGTCATATTTGCTGCTATAATAGGTATTCCAGTCCACTTGACTCCGTTTTGAAAAACAATTGTTCTTTCAAGCACAACATCTTTTCTGCTATTTAAATTTGATTTTTTAGGAAGAATTAATACATCTTTAAAATCATAATATTTATCCATAGATTCAAATTTACAGAGATAAATATTTTCAGCCATACTTATTATTTTAATTATAAATATGTTTAAGTATTTTCAAAATATTATAATATGTTATATTAGTATTCATGCCTATTGACCCACTATATAGTGATAGCCCTTTATTACAAGGCTCAAAAACCGATGGTTGTCCTAAAACAGCGACAGATGTTTCATATACTAGTGATCTAGGTTACCCAGTAGTAACAGACATTGGTGATAAAAAAATATGTACGTCAGAATATTTTAAAACCGGTGAAGGAGACCAATATTTATATAACACAGAGGGGTGTTGTGTTTTGGCAGATAGTGAATTAAATTGTACTGATGTTGCTAATGTTGATGCCGAAGAGGAAAACAATTATTATATGGGACTTCGATATTTTGATGTTTCCGACGAGACAAGCGGAGAACGCAAAATATGTTACACAACACCAATACGAAAAAAAAAACTACATATTATGGATTTATTAACAAAATTATTAATGGAGATAATTATTTTTATAGTTATGGTCTTAGTTGCAGCTTGTTATGAATATTGGATTATTTATGGTGGATGTGCAACGGGTGGTATACAAACAACCTTATATGAATCACCTTATAACGTAGGTAACCATGATTCAAAACAGTCCATATCACAACCTAGACCGCCATCAAATAATGTGTGTCCTGGTGATAATACAGGAGCTACATCAAGTGGACATGGCTTAGAATGGTATAACACTTTTCCATATAATTTAATATCATTTTTAAATGATAACAAGGGTTATAATGGACAAACGAAGGACACAAGCAATAATTTTGCTTTAAGTGAACTTGTAAAAATTCCAGCACGATCTTTATTATTAGGATTTTTTTATTGTATAATATTTTCAAGAATGGTGATGAAAGGCCTTATTCGTTTGGTTAATTATATAGGCTCTTTTATTTACAATAAAGAACCTAATAAATATTCTCAATTTTGGAGCGGTCTAATTTTTATATTTGTTTTTATGGGGATATATGGTGCTATAACAGATAAATACATTGTAAAGCTGCCTTACTTGAATGTCTCAAGTTTATTTTTATTATCTCTAATAATAATTGTTACAGTATGGATTCCTAGTTTATTTAGTTTCTTTATGATGATGATGTCTTTTATGGGATATAGAAGAGAATCATACACTAAGTATAAAGAGAAAAGAAAAAAAGAAATAGGTGAAACAGGTGAAAGTGAAACAGGTGGAAGTGAAACAAGTGGAAGTGAAACATTTGAAAGTAAAGTAGAACTTTTCTACCAAAAATTTGATTATTATTTATTAATAGAATACTTTTTTATGCTCAAAAAGAACGTGACTTTAGACGACGAAAATAAAAATCTATGTACAAATGATAATAACTCTGAATCAAAAGAAAAAAAAAGCATATTTGAAATAAATAATGAAGAAGATTTAGACTGGTTTTTTCCAATTCGAAGATCTAAAATAAAATGGAGTTGTTGGAGCAGAGATCTTCAAATTAAATTTACAAATTTATTAAATTTTAATCTTTTTCGTACTTGTAAAACTGAAGATGAACCCAATTATAAAATTGGGTTCCCTAAAAAGTATTATTGGTATTTGAGTCAATTCTGGGATAAGCCATGGCATCTCTTTAATCCTTTTTTTACTCTAAATGTAGATTGCAAAGCTGTTGAAAAAGCTAACAATCTATCAAGTAATTGGTTTGCTGCTGCAATTTTTTATGGTATAGCATCTTTATTTTTTCCATGGATTCGTGCTAATACATTTCTTATTTCTATAGCATTTTATATTGCTGCTATGGTTATAATTCTACTTTTGTCTATATTATGGACTTGTTTAATAATAACAATAGCAATGTATTCAATATTTATAGCGTTATTAGGTAATATACTTGCGCTATTTTACTTACATTTTTATGTTATTATAGGGTTCTTTTATGTGCCATTTAAAAATTATCCAGAATTATTAAAAATAATTAAGAGCCATGGTAATATATTAACTTTATTATTTTGTATCATTGTAGTTCTTGCTGGTGTAAATGTTTTACATCCAACAAGTGTTGGAGTTATTGGTGGTATATTAGGCTTATTAGTGCTATATAAATTAATAACTTTATTAAGTGTTTAAAAACCAATACTTAAGAATTCATACTAAAAACTTAAAACCAATATTAAAAATATAATAATATACTATTTTTATATTTTTTACATTACAAAAACCAATACTTAAGAATTAATACTAAAAACTTAAAACCAATACTTAAGAATTCATACTAAAAACTTAAAACCAATATTAAAGAATATAATAATATTCTATTTTTATATTTTTTACATTACAAAAACCAATACTTAAGAATTCATACTAAAAACTTAAAACCAATATTAAAAATATAATAATATACTATTTTAATTTAAAACCAATACTAATAATATTGCTATTACTATAGCAATGGGAAAAAAAAATAAGGATAAAAAACACTGCGACCTACCATTTGTAAGTATATGCACTCCAACATTTAATAGACGTCCCTTTTGGGAATACACAATTAAATGCTTTAATCATCAAGATTATCCAAAAGATAAAATGGAATGGATTATTATAGATGATGGCACAGACAAAATAGAAGATTTAGTATGTAATATAGAACAAGTAAAATATTTTTATTATAGTCAGAAAATGCCATTAGGAAAAAAAAGAAATCTTATGCATTCCAAATCCAAAGGAGATATAATAGTGTATATGGATGATGATGATTATTATCCGCCCGAAAGAGTATCACACGCCGTTAATATGTTAGTAACACATCCAAATGCTTTATGTGCTGGCGCAAGTGAAATTTATATTTGGTTTAAACATATACAAAAAATGTTTCAATTTGGTCCATATGGTCAATCACACGCAACCGCTGGAACATTTGCTTTTAAGCGTGAATTATTAAAAGACCATAAATATGAAGACCATGCTGCTTTAGCCGAAGAGAAAGCTTTTTTAAAAGATTACAGCGTTCCGTTCGTTCAATTAGAACCAAAAAAAACGATATTAGTATTTTCACATATTCATAATACATTTGATAAAAAGAGGCTATTAGAAAGCGGTGAAAATCAGTTTCAAAAAACATCTGATCGCACTGTAGACGAATTCATAAAAAATAAAGACTTTAAAGAGTTTTATATGGATAGATTAGATGGGCTATTACAAAACTATTATCCTGGTGATCCAATAAATAAACCAGATGTGATAGAACAAATTAAAGAAATAGATGCAGAACGACGAAAAATGGCATTAGAACAACAAAATCAGGGTCAAGGACAAATTATTTTAAGTCAAGATGGAAAACAAATACCATTAAGTAACGAAGAAGTAGTTGGTATAATGAGAAAACAACAAGAACAACTACAAAATTTTATTAGATTATTACAAGAAAAAGATAATGTGCTAGCTAAATTACAACGCGATCTGGCTGATTATGAAAATATGGGTAATACTTACGACAATCCAAATTCAAATGCTAATTCAAATAAATATAAACTACAATTAGAAGAAGAGACACGCCGATTTTCAAAGGTAGTACAAGAAAAAAATATTTTAATAACTAAATTAGAACAAGAAGTAACAACTTATAAGAGAGAAAATGAAGAAAAAAATAATTTAATAACTAAATTACAACAAGAAGTAACAACTTATAAGAGTGAGTATGAAGAAACTGATCATAGTGATGAAGAAACTGATCATAGTGATGAAGATAAGCAAAGCAATAAGCAAAGTGAAGAAAAAAGTATTCAAACATGCATAGAAAACAATAATACAGTGCTAGTTTTAGAAAAAGAACTAGCTAGTTGTAAAAATACAATAGACAAATTGAATCTTTTAATTGACTTGTTGAATAAAAAGTAAAATAAGTAAAATAAGTAAAATAAACTAACTAAGTTTCTAACATTATAATATTATAATATAATATTAAAATGTTATTATTAGGACTTTGTGGGCCAGCGTTGGTTTATATAGGTTTTTCGCTAATTCAAATTTTTATTGATATTTATGCCGGTGTTTTTAATAGTGCTTTTCTAAAATTTGTAATTATGATTATATTTACATTAATAATAAATATTTTATGTAGTTTAGGTTTCACAGTAATTGCGTGGGTCCTTGTTTTTATTCCTATAATAATGATGACAATAATATCCACATTATTATTGCGAGTTTTTGGATTAGATCCTGACCAAAAAGATTTAAGACAGAATTTAAATAGTGCGCGCGATGTGAGCTTAAATAAATTTGATATAACAGACACTGAATTATTAAACCAACAACAATATTCTTATTTATACGACAAGTTTAGAAATGAAAATAGAATAGACAGAGATAGTCTTCGCAAAGATTTTTATGATAAAGTAGATATAACATTTGATTTATCACGCAATAGTTATGACTTATCTAAAAATCCAACAAAATATTTTATTGTTAATAGTATAGTAAATAGATTAGCAGAACAGTCATTTATTAAAGATATTGTAAATTCTAGACTATATAATTCAATATTTTCAAATAAAGCAAAATACAATAATGACTTATATAACAATTATATAGGAACTTTGAGTGGAAACAGTTCATTACCAAACAATGCCTTTTTAGGCTTACCAATGGCTCCTGTTACTTATGGCAGTTCTATTTTATTGAGTGAAGGAGAGACTATATCAGGTGAACATGTCAAATATGGAACACGATATAATAGTACTTATAAGTTAAATGGTTTTTTGAAGTTTAAAGAAAGTAAATATAATAGTATAAAGACACAATTATATGGAACAAATCCAAATGTGGATAATGCCAAAATAGATATTGAAATTGAACGGCTATGGAATAGACTATCTGCCGCCGAACAGGCAACGTGGAATGGCACAACTGCTAGTACAGGTGTTAATAGTATAAGTTATGATTATTATAATTTAAATAATCTACAAGAAGCACGAAATAGAGTAACAGCCCAAAGCATATTAAGCGGAGGACAAACAGCACAAAATAATGAAGTATGTCCTTCAAATGAAACTCCGGCAAAATTTAAAGCCCGAACAGGTTTAACATGTTACGAATTATGTCCTCCGGGTAAAGAACGAGATTCAACAGGACAATGTGTTCGTGCTTGTCAAAACGGAACAATAAGAGACCAGGCAACAGGAACATGTGTTGCACGAACTTGACATAACCGACAATAAAGCGATTAAAAAAACAATATAAAAAAACAATATAAAAAAACAATATAAAGAAACGTTTTCAAGTATAAACAATATTTACTTGACTATCAAAGTCATAATTCTCTATTACATTCTCTCTAGTTCCTACTAATATATGTTTTTTAAAACATTCACAACAATACGGATGTTTTATTTTATAAGATTTATAATTTACTACTATTGTTGTCTCATTTAATGCTTCTTGCCATTTATGAATATAACGTCTATATCCATAATTATGTAAATAAGTAAAGACTTCATAAGTGTCTTCATAACAATCCACATTTACACACTTAAACATGTCTTCATAACGCCCTAGTTTTGTTAACAACATTTGCTTAGCGACTGTAAAGCTTGTAATCTCTCCATTCATAAACATAGAAGTGAGTTTTAAATTAATTAATGATTTAGTATTACCACATACATAATATAATATATGCCTTATAATATCACAAGGCATAGCGTTGAAAGTCATACTTTCATTATTCATACTTTCATAGTTCATACTTTCATAGTTCATACTTTATAGCTTTGTTAATAATCAATAATCAATTTTATTTGTCTTATTTTAGTCAAGTTTTTGTCTAAAACTTTTAAAAAAGTTTTAATATATATATAAAAAACATAATAAAATGTAGTTAGTAATATAATTAATATATATAATATGTATAAATTAAACAATTTATGGTCATGTTGGATACATTATCAAAATGATAATGATTGGACTATTAATGGCTATAAAAAAATAACACAAATTACTGATTTACAAGAACTAGTGTTATTTGTTGAAAATTTGAACGAAGTGTTAATAAAAAAATCCATGCTATTTTTTATGAAAGAAGATATTTTACCATTATGGGAGTCAGAAGACAATATTAACGGTGGCTATTTTTCTTATAAAATAAGTAATAATGATATTGTCGCATTATTCAAAATTATTGTGTATAAAATAATTGGTGCTAGTTTTATTGAAGATGAAGCAATCACAAATAATATTAATGGTGTTTCAGTAAGCCCAAAAAAGAACTTTTGTATTATCAAAATATGGATGAAAGACAAAAAGGTCCTTAAGTCATTAGACTTTGCCGTTAATAAAGACCCATTTGCTATTCATAGTTTTTTCCCAATAGAACAACAAGTTTGTGTATTTAAAGCTCATAAACAATAACTTTAACCAGACCCAGACGATGGTAATGGCGATAAACATAATTTGATTTCTCCAAGGGAAGCCACATTATATTTAACAATTAATGGCCTATTATTTTCCAAATAAATTTCGATTTGATTACATAAATTGGTACATTTAATAAAATATACTAAATTTTTGAGTGAATATTCGCCTTGAATAATTTTATTGTGCTGTTTATTTATCATTTGCATATTTGTATTATTTTCGCTTCGCCTTATTTCCGCTTTGGCAAATTGTCCGGCACATTTGAAAATCAACTCGTTTTCAACCGATTTTATTTCTATTTTTTCCGAAATATTAGCCAAATCTCTAATAATTTTTTGGAAATCATTAGATGGCATATTAATAACAGATGAAAACTCAATATTTGGGATTTCTAGTTCATCTTGCTCTGGCTCAATCAACTTTAATTTTTGTATTTTAGATTGCTTAATAGTTCCATTTTCAAATTTCAAACCTAATTCTGTAACAATGCCTTCATTATAGTCGTCATTTTCGATATAGATTGTGAGCGTATCATCGTTATCAATGGCTGTAATCAATTTAAACAAATGTAATATATTAACGCCTACAATAATTTTCTCATGCTTACACTCATAAAATTCAAAGTTTTCGGCTTTTAAAAACAAATGGACCAAAATTGTATGTGTTTTATCCATATTTATAATTTTAATACCTTGCTTCGTAAAAATAATATTTGTTTCCAATAAAATGTCCTTTAACGCAGCCATTAAAATGCGAAATGGCGCAATTTGGACTGTTTTTATTGTTAAAACATTATTGTCCCCACAATCATTAGATAACATAACTATTTTAGTTAAATAGTTATTAAATCTTTAAATAGAAATAGTAAATAGAAATATTTGTATAAGAAATAGTTGTATTTAATATGCTTTATGTTAAATTTTAAAAAAAATTATAACCAAAATCATAATTACTTGTTTTCATTATATAGAGTAATACATAGAAAGGGGGCATATTATTGTGTCCAAGACCACCACCAGTTGAACCAGTATTATTTGCGACGACGCCAGTGTCATAACCAGTTACTCTGCTGGTGCTGCTACCATATTGGTCGCCGGTTCGGAATGAACCACTGATAAGTTTACTTGATTGATGACTATGACTGGGTATATTAGATATATCTAATATTACATTTTCCTCACCACCAGATGCATTAATTAGTCTATTCGTTAAATTTATACCTAGCCCTTCACCCAATATAAATCTACCTCTCAAGTCAGGTGTTGGAGGCGTTCCATCACATATTGCCCACCCTGGTGGTGCTGGAGTTGTATAATAAGCCATAATTACTCCATATGGAATAACATTTTTAATATGTTGTGTAGTTGCCACTCTTACACCATTAATAGTAATATCATCAGCGGTTGAATTAGGAGCTGTAATAATTTTAACACCGTTACTATTACCAATATTAATAGTAATAATATCACTACCAGCATTGGCATTAACATTAATTGTAATAGCACTCCCACTTATTGTGTTAGCAAGTATTAGCCCTCTGCTAATATCCAATACAGAACTTATATCAATGTTATTAGCCCGAATGAGACCTCTGCTAATAGTTAAAGTAGAACTTATATCAATATTATTAGCAATTATAAGACCCTTGCTAATATCAATAGC
>Ga0208226_1000023_pt1 | contig 57213 bp, 39 predicted proteins | sample LakMenE18May11ns_FD_150713 | JGI IMG/M metagenome (GOLD analysis project Ga0208226, IMG submission 150713) | Freshwater microbial communities from Lake Mendota, WI - 18MAY2011 deep hole epilimnion ns (SPAdes) | ecosystem: Environmental > Aquatic > Freshwater > Lake > Epilimnion/Euphotic zone ... | reverse complement strand
CGAGCTTTGCTTTAAAAGATTCATAAACCAAATCCAAAAGACCATGGCTCTCTTTAAGAATCACGCCAACCTTTTCGCATAGGACTTTTAAAGCCAAAGTTCGGGGAAGATGGGAAAACAAAGGCCTCTCGCTTGCGGGCAACGCAACACACTTTGGACAAAACATGTACCTGCCATAATAGCCGCCCACGAGCAGGTTTTGTTCGTGGGTGGAACAATAGAACATACCATTTAAAACTCTCGGTCTTTTGGAAGAATCTAAATCATTGGGCTTTCGCCCTTTGACATCGCTTGCATTGGACTCCAATCTTGCCTGTGCCTTATACCAAAGTTCATCGCTGATAATCCTTTGGGTTTCAAACTGGTTTTGCTTAAGCGGTTCTTTGCGTAAAACTTGAGTCCCATAGTCCTTTTTTGAATTCCAGACACATTGTTTTTTGCCATAACTCCATTGGGCAGCATAACGATGGTTTCGCAGAATCATTGCCACCCTTGCGGCACTCCATCCTGCACCTTCACCCCATTTCGGAAAATTCGTATTCAGTTGCCTTGCGATTTCTCTCATAGGCAATTCTTCAACTGCGAACCAGTTAAAAATCTTCTTCACGATTTCTGAGTTTTCAGGATGAATCGCAGTATGATTTTTCGGGGTGCCCTTTTTGGTTTTCAAGTGCGGATCAGGAATGCCTTGATAACCAAAGGTGATGGCCCCTATAACAAATTCCTGGTCAAACATTCTTTCATGAGCTGCTCGGATCTGGCCAGAGTTCGCCGATGCAGTCATTTCATCGAACATTGCATAAAAAGCAAGTTTGGCTCCCCAACTGTTTTCATCTGCGGTGTCGATATTTTGGTTGGTAAAAACACAACGAATACCCTGCCCGACAACTTCATCTTCTACTAAGGTCAGTGCCTTGGAGGTTTTTCTTGCCAATCGACTTGTCGAAAACACCAGCAAAACTTGAATAGCTTTTGCTTCAAGAAGCATTTTGATTTGATTGATTCCAGGCCGATTGGATTTTGAACCGCGGGTTGCAAGATCGTAGTGGATGTTTTCCAAGGGTACATAAATCTTCTCCCTTATTGCGAACTCCAAGCACTTTCTAACTTGATCGGGTGCTGAATCTTGATCTTTTGTACTAAACCTTGCATACACAGCTCCAACGGTTGGCCATCGATCTTCGGGTACCTGCTCCAGATACAATTTATAAGTTTCCAGGACTTCTTTTTCGGTACGAGTTTTGAGTTCTTGAATGATCAGTTGGCGCTTGCTAATAGGTTTTTTAGAGTTACCATTGCCAGTAGGAAAGATTGGCAGAATCCCAGCGAATAACAATAGAGTTGGCCATGGGTTTTGCCACTTTTCCTGAGATGGAAATTTGTCCCGAATTTGTCCCTGTTTTGGGTCAAAACAACCATTTTTAACGGTTAGCAACCACCACCTACCAACAGCACTTAAACTATTGCAATTAAAGGGTTTACAGCGTAAAGTTAAGTGGTGTAAGGACTTGCAAAAAGGGGGTTGTGAGTTTCCCCCCCTCTCCGTTTTTTAATTTTCTTTCAAATCCTCTCATAATCTTTATAATTTAATTTGGTGTGTATCACGCAGCGATGAATTGATCACTGAAAAGGATTTTATATGGATGGCCTGCCTTCTTGCCCCAAATGCAAATGCGAATATACCTATGAAAATGGCAGCCTTTTCGTCTGTACTGAATGCGATCATGAATGGAGTACCACCCCTGTAGCGCACGTTGATGAAAAGCGAGTATGGAAGGATGCCTACGGCAACGAATTGAAAGATGGCGACGCGATACAAGTGATAAAAGACCTTAAAGTGAAGGGGTCATCCTCTTCCGTTAAGGTTGGCACAAAGGTCAAGAACATTCGCTTGATCGATGGCGATCACGATATTAGCTGCAAAATTGATGGCTTTGGCCTAATGCAGATAAAATCTGAGTTTGTAAAGAAGGCCTAAGCGGTTTTCACGAATGCCCACTAATATTTTACATGGCACAGAATTGGTCAGCAACTAGGTTACCACTTTGTCCCTAGGTTTTTTAGCTAGAGACGTTCTTCATCTCTTTAGAATCTTATAGCTGCAAATGTAATTTTTAGTTTACGAAAAAAGCTGCCTAGGATTACCCAAGCAGCTTTTTGTTAGATCGTTTTTAGCATTAGACAAAGCAAATTAATCGCCAGAAGATCGATGGCCACCGCTATTACCGCCGCCACCGCCACTACTTTTAAACTTGTTGTACTTGGTTTTCTGGGATTTATTTTTGCTGCCTCTGCGTGGGTAGTCGCCGGGTGCAGAACCAGAAGAGCCAGAAGATCTAGGAGCAGCAACCTGCCTGCTGGGTGTTACTTTTCGGTAGGGTTCCGACCTCATAGGAGCTTCTGATTTTTCAGGAGCTGCTTCGGGTACAAATTCAAATTTAGGTTGAACAATAGGAAGCTTCCTGTTGACTAGTTTTTCGATTGCCCTAAGCAAACTGCGCTCTGAAGAATCACAAAAAGACACCGCTTTGCCTTTTGCCCCTGCGCGTGCAGTTCTGCCGATACGGTGAATATAAGTATCAGCTTCCCTTGGTAGATCGAAATTGACCACATGCGTTATATGATCCACATCGATGCCACGGGCTGCGATATCAGTAGCAACCAATACATTTACCTGGCGATTGCGGAACCCATCAAGAGTGCGCTGCCTAGCTGATTGGCTTTTATCACCATGAATTGCCTCAGCATAAATTTTCGCCCTGCGTAAGCGCATGACCACTTTATCTGCGCCATGCCTGGTGCGGGTGAAAACAATTGCACTGTTGAAAGATTCGCTACCTAAAAAGCTGACAAGGAAACTTCCCTTATCTTTTTGTGACACCATGAAAACGGATTGTTCAATGCGATCAGCAGAGCCCTTTGGTTGTTCTACATTAATCCGGGCGGGATTATTTAGAAGAGTATCTGCAAGAACCTGCACATTTCTGGGCATGGTAGCAGAGAAGAAAAGGGTTTGACGAGCTTTTGGAATGTAACTCATGATCTTGCGAATGTCGGGAAGGAAACCCATGTCCAACATACGATCTGCTTCATCAAGAACCAGGATTTCGATATGGCCCAGATCAACAATCCTTTGGTTGATAAGATCCATCAATCTACCGGGTGTAGCGATTACAACATCTGCACCGTTTCTGAGGGCTCTTTCTTGACCAGATTGAGGAACACCACCATAAATGGCGGCAAACTTAAGCGGAGTGTTCGCACCGTAAGCATAAAAGCTATCTAGGATTTGGGAGGAAAGTTCGCGGGTTGGTGCAATCACCAATGCCCTAATGCGCCTGCCCTGACCCTTGGCGGGATTTCCTTTTTCGGTGAGGTTATGAAGTACAGGAATTGCAAAGGCAGCAGTTTTTCCGCTACCAGTTTCTGCAGATCCAAGTAGGTCTTCGCCGCGCATTGCTACGGGAATTGCCTGACTTTGAATAGGAGTTGGTGTTACATAGCCTTTGGTTGCAATTGCTTGCATGATGGCAGTAGAAAGCCCGAAATCTTCGAATTTCATCGATTGAGTCCTATAAAAGAATTTATTAGGACCAAATCGAGGAACACAAAATGTGTCCGTAAAACCTATTGGACCTAAGCACGATCCAACAGCTTTAATTGCAATGTGGATGAACTTACATCATATAAAATTAAAAGTAATAAACCAAGGGCAGATTATTATTTTGTTCTTGTAGCTTGCATTCGCAAACCAAAACCCTGTTCTTTATCAATTTTTATTCTTAAGCAACTAATTTAACAGCTCCTGTGGCGTTTCATCGATGCAGTAAATCATTTTCATGAAGAAACTAAGAGGAGATTGCTTGATCATTGTTTCATTCATTCTTAATCAAAACTTAACACCCTCTTTGGCTTGGATGGCTAGCATACCTATGTCGAAAGAAACTCTCTCTCTCGAAGCGTTTTGTGGAATCAAAAAATATCTTTCGCCCAAGTTTAATTGAGTCCCATTTTTCCGAAGTATTAAAGGTGGCAAAATCATGGACAGTTTGAAAAGCAAAAAAGGTTTTACTCTGATTGAGTTGTTAGTGGTAATAGCAATAATTGCAATCCTTATAGGATTGTTATTGCCTGCAGTGCAAAAAGTACGCGAAGCAGCAGCGAAAATGCAGTGCCAGAACAATTTGAAGCAAATAGGTTTGGCGATGATGACTTATCACGACACCAATATGGCATTTACCTATGCGGGTTCGGATGGGCCCAACCAAAATTGCTGCAATGCAACCACCCGAGTAGGCTGGACCTGGTGCTTTCATATTCTTCCTTTCCTTGAACAAAATAATATTTACACACTGCCCAACACAACGGCTGGTGATCTTTTAGTTCAAAACAGTATTGTTAAGACGTATTATTGCCCATCCCGAAGGCAGCCTGTGGTTTATTCAAATGGAGCCCGTTGTGATTATGCAGGTAACGGTGGTACAAGTATGGGAACCCGTGGCGTTGATGGAATGTTGGTGGCGCAATGGTCTGCTCCAAGCACTGCCAATGCCCAAACTTTTCCTCCGAACCAAGCTGCACGAAAGATAACGGATGTTGTCGATGGCACTTCTAATACCATTATGATCGCTGAAAAGCAGGTTCATGTTAGCACGATGGGAACTTCGAAGGCTGGGGGCGATAACGAACCATGGCATAATTCCGGCTGGGATCAAGATCACGTTCGATTCGGTAACAACCCAGATGGTGGCAACATCGTTAATGGGGTGAATTATAATCCCAACGATTCATTGCCTTTGCCTGATTCGAAGCACCCAAATTCATCTATGGCTGGTAATTTTTGGTCCACCCGTTTCGGGAGTTCCCATTCGGGAATTTTTAATGCAGTGTTTGCGGATGGTTCTGTGAAGAGCTTGACCTACAACATCGATGCCGCGAATTGGCTGCGTATTTGCAAAATCAATGATGGCGAAGTAATCAACCCTTATTAATGAATAGTGTTTTCAAAAGGAGAATTGAAGTGAAAAATAAAGCAAGGGCTGCGTTTACTCTTATTGAGTTGCTGGTGGTTATAGCAATAATTGCCATACTAATTGGATTACTGTTGCCCGCGGTGCAAAAGGTTCGAGAAGCTGCTGCGCGCCTAAGTTGTCAGAACAATTTGAAACAGATAGGGCTTGCGTATCAAAACTTTCATACGCAATTTGGTTTTTTCAGTCCGGGAGCTGCCCGTTCCCCCGCTACAGGCGTTTTAAATCCCGTTTATGGAAAGTTAGGTATCAGCGCAAATGGTGTTAATCATAGCTGGGCGATTTTCCTACTACCTTATCTTGAACAGGGAAACCTATACTCGCAGTACAACATGAATTCCAATTGGGCTGCCCCCGCAAATGCAACTGTGATCGGCACACCTGTGAAGGCTTTTTTGTGCCCTACAGTTCCTGATCCCACCAATCGATTTTGTAGTCCAACCATCAATGGTGTTGTCGTTAAGGCGGCCTCATCTGATTATGCTCCCAATAATGCATATGATGTTGGGCTTGAAACCGCAGGTTTTGCTGATGTTTGTGTATTGAGGTATGGAGTTTCTAGGGTGCAATCAGGTACGACAAGCACCGTGGTAAGCATCCCGGAAATTACCGATGGCACATCGAACACCCTTATGCTTTCTGAAGATGCAGGCAGACCTCAATCTTGGCAGTTTGGAAAAATGAGTAGTGCCACTTCTGGTTCTGATGGCGGTTGGGCTGATGATAATGTCGAATACATCGTACATGGATCCATGACTACTTCAACGGCCAGCCCCGGGCCATGCCATACCAATTGCCATAATAGCAACGAGATTTATAGTTTTCATGGAGGTGGTGCAAATCATGTATTTGCAGATGGTTCGGTGCATTTCATAACTGCTTCGATGGACATTCGTCTGTTTGTAAAATTTATCACAATGAGGGGCGGAGATATCGTCCCACCGGGGTATTAAAGATGAAAAAAATTACTTTTTGCATGGTGTTAGTAATATTGGTTGGATGTAGCCAAGAGAAATTGCCTATTCCAACGCAACAGATTTCAGGCCGTGTGCTTTATGATAATAAGGCTGCTGAGGGAGTAGCGGTATATCTTGGGCCGATACAGGCGCCAACCATCCCCGATATTCCTGCAAATCCGCATGGAGTTACAGACAAGGATGGGCGATTCAGCATTTCTACTTATGGTGAAAATGATGGCGCGCCTAAGGGGAAATATCAATTGATGATGATGTGGGTTGATGAAAATTCGAAATTGGAATCAAAACCTGAGCGATTCTTTGGTTGGTATGATTCAGTGAATTCCAAAATCATGGTTGATATTACGGATGGAGAAAACGTGATACCTGATATCAAGGTTCCGGTGATCACCGGGCCACCCGAACCTGTTAATGGTATCCCAGGAAGAAATTAATTAGTTTTCTTCTTTGCCTTTAGATTTTGCTGGCCCCAGGCGGGCTTCTCTAAATCCTTGTTCCATTGGTTCCATGCTTGGGTGAGAGCCTTAACCTTTTCAGGATTTGTAGCAGACAGATTTTTTTGTTCACCAATATCTTCTTTAAGATTGTACAAGTGGGAACCTTCGGCGGATGCCATATCTGCCCGATTGAATTTGATATCTTCGCCCGGTGCTTTGGTGAGTTTCCAATCGCCCATTCGAATAGCCATTTGGGCTCCAAATCGCCAATAGAGTGCATCATGGGGTGGTTCTTTATTTTCACCCTTGAAGTAGGGTAGCAGGTTGACCCCATCGAGTTTTTTCTTGTGAGAATATTCCCCACCAGAAGCCGCAAGAACGGTGGGAAGGATATCGAGTTGAATGACTGGATTGTCGTAGACTTTTCCCTTTGGCAAAACTGCTTTCCATTGCACGAAGAAAGGTACGCGGATGCCGCCTTCCCAAGTGGTGGCTTTAACGCCTTTCAAAGGGCCATTATCTGAAAAGTTGGCACTTTCGGGGCCGCCATTATCACTGATGAAAAAAATCAAAGTGTTTTCTGTCAGATTTTCTTTATCGAGTTTAGCAAGAAGCTTACCAATCGCATCGTCCATTGCAAAAAGCATGCTGGCATAAGTGCGCCTATTAGGATTTGGAATTCTATCGATATCGATGTCATGTTTTGGAGAAGCCTGCAAAGGGGTGTGCACTGCGTTGAAAGTGAGGTAGAGGAAAAAGGGGGCATTTTTTTGTTTGTCGACATACGCCACAGCTTCGCGTGCGAAAGCATCTGTAAGGTATTCTTTTTCATCAACGGGCTTGGTGCCTCGAACAATGTTGCTGACGATGGTTTTGCCATGGTTGTAGGAGTTTGCACCACCAAGGAAGCCAAAGTATTCATCAAAGCCCCGGTTGATTGGGTTGAATTTTTCAGTGCTACCGAGATGCCATTTGCCAACCATTCCGGTTTTATAACCTGCATTTTTAAGTAATTGTGGCAGAGGTGTTTCATCAAGAGAAAGCCCGAATGCGGGGCTGTTGTTGCCAGCGGGCCCGGGATTGAACTCGTGGCCAAAGCGCTGTTGGTATCTTCCTGTAAGGAGTCCCGCGCGAGTGGGGCTGCAATAGGGTCCGCTGACATATCCGCTGGTACATCGGACGCCATTTTTGGCAATCGAATCGATGTGGGGCGTGTGGATATCCTTGCATCCGTGAATGCCAAGGTCTGCATAACCAAGATCATCTGCAACGATGATGATGATGTTTGGTTTGCTTGCAGCGTGGGAATAATTGCTGAGGGTAATAAAGATAGCAGCAAGAAGGCATCTGGAGAAGTTGTTGGTCATGATTTTTTCTTTTTCTTTTTAGGAAGTTCCGGGGTGTTTGCCCCTTTGACGTTTTTAGAAGGCATAGGCGCTTTGATATCGCTACGCCAATTAGTCAGTTTATCATAAAGCTCTTTTTTCAAATCAGGCATTTGAGAGGCGAGGTTATTTTTCTCGCTAACATCCTCTATTAAATTATAAACTTCTATCTTACCATCTTCTAGAAATTCTAGAAGTTTATAATTTCCGGAGCGAATAACGCTTACAGGTTTGGTGCGGTAGGTGTTCTCCCCTGCGCCCAAATAGCCGGGGAAATGCCAGAAAATATCACTTCGCTTTAAGCTTTTTGAAGTATCACCTTTAAGTTGAGAAAAGTAGCTTTCTCCATCAAGCCTGTAGTTTTTTGGTAGATCAGATTTGCTGAATTCATGAAGAGTGGGGTAGAGATCAACACTACAAATGGGTGTGTTGGAAGTGGTACCCGGGTTGATGGTTCCTGGCATACGGAAAATATAAGGAACCCGAATGCCGCCTTCGTAGAGCATGCCCTTGCCGCCGCGGAGAGGCGTGTTATCGGTTTTGTCGCCACCCTGCTTGATGCCTTCACGGGCATAGCCGCCCACGCCCCCATTGTCGCTGGTGAAAATGACCAGAGTGTTTTTTGAGAGGTTAAGATCATCGAGAGTTTTCATGATTCTGCCCACACTTTCGTCAACGCTAAAAAGCATAGCAGCATAAGTAGGGTTGTTATGGCCGCCTACGCCCTGTTTTTTCTGGAATCGTTCGATGAGTTCTTTCTTTGCTTCGTAAGGTGAGTGGACTCCGAAATGATGAACGCAAAGGAAGAAAGGTTTTTCCTTATTTTGGTTGATGAAGTTGACAGCTTTGTTGGTAAGGAAATCCGCAAGGTAGGTGCCTTGAGGGTATCCCACCTTAGGCATGGTTACGAAATCATAATGTTTTCCCATTGAAACAATTGCTTCATCGAACCCGCGTTTAGAGGGATGATGTTCGCCTTGCTGGCCTAAATGCCATTTTCCAAACAATGCTGTTTTGTAGCCATTGCTTTTGAGTGAGTCTGCGAGAGTAATTTTTTTAAGAGGAAGTTCCACCACATTTTCTACAGGCTTAAGTGGGCGCGATTGCCAATCGAATCTATCGATATTGCCCACGGTGTAGATGCCGGTACGGGGGCCATATTGCCCGCTCATCAGGGCTGCCCTTGTAGGTTGGCAGTTAGGGCCACACGAATAACCCTGCAGAAATCGCATTCCCTGCGAAGCAAGGTTATTGATATTTGGGGTTTCGTAATACTTGCTGCCATAACACGCTGGATCGGTATACCCTAAATCATCTGCCATGATGTAAACAATGTTAGGCTTGTTGGGTGGGCCAGACTGGGCAGAAAAAAGTGAAGCGATAATGATTAGGGATGAAAGCATTAATCTTTCCTTCTTTGAACATAAGCAAAATAAGCGCCAGAAATTTCTTTTCCATCCTTGTCCAGCATCCAAGATTGCATGGTATATTTAGTTCCCTTCATCAATTTTACTGAGAAAGTGACTTGTTTATCGGATTGCTGGATCATTTTAGTCGTATCAGTTTCGCCAATTTTTAAACGGACCGAAGCGACTGGTAAGGGGTTGCCTGCCTGAATAAAACCGTCGAAAGGCTTGAAAGATGGCACTCCTTCTGCCAAACCAGCATTTGCTTCTTTGGGCCATCTGCTTAGAGAAACTTCATAAGTTCCATCCATGTCAGCCAGGAGATTCCAAAAAGAATTTATCCTTTTGCCGGTGCGTAAATCTCCCATGTTATCGCAATAAACATTAGACCAATCTGCGGAAGAAAGTGTGACAGGATTTTGCTTTTCATTTCCGATAATGATTGGTACGAATTCATTGAGCGAAGGTTCAAGATTATTCCACCATTTATCATAATGGTCTTTCATCTGGTTAAAAATATCAGTCTTCACGTCTGCGATGTCTTTTTGTTGGCCCGGATCAGCGTGGATATCGTAAAGTTCTTTTCCGTGAACCAGTCGCCATTGATTCCATAAAACGCAGCTTTCGTATTTTTTTGGGTTTTGTCCGTATTGGACAATAAGTTTGCGATCTGGAAGGGTGTTGCTTTTTTCTTCCAGCAAAGGGGCAAGGCTGATGCCATCGAACTTGGCATTGGCGGTGGGGGAAAGTTTGCAAAGGCTTAATAGCGTTGGATAAATATCTTGAATTTGAGAAGTGTAAGAAATGTCACGGGGTGAACCAAGGTTACCATTTGGCCAGCGAATAAAGCAAATGGTGCGGTGTCCACCTTCGTAGTAAGTGGTTTTCTTTCCACGCATTCCCGCATTAAATATTTTTTCACCAGCAGTTGCCCCATTGTCGTTCATGAAAATAACAATGGTGTTTTTAGCGAGGTTGGATTCTGTGAGAAAAGCATCGAGTCTGCCCATGTTCTCATCAAGGTTGGCGATCATGCCAAAGAATTTTTCTGGGCCCTTATTTAAATAGGGTATCGAATATTTTTTATCCACCCAATGCGGTGTGTGTGGAGCGTTGGTGGGAAGGTAAAGAAAGAAAGGTTGATTCTTTTCTTGGCATTGTTTCATCCATTGAATGCCAAGGTTAAAGAAAAGGTCGGTGCAATAGCCTTTGAATTGCTCAAGTATGCCGTTGTGATAAAACTTCCCGTCAAAATTATCATTAAGCCAGGTATCCGCCATGGAAGTGATTCCCCATCCGAGATGAATCACTGACTCGCCAAACCCTTTGTATTGAGGAAGATTTGGGTAACTGTCGCCTAAATGCCATTTGCCAAAGATTGCAGTTTTGTAACCCTGCCTAGAAAAGATTTCTGGGAGAGTTGTAATATCAGGTTTAAGAAATGACCTGCCTGCACAAACAGAAGTAGCCTTGTTATGCAGCGCATCCATTCCTGAAAGTAACTGCCCCCGAGTGGGCGTACACATTGGCGCAACATGAAAATCCGTAAGCCTTATGCTTTGCGAATGAAGTTTGTCCAAGTTGGGGGTTTTTAAAACAGGATTACCATGGCAAGAAAGGTCGCCATAACCTTGATCATCACTTAAAACAATGATCACATTAGGCGTGGTTTCTGCAGAATGCAAACTGGAAAGGCCAATTAAGAGTGCAATCAAACTAAACAGATAGCGCATAATTAGTCTTCCTTTTCTGAAGCAAGAACAGGTTTACCTTCCCAAGTGGCGGTTTTTGTTTTCGCATCCCAGATCAAAATACGATGCGCACTATTAGGAATGGGTGGGAGATCAACTTTTGGCAACCATGACCGATGCTCTTCTAATATCTTTTCAAACCCCTGATCCTTTGCGAGGTTCCGCCATTCATTTGGATCTTCACAATGATCATAAAGTTCCTCGGTTCCATCAGCATATTTAATAAAGCGATATCTTTCCGAGCGGATAGAATGATTGCCCGTATTATGACTGGTGATTGCTGGCCAAGTTCTTGGGGCAGAGGAATTTTGCAAAAGTGGCTGTAGGCTATGCCCTTCTAATCCTTCGACTTTTTGCAAAGAGCATAACTCTATAAGTGTGGGGTAGATATCTAAAAGTTCAACAGGGCGGTTGCAAACAGCATTGGGCGTGACTCCTTTCCCAGCAAAAATCAGGGGCACTCTGGTGGATCGTTCCCAAAGAGAGTTTTTACCCGTGATTCCTTTTTCGCCTAGATGCCAGCCATGATCGGACCACATCACAATTAAAGTGCTTTCGGCTTTGCCCGAAGCTTCGAGCGCATCTAAAAGCCTGCCAACCTGACTATCCATGAAACTGATACTTGCAAGGTAGCTTTTTACCAAAGGTTGCCATTGGTTTGATTTTTTTAACCATGAGAGCCTGGGCTCTGGAAGTTTCCAGTGCAGGTACCAAGAGAATTCCGGAGTGTCATTACGATCATCATCCTTTACCGGGGGAAGGGTTACTTCCTTGGGGTAAAGATCGAACCATTTTTGAGATGCAAAACAAGGCACATGGGGAAGCCTGTACCCTATTCCAAGGAAGAGCGGTTGTGTTTGTTTTTCCTTCAACTTGCTGATAGCCCAATCGGTGGTTTTCCAATCAGGTTGTTCTGAATCATCGTTGGGAAATATGCCCCAATCCATCGCAGGATGCTTGCCAGGAGTTTGTACAAAAGGCTTCGCAGGCTTGGGCATACCCGGGGCAGGGCCCCATGTAGCGCATTCGGAAAGCCGATTTTTAGGTAGGATCGATCCATCATGATAAATCTTGCCGCAGATGTTGGTGTCGTATCCTGATTTCATGAATGCCTGAGTAAGGCTGGTTGCGTTTTCAAGGATTGGAGAGCTTCTTGGGCCAGGAGTTAAGCCATAAACACCGGTGGAAGTGGGCCTTTTGCCAAAGAGAAGACTGCTGCGGGAAGGGTTGCATAAAGGCGATTGGCAGTGGGCGTTAGCAAAGAGAGTGCCTTTTTTTGCCAGCCTATCAATGTTAGGGGTCTTCACATCTGGATGGCCTTTCATGCAGCCTATCCAATCATTTTGATCATCGATGGAAATGAAAAGAACATTGGGTTTGTTCTGGGCAGTATCTTGGCCCAGAGCACAAAGGGAAAACAGCATTGCAAAATAATAGAGCATAATGACCACCTGTCAGGGTTTTCTAAAAAACAGATGATTCCCATGTTAATGGAAATAAGTTTGATGGAAAGTGTATAAATGGGTGCTAATCCGTAATTGATGGATGTTTTTTCTTCTTATTAATCGAAGTCGAAGGTGAAAAGCATTAGAATAAAAAAGGATATCCAAGTGCTGGTAACATAAAATGCAGGAAAATGAAAAACAATCAACGCTAGAACCTTTTTGCCAAGGCGTAAATGAGTTGTTGGTTACGGGTGAAAAACTTGTTACCTCGCTGGATGGCAAACCCGATTCATTGGATGGATGGAAGGACTTAAAGGCTAGATTTTCTTCGTTTCAAATGTGCGGGAAAGATCCAGTTCTTATCGCAACACTTTATGGCCCTTCGGGTGCGGGTAAAAGTACCCTGTTTAAATTGCTGACAGGGGTTGATGTTCCCGCAGGCGGGGCAGTTAGGCCTTGCTCCATGGCTTGCGCTGCTGCGGTTCCCGAGTCGCTTGATGATCCGCAAAAGCTAGCTGTATTGTTCCCGGGGTATATTGCAGAAAAGCTGGTATCTCAAACGCAAATACGCCAAACCGATGGGCCTGATCAATTATTGTTTGCTACCTATGCCGAGAAGAAAAAGCAGGCTATCCAATTGGTGCTGGTGGATGTACCCGATTTTAACACGGTTGAGAAAACCAATTGGGACAAAGCCGAGAAAATGCTCGAGCGTGCAGAGGTCGTTATTTTCATGGTCTATGACAACGCTTATTCTGATGACAAAGTAATTCAAGAGCTTGCAAGGTGTTGTAAGAAGTCTGCATCGATGGCATACATGTTAACCATGACAAATGCAGAAGCAGCGAAGCAGATATGGGGTGATTTGGTGCAGAAGGTTTCCGGGCGGTTTGCAAGCTTTCAGGAAAATCGTGCGGATGGAAAAACGCTGCATCAGTTTCTGTTGGAAAGCCCGGTTTATTTCAGCCCGAGGTCGGAACACCCGAACCTAGAAAATGTTTATCCTCTGAATGAAACGACCCCGCCATTGCAATCGCTGTTGCAGGGGTTTGATGCGGAAAAATTAATCATCTCTGGGCTTAGGGAACCGGCATTGCAAACTCTAGTTTCTTGCACCAACTTCATAGAAAATGCAGAATTAGGATTGGTTGGTATGCAGGATCGGGATCGTGAAATGCATGCCGATTTGTTGCAACACGCCAAGGCTGTTGCCTTCAATGAGTTTCCCGCGGGTAGATTGGTTCAAATTGTTTTGGAAGAAGCCAAGCGTAGAAGGCCTTGGTACTTGCGTTTTATCACCCGTGGTTTCGAGATACCCGGCATGGCATTTAAACAAGGCCAGAAGCTGGTGGACTGGTTAAGGGGCAAGAATGAAGATGGCCCCAGCCTATTCAATCGTGATGAACTCGAAAGAAAAAGGTTGCACGATGCCACCGAGCATATGGGGAACCAATGGCGTGGGAATTATCCAGACCTTTCGGGAACAGATGGGGTTCTAAGTTCGGCCAATTGCGAGAATGCTCGCAATGCATTTACGAAGGTTAATATTCCAGAAGCAGGGTTGGATTGGGAGACGGAAGTAAGAAAAGATCTGGCTAAATGGGCCGAAGAAAATAAGTGGAAATGCGCCATGCTTGCCACGGTTCCCGAGTTGGCGATGACCGGTGGAATCGCCTTGTTGATGGTGGATTTGTGTACCACGGGTGGAAGTTTTAGCGCCTTGCTTACGAATCTTGGAATAGTAGGAACGGTTGGTGGAGTGGGGGCAGCAGTCGGAGTTGGAATCAAGTTTCTTGAAGACTATCATTTGAACACGGTGGCAGAGAATGCCCAGAATAAATGGCAGACCCAGCGAACCGATGAGCTGTTTAATCATTTAAATGATAATTGGGCAGCGGTGTTGTTGCAAAGCTGGCGCCTTAAATTGAAAACCGTGATTGATGCTCCGATTCCCCAATTCAAACAAATTTGTATGCGGGTCCAGAAACTTTTACACGAAGGCAAGGTTTCATGAATGCCTCCTCCATGTTGGTTACAGCAACTCGGGAAAGGGCCCAGCGACTGGCCAATTCTTGTGCATTATTTCCCCTTTGGCCTGATTCCCTAAGGTTGGATGTAAGGCTTCGTAGGGCCCTTGAAAAACTTAATGCTGAAAATCCGGATGCAAAACCTCTGATAATTGCGTTTCTTGGAGGTACAGGGGTAGGGAAGTCGCATCTTTTCAACGCATTGCTCAACCAGCCTAACGCCAGTCAGGTTTCCCCTGCAATCAGGCCTTGCACCTCCAAGCCAAAGATGGCGCTTTCTCAGCATGATCGCCCTTTATTGCAATCGTATATGGATCTTAGCATGGTCGATCTTGTGGATGCGCACCTTGATGGCGTGGTGTTGGTCGATTGCCCAGACATCGATAGCATTGATCAGGCCAATCATGAAAAGACTAGGCAGATTCTAGGTTTGGCCGATGTCGTGGTGTTTGTGACTGATCCTACCAAGCGTGCCAATTTTGAAATTCATAAAGAGGTTAAAGATTGGAGCGAACGAAAACGCTGGTACTTTGTTATGACCAAGTTGGATCAATATCCAAATGATGCCAATGCGATTCGGGAAGATTTTATCAAAAGAATAACGGAGCTTGGTTTTGAGGTTGATAGGAAGACGAGTTTTTTTGTGAGTTGCCTAGAACCGGGTAGGGCAGAGTTTTTGGAATTACGCCAGACCCTTTTAGGAACCCGCTCTAAAGAACTTCGTGCCTTACTCCCACTCGATAGTTTTCTTGGGCATATACTGCATGCGTTGGAACCTTCTGCGGGGGATTACTTTAAATCCCAGGCCCTGCAACTTAAAAATACCGAAGTGCGTTTAGAGGCTCGTTTACAGGAAGCCTATTTGAATGCACTAGCGCAATCGGATTGTTCGGAGGCCCTGAAAACCTTATTGCGGGAACAGGTTTGGCAGCAAAGCCCAGAGAGTGTTGGTTATTTAATGAGCCTGCCCTTGTGGCTCAGAAATCGGTTGGCCTCCTTGGGTGTATCTTGGTCGATTGGGCAGATTCTTACAGGCAAAGCTTCTATTTTAGGCATTGCTGGTATTGGTTTGAGTTCGGTGATGTCGTTGCTACGAGGGCAGTTGCCTTACAAAAAAGTGGCCGGCGCCTTGGGTGTCGAGTTTCGTACCAAGGTTGAATCAATCATTGCTGATTCAAAACGAACACTTGAAGATTTGAAGATTCCATATGCCGAGGAATCCGAGGAAGAGTTGGCGAAAGAACCCAAGTTAGAGTCGAAAGGCTGGGGCCTGATTGGCTTGGGCGCAGCTTTAGAGGCCGTTGCTAGGCAGGTTACACGCAGGCAACCCGAAGATGAAATACTGGAACAGTTGCGTGGCGATATAGAAAGATTGGGGCAAAAAATCGCCCGGGCTGAGTTTGGTTTCGTAACTTCATTCATTACCAATTTGCTTCCAACGATCGCAGTGGGAGATATTCTTTATCGCACCTTGATGTCGTGGATCAGGCATGATTATCTGCCTTGGAATTTTTATGGCATGGCATCGATGGTGTTCTTGGGAAGCTTGCTGCCTGGGTATCTGATAATTTCGCGCAAGATTTGGAGCGCTTCGACTCTGCCTGATATGAAGGAGTTGGTGGCACAATTGAAAGAGCCGGGTGCTACCGAACTGATTCGCATCGCTCGAAAGAGGGCGGAAAATCTGGCCCATGAATTTGAGCTTTTGCAAAAACAAGTCATAGAGACCCGCAACACGCTCGCATCAGAATTGGATAGCCCATCTTTCGGGGAACGCGTAAAACATTCCCCGAAGAGGTAAGCTTTCTATTTCGACTTTCCTTCGAGTTCATCAGCCACATTCGTGGCTTCATAAACTTTTCGAAGTGCCTCGATCATACCTTGTGAATGAACCGAAACAGCACGGCCTTGTTCTTCGGTGAATGCGAAATCCAATACTAAGGATTGAATGTTGCCATCGAAGATAAGGCCAACCACTTCAGCATCTTTATTGACAACTGGGCTGCCCGAATTGCCCCCGATGATGTCTGCAGTGCAGACAAAATTGAGGGGAACTTTCATGTCGAGCTTGCCCTTTTTGTCGATCCAACGTTGAGGAAGATCGAAGGGGGATTTATTCATGTGCTCGGTAGATCGTTCGTAAAGGCCGGAGTAATAAGTTTCAGCAGGAACCTTTTTGCCGTTCTCTTCGTAACCTTTGACCGTGCCAAAAGCGAGCCGCAGGGTGAAGGTTGCATCTGGGTAGGTGCTGGTTCCTTCGAGTGCGAACTTGACCTTGGCGATTTCTGCATAGGCCTGTCGCTTGGGTTCTTCGACTTCGAGTTCCATGCGTTTGCGGATTTTTCGTGATTCAGCATCAACTGCAAGGGCAAGCAAAAGGATAGGGTCCTTCGATGCTGTGATCGCTTTAGCGCCTTCTTTGTAAAGCCTTTTGCGTTCGTTGACATCTTTTAACTTGGAACCAAGCACGAGTTCCGCAGCACGCTGTTGGGGCGATTTGCCTGCAAGCGAGGTTACAACGATGGGGTGCTTGTAGCCAAGAATCGAAGCCATGAAGGAAAGGCCGTCCGCAAGCTTCACGATTTCATATTCGTCGTAGATTGGCTCTTCGGAGAAGAGCTGAAGTTCCATGGATTCCAGTGCGCTATCGCGGAACTCGCGCAAACGCTCTTGGTTTTTCTTAGGTTTTTCTTCAGCAGCCCGAACCAGAGTGCGAGCGATGCCAAAAATTTCACAATTAAAACCAGCAGCTCCTTCTAAAACGGTGTAGGGCTTGATCAGTTCAGCACGGATCTTTTCCGATGCAGTTACTTTGTCCCATGCGGTTTTGGCATCTGCAAGCTTTGCATCCTTGGCAACAGCTTCTTTAAGCTTAAGTTCATACGCTTGCTTTCTTGCCATCATTTCTGGGTCAAGCAATCCACCCAAGCCACCAACTCTAGCCTTGCGACTATTCTGCACCCCAAAAAGAAACTCTTTGGCTTGCCTGGCGTTTTCTTCGCTTCTACCGCTAAACGCATTAAGAAGAACTTCCCAACGATTCAGCCTGTTAAGCAGGAATGGGTAGCCTATGTCTCTGAAATACTGAAGTTCATCAACCGTATTAAGGCGGTTGGTTTTGCCTGGATGCCCGGAAACGAAAACTAGTTCGTCTTCCTTAGCACCCGCTTTGCTCCATTTAAGGAAGTGTTCGATTTTCGCAGGTTTGTCGTTTTCATAAACCCTGAAGAAAGCCATATCGAGGTCGAAGCGGGGGTATTCGAAATTATCTGGGTCGCCACCAAAGAAAGCGATTTGTTGTTCGGGGGCGAAAACGAGTCGGACATCGGTGTACTTCTTAAATCGATAAAGATGGTAGGCACCCCCTTGATAAAGGGTGACAACATCGCTTCGAAGGCTGGTTTTATCGAGTGATTCTTTTTCAATTTCTGAAATGACAGCTCTGCGTGCAGCAAAAGAATCTTCAGCTTTTGCTCCCGCCTTGGAAGAAGCGTTTACTCTTTCTGTAACATCTTCAATGCTCATAAGGACATTAAGTTCCATGGCTTCGCATTTTGATTCTTCTGCATAAGTCTTGGCATGAAAACCATCACGGTAATAATTGCGATCCTTGGTGCCCATTTTCTGCAATGCATCGGCAGCAACATGGTGGTTGGTCATCACCAATCCATTTGCAGAAACGAAAGAACCTGAACCACCGCTGTTAAATCGAACAGAAGATTTTTGCAAATGATTGAGCCAAGCATCTGTGGGTTCGAAATTATACTTTGCTTTAAGGTGTGCCTTGGGCGGGTTGTTGAACAACCACATGCCTTCATCGCCCAAAAGAGGGGAAAAGTTTGCCATTAGAATTGTAAGGGCAGCTAAAGCTGACCATCTCCGTAAGTAAGAAACCATGAAAGAACCCTCGTAAAAGTTAAGAATAGTGTAGTTATGTTATGAGGCAGGCTTCTCTTTGAAAAGCCAGCCCGCACCCGCAAATCCCAATAGTAAGGTTAACACGCCAAACCAAAGAATGGCAGGAAGAATGCCTCCCGGAATTTTTAGCTCTGCTCCGACAGGAAGTTTTTCAGGCAGCTTTAAAAGGTTGGCATTGGTTTGAAAAAGGGCAGGGGCGAAATATTCTCTTCCCATGATTCTTTCAGCAATAGGCCCCAAGAATTCTTCTTTGTCAATTAAGATCTCACGCTTGTCGGGGGTTTTTAGCTTAGTTCCTGCAGGAACTTTCACCCACTTTTGCAGCACTCCCTCTTCACGGCTTAATTCTGAAATTTCTTTCCCAAACGAGATGACATCCGCATCCTTGGCGCTTGCACCCAGCTTGAATCTTGCTGCATCTTTGCCCAATTCGTCCAAGGTTGCTTCTCGAGTAACAGGAATTGTTGAATACTGCCAGCGGGCAATATCCTTGGGAATTGTATCGCTGAAAGCGAAGAAAGCGAGAATTACACCCGCAAGAGATCCGCCAGCAATGTAACCCGAAGCGAGTAACACCCCTGGGTTGGTTTCAGATTTTTGAATTGCTTCGATCTCAGCCTTGGCCTTTGCTTCCGGATCATCGGAATCCATTGCAACTGTGCTTTGTCTTGCAAGCCATGCATCGACGCACCAGCGCACAATCCCGCCCATAAAGATCGGGACAGAATACTGGATGGGTACATAAACCCCCACTGCAAAAGCAAGTGCGGATACGCCACATAGCTCTAGCATAAAGGCAATCATCGAGCCGATAGCAACCATGGTCCAGTTTAAATCGCGTTTAAGCACACCATTAATAATAATGCCCATAACCTGAGTTTTAGGTGCTTCAAATTCACGGTTCACTCGTGTACCATCATCTCGCTCGGTTAATTTACCCATTATTGCAGGGTCTTTCAGAAAGGCAATTTTGCCTGTATCGGGTTCGATAAGAAAGGGCCCGCCTTTAAGCGATGCAATCTCAGGCCTAGGTTTGTAATTGGTTGCATCATCCGCAAGAGTCAGAATATCGTTTCTGGAATCGTAAAGCTTATAGGTTTTGCCTGCATGATCTTCCGATTCCATAAGTCGATCAATTTCAGTTTTGTTGAGTGCTAGTGTAGGCAGGTATTCTGGTTTAGCAGAGTATATGGTGCCTGCCTGATTGAAGGTAATTAAAGTGCCACCAATAACCAAAGCGGAAACCAATGCTCCTATCAGAATTGCGTACTGAGCATATTTGGGTGTGCAACCAAGAAGGAAACCTGTCTTGAGTGATTGGGCAGTGGTGCCACCATTAGATGCTGCAACACAAACTACCGCAGCGATTGAAAGTGCGAGGACTCTTTCGCGGCTGCTTGTCCAACCCAATGCCAGAAAAATTAAGCAGGTGAGCATGAGTGTTGCAACCGTCATCCCGGAAATGGGATTGGAAGAAGAACCAATTTCGCCTGTAAGTCTTGAAGAAACCGTGACAAACAGAAACCCAAACAAGACGACAAGCACCGCACCTGAAATCGCACTTACAGTATTTACCTGACTGGTAAGAAACAAAGTAAGCAATACGATCAGGCCCATGCAGCCGCCAAGCACTACAAGCATGGACATATCATTTTCGGTTCTTAATTTCGTGGTCTCTGTGTTACCGGATTTAAGCGAGGAAAGGCCTGAACCAATGGATCGAAAAATCATGGGAAGGGTGCGAAACATACTAAGAATGCCAGCAGTTGCAACACAACCAGCACCGATAAACAGCAGATAACTATTTCGGATTTCGCCCAAGCTCATATCTCGAATGGGTTTGGTACCCGGAGCAATTGCAGTCGGGGAGTTTTCACCAATGAAAAAGATTAAAGGGATTAAGATCATATAACCCAAGAGGGCACCCGCCATCATGACTGCACTGGTGCGCAAGCCGATGATGTATCCAACGCCTAGAAGCTCGGTAGCCATTTCGCTTGCAAAAACTGCAGCTTTATTGATGAAGGTGAAAGGGATTTTTGCAGAAACAGCGAGCAGGCTCATGCCTTCGGTGACAAACTTATGAGCGAATGCGATACCAAAACCAAGAAAAACAGTTGCACCCGTCGTGCCACCTTTTTCTCCTGAAATAAGTACCTGCGCACATGCGGTGCCTTCAGGGTAAAGAAGAGTACCTGGCTGCCCAGGTTTGCCATGCAGTTTAACAATAAAAGCTCTGCGGAGGGGTATCATTGCAAGAATGCCTAGTAAGCCACCTAAAACAGAAACGACCATAACCCGTTGGATATCCATATTGAAGCCAAGTAATAAAAGTGCAGGCATGGTAACGCCTACGCCAAAGGCGATAGATTCGCCAGCAGACCCTGCAGTTTGCACGATGTTATTTTCGAGGATGGTAGCCTGACGCATTTTAAATAATTTTGAGAGTGCCCTGAAAAGGGTGATAGCCAAAACGGAAACCGGAATGGAAGCGGAAACCGTCATGCCTACTTTAAGAACCAGATAAAGAGAAGAGGCGCTAAAAACTAGCCCAAGCAAAGTACCTGCTATCACTGCCTGCCATGTAAATTCAGGCATGGTAGTATCTTCGGGCACAAACGGTTGATAAGATTCTTGCGGTGTTTCAGATGACATTACCCAATTACTCCAAACTAAAAGAAACAATGATATTGCATAGCTTGCGAAGAACCAGCGTTCTTTGCAAGTACAATTGAGCTTAATGGGATTAAAACCTTTTCAGCAATAGCCCTTAACTCTTTAATCAGCCTGATAAAGCCTTGGCATGATAGTGGAGATTTATCCCCAGTCGACTTTGTATGTCTTGGGAATCAAAAGTTTTCGTAATGCTGCATTTTTTAATGCTACGTATTCTAGTAATGTAGAAGAATCAAAACAACTGTTTTTACACATGGGAATTATCATGCGGATTGTTTCTTTATTACCCAGCGCGACCGAAATAATCTGTTCATTAGGGTTGGCAGATTCTTTGGTGGGCGTTAGCCATGAGTGTGATTACCCTGCCGAAGTTTTAGAGTTACCCAAGGTAACAACTTCGCACATCCCCGAAGCTGCAAGCAGTAAAGAAATAGATGCACTAGTTCGCGAGAGGTTGAAAACCAGCAAAGCGCTATACTCTTTAAACCAATCTGCCCTGCAAAGTCTAAAGCCCGATTTGATAATCACCCAAGCGTTGTGTGATGTTTGCGCAGTTGCAGAAGAAGAGGTGAGGGCAGTGGTGTGCAAGTTGCCAGGCACTCCTCAAGTTATTAATCTTGCACCTATGACTTTGGCGCAAGTGTTTGAATCGATGCTTCAAGTAGGGCGGGCCGTTGGTAAAGAAGAACACGCTATTTTCGTTGTTAATGCCTATCAAAAGCGCGTTGACGAAGTTGTTTTGCGCTCGAAAAAAATGGTAAAGAATCCCTGGGTAGTGTTTCTCGAATGGCTTGACCCTCCATTTTCTTCGGGGCATTGGACGCCCGAATTAATCGCAATGGCAGGTGGCATCGAGCTTATTGGCCGATCAGGCCAGCCTTCGCGAACTTTAGAATGGCGGGAAGTCGCAGATGCCAAACCTGAGATGCTGTTTATCGCAGCGTGTGGTTTTAATGTGGAACGCACCATGCAGGATTTACCTGTGTTGGATAATGTAATGATGCAAAAAGAATTCGCATCCCTTAAACCGGATAAGGTTTTTGTTGCGGATGGTTCGCAATACTTCAACCGGCCTGGGCCAAGGCTAGTCGATAGCCTTGAAATTCTCGCTCATGCGATTGATCCGATCGTTCACCCACTACCTACCTATTTGCAGCCTGCAAAAAAAGTGAATTAATGCGACCTATGAAAACGCTATTATCCTGGAGCAGTGGCAAAGATTGCGCTTGGGCGCTGCATCAACTTCTTAAACAAAATGAAATCGAAGTTGTCGGATTATTTACCAGCTTTTCTCGCAATTCTGGCGCTGTTGCAATGCATGGCACAAGCAGGGAATTGGTGCAGGCGCAAACCGATGCTGTGAAACTGCCTTTATGGGAAGTTGCTTTGCCCTGGCCTTGCACCAACATTGAGTACGAAAGGTTGATGGGTGGAGCTTTTGCGAAGGCCAGAGAATCGGGCATTACCCATTTGGCGTTTGGCGATTTGTTTTTAGAGGATGTCCGCAATTACAGAATCAAATCATTGGAAGGAACTGGGTTAACACCTTTGTTCCCGATATGGTGTGAGGAAAAGGGCACTAAGGCTTTGGCAAGCCAAATGATCGATGCAGGTTTTGGCGCACGCATCGTTTGTGTTGATCCCAAACAATTAGATCGTAAATTCTTAGGCAGGGAATTTGATCGCCAGTTATTGTGGGATCTTCCCAGAGGTGCTGACCCCTGTGGGGAGAATGGTGAATTTCACACCTTCTGCCATTCGGGCCCGATATTTGAAAAATCAATTGCCCTGCAAAACTTGGGAATTGAGGAGCGGGATGGATTTTGCTTTATGAATGTTGAAATTACAAAAGAATGATGTCTAAACTAGGTCGACTCCGGTCTCGCCTTCCACGATTTCTCCAATAACCCACGATGGAACTCCTGATTCGTCAAGTTGCTTAACAATGCTTTTGGCAAAGAATCTGCTTACGATCATTACAAAACCAATCCCCATGTTGAAGACTGTATACATTTCCTTTTCATCAACATTGCCTAGGTTTTGGAGCCATGGAAATAATGCAGGCTTGGGCCATGAATCTTTTTTGATGATTGCCCTTCTGTTAGCGGGGAGCGACCGTGGCACATTGCCTTCCAAGCCCTCGCCCGTGATATGCGCCAAGCCTCGGACCACTCTACGCTTGACAGGGTAATTTCTAAGAATATCTAAAATTGGTTTGCAATAAATGCGTGTGGGTTCGAGAAGGGCTTGGCCTACGGTGGTGCCTAACTCAGGAATCGAATCATCAATTTTAAGACCGGCTTTTTCAAATACAATTTTGCGTGCAAGGCTGTAACCGTTTGAATGCAGACCGGTGCTCGACAAACCGATGATGAGGTCGCCGGGGCGAGTGCCATTCCCGTTGATGATGCTATCTCTTTCGACAATTCCGACGCAAAAACCTGCAAGGTCGTAATCGCCTGGGGCGTAAAAATCTGGCAGGATTGCAGTTTCTCCACCTGTAAGTGCGCAGCCTGCATCAATGCAGCCGTCGCTAATTCCCTTGATAAGCGAAGTTGCAAGTTTGACATCATCCTTGGGCATTGCAAGGTAATCAAGAAAGATAACGGGTTCTGCACCAGTACAAAGGCAATCATTGACCGACATTGCAACAAGATCGATGCCAACGGTGTCGTATTTTTGCATCATCGATGCAATTTTAAGCTTGGTGCCTACGCCATCATTGCAGGTAACCAGAACAGGATGTTTGTAATTGCGTGCGAAAAGGCGGCTGTTAAAATCGAGACTAAAAAGGCTGGCAAATCCGCCAAACCCACCCATCACCCGGGGAGTGTGAGTTCGCTTGACCAAAGGCGCCATGGCGTCGATTGTTTGCTCGTACAATTCTAAGTCCAGCCCAGCCGACTTGTAACTCATCGGAGCTTTGTCATTAGGACTCTTAGCCATGATGTTAGTCTCCCCAATTTTGATGCCCAAATCCCTATTGGAATGATATAGGAAAGTTGCAAACTGGAAGGAGTCTAAATGGTTGCAATAAAATCTTGTCAAAAGCTGGCATCGATGAAAATGTTGTGATAGTTTGCTAAGTAGAAATAATCGAGAAGGTTAAATTTTTAAGGATTAAGGAAATGACAACAATCGTAGCAGCCTTTGCAGCCCTTTGTTTGGCTGCAGCAGATGATAAGGGTTTCTTAGATCTTGAATACAAAGATGATAAAGGCAAAGCATACAAGTACGTGTTGTTTGTCCCTCATGATTACAAGCCTGAAAAGGAATATCCTCTTATGGTTTTCCTGCACGGTTCTGGCGAATCGGGCACTGATGGCAAAAAACAGGCGTTGACCGGATTGGGTAATGCAATCCGCAAAGAGGAAAAATCCTTCCCTTTCTTTGCGATTTTCCCACAGGCGAGCGAACAAATTGCTCCTCGTGGAAAATGGGCCTTTGGTTCCCCTGATAGCATCAGGGCGATGGCAATACTTGAGAATACCAAAAAATCATACAAGATAGATTCTAAGCGGATTTACCTTACAGGGCTTTCAATGGGGGGTTATGGCACATGGAGCTGGGCCCAAGAAAAGCCTGAACTTTGGGCTGCTATTGTTCCTATTTGCGGGGGTGGCGATCCTGCTGCTGCAGAAAAAATCAAGAATATTCCCTGCTGGTGTTTTCATGGCGATGCAGATAAAGCTGTACCCGTTGAAAGATCGCGTGCTATGATTGAAGCCTTGAAAAAATCGGGCGGCAAGCCAAAGTATGATGAATACCCAGGCGTTGGCCATAACTCCTGGGATAAAGCTTATGGAAATCCTGAACTTTATTCCTGGATTTTAGAGCAAAGGCTCAAGTAATCGTGTAGAAATAGTGTTCCTTGTTAAATCCTGTTTATTTTTAGATGGAGATTTTAGAATGGCTAAGAATGAGTTCAATCGAAGAAACTTCCTTCAAACTAGCGCGATTGGCGCTTCTGCGTTAAGCCTTTCTGCTGCCAGCGCAGCTCGGGTATATGGCGCAAACGAAAAAATTAACATCGCATTCTTGGGTGTTGGTGGCCGTTGCCAGCAACATGTTGATGTCATCCTTCAGATGCAAAAAGAAAACAAAAATGTTGTTCCATTCGCTGTGTGCGATGTATGGGATGGTGACCCGAAGTTGGGTAATGGCAAAGGCCGTGGCCTTTATCCCACTGCAGAACGATGCGGGATTAATGTAAATGACAAGACTCGCGTTAGTAGGGACTACCGCAAAATTCTTGAACTCAAAGATGTAGATGTTGCTTGTATTGCCACACCTGATCATTGGCATGCAAGAATGTCGATCGATGCTATGAACGCAGGCAAAGATGTTTATTGCGAAAAGCCAATGACCCGAACCATTGCCGAAGCTCAGGAAGTGGTTGATGCTGCCAAGAAAAGCAATCGCGTGATGAGCGTGGGCGTGCAATCGATGGCCGATCCAACATGGACCGAAGCTTATGATTATGTTCGCAGTGGGAAATTAGGGAAAGTATTTCAAGGGCAGACCAGTTACTACCGCAACTATTTAGGCGGTCAATGGCGTTACTACCCGATTACCAAAGAAATGAACCCCAAGACAATCGATTGGGAAATGTTTTTGGGCAACAAGTTTGAATGCGCAGGTGCAAAAATCGGACCTTCCTCCAAAGAAGTTCCTTTTGATCGTGCTGTATGGGCACAATGGCGTTGTTACTGGCCCTTTGGCGGTGGCATGTTTACCGATCTCTTTGTGCATCAAACCACACACCTTATTTCTGCAATGGGTGTGCGCTATCCTGCCCGCGTTATCGGCGGTGGCGGTATTTATCTTGAATACGATGGCCGTGACGTTCCCGATGTCGCTACAATTGTTGCTGATTACGATGAAGGTTGCCAAGTAATCATCTCCGCAACCATGTGCAATGATACCCAGTTGGGCGAAATGATTCGCGGTCGCTTGGGAACGCTTAAGTTCACCGGTGGTGGCGATTACATGAAGGGCTTTGAAGTCTATGGGCAAAATATAGCAGGCGGCCCTGCCAAACCCAAAGAAGGCTTTGATAAACCTATTCATACTTTCACCAATGAAAAGGCTGGGAATGCAACTTATGCGCTGTGGGCTAATTTCCTCGATTGCGTCAAGGCTCGCAAACGCGAAACCCTTAGTACTCCAGAACTTGGAGCTGCTGCATTTACCACGGTTGCGATGGGTGTTCAAAGCTATCGTACAGGCAAGGGCCTCTTCTGGGATAAATCAGCCCGTAAGCCTATCGATGCTGATTCTTCTTGGGCTACCAAGTTGGAAGCACGCAGCAAGCAAGGTGGCAAACCTAGCCAGATCATTGGTTGGCAGGGTGGGGATAATGGCAGCGTAGTGGTTCCCCCAGATTACATGAAGCTGGGTGGCCCTTGGATAAATGGCCAAGACCCTTCTGAACCCGGCGCCAAGAAAACTTCAATTTCCACCCCCAATGTTTCTAACGAAACTGAAGTTGCAGAAGCAAGCAATTCCCGCTCTGGGATTTTGTCAAAACTTCGTCGCAAACTGAAGGGTGCTGGTGAATAGTAGGACTCGGCTTAAAGTTATCATTTAAGTGCAGCCGGGTTTAAAGCCCGGCTGTTTTTTTTAGGAGCTATCCCATGTTTCGTTTTATGTCTTTTGTCTTGATTGGAGTCGTGACTATTTCCTCTCAAATTCTATTTGCTGAAGATGTTAAATCATTGGGAACGGTTTATATCAGTGTGGGGGGTGATAATAAACTTGCATGGTTTAATCTCGATGAAAAAGGGAAGCTGCAAAAGGGCGGAGAGATTATGACCGATGCGGGTCCCGGCCCCATAGCGATTAACGACAAACAAAAAATCCTCTACCTTGGAATCAGAGGTGCGAAAAGTATTTCGGCCTACAAACTTTCCAATAAGGGCACTCCTGAGTTTTTGGGTGGTAATCCCATTTTTGGAAACCCTGTTTACCTAAATCTTGACCCCTCTAAAAAATGGATTTTAACTTCGCATTACACCGAAGGAAAAGCATGCGTCTATAAGCTTGATGCCAATGGAATCCCAACAGGTTCAGCCATACAAATGCTTGATGCCATCAAGAATCCCCACAGTATTCAAATCGATAAATCGAATAAAATGGTGTACGTACCCAACACGGGTGCGGATAAGATTTTTGTCCGTAATTGGGATGCCACCAAAGGTATGATTTCAACGGATGCAAGCAATGATGTGGATACGAAAAAGGGTAGTGGCCCAAGGCATTTTGCCTTCCATCCCATCCTTCCTGAAGTTTATTTTGTCAATGAAATAGATAGTACCGTAAGTGTGTTTGAGAAAGATGAAATTACAGGTAAATTAAAACATCTTCAAACAATCAGCACCTTGCCTGAAAAATATAAGGGGCCAAATACCTGTGCCGACATTCATGTTACTCCCAATGGGAAGTTTGTTTATGCATCCAACCGTGGGCATAATAGTATCGCCGGATATCGGGTAGATGCGGGTTCTGGGAGACTTGAGGTTGTCGAGCAGACCGCAACAGAAAAAATCCCGAGGGCATTTAATATTGATCCTACTGGAAAGTTTATGGTGGTTGCAGGGCAGGATTCAGGGAAAATCGCAGTTTTCATGATTGATAATCAAAGTGGGAAACTTATACAAACCGATTCGGTTGAAGTGGGAAAAGGGCCTGCCTGGGTTGAGATTGTTGCCAGGCCTTGATTTTATAATCCGATACATCTCCAAACTAATTTAAACTCATGCAAGATGCCTTTATTTGGATCGACTTTCTGTTAATGTCTTATGTAAGTCTTATGGTGATATATTTGTAGGGGAAAGTTTAAAAGGGTTGAATCTAATTTGTTTAATGTTGTGAAAGCTGAATTTAAAATTGCTTCTACGCTCCAAATTAGTGCTCTATTTTTTGCCTCTCAACTTTAGAAATAACATTTGAATGAAAATAAATTATGAGTGGCCAGGAATTGGTGAAATAAGATCTAGCGTTAATGAAAAAGAGCGCATCAAAGAATTTGTTCCTGGGTTATTTCACTTCTCTTTGCCTTTAATTGTCTGGATGGCCTCCCTCGCAGGAATCATCTTCGCACCGTGGTGGGCCAAAATTATTCTTGGCCTTGTTAACGGTCATGCTATTGGAGTCATGCTTATCATCGGGCACGATGCCTTACATGGAATCTTGTTTCCCAAAAGGTGGATGAACCGATTAGCCGGTCGGATTTCGATGGCAACTGCCTTTCATCCTGTAACATCCTGGGTTCATTCTCATAATGGTTTGCACCATGGTTTTACCAATATCAAAGGTAAAGACGCTGGATTTCCACCTTTAAATTTGCAGGAATACAGAGAGTTGTCGCTTCTGGGCAAAATAAGTTATCGCTTAAGCCGCACCTGGTATGGTTGTGGCTGGTTATATATCACTGAAATGTGGTTTAAGTGGGAGTTTTTCCCTAATGCAAGTCGTGCTCCGAAAAACCCCAAGGCATTCCTGCACGATCGTCTTCAATTGTTTGGCCTTTTCGTCGCTTGGATAACTTTGTTGATCTGGTCTGCATTTGTCCGCGGTGAAAATCCTTTCTTCATGGTCGCCTGTGGGTTTATTATCCCGCAATTTGTTTCCAACTACTTCATTGGATTTATCACTCTCCAACAACATACCCACCCGAAAGTGGCTTGGTATTCCGAATTAGATTCTCCTTCACCTGCCTTTTTTCAAGCGCAACTTCATGGCTCACCCCATTTGGTTTTCCCCTATTTTCTTCGTGTTGTCATGCGTAATGTTATGGAACACACCGTTCACCATGCAGACCCGGCTGTACCATTATATTGCCTTCCTGAGGCACAAAAATCACTTGAGCATTCTTTTGGTAATGAAATCATTCAAGAGTATTGGACCCCGATTGGTTTCTTTAGAAGCACCTGTATTTGTAAGCTTTATGACTATTCCACCCATCAATGGATTGGCTATGACGGCAAACCTTTGACAGAATCGCTGTATGAAAGATACCTGATAGAAACTAAAGTTGCTGAACTGCAAAGTGTGGCTGATTAGGTTTAACTCAGGTTGATGAAAATAAATAGTAAAACAAGAGTAAATAATTCGATGAATCTCTAAACTTATTTAAAGTCTCAGAGATGCCTTTGTTTAAATATATTTTCTGTTAAAGTTATATTTAAGTTTGCTGGTGAAATATTTCTCGGTGAAAGTTTAGAGGGGTTGAAACTAATTTGTTTAATGTTGTGAAAGATGAATTTGAAATTGCTTCTACGCTCCAAATTAGTGCTCTATTTTTTGCCTATCAACTTTAGAAATAATATTTGAATGAAAATAAACTATGAGTGGCCAGGAATTGGTGAGATTAGATCAAGCATTAATGAAAAAGAGCGCATCAAAGAATTTTTTCTTGGGTTATTTCACTTCTCCTTACCTTTAATTGTATGGATGGCCTCCTTCGCAGGAATCATCTTCGCACCGTGGTGGGCCAAAATTTTCTTTGGCTATGCCAATGGTCATTCCCTTGGGGTCATGATTTTAATCGGGCACGATGCTTTGCATGGCACATTATTTTCCAAAAGGTGGATGAATCGGTTGGTAGGCAGAATTTCGATGGCGCTCACCTTTCATCCGGTAACATCCTGGGTTCATGCTCATAATGGTTTGCACCATGGTTTTACCAATATTAAAGGTAAAGACATAGCATCTACTCCACTAAGCTTGAAAGAATATAGAAATCTATCCTTTTTGGGTAAGTGCAGCTATCGCGTAACCCGAAGTTGGTACGGATGTAGCTGGTTGTATTTTAAAGAAACATGGTTTCAATGGATGTTTTTTCCAATTGCCAGCCGTGCTCCGAGAAACTCCAAGGCATTCTTTCGTGATCGTCTTCAACTGGCTATTTTTTTTGTCGCTTGGATAAGCTTACTGATCTGGTCTGCTATCATCCGCGGTGAAAATCCTTTCTTCATGATCACCTGTGGGTTTATTTTTCCACAATTTGTTGCCAGTTATTTCATAGGATTTATCACTATGCAACAACATACCCACCCGAAAGTGGCTTGGTATTCCGAATTAGATTCTCCTTCACCTGCTTTTTTTCAAGCGCAACTGCATAGCACACCCCACTTGGTTTTTCCCTATTTTGTTCGTCTTTTCATGCGCAATATTATGGAACACACTGCGCACCATGCAGACCCGGGGAATATTCCATTATACAGCCTTCCAGAAGCGCAAAAATCACTTGAGAGATTCTTTGGAGATCAGATCTTATATGAAAATTGGACTCCGTTTACTTTTTTAAGAACCACTCGTATTTGTAGGCTTTATGACTATTCCACCCATCAATGGATTGACTATGACGGCAAACCTTTGACAGAATCACTGTATGAAAGATACCTGAAAGAAACCAAAGTTGATGAACTGCAAAGTGTGGCTTATTAGGTTTAACTCAGGGAAGATTTTTTTTACCAGCCGAAGATGTAGGATAGATTACCGCAAATATTTTTTTGACCATGTTGATGAAAATAAATAGTAAAGCAAGTGCCAGGGAAGTTAACGAAAACATCTTGTAGATATGAGCGAAAATAAGATTGTCGGCTTCGTAGTTGACCGATTTATACATCATGGTATGCGAACCGCGTGAAGGGTCAATAAATCCTTGAGTCTTTAATTCGCTTTCAAGAATTCCCCTATATTCTTCGACAATTGGTTGTTGGATAAAGCCCCTATCCGCAGTGAATGAATACTGGTACTGATGCCCAATTAGCAGGTAGTTGACAAGAATGCCTATAGAAATAGCTCCGCCTAAAAACTGAAAAAGTACCAATTGTTGCTTGGATTGTTTTTCCAGTTCATCACTACCCGAAGTGGCGTTTTGCATTCCCAAAAGAATCCAGCCCACGCCAAAGCCCATAAGAAATCTTGGGATTGCAAGTTGCCAGTGCTGTGGCGCAGCAAACCAATTGAATTCAACTTGGTTGAGAGGATCCCAATAGTTCCATCCCATAGTTCGTTCGTGGGCAAGATGCATGCCCAGAGATAAAATTAAAAGCCCGAAAATGGGTAGCGAACGGAAGGAGTGAAGGAATTGGCCCGTGGCGAGTGCCGCTGCTGCGCCAAATGAGATGGACCAAACCAACCATGGGCGTTGTAAAACATTGAAATTAATGATAACACCCCCATATACACCCATGTCGGATACATTGAAATATTGAACAAGGCCAGCATAAAAAACGAGAGTTAGCCTGGGCCAAAGGTTTTTAAAGGCAAGTACGATCTGGCCAGTGCTTGCGAAAAACAAAAAAAGGCCGAGTGAAAAAGTAGCGCAAACAGCTGCCAAAAACACACGATTGCTATCCCACCAGCCATTTAATTGTCCCCAATGCATCAGGTACCAGATGCCACAAAGAAACGAAGCAAAGAACGGTAAGTCAATCAAAGAGTACCAAGAGAAAGCTGCAGGATTAGTCGATTGCGCGTGTTCCAAATCTGGAATAAAAAGAAGAAGTGCTAACACTGCAAGTGAGCCTTCAAACAAAAAACCACCTTCCCAGTTGGACCAACCATAAATGAAAGTAGCTGTGCCAACGATGCCCGGAGCAAAAGCAGGTATCACAATCCCTGCCCATGCCCCTTGATTTTTTAAGTAAGGTGGAATCATGGAGGGTGTGGAAAAAAGAATGAAACCCGTGCCTAATCCTGCGATTATTCTTCCAGCAATGCAAATGCTGTATGGGGCGTGAATCAGCCCGCCATTGATGAATGATCCTGCCGCCAATCCAACCAATCCAAGTCGTGTTAAGAAGAGGGGTGAAAATAGGGGGCCAACTTTTTTTGAAAGTATAAACCCAAACGCAATTGAAAGGAGAAGTGCGCTATGAAGGCTGTATCCTTGGGCTGAAATCCAGCCCATAGCGCCATCCATTTCCTTGAAATTCATGGTATGCCCGGCCGTGGTAACCCAAGCAATGGCGAGTGCAGCAAGTGCCCTGCCATGCAAAATGGTTTCGCAGCCCCAGAGCAGAGGGTTAAGAATCCTCATCGCCAAATACAAGTTTGCCGCTCCCGTTTAATTCGTTAATCCAAGAGATTTCCAAGCCCTGAGGAGTCTGGATGGTCAAAGAGGGTTTCAAGGGCGTTTTCATTTTTTGCAGAATGGTAAGCATTTGCTGGAAAGCAGATTTAACTTCCAGTTCTTTTTCTTCTTGTTTCAGAGTGCGCCAACCTTTGTTGGTAGTGAGAATTACAGGAAGTCGTAATTCCTGCTGGAATACCCCAACTCCATAAGGTAGAACAATTTTGGCAGGAGCGAGTATTTCCGTTTTACTGAAGAAGGAATCGCCCGCAGCGGATTTTCGTCCATTTATATAACTTTGAATTTGTTTGGAAACATCTACAAGAGCAGGGTCTGTGATGTCTGACCTAGGGTAAGCTGGGGCGAGATTACCCTCGGGCATGGGCGGAAGTTTTTCCGTCTGGGGCATCCCGCACCCAATCAAGCCAAGAACTAAAAAAGCTAAGGTTCGTTTCATGGTTTCTTTTTCTTGGAGCTGTAGGGAGTCGTTGCAGGAAACACCCTTGTTTCTGAAGCTAGTGTTACAGGTCTGTATTGTAAAGTGCCAACCTTGACTTCAAAAATATCACCGGGCTCAAGATTAGCAACACTTCCTTTTTGAATGCCTGCATAAGCTAGACCAAGCAAAAGGCCTGCCCCAGTGCCTATCCCGATAACGCCAATCCCACCTTGAGTGTATTGTGCGCCAACACTTGCTCCGATAGTAGCGCCTTCGATAATGAAAAGGGAATTCAAAAGATTGCGCCTCATTTTGGTCGTGAAGCGGTTGTCTTCCATGTCCACTCTCCAAGGCGAAACTTCGTTGTTTTCAGCACTAATCAACTGGGAAACCTCGATGGTAAGTTTTCCATGTTTGCGGAAATAACTAGGGAGTTCAATGTTGGTGATGGTTCCACCTACCAAAACAGGTGGCATTCCAATCTCTCTTTTTTCATCAATTTCTGCAATAAAACGATCGCCTTTTTGCAACGCAGGCAAACCATTAAGAAGTCTTTCGCCTGGGCTAAGTCCATCAGGGGAGAAAATTTCGCGAACCTTTAATTTGATGGTTGTATTTGGTAATAGAACCGACTCCTCTACCTTGGATGGTATTTCAGGAGTAAGCTTTGCGGGTGCAGGTTTTTCCTGCGCACATAACGCAGCAAGAAAAAGCGTCATAAAAGATGCGATCATTCCAATGGTTCCTTGCTTGCATATATTCTGTGAAGTACACGAGTCCACAAACCAGGCGTAGGTATGACCCTGTTTTTTTCAAGGTTGGCAATTCCTGCTTTTTCGATGAAATCGAGAAGCAACTCGTTGGATCGTAAAACATCCAACCTAGCTAATTGTAAATTGTACCAACCGCCCCAGCGATTTGCCTGTGCTTGGTATAACCCAACTTTGGCAGCAAGCACATCCAGCTCAATCGATTGTTTTTGCGCAAGCAATCGTTCTTGTCTTTCCATCAATTCCAATGCCAATGCTTCTTCACGGGTTCGTTGATCGTATTCTTTAATTGATTGCTCCCAACGATCCCAGGCGTTGCCTGCATCTTCTTCAACATCGAGCAATACTTTTTCCAGATCTAATTGTGATTTGATCACATCGAGTTTCGATTTTCTGATATTCGACCAAATGCCAATATCCAAGGCAGGCAGATCGTATAAAGTACCAAAGATAACACCCAGAGTTGCAGGGCCAGCATTCACCGGGCCGGGTGATGTTCGTTTAAATGACATCGAAAAAGGCAAAGTACCGAGACCAAAGAGGCGGAGAAAATCTCTGCTTTCCTGCAACTGGGCTATTTTCAAGCCCAACACTAAAAGCCTGACTTCCAACCTTTGTTTTTTAGCCCGCTCAATCGCTTCCCCGCGTGTTTGAGGAAAATCAGGAATGAGTGAAAGATTGATAAGATCGGTTTCTTCAAGATCAAAATGAAAATTAGTATCCAGCTTAATAGGTATTGGGGTGCCTTCCTGTGGCACCAAAAGTCTGCTGGTATGCATGACTAATGCTAATTTTCGTTCAGAAATACGAAGGTTTTTCTCGAAGTTGGACAATAATACTGCTGCTTTGGTTGCTCCTACTTTTGCTTCTGTAAGCTCTACATCATGCACCTGTTTTTCGGCCAACTTCGAAGTGATTTGAGCTTCAAGCCGTTTTGAGAATTCAAGTGCCAGAGTCGCTGTTCTTATGCCGTATTCGAATTTTTTCGTATCGAAGTAATTCTGAGCAGCAAGCTCTATTTGAGATCGTCTTACAAGATCTTCCATGATCTGCTTGGCTCGGATGCCTTCTTCTGCAATCGGCAGACTAGTGATCTGCCCGGTAGGATCGAGAGGGAAGAACATGTTGACACGATTTAATTCTGCACGATCAAGACCTGGGTAGCCGGAGAAAGGCGTGCCACCGGTTACATCAGGGAAAATAATTGCGCTGGAAGGTCTGCCATCCACTGTCCTAAATGCAGTAAACAATTGGGGCAGATTCGAGGTAGGGACAAAATGCTTGAGTGCTTCAAACTTGGCCACCGTTGCAGTTCTAACGGAAATGTTGGCTTGAACCGTAGCTACATTTTCCAAGCTTTTGGAAATCGCAGTTGCAAGCGTGGTGTATGGGATATCTCCCATGGGCGCAGGCAATTGCTTGGGGTTTATCGGTTCCTGCTGGCAGGGCAGAAATAATATCAAGAATAAGCTCAATCCTTGCATCATTTACATTCCTACCACTGGGTTTCCGACTGCTTGACCTTTTTATTCGTGTCGATTTGTATCTTACACGACATACCAGGCCTGATTCTTGTATCCATGTTTTCTTTATCGAAGAAGCGTAATCTCACAGGTAATCTTTGTACGATTCGGGTGAAATTGCCTGTTGCATTATCAGGTGGGAATAGCGAAAACGCAGATCCTGTTCCGCCTGATATACTTTCCACCCAGCATAAGAATACTTTTTCAGGAATGGCATCCACCCGAACATAAACTGCTTGCCCAACCCTGGTGTGATCTAATTGGTCTTCTCTTAAGTTTGCAACCACCCAAACATTATCAAGATCGAGAGGCGTAATGCTTAAAAAAGGTGATCTTGAATTGATGGTCAAGCCTAGCTGGGCAGTTCGTTTGCTGATGATGCCCGACTGTGGTGCGCGAATCAAGGTGTTTGATAAACGTAATCTTGCAAGGCTTAGCTTAGCCTGTGCCTGATCGATTTTGCTATCAAGACTTCTGCTTATCGACATTGCAATATCTGGTTGGATTTGTGCAGCTTGAGCCTTTGCAACTTCTGCTTTCGATTCTAATAAACTTCGTTTTGATTGCTCGAACAAAACCCCTGCCTGTTGCAGTTGTAACCCACTCGCAAGGACTTGTTTTTCGGAAGAAGATATCTGGCTTTTGAGAGACTCTACCTTAGCAGTTGCTTCGCGAAACACTGCTTCTTTATTGTCTTTGTCTTGAACGGGAATATCGCCACTGGCTGCCAATCGTTGGAAACGAACATAGTAATCGCCCGCATTAACTTTCAAAGCTTCCAATCCAGGGAGCTGATCTTTCGAAGATTGCAAAAGTTCTTTCTCTTTGGCATAGATTTGATTGCGGGTCTGGATTTCGATTTCGCTCGATTTAACCAGCTCTTCTTTTTCTTGCATCTTGGCGCGTGCGCCATCAAGTAATGCAATTCTATCTTCGCGGACTAGTGTTACATTAAAACGGGCTGCATCAGCTTCAGATTTTGCTTGTTTAAAATCAGCAAGAGCTTGATCAACTTCTAACTGGAAAGGAATCGGATCTATTTGAATTAAGGGGTCGCCTGGTTTTACCACCATGTTGTCGTCAACATAAAGGGCAACTACCGGCCCACTTACTTCTGAAGAAATTGGGGTAACATTACCAACGACATAGGCGTTTTCTGTCGAGACTTCTGACATGCGCCATACCCACCAGCCCAAAAGTATCAGACTTACCATGATTAGTAAGGCGATAGGCAAAAGTTTCCACATACCATATTTGGTGGCGTGGGATTTTTCATTTTCAGTAAACGCACTGTTGGACATTGAAACTCGGATCGAATGACAAATTTTAAAGTTCGCACACTGTTATTTTATCGGATAGAAATGAAGTTAAGTTAAACCTTTTGCATAATAATGATCATAATGATAATTCGTGTCAGGGGGATTGGCTTGAGTGCGTAAAATAAGCAAGGCCAAGGCGGAGCCCTGACCTTGCTTCAATGTTGGTTTGGGAAAGCTTTAGGAAATAAGGTTCAAAGTTGGCCTGAGCCAAGTTTAAGAGATTTCCCAAAGCTAGGCTCAGTCTATTAAGCCTTTGCGTAAATCTCTGCGCCCTTTTCCACAAATTCTTTCGACTTTTCTTCCATCCCTTTCTTCAGTGCCTCATCCTCGGCGATGCCATGTTCGGCTGCGTATTTGCGCACATCCTCAGAGATCTTCATCGAGCAGAAGTGTGGGCCACACATGGAACAGAAATGAGCAGTCTTGGCTCCTTCCTGCGGAAGAGTTTCATCGTGGAAAGAGCGCGCAGTGATAGGGTCTAAGCTGAGGTTGAACTGATCTTCCCAGCGGAATTCGAAGCGTGCCTTGCTTAAAGCGTTGTCGCGGTACTGCGCACCAGGATGCCCCTTGGCGAGATCGGCAGCGTGCGCAGCGATCTTGTAGGTGATCACCCCGTCCTTGACATCTTTTTTGTTGGGTAATCCCAAGTGTTCTTTCGGTGTCACATAGCACAGCATCGCGCAGCCATACCAACCAATCATCGCAGCACCAATGCCGCTGGTGATGTGATCGTAGCCGGGGGCGATGTCGGTAGTTAGGGGCCCGAGCGTGTAGAAAGGCGCTTCGTGACACCACTCAAGTTGTTTCGCCATGTTCTCCTCGATCATGTGCATCGGCACATGGCCAGGGCCTTCGTTCATAACTTGTACGCCTTTGGCCCAAGCGCGCTTTGTCAACTCGCCCTGTACTTCGAGTTCGCCGAACTGTGCCTGATCGTTCGCATCTGCAATCGAACCAGGGCGCAAACCATCGCCGATAGAAAATGAAACATCATAGGCTGCCATGATGTCACAAATATCGTCCCAGTGCGTGTAGAGGAAACTTTCTTTGTGATGCGCAAGGCACCACTTCGCCATGATGCTTCCACCACGTGAAACAATGCCCGTCATCCGATTGGCGGTAAGTGGAATGAAGCGCAGCAGCACGCCAGCGTGGACCGTGAAATAATCCACGCCTTGCTCGGCCTGCTCGATGAGGGTGTCGCGATAAATTTCCCAAGTGAGATCTTCGGCCTTGCCACCGACCTTTTCAAGCGCCTGATAAATTGGCACGGTTCCGATGGGCACTGGTGAGTTGCGGAGAATCCATTCGCGTGTGGCGTGGATGTTCTTACCGGTGGAAAGATCCATCACGGTGTCTGCGCCCCATTTGGTCGCCCAACGCATCTTCTCGACTTCTTCCTCGATGCTCGAAGCGACGGCGCTGTTGCCGATGTTGGCATTGATCTTCACAAGAAAGTTGCGGCCGATAATCATCGGTTCGCACTCGGGGTGATTAATGTTGACCGGAATGATGGCGCGGCCAGAGGCGACTTCGGCGCGGACGAACTCGGGCGTGATCTCTTTAGGAATGCGCTGCGGGAAGCGACGAAAGACCGAGGGAGAATACTCGCTGCTCGCAAGTTGGCTCGAACCAGAATGTTGCTTATCGAGAACGTTGCGAACATTATCATTAGCCAACTCAGCCATCTTCGTGCGGCCCATATTCTCACGGATTGCGATGAACTCCATCTCGGGCGTGATAATTCCCTGCTTCGCATACCACAGCTGCGTTACGGGTTGGCCTTTGCTCGCACGGATCGGGCGGCGGCGTTGACCAAGCAGACCAGGAAATTCCACCAGTCGATTCTTCTCAGCCTTGCTTGCAAACTCCGCATGCTTGCCAGAGAGATAACCATTATCCATCGGTTTTACTTCCCGCCCATCGTATTCCTGAACATCGCCACGAGCTTGAATCCACTTCGAACGCAATGCGGGAAGGCCTTCGTCAGATTTTCCTGCAAATGTTGGATCACCCCAAGGCCCAGAGCAGTCATACACGCGCACCGGCTCGTTCGCCGTCACAGCACCAGTGTAAGATTTTGTCTCGCTGACAGTGATTTCGCGCACAGGCACTTGCAGATCGGGGTGGATTTGGCCTTGCAGATAGACACGCTTGCTATTTGGCAGTTGCTCGCTGCTGTGTGGTTCGTTGGCCTCTTTGGTTGAAATTGGTTCGTCGTTGATGATTTTTGGAGCGGCATTCTCGAGTTCGGCCCCCGAATGCATTTCAAGAGTAACGATACCCTTTCGTGCGGATTCCTTTTGCGTCATATCATAAGCTCCATAAAAATTTGAGTAATCAGTCTAGCTGTATTGAAGGGGGCTTGGACAAATGAAAAGTGGTCGACATTGGCCGCTTTCTCACGCCGGCATTATCCGGGTCGAGTCCAAGGGTCTTTTCTCAGCTTTGCTTTTTGCAATGCACCCCTAGCGATTCATAGACAGTATACCTGTTGAGTCAAGGTATGGCTACTTACATTTAAAGGAATCCGATGTTTCCTTTTTATTCTTCGTGGATAAGGGTACAATACTTGCTGTTCATTGCTTATTTGGAGTTTGATAAATGAATGCCCGAATAATGTTTGTAATAGCGATTTTGATCGGCTTTGCCGCTGCAATGCCAAATTCGCAAGCTTATCAAGCCCCCGAAAAATTGGTCGATAAGGTTCGTGTATCAATTGATAAAGGTATTCAGTATCTGCGCGACATGGAAAAGGGTAAGGGGAATTGGGAATTAGACGCCGAAAGTAATATCCGTAAAGGCGGGTGGACCTCTCTTGCAATGTTATCCTTGTTAAACTGTGGCGTACCCCCGGAAGACGAAATGATGAAACGCGGGCTAGAGTACCTGCGAGGAGTTCCACCTTCACAAACTTATACTGTTGGGCTTCAAACCATGGTTTATTGCCTAGCTAGGCAACCACAAGATCGCGATCGCATCCAGCGCAATGTTGATTGGCTTAAATCCGCAAAGTTAAAAGATGGTTGGAGCTATGGCGAACGAGCTTTCGGCTCTGCTGATAATTCCAATACACAATACGCATTGCTAGGGTTGCATGAAGCATTTCTTGCAGGCGCCAATGTTGATCGTAAAATCTTAGAAGAAGTTCGAAGTCATTTTATTAAAACCCAAGTACCCAAAGATGGTGGATGGACTTACCGTGGGGGCGGCCTTACCACCATGACCATGACCACCGCTGGCCTTTCTAACTTGCTTATCACAGGTGCTGATCTGGAAGTTGGCAAGCAAAAACTCCGTGACGATGGCGTTGCAGAACTCTGTGGGATTTACGAAGAGAATAAATCAGTTGCTGATGCACTGCGCTGGGTCGGAAATAATTTTCCTGCGAAGCTTACAGTCGAGCGGGCCCGTGCTGCTTTTCAACATCCCTATTACGGCCTTTATGGTATCGAAAGAGTTGGCAGGCTTACAGGCAACCGCTTTATAGGCGGGCATGATTGGTACAGGCTAGGTTGCGAATTTTTTGTCGATACACAAAAAGCTGATGGCCGTTGGGACGGCGAAGGCAGGCAGTTCGATCACTGGCCCGTGGTTGCAACTAGCTTCTCATTACTTTTTCTTTCCAAGGGCAGAACTCCGGTTCTTATGACCAAGCTTGCTTACAACCGGGGCGATGATTGGAATAATAAACGCAGCGATTGTAAGAACCTCGTTGCTTTTGTCTCGAAGGAATTGTTCAAAGGTCAGCCGATGGCATGGCAGATATTTGATTCTCGGACCAAACCCGCGGAACAAGAAGATCAAGTTAAAGAGCTTGCCGCTGAGTTGCTGCAATCGCCCGTTACTTATTTCAATGGGCATAATCGTGCCCCAACTGGTAAAGAGCGCGATATCCTCAGAGAATACTTGAATAATGGGGGCTTTGTTTTTGCAGAGGCTTGCTGTGGTAGGCCCGAGTTTGATGCAGACTTCAGGGCCATGTGCAAAGAAATGTTTCCCGACAACCCTCTTACGCTACTTCCAGATTCCCATGCGGTTTGGCTTGCTAGTGGGAAGTTTGCCGTACCACCCGGAGAGTTCCCACTCTGGGGCATTCAGCAGGGTTGCAAGACTATTTTAATGTATAGCCCCAAGGCAATTAGTGGATATTGGGAGGGTAACGCAACTAGTATTGGCAGGGCAGCTACAGCTTTTCAATTAGGCGCAAATATCATTGCTTACGCTACTGGCCTTGAAGCGCCTAAGCCAAGGCTTACCGAAGTTGAAATTTTCAAGGGTGATTTGAAATCAGCCGTTCGTAGAGGCTTCCTTAGAGTTGCCCAAATCAAGCATGAAGGCGATTGGCAACCTGCGCCCCTTGCCATGCGAAATCTGATGGCGGATGTGCGCAAGTCTGGGCTTGATGTTTCGCTTGAAACCATCCCTTTGCCTCTTGCTTCCGATAACATCGTCGATTTCCGTTTCCTTTATATGCATGGTAGAAGTGCATTTAACTTCCAAAAGCAGCAGATGAATCAGTTGCGCTTCAACCTTGAAACTGGGGGTGTGCTTCTTGCAGATGCTTGCTGTGGTGCAAAGTCTTTTGATACTTCTTTCCGAACCTTTATGGATCAACTTTGGGAAGACAAGAAATTGAAATTGCAACCCATACCCTTGACAGATGAGCTTTACAGTCATCAATTAAACGGAGAAGCTTTGCGTGAATTACGCTGTAGAAGAGAGGGTGCTGATGGTAAGCCTGAACCTGGGTTCAAAAATGTCACACCCTTGTTGGAAGGTATCAAACTGAACAATAGATGGGTTGTGATTTACAGCAAATATGATCTCGGTTGCGCCTTGGAAAAACACAAGTCAACCGATTGCCTTGGTTACGATTACGATAGCGCCTTAAAGCTTGGTAAGGCGGCTGTCTTTTATTCACTCAAGCGATAGTGCGAATAATTCTTTCGTCAGGGAGTTTTCAGAAATGGATAGTTGGTTCTTGCCTGTTGGATTTCGGTTTTGCGGGCTACACAGCGGCATTCGCCCAGATCCTTTAAGAAAAGATCTCGCATTGTTCTTTTCCGATTTTCCCGCCTCTGCTGCGGGGGTTTTTACCACCAATAAAGTTAAGGCCGCACCTGTTCACTTGTGCAAAGAAAGGCTTCCCTCCGATCTTATCCGCGGGATTATCGTCTGCTCGGGCAATGCCAATGCCTGCACAGGAAAAAAAGGCATGGACGATGCCCGAAAGATGGCAAGTGTTACTGCAGAGGCAAACAAGTGCGAAGATAAAGAGATTCTTGTTTGCTCCACCGGCGTCATAGGCAGGCACCTGCCCATGGATGTAATCGAGGTTGGTATCCGAAAGACTGCTGAACTGCTCAGCGATTCCGCAATGTCGCTTAGCGATGCTGCTCATGCGATTCTTACTACCGATACAAAAATTAAAGTTGTGACCAAAGAAATCAGCATTAACGGAAAACAAGTAGTGGTTGCTGGCGTCGCCAAGGGCGCGGCCATGATTGGCCCAAACATGGCGACAATGCTAGCCTTTGTGTTTACCGATGCGGAAGCTTCTGATGGTGAGCTGGCTTCCCTTATTACCGATGCATCGGATAAGTCGTTTAATTGCGTAAGTGTTGAAGGCCATACCAGTACGAATGATAGCCTTATTATTCTTGCTAATGGTGCTTCTGGTGCTGGAAAAATGCTGGGCGGTGATTGGGATGCTTTTGTTGCGGTGGTAACCGAGGTTTGCTGTGAACTGGCAAAAGAAATTGCAATTGACGCAGAGGGCGCCAACCATCTTGTAACTATTACGGTGGAAGGTTTACGGGATGACAAAGAAGCGAAAAAGATTGCGAAGACTGTTGCTGAAAGTGTGTTGGTGAAGACTGCAATTTTTGGCGCAGATCCAAACTGGGGCAGGGTGGTTTCTGCTGCGGGGTACGCAGGGGTTAACTTCGAAGAAAAGAATCTCTCTCTTTGGATGGGCGAAATGCTTCTTTATAAAGATGGCACTCCCATGGACTTTGATCCAAAGGTTGCTTCCGATTATCTTAGAAACAATCGCAATGTAACTCTAAGGCTGCTTTTCAATCTCGGGAAGGGAAAATGCACTTATCAGACTTGTGACCTAACGCAAGAATATGTGCGCTTGAACGCCGACTATACAACCTAATATTCAGGGTTTGGTTCTTCGCCATTGCGGGTGACCAACGCTGCAACAACTTTAATGCTGGTGCCGGATTTCAACATCGAAACGTGAGCATCGCAAAATAGGGCAGCAGCAGCACTATTGTGAAATCCATAAAGCTCATGCTTGTTATAACAGTTGACTGCGCAAGGGCCGTATTGATCAGAGCCATCTTCTTTTGCACCATCAAGATTGATGAAGCAGTTGGGTATGGCCCACCCAGCAGGGCCGGTTTCTAGGCCAGTATATCCCGATGTATTCCAGAATTGTGGCCTTCCTGCGACTTCACCCAATAATATTGTTTGCGATAATCCGTCTTTGATATCTGAAAATGTACAAGGGCGGTCTTCCCCAATCGGGCCCAGCGGATCACCTTTCCACGGTGCTAATACCCCCAGTGCAATCAATCCGGCATCTACATCATAAATGATGGTGTAATCGCAAACACCAAAACTTAAATTGAAATACTTACTAACTCTGCCTCCCGGGGCGTTTTGGCATACAAACATATTCAGTGTTTTTGATACATAAGGTTGTACAGCCGGATCATCCCAAGCGGTGGTTCGGGGCAAAACTTTTGCTAGGGCTTCCTGCTCGATATAAGGCAGAAGAAACATTGGCCAAGCCTGGGGTTGAGGCGTGGTAACCGAACCTGGAGGTAAGCTTCCCTGGGTGGAATGATAGTTTTGAAATGCCAGCCCGAGTTGCCTAAGGTTGTCGATGCAAGTGATTTTGCCTGCAGCATTCCTTACTTTCTGAACTGCGGGCAGTAAAAATCCAATCAGAATTGCAATGATTGCAATCACAACAAGTAGTTCAATAAGGGTAAAAGCCCTTTTTTTACGGCTAATCATTATGCTTTAACTCTGTTAAGGCTACCTACCCATTAAAATAGTAATTCAATCAGATCAAACCCTTGCGATAACATTATTTATAAGTCATAATAATTATACCACCGATGTACTCATGGTTCTATTCATGCCTATATTTAAAAACAATCTGAATCGCAGACAACTATTAACTGTTGGAGCAGCAGGCATAGCGGGCCTGACTCTACCCAGAATATTAAGTGCATCGAGTAATCGTGCTGGGGCAACATCAGCCACCAAGGCGGATTCGTGCATTGTCATCTTTTTGAATGGTGGCTCAAGCCATCTTGATATGTGGGACATGAAGCCCGATGCCCCCGCAGAGATTCGTGGTGAATTTAAACCCATAGCGTCTTCCGTTCCAGGGTTAATGTTGGGTGAACATCTGTCCGGACTAGCCAAGGTGATGCATCATGCAACGCTGGTTCGATCCATGCACCATTCGGTGAATAATTCGCATGCTGCTGCAGTATATACCTCGCTTACCGGCCACGATCGCGGGGAAAATGGCGGAGGTGCAAAGCCTACCGATATTCCCGCAATGGGATCGGTGCTTGCCAGATATCGGCCACCTTTAGGCGCATCAGTACCCTTTGTATCAATGCCTTATGTGACAAAAGAAGGCGCAGGGGGCCCTCCACAACCTGGTTTTTTTGGTGGAATACTAGGCCGATCCTTCGACCCGATGTTTGTACTGCGCAATCCCAATGATTCAGATTTTGGTTTGCCTGAACTTACTTATTCTCCCGATGTAGATGGGTCGCGGATGGGGAAACGCCGTTCGCTTATCAGTGCCCTTGGTAAATCACACTCCAATAATTTAGGCGATCTCGATGCCTATCAAGCTAAGGCCTTTGATCTTCTTTCTTCAGAAAGAACGCGAACCGCTTTCAAGATCGAGCAAGAGTCCGACAAGCTTCGTGAAGCATATGGCAGGAATATTTATGGCCAGAGCGTTTTGCTTTCGCGCAGATTGATCGAAGCGGGGACTAGGCTTGCTTGTATTTCTTGGGCGCCCGATGCCAATGCCACCTGGGATACCCATGGCAATAACTTCAAGAAACTCAAGGGCGAGCTATTGCCTCAGTTTGATATGGCAGTTTCTAGTTTGATTACTGATTTGGAATCGCGAGGAATGCTCGAGCGAACGATGGTTGCAGTTCTGGGTGACTTTGGTAGAACTCCAAAAATCAACGCCAATGCGGGACGTGATCATTGGAATTTTTGTTACTCACTTATGATCGCAGGGGGTGGGTTTAAAAAAGGTTTTGTCTACGGTGCAAGCGATAAGATAGGTGCAAATCCCAGCCTGAACCCTTTGGTTCCTGCGGATATCATTTCGACTATTTATCATTGTCTGGGTATTTCGAATGAGCTTGAAATCACAGATCGGCTGAATCGTCCGCAAGCACTTTGCCCTTGGGGTAATCCGGTAAAAGAATTGCTTGTCTGATTATTCCTTAATCGGGTCTTTTAGTTCCATACACGAAAACCATAGCACTACTACGCTTGAAATCAGCGAAGTCCCAATACTGGCAAAAGGGATTATATTTCCTGTTTCAAATGCGTTCATCCACGCAGTTGGTGGCGGAAATTCTTTTATAGTTCCCATTAAATCACTTAAAATAATGCTGAAGTCGATGGGCTTTGGTAATGCCCAGTAGGCAATTTCGATTAACCAAATTGCCACCCCTGATGAAGATTCTGCAGTAGTTGCGCTGAGGTTGCTAATGCGGGCGTGATTCACCATCCAGCAGATGGCCCAGAACGCAATCGAGCCTATGATTGCCACCATTGTGCTTCTGCTCCATGTGCCAAGAAAAACCGAAGCAGGATAGAAACAAATAAATTGGACCACTAATATTGCGAATGACCAAAGGAATAATCCATTCCAAACATTGGTTGCAATGCCAAGCGCAATCCAAGAACCGCCTATCAAAATGATTCCATGCAGGCTGAGAACTATAACGATGGAGAATGTTTTCCCTAGTAGCATAAAGCCGGTGGATAAGGGGCGAAGGCGGAGCATGTTCCACCAGAAGCCCTGCAGGAATTCTGGAATGAACCCCGCAGTCCAGATTAATGCGAAAATCAAACCTACCGCATCTGAAGTGAAGAAGACAAGCATGGATTCAAAGTATCGAACGGCATTTTCTCTAAACTTGACCCAGGGTATTTTGACTGCTCCAAACAAAAGCCTGATCTCGCCCTGAATTAGGGGGATTCCTGATTTTTCTAGTTCATCCTTCCCTACGCGTGCTGCTTCTTCTACTGGGGCTCGCTGTGCAATTTCATAACTTGAAGCTTCGGGTATGTTCGAAAACCTAACTGTTGCTGCCAAACTGATTATCATTGCAGAATAAAAAAGAAGCAGCGGGAAAAGATGTGATGCAACAGCCTGGCGTAACGATTCCCCTGTGAAGCATTTCATGATTTGGAGAAATTGTGATCCGGTCATTTGGGTTATCCAATTGGTGTCGTGTTGGCGCAAGCTAGTTGCATCGCTTTTTGAAGGAAAGGGCCTTGGCTATTTCCACGCCAGTTTTCAATTGGTTCATCTCTTAGTATTTTTCCATTCGCAATTAAGATAACCCTGTCGCAAAGGGCCTCAATTTCTTCAAGTTCATGGGAAACTAGAATTACACTTCGGCCTTCCTGGCGCCAATTGATCAATAGATCCCGAACTTTTTCCCTAGCATCGAAGTCCAATCCTTCGAGAGGTTCATCGAGAATTAACAAAGTGGGGGTTGCAAGAATAGCTTGTGCGATTAAAAGCCTCTGGGTCATGCCCCGGGAAAATCCCCCAACACTTTGTTCTTGTCCGTCTTCAAGCCCAACCTTGGTCAATGCTTCAATTATCATTCGGGAAAGGTCTTCTGATGCAATGCCTGAAAGTGAACCAAGGATATGCAAAATGGCGGTGGGTGTTAGGTGCGAGGGAAAAATGGGGGATTCTAAAACCGCACCAATGTGCTTCAAGGTTGAACGATCTGAAACTGGTTTTGAAAACCTTGTAATGGAACCAGAGTCGGGTTTGATCAAACCCAACGCAAGTTTCAATAGAGTAGATTTCCCGGCACGATTAGAACCAACCAGCCCAATGATCGCACCTTTGGGTACACTCAAGCATATGTTGTCCAATGCCTGAATCTTTGATCTTCGATTCGTTTTGAAAGCCTTACTGACATTCTCGATTTTCAAAATACATTCGGTCATAGTGTGTTTGTAGCTACCTTTTGATAGATCAGCACAATCGTAAACCCAAAGGAAACCAAGTTTTTTGCCAGCTCGTTGTTTTAGTGGTTTATTCAATCAGAGTAATTTGAATCCCGCTTTGCAATATTCTTTCAAAGGCACTTCGGATTTTTTCGATGCGTTCGTTGTAATTCCCAATGATAATCTTTTCACTGTTCAACGTTGTTGATCCTGAAGGGGAGGTGTTTCCTTTGATCTGGCATTTTACTAGAAAGTCCATTGCTGCAGCCGTGCCTGTGCTTGTGGAGTTGGTTTCAAAAAGTTGCCCGAATGCAATGCTGTGAACGCTGACAGGGTTTTTAATGGTCGAATAACCACTTGGGTTGGCAGTGGTAAGATTGCAAACATATTGCAAAGTGTTTAAAGCGTCGGTTGCATCAGCACCTGAACTCCCGTTGTCTGAAATGCTCGTAAATTTTGACATATACGCCCCACCCGATTGGAAAGTACCAACGGCAGTACTGGTTGGTTGCCCATCAGTTTCAAAGATAATCATTTTGTTTGCTCCTTTTCTTCCATTAAAACCAGTTGCGCTGCTGAACTGATTGTAGGCTGCCATGAATGCCATTTCCGGATCGGTGCCCCCATCAGCATTCGGTATTTCCCCTGAAGCTTTGTTGTCCCATTGGCCAGAATCAATGCCCCCAGAATTAGAAATTGTCCCGAGATATGAAGAGTTGAAATTACTTCCGTAAGGACGGATTTCCGCATTTGGATCCCCCAAACTATTCAAGAGAGAGTAAGGGTAAAAAAGTGCGTTACTCATGCGGGTGAAATCTTTACCCATCGGAACCCGTGCGACATTGTAATTATTCAGGGTCGAAAAATAGATGAGGGCAGCTTGATCGTTGGGGTGATTTTTTTGAATGTCAACAAGTGCGGATTGAATTCCCGCCTTTAGTTGCCAAGTTGCTGATTCATGCGCGGTACCAGGCAGCCAATTCCTATAAATTCGATAATCCGATAAAAACGAAAGGAAGGATACAGGCCCAAACCAGAAGTTTAATCTGGGATGAATGGGGTTATCGTTGTAATGCATGTAAGGCGCTGGCACCGCAGTTAAGCTTGCTTTTGCAGTAATTTTAGTTGTGCCGTAGGCAGTGGTATTTTGACCATAAAGAATTTCAGTCTGATTTCCTGCACCAATAACATAATCAATGTAAGCTCGCCAGAATTTTTGATCAAGTGTACCACCTGTATCGGGGATGGTTGTTGGGATCGCACTGTAGTAAAGAACTCTACCGGCACGCATATTATCAGGGAATACTTTGGGCCCGGAATTAATCCAGTTCATCACTGCAGTGTAATTAATCTTATAGCTTGTAGTGCTTGCAGTGCGAAACCTGCCGTTGGTTGTGCTGAAAAGCAAGGAATTGTCATCGCAAGGAGTAGTACTGTTAGAACCATAAAAGAAGAATTTTTTGCGCCAATCGTTTGCAGCTCGGGGGTCAGGTGGCCACATGTAAAAAGTTTTACCATAGTAGCCGGGCCCCATGGTAAAGCCTTGGAAATCCGTATACCCTGCAGACTCAAACGCTACATTTTTTGCGTGAGTGTTGGCTTGAGCAGTCGTATTGCCAGAAACATATTGCTGCACGGTGGAGGCGTAAGGGGTCCCCGTATTATTAGGAACTGCGCCAAGGTTATAACCATTGGTTTTGGGCCAGCGATCGCCCCCCATACCAGTGGTGGAACTTGTAAACTGCACTGGGGTATTAGATTGGTCTTGGAAATTGTCAGGTGCGGGCAGGGCGAAATTGGTAGGAGTGGTGCGCCAATTGTAGGGCGTAAGTGGCCTGTAAAAAGCACTGATATAAGAACCATCAGGCTGCTTGCAATAAAAGTCTTTTACAATTGGGGGCCCATCATTTGTTTCGATGGTGTGGTTGTTGGGAGCGGAATCGCCGTTTTGGGTCGTGCGTCGCATCACGGAAGTAATCGTCGACCATGGTCCAAATCTTGGGATATTAGGATCGGGATTCATGGATCCTGAAATCGAACCATTTGTGGGGTATGCTGGAATACTGTTGAAGCGCATGGAACCAGAATAATCTAGAATAATTGCCAAATCTCTGGGGCGGTGCACAGCCGTTGCTGAAGCGGTTGCAGAAAAAGCAGAGTAATTGAAGAACTTTGCAAGAGAAGTTGGCTGACTAAAAGTAACATCTGTTTTCACAGCACTCCAGTTTTCGGTTGATGGTTTGCTGCCTGTAAAAATAGGTTGAAACTTCCCTAAAACAGCGTCGTAATTGTAATAACCAACTTGCGTTGTCATTTGGCTTGCTTGAACGGTTTGCCCCATAATTGTTGATGCTTGAATTGTGCTTAATGCCAATCCATTGACTGCAGCCCTGTTATTATCGGTGCTAATATCGCCAGTCAAACCCCGCGAGCCTGATAGTGCTGCTGCATCCGCAGCGCTTTGTAGTTGGGATTTTGTTTGAGCTAATATTCCTATATCTACAGCCAATGCGATCATCCCGACCAAGGCGACCATGCTTATCGCAAGCATTGGAAGGATGGCTGCTTTTCTTGCTTTTTTTATAAACTTTATTTTTGTCATGGTTTATATCCTCTTAGTTGCCTTCACTATTCATAATCGTCGCAGCCTGAAATGTAAAAGATGAGGGAAGAAACAAAAGGAAAGGTGCTGATGGTGTATAAGTGCCTGAAATCTTAACCATGATTGCACCACCAAATTGCGCATCATTCCAATTGCTGTTAGGTATAGCTACGCCTGTCGATGTGTTTACATTCTGAACGGAAACCGTGTAGCCTGAGAGCATGTTTTGTGTACCATTCATTTTAGTGGTAGCCACATTGCTAACCTGAGTGGAGGTTGTGCCATCGCCTGTATGAACTACTGCATATCTTGCCGCTTCCCTTACAGCATTATTTGAGACTTGAACAAGATAATAGTACCTCCCGTACTCGATTATCCCCATAAACATCATCAGGAAAACAACAAGGACTACAGCCATTTCTACCATGGCTGCCCCTTCTCTTTTTTCTGTGATGTTTAAACTTGGCACTAGCAATGGATCGCTTCCTTTAATTCGTAGGTAATGTTGCATTGATGGAAAAAGGGTCATCCACAAGCGAAACCATGGTTGCGGATGATGTCATTGAACTTGGGCTAAACATATTGAAATTAATGTTGTTCACATCGGCATAGGGGATTGTAACAGTAACCTTGAACACTTGCCCTTTCACAGCTTGGTACGGGTGCGTGATGGGGGTACCGGTAAGGGCTGCAAATTGAACTGTGACATTGGTCGAGGGCAAACCAGCCCTTGCAATGGTGTCCTTAACAATAGAAGTTACGGAAGGGGTTCCAGAATTCAAATTGATCTGTGTGCTGGAACCAGTGGAATTAATAATCAGGCCCTGAGCGGAAAGTCGAGCGCCTTCTCTTGCTGCATTCGATAAAATTTGCTGCACTTGGGCCATACGGGAAAGCTCAAGTAAACCAACTACCATCAAGAATACAAACGGTGCGCAGATAGCGAGTTCGACCGCTACTATGCCTTTCCGCGCCTTATGGTTTTTCGATATCCAGTTCATTCGGAGAAATTCCATGAGAATGCAAGGGTTAAAAAGATTTAACCGACTTTACTATTGTAAACCTAGGTCACAAAACCCGAAAAGAGAAATTAAAAGCACGAAAAAGCACAAAATAATCTGAGAGAGGCTATTCGCCGTAAAGCTTTATAAAGTTATGGTTTATGTTGATTAGTGGTAAGCGATAGAAGGGTAGGTCTACTTTTTTAAGGCCGGATTCGCTGAGCTGGGGTTTTCTTTGACCGGAAGAAACTCAACTTCGATGCCCGTTTCGGAAATAACGGGGTACTTTTCAAACAGCGTTGTAACTCGAGCAGTTAATACCCAAGGCCCTTCCAGCTTGGCTTCAGGTTTGGTTGCAACCTTTATTTTTAAGGTGTCTGAGTTCGTAGGCCAAGCAATTGGGCTAAAAGTAACCAACCCTTTAATTTCATCAGGAATAATTAGCTCTAAGTTTACAGGTTCCTTTAATTTGTTGGATTGGGCAAGCTTAAGTGTTATTTCAAAAGGTGCGCCAATAGGTACCACAAGTTCTTCAGAAGGATGCAATAATTTTAACATAGCGCCTTCAATAGACATTGTAATTTGGCCATCCATTGCAGCTTGCACATATCTGATTTTTCCTTTGGGATCAGGGATTTGGGCGATTGCAATCAATCCAATTCTGGAGGTGCGGGTTGTCTCAAGCCATTCGGGAAGAAAAACTGGATAAGAAAGTTTCTTAACCTCGGGACCCACAGCGACGACTGAACCTCGAATTCCCTGCCTATGCCTCTGTTGCGTACCCGCCATATCCAGGGTTATCTCGCCTTTGAATCCTTCATTTCGTTCGATGATTATTTCAGGAAGATAAGTTGCACCACGGTGAACCCGAATGCCTCCATCTGCAACTACAGGCTTAACCTTGAAAGGGGGCTTGATGGTGGTTGCAACTAAAATACTCTCTGTCAGATTTGAATCAGGGTTTCGTGCAGCGAGGTCTCCCTTGAGCGGCGCGAGAGCGGTGTTGGTAATCGTTTGATCTGCAACTTTTGCGGTTCCAGTAATTTTTGCCAGCACTGCAGAAGCTGGTGCATCTTTGGTGCATGTTAAAGTTACATTCAAGGAAGCTGCTGTTGGCAAAATGATCAGATTTGCAGGAACGCTAACACCTTCGGGAAGATTAGCAAAAGTTAAAGTGACGGGTTCTTTAAAACCAGCTTCGCGGGTGATGGCGATGGCCAATGCCAAGGTTCCCCCAATTGGAACGCTTGCAGCAGGAAGGGTTCGTAACTTGAAATTGACTTTAGTTTTATCAATTACCAGCCTATATACAGAAGCGAGAGTTTTGGTTTTTCCAGAGAGATCACGAACGATGATTTTGTAATCACCATCAGCAGGCAGGGTGATAGGGAGTTCCGGATCCATGCTTGGTGAAGAATCATCCTTGGAGGCGAGTTCTTTGCCATCGGGCCCAAGAACGGAAAGATTAATATCCAAGTTGGATCCGATTTTTATGGCATCGCAAGAGATAGTCCAAAGCTCGCCTTTTTTACCTTTGAAACTATAAGTGTCTAATTTTTTAGCTTCAGTTAGGCGGCCTGTTGTCGCGCCAGGAACTGTAATGAATTCTGCTTCCGCAACTTTTTCATCAAAGTTGCTAAGCGGAAAGGAGTAGCTTTGGCCGTTGCCAAAGTGTGTTTCAAGCTTGTATACAAAGGAAGCCTGTTTTTCATCAGCGGGGAACGCAACTTCTTTCTTAATGCTTTCGATTTTCGCTTTACCGGTTGCAACACCGATACCAATGAACTCGATGGATTGTTTCTGGCCTCGCTTGCCTGCAGCAGGAATTGCAGTAAGAATTCTCGGCCCACTATCCACCACAAGCCTGTAAGTGAATGACCTAAACCCGCGGTAGTCTACATCTCTGATAGATACAGTATAAGTGTTATCTTTTTCGACTGCGAAAGTAAGGGTTGGATCTGTGCCTTCGGTGTCGAATATTTCCGAAACCTTGCGATTGTTCTGGTCGTGGACTTCAATCACCCCGTTAAAATCAGAACCCAACCTACGAGCAAAAAGATCGCAAGTGATGATGCCCGATATTTTTGATTTGAATTGATAGCGGTCGACTTCCTCGATGCGTTTTAATCTACCTGAAACAGTAACGGGGAAAGCTGGAAGTTGCTGTGGGGTTCGCAGAGATTCATCTTCAAGGATCTCCGGAGTATTTCCCACCATGAATAGGCCGCCATTGCCCGCACCGTTGGCGTTGGCGACCCGCCAGTGAATCGGGCCTAAAGGCATCCCATCGGGAAGAGTAAAGCGGGCGGATATTTCGCGGGGCAGGGCAGGGTCGTTTGCAAAACTTTTAATATCGAACCAATAAGGAGGCTCGTGCATCAACACCGGTCCAGGCGGTGTAAGCAGTTCGAGTTTCACCCGTTTATCGCCTACGAAAAACTCGGTGTCAGGAGTCCAATCTTGCCCGCCTAGCTTTACTTCAATCTTGGTGCCAGCTTTTCCACCCGCAGGATAAGCGTATCCAATCCCGCCTGGTATGAGTTGCGCCCTTGCTTCATGCTGCAATGATAACAGCGCAAAAGTGAAAACGCTTGCTAGCACAATTATAGGTCGTGGAGAACGCATGATCTTTTTTCCAAGTATCGGAATGCTGGCTACTGGCCCACATTTAAATCAGAAGTTCCTTGATGACCTTGCCCCCGCTGACAATAGGCACAGGCCTACCAAGAGGGGTGCGGTACACTTTATCTGAATCGATACCCATCAGATGAAAGATGGTTCGTAGAACATCAGCCACGCCGAAGGGCTCTGTCGTTGGGAACGATGCTGTCTTATCTGTTGCACCAACAATGATGCCAGGTTTAATGCCCCCGCCTGCAAGTAAAACGCTTTGCGCCTGCGACCAATGATCACGCCCAGCTTTATCATTAATGCGTGGCGTACGGCCCATTTCACCCATCATGACCACCAAGGTGGTATCAAGCAAACCACGGTCTTGAAGATCAGCAACGAGGGTGCTGAATGCCATATCCGCATGAGGGATCAAATCTTTTTCTAAGCTGGGGAAACAAGAGAAGTGGGTATCCCAACTACCGTGATCAACCCCGACAAATCTGCAACCAGCTTCTACCAATCTACGGCTTAACAGCGAGCATTGCCCTAGGGAAGTATGGCCATAAGCGGTACGAAGTTTTTCGGGTTCGCTTTTAAGATCGAAGGCTTTTCGAGCTTCGGGTGAGGTGATCAAATCCCTGGCTTTGTCGTAATAGGTAGCCATGGTGTTGGCTCTGCCCGATTGCACGGAATCTTTTTCCAGGCCTTTAAGCACCCGTTGCCTGCGCTTGAATCGGAGTTCGCTAAGGCGTTCATCGGTTTGCAAATCTTTCACTTCGAAATCAGGTTGTACAGGGTCAGATTCAATCACAAAGGGTGCGTGCTCTGCGCCATAAAACCCCGGGCCCCCTGCAGTCAAAGGATGTGGCATATTGATGTAAGGAGGAACACTTCCTCGGGTGCCCAATTCACGCGAAACAATCGAACCAAGTGATGGATAAAGCTCGTTGACAGGGACGCGCGAATTCGCACCATCAGCAAAATTAGGCCGGTTCCCCGTAAGCACATAATGCGAACCCGTGGTATGCCCGTTGTCGTTATGACTGTGCGAACGAAGGATGGTGTACTTGTCTGCAATCTTGGCGCTGCGATGGCAATGCTCGCCCACCATGGTGCCAACTACATTGGTGCGGATTGGCTTATAAGGCCCGCGAATCTCAGCAGGTGCATCGGGTTTCATGTCCCACATATCAATGGTGGATGGTCCACCCTGAAGATAAAGAAAGATGCACGATTTTGCTTTGGCAGCCTGCCCATTAGAGGCAGTGGCTTCCATCTGGAAAAGCTTGGGAAGTGTAAGCCCACCAAGAAATCCCGATGCACCAATTCGCAATGCCTGCCTTCTAGAGACTCCATCGCAAAAAAGATTCGACCGTTTCATTGGTTCATTCATCATGATGACTTTCCCCTTTAAAAGTGAAGCTTTTCACCGATACATCAATGGATGTAAACGAATTCCTTAGTGTTGAACAACGCCCACAAGGCATCTTCAACCGCAGCTCTTCTGTCTGCTCCCGCTTCTTTAAATAATTCCAGTAACACTTCGGTTTCATTTGCTGTGGGGAATCTACACAACACCGCCAAGTATAACTCAGCGACAATTTCAGGCGCAGTCAATTTCGATTCTGCCAACTGCCTAGCAGTGCCTTTTCTCGCATGAATCTTGGCGACAATTTCGGGCGCATTCATCAGATGCAACGCTTGGGCAATGCTTGGCTCGTTGCTTCTTTCGCATTCGCAAACGCTTGCTCTTACCGGTCTGCCAAACAGTTTTAGAAAATACGAGGGCATTCGATTGTCCCAAACTTGAATGGCTCGCACTCCCTCGGGCCAGCCGTTAAACTTCTCTGCAATTCCCGTTACCTGCGTGATCGCATCAAGCAAAACTTCTGCAGGCATCGCTCGGTTGACGCTGTGCGAAAAGTTTTGCTCATCGTTGGTGTTAAGAGGAGTTCCGATTCCTAGTTGATAGGTGCGCGAATTCAAAATAGTTTTCGTCAGCGCCTTAAGATTGTATTTGTTTTTCTTTAGATGAAGCGCAAGCTCATCTAGAAGGGGTTCATTGCTTGCAGGGTTGGTGGTGCGGAAATCATCAATCGGCTCGACAAGGCCCTTGCCGAAATAGTGCGACCAAATTCGATTTGTAATAGACTTTGCAAAAAATGGATTGCTCTCGTTCATCATCCAGGTGGCAAGTAATTCCCGCCTGTCTGTCACTATCAACGAAGATGCTTCTTTTTCACCCAAGGCCTTGGTGGGTATCAGAGCCTTGGTGCGAGGGTTTTTTAGATCGTTTCCGATTTTGCCTACGATTGATTCCGAACCCGTTGGCAGAGATTTCTTTGCCACGCCCGTGAAGAATCCAGCAAGGGCAAAGTAGTCATCCTGCCCCCATTTTTCTGAAGGATGATGATGACACTGCGCACACTCGATTCGAACGCCCAGAAAAAGCTGGCTAACAGAACGGCTTATGATTTCTGGTGTGGTAAGTGCTTTGTAAAACGCAGCAGGGCTTTCCGCAGTGGTACTGCCTTGGGCTAAAAGAATGTCTTTTACCATTTCATCGTAAGGCCTGTTTTCTGCAAATTGCCCTCGCAGCCAGCGTGTCATTCCAATTGCACCCTGTGCAGTAATCGCATCGCGATCCACCCTTAGCAGATCCGACCATTGCATGGCCCAGAAATCCGCATACTCAGGCCTTTCGAGTAATTGATCAATGAGTTTTGTTCGTTTATCGGCTGCAGTGTCTTGCAAAAACTTGCGTGCCTCTAATGCAGTGGGCAGCGTTCCAATCGTATCTAAGTAAACCCTGCGCATAAAGGTTGCATCATTGGCAAGATCACTGGGGGGAATCCCCAGCATCGAAAGCTTGTTCCAGACATGCGCATCGACGAAGTTGTTTTCCTTGGGTCGTGTAAAGGGCGAACCTTTTCTAGGAATGGTGATTCTGCAAACATTGACTTCACCCATGTAACGCACCAGGATTGCAGCTTCACCTGGATTATCGCCCGCTTGAATTCCACCCCTGCGATCTACCCCAGCGATGGTGGGGGCGTTGGATTCGAACTCTGCTTCTGCGGTAACACAAAATCGGGTTCCCTCGGAGTTGATGGCTGTTACCCGTAATTGCTGGCTGCCATTGGGTTCTAAAATAAACTGGGAAGGTTGGACTTCTAATGCAACTACAGTACTGGTGTTTTCAGATTTATAGTTCATGCCCTCTGCAATCCAGCGGAGAAGGCGCTTATAAGGTAGACTACCCTCGGCGATTTTTCTGCCACCACCATGGGGGATTCGTGCGGATGCTTTGGCAACGAGAAGACTGTTTTCTGGAGAAGCTGCGAAAACTCGTCTGCCTCTTCCTTCCATCACCAAGGATTGATAATCTGCGAAAGGGTCGAAGCCAAACACACTCAATTTGAAACCATTCTGGCCTTCATTTTTGCCATGGCATCCGCCCGAGTTGCAGCTAGCTTTAGTAAGAAGAGGGATGATTTGTTGTTCAAATGAAACGGGTCTTGGGTTCTTTAATCCGACGACTTTTACATTAACGCGTGCCTGTTCGCCCTCATGGGATACGGTTATTAAGGTTTCGCCTTCAGCAATGGGTTCGATCAAGCCAAAGGAATCGATGCGGATGATCTTTGGATCTGTGATTGCGTACTTTGCAAGGTTGCTAACATCTGATCGGTTTCCGGTTTTCTTATCTATTCGAGTTATCAATATTTGTTGGGTTGATTCTGGCCCATCAAGTACTACTTTTTCAGGGCTGATGTTGATTTCTGCATGAACTAGAGCGTTTGAAAAGAAGAGCACGAAAAGAAATGACGATGCAATTTTAGCAATCGTTCCAAACTTTGAGGTGTTTTCGTGATCTAAAACCATGGTATCTCTTTGTCTAGGTGGGAAGTATTCAGGGTGGGACCTAATTACTATCGACTTTACCTTAACATAGAACGAGGTTTAGTTCAAATAGATTCCGGTTTTAATGATGATGCGTAAAAGGCAGAAGATTTGCCATGGAAGGAAGACAAAACAGAGGTAGAAGATTTGCCACGGAAGGAAGCAGAAGACCAAGCAGAAGCATTAGCCACGGATTAACACGGAATTTCACGGAAAAAACAGAAGCAGAAAATTGGCCACGGAAGGAAGACACATCTTTCAGAGCCGGATGCGTAAGCGACGGTATAAATATGCGGTTTGGAAAGGGGCCCTTCGACAGGCTCAGGGACCGGGGTTCCTTCGGTACGGTCAGTGAGCTTGTCGAACTGGCCGTTAAGTTTAAGGAAGGGCAAAATATCTTTCAACATCTCTTTATGTGCAAGATCTAAAGGTTCAAATGGAGTAGTTGCAGTGGGGCTTCCCCATCGCAACTGCTCTGTCTTTAAACAAGCTGCCCCAAATAAACTGTAAGTAAAAGGAAGAGACCCACCCAGCGCAGTGGATGGGCTTAAGGGCAGTAAAAAAAGTGGTGGAGGATAGAAGCCCGGGCTAGCGAAGCGAAGGGCCCTTTTCCCGGAGGGAAGAGGGTTGGGAGTAGGGGGA
>Ga0208226_1000022_pt1 | contig 60483 bp, 51 predicted proteins | sample LakMenE18May11ns_FD_150713 | JGI IMG/M metagenome (GOLD analysis project Ga0208226, IMG submission 150713) | Freshwater microbial communities from Lake Mendota, WI - 18MAY2011 deep hole epilimnion ns (SPAdes) | ecosystem: Environmental > Aquatic > Freshwater > Lake > Epilimnion/Euphotic zone ... | reverse complement strand
ATTGAATTTTTATAATTGAATTTTTATAATTGAATTTTTATAATTGAATTTTTATAATTGAATTTTTATAATTGAATTTTTATAATTGAATTTTTATAAAAATTGTATTAAAATATGCTATTATAAAAATTGTATTAAAATATGTTATATACATGGTTTAAAATGATTATATAAATGGTTTAAAATGATTATATAAATGGTTTAAAGCTTAAATCACTAATAATAGTATTACCATTATTATATGGTAAACATTGTAAATTCTATTAATCTTAATGTTACACATGCATTGGCCAATGAAGACAATTATTTTACTATTAAAAAATATACATTTAATAACAATGAATATAAAATTATTAGATATAACAAGGCAAAGCTAAAAGAACTAAATATAATTAGTGATTATAATAAATACAATACTATTTCTAAATTTCGTTCGGTCATTATTAGAAATAATAAAGTTGTATGCTTTGCTCCCGAAAAATCAGTTGATTATTCATATTTTGTAAATAAATACAGCACAGAAAGTAGTTGGTTGGAAGATTATATTGATGGAACAATGATTAATGTTTTTTATGATACTATTAAGGAGACTTGGGAAATTGCTACGCGGTCAAGTGTAGGCGCAAATATTGTGTTTTTTAATGATGTTAAAAACTATAAATATTTTGATAATAACAATTATTTTAAAGACTATTATAATCTTACATTTCGCTCTATGTTTTTTGAGGCGTGTAATAGTAATAATTTTGACCTAAATTGTTTAGATAAAAAATATGTATATAGTTTTGTATTACAACATCCATTTAATCGTATTGTTACGACAATTAGCGCTCCAGCTATTTATTTAGTTAAAATATATGAAATTACTCATCCAATTAATAATGTGCTAAGTGTTGATAATCTAAATCACGTTATTGTGCATGAAATTGATATTCAGTCATTAATTAATGTTCCGCCATATATTTTTCTAAATAGCACTGTTAAATTGGCGGCAAAATATCCGGTTTCTAATTTTCAAGAAATTAAGGACTTTTATGAGTCTAATAATGCGTCCTATCATTGTGTTGGGTGCTTTTTGTATAGCAAAGACGGAAGTAGGAGCAAAATTAGGAATGTAAGTTATGAAGAAGTTAGGAAGCTTAGAGGTAACCAGCCGAAATTACAGTTTAATTATTTAACGCTAAAGCAGCAAAATAAAGTGAAAGAATTTCTACAATATTATCCAGAACATACTTTGATTTTTAACAAATTTAAACTTACGCTTTACTATTATACAAGCAACTTATTTATGAATTATGTTAGTTGTTTTATTCGTAAAGAAAAACCATTAAAAGAATATGATTTTGAATATAAAACACATATGTATAAACTTCATGAAAAATATAAAAATGAACTTAAACAGGAAAAGAAAATTGTTGATAAAAAGTTTGTGATTAGTTATGTAAATAGTCTTCCGCCTTCTCAGCAAATGTTTCTTTGTAATTTTAAGAATCACAAAACACAAGTGACTAGTGATACAAGCTCCTTAGGGAATGGTTGTGTCGACACATCTGTTACTAGCATGAATGTATGTCCCTCATCGCAAATGACTAGTGCTAGTCTTAACTATGAAGAAGAGGCAGAAGGCGAAGAAGGCGAAGAAGGCGAAGAAGGTAAAGAAGAGGTAGATGTTATGGTTTATTAAAAATGTTATAATCTTGTAAATGTTTTCTTATAGCTTTTTATATTATTGTTAAAAATAATATAAAATTAATTAATCATTAAGCACTTAACACACTATTAATTTTTTCACACAATCCAGTTATTTTATTTTTTCTAGTACCATTAGGGCACCGCTTTGCTTTTGTTTTTTGTTTTAATGGTTTATTTTCTTTTATAACAGAAGCAGTTAATATTGACTCACATAAACCTGTTATTTTATTTTTACGACTTCCATTGAGGCATCGTTTTGCTTTTGTTCTATTCTTTCTTTCTGATTTTACTTTTGTAGGCACAATTATTTCATTTTTGGCTTTAGTTTCCTTTTTAGTTTTTTTAGATTCACTAATTGAGTCTAAATATGATAATTTAACACTGCTTAATTTTCCTAAATAAAATTTACTACAACCACTAGGAATTTTAAATTGGTCATTATTTTGTAATGAAACACTTATGACTATTACTGGAATTTCACCATAATATTGATATGGCAATGTTGACTTTTTAATAAAAGTTAGTTTTAAATTTCTTGGTAATAATATTTCACTTTCAGCTTTGTATTTTGTAGTATTTACCATATTTATATATGGAACACCATTTGATATCCAAATTTTATATAGGCAACAACTATTTATTAAATCTTTTCCAACTTTTTTAATTCCTGAAAATCCTACTCCTACCACAAACTTTGTAGTAATAGACATAAAATTGGGCATTGTTATTGTATCGCCTTCTTTTGTAAAATTTTCAAAAGGTTGCTTCATTCCTCTATAATATATTTTTGCCGAGTCTTCGTGTCTTGGCGCGGCTTCTAAAAATGCTCTATCTAAATCTTTTACTTTATCTATAATTGCTAAACAAGCAATTTTTTTAGTGTCCCCATAAACTTTATATGTTTGATTAAAAATAGGAGTCAAAAAATAGCGGAGACCCGTTCGTAAATAAGAATTTATTGGACCATCCCATTTATAAGAATAACCAAGTAATGCTTTTACTAATAAACTCTCAAAATAGACTTCTTCTTTATAGGGTATATTTTTATTAGTAATTTTTTTATCTAGTGCATTTATTTCTTTGGTTTTAAAGAGTCCAATTTTAGATAAGGCTAATGTTTCTTTTGAAATATAGTTATTCTCTCCGGCGGCTCGCCACTGACCTGTATCTATACTTTCTGCATTTATTGAAACTTTAAAAATGCGTTCATTATGTAATGAAGGTTGAATAGTTTTAATATCAATTAATACATTTTTATTAATGTAATATCCTATATTATTATAAGTAGTTTTATTAGCATATGTTTTTTTGACCATAAGTTGGTCATTTTCTATAATACACTTTACATATATGTCTTTTATTTCTGGATTAAACAAAAATTGCTTTTTTAAACAAAAAACTTTGTCTTGTGATTTATTTTCATTACTACTATTTGGTGACGCAGAAAATTTTAAACTATGCTTATTAAAAATTACTAAAATATTATCATCTGATTCATCTAACCATTCTTTTAAGTTTCTTTTTTCTAAAAATATTGGGTCATAACCATACATTATATATATAATGTATAGTATAAATAGTAAAATATAAATATATAATAAATAGTATAAATATATATACATACTATTTAATAAAATGGGAAACTTTTGTAGCTTTTTAAAGAAAAAAATTAATAATGAGCCAATTAATACTAACAATAATAGTCCATTTTTAAAAGATATGGACGATGTAAAAAATAATGATGCAAAAATAGACATATACTTAGATGAAGATGATAACAAGGACTTGCCTGCTTATAGTCAAGTATAGCACTAATGTTTAATTGTAATACTACTTTTGTCTTCTATTTTTTTAGCTTTTTCCTTGTTATTTTTCTACTTTTTTTTCTGTTTATAGTTTTATTTTTCTTTTTTTACTTTTTTTACTTTTTTTACTTTTATTATTTATTTGCTTACTTGCTATAAATTTATTAATTCTATTTTTATAAATGGAACTACCACCAGTTGTCTTTGCTCTTTTTGGCTCTGGTTGGGTGTCGATTATTGGATATAAACATTGCTCAATTATTTGATTAGACCTCTCTTGTGTTGTTGAATCTTTATAACAACAATAAAGCGGCGTAAATATATCGGATTGCCTAGTCAAGTAGGTTAGAAATGTGGAATCATAATGACCATCTATTTCTACACACATATTAATCATAACTGCCGCATCAAAATATCTGTTGTTAACTATTTTATTATCAATGATAGGCTTAATAACTGTATCTGGTTTTAGTGGTTCTAGTTCCAAATATAACTGTGCTAAACGTTTCGCATGGTCTAGAGGGTCTTTTCCTTTTATACAAAAAGTTCTTCTTAAATTAAATACCAGAGTAGCGTCAACTTCTATTTGCGTTGTTTTACCGGTTATTTCATGTAATTTAAGTTGTAGATGAACATCAATTTTTCCATTTCCTAAATCAATTACTAAAAAAACTATATTTGTGTCATCTAGTAAAACATATACATTACTAGCATGTAAATCACCATGAATACAATTCAATTTAAATAATTTTAGTGTTACATAATGAAGAGCCATCGTTTTAAAAGACCTATTATCTAATCCTAATACTAAGTTTGGGGTGTTAGGAGTATGACCTATTGTTAATGGAATACCATCTATACTTGTTACTGAATTGCCCATATTAAAATTTTCAGAAACTTCACAAAACTCATGTAATGTTTTACATGAAACAAATTCCATAAAAAATGCTTTTTTTTTACAATAATCAAACTTAAGTGAGCTAATGTTGGTTGATGATATATAGTGATACATAGTCCCTCTTAGTATTTTATTAGGTTCAGCTCTGTTCAATATGTCGCTTTTTGTTTCCGCTATATTACGCTTTAATAATGTGTAAATTGCGTTATCTATTGTGTCCTCTTTTATATCTTTGCAATATAGAACACTTGGACATATTTGTTGACTAGTCTCTTGTAAAGCAAGTCTTGTTTGTGTATTCACCTCATTATCAACAATTTGTGTGCTTATAGGATTATGATTATATACAAAAAATTTAAGTATTATTACGTTGCCACTTGATAATGGTAGTCCGCTCCTCTCAAAATCATCTTTAAATTTTTCAGCAAATGTTATTTGTAATACAAATACCACAATCCCAATATCGTTAGGCTTGTCAATCTGCGAAGTTTCTGAAAGTAATATAATTTTTGTATCTTCTGCTTGTAATATTTTTAATATTACCTCTTCTGGTGTAATTCCATATCTAAATTTAAGTACCATATATATACTATACAAAATATTATATAGTATATATAAATTTCATAAATAATAAATAAGAGCTATTGCTAAGGAATTTCAACATCCTCTTTTTTTACTAACATATTAGGTTTATTAGGGGGTTTAAAGATACCTCTATGCATTTTTTGCTTTTGCGATAAACAATCATAAGGAACTTTCATATAAATTGTTGTTTTGTTTTTGGTTACTGCAATAGTGTAAAAAAAGACCATATATATAGTATAGATTATACTGTTTATATACTATTTTTATACTGTTTATACTTTTTATACTTTTTATACTTTTTATAAAACATGTTATTTACTTTGAAGCAAAATATTCTTTAATAGAATTGATTACTAAAATAGCATCATTTACACATTCTTCAAGGTTCAATAAAATATCTTCTTTAGTAATTTGTGTTTTATAAGAACATTTAATAATACTAAATGTGTCGTGTGGGTGTTTTTTTAGAAAACTCACATAATTTAGATTCTTGGACTTTAGAAAGTATTTACTATAAAAATTATATTCCAAAATTTTACCAATTGTGTAGTCCTCATTTTCAAGTGTAATAGTATAACAATTTTCCATAGTGTCTTCGGAAAGACTAATAAAATCGTTATTTATTTTGATTTTTTCCAATGAGCTATATAGTTTTTTAATTAAAATAGATGCCGCCAATTCAACAATCTTAAAATTATTATATACTCCTAATGTTTCTATAATAAAATCAAAGCTGTCTTCTATAAAGATGCGCTTTGAATCCAAAATTAACCAGTCTTTCTTAATTGTTTCTATGTCTTCTTTGCTATAGCTTTTAGCTAACTCGGCCGATTTTACTTCCCAAGCGTCTTTGATTTTTACCAAATCTACTGTATTTCCATAACTACAAGTGCTTACGACATTAAACATACCGTCATTTTTGGCATTACTGATGCTAAATTTTGCTTCTAAATGTAGCTGCTCTTTATCCATATTTGACGCAATTTGTGGTCTAAGGCGTAATAGTTCTACAAAGTCACCACTAATTGGATCGGGTGGAAAGATTTTGCCTACTTCCGCTTGTGTTAAGTATTTATTTGTTTTAATATTTTTAATCTTGAAGTCTTCGCTCGTAACATAAATAATAGTATTACTAGCATTTGCCTTATTAATTTCTAAAATATATTCATCAAGCGGGAATTCATATGGGCTTTCAATATGGATTGGAATACTGCTTAAACGCTGTTTTAGCAATTCGTTATTTAAGCGTGATTTATTAGTGTATATTGACACATTGTTTTTTTCATATGGATAACTTTCTATAACAAGAGTTGGAATTTCTGATAAAATAATTCTGCGTAATCCATTAGCATAACTAACATTTACATTACTAAGTGTAAATGTTAATGAACCATTTTTCTCATCAACATCTGTTATTCTTGCTTTGAACGACATTATTATATAGTATAATTATAATTTGACTTTATATTTTCAATTTTTAATTATATTATATTATAATAAATTAGTTATAAATTAGTTAAAGTATTTGTATTTAGTTAAGTTTAATTATAAATTAGTTAAAGTATTTAGTTAAAGTATTTAGTTAAAAATAATATTAAAAAATATTGCTAAAAGTAATATAAACAACATGGGTTCAATATTATATTATAGTAATTATTGCGACAATTGTAAAAAATTATTGACTCTTTTATCAAAGTCTGGACTAAAAAATACTATTCATTATATATGTATTGATAAGCGCATAAAGAAAAACAATGCTACATATGTTGTTTTAGAAAATAATCAAGAAATATTACTTCCGCATACTGTTAGTGCTGTTCCGGCATTAATGATAATTAATCAAAATTATAAAGTGCTATATGGAAATGATATTACTGAGCATTTGAAACCAGTGGAACAAGCGGTTACACAAAAAGCTACTAATTACAACGGAGAACCAAGCGCATTTAAATTTGATGGAATGTCGTGTGGGGTTGTGTCTGATAATTATAGTTTTTTAGACCAAAATAGTGATGAATTATCGGCCAAAGGAAGCGGTGGACTAAGGCAATTATATAGTTATGCTACTATAGAACATTCTGATAGTATAGAAACTCCGCCTGATGATTATGTTCCTGATAAAGTTGGTGAAGTAAATATCAAAAATTTGGAGCAACAACGCAACTCCATTAATTAGATTGTTTCTTTTAAGTTGTTTTTAGTAAGTGTTTATAAGTGTTTATAAGTGTTTACTTTAATTTCTTTTTCTTAGTTTTGGTCCGCTTGCTTTGTACTTCTCACCAAACATTCTAGAAAATGCTTGGTTTACAGCGGCGCTAGTAACTTCTTCTGCTGCCTTTATTTCCTCTTTTTTTGCCTTTTTGTCTGCTTTTTCTTGTTCTTGTTTTGCCTTCTTTAGCGCTTTTTCTTCTTCTTTTAGTTGCTTAGCTAATGCTTTTTCTTCTGCTTTCTTAATTTGGCCAGGAGTCGGACCTTCTCTCTTAGCCCTAGATTTTCCATGGACTGTTACGCCTATAGATGGTTCTTGTTGTTGACGTGAAAAAATAGAAAGCGCATTATCCAAAGCTCCTCTTGTATAATCAGTGGCTACATCCTGAATAGTCTCTGTCTCTGTCGCTGTCGCTCTTGCAGCCATATTACCTTTTTTATTTGCAGGATGCTTCTTTTTTGGAACTTGTGTATGATCTACAAGTGTAACAACTCCACCTTTTTTAGTGCGTCTTCTATATTTTCTATGTTTTCTATGTTTTCTTTTAGCACTTTTTTTGTTTGTATATGCCATTATATATATTACTAAATATAATTATTTGTTTTTATAACTATAATTATTTGTTTTTATAACTATAATTATTTGTTTTTATCTATAATATAGTACTATTATATAATGGATAAACGCATATATTTATTTATTCCCTTCGTTTCTGTAAATAGCGTTGCGTATTTTTACCCAATATCCAAGGATAGCGGCGAGAAGCTGTGGTTTAGGCCTCCACCATATGTTTTTATGATAGTTTGGCCAATTTTGTTATTATTAATTGGTTATTCCTGGTATTTAAGACCTAAATTAGTATTTTTTTACGCAATTTTGACACTTCTTCTCTCATCTTGGTCTATGGTATGGAATAATAGTAAATTTTATGCTTTTATTAATATTATATGCACATTATTGTTTACACTATTTTTAATATTATACAAGTATGTAAAAAAATCCTCTATTTTATTGGTGCCTCTCTTATTATGGTTAAGTTTTGCAAGTGTTATTAATTATTATAGCACATAAAATTTGGTTTGTTTTATTTTGTTTTATATTGTTAAATAACAATTAACAATTTAAACTTTATAATTAATAACTAATTTTTTATTTAAAGTTATAATAGTACATTTAGTAATAATGGCTACTATCACTAATAATGATGCAATTACATTACTTAATTTTTATAAAATTATTAAAGACTTAATAAATGATTTATATACTAGTTTTGGTGACAAAATAAGCGCCAAAATAGCAAATAATTCCGACTATCAAACTATTATTAATTATAAACTACCTAACTATAGTGACGATATTAATGTTGATGAATATGTTAACTCTATTGATTTAAGCACTGTTGCTCCAGAATTCTTTAACTCTCTTAATATTATATACGAATATTGTAAAGGAACATTTGCCTTAAGAAGTATTGATATTTTATATCAAAATGAAGACATATTTTTAAATAAGTCTAAAGCACAAACAGGTGACACATTAATTAATACGGTTTTTTTACCGGATATTGATTTTGCCGACTTATATTATGATGATACAAGCACTAAAACCAAACAAACATTATGGAAGTATTTACAAGTAATTTTATTTAATATTATTACCTCAATCGATGACGTGTCTTTTTTTGGTAATTCATTAGAATTACTTAAAATTATTGATAGTAACAAATTTTCATCTAAATTAGAAAGCACTATTGATGAACTATCTAAAATGTTTTCATTCAAAGAAAAGAAAGAAGGACATACTAACGAAAATGCTAATGATGGTGATGATGAAAAAGAAGATGAAGATGAAGATGAAGATGAAGATGAAGATGAACGCAAAAAAACACCCATGTTTCCTAACATAGATATAACCAAAATGTTTGATATTTCTATTAACAATATGGGTAATATGAGTGGATTATTTGATGAAATGCTAAATGATTTATCTTCTAATTTTAATAGTGCAAATACTAATACTAAAGAACAAACAGAAACAAATAATGATTATGCTATTCCAGATAAAGACGAATTGTTTTCACACATTAATAAATTAATAAATGGAAAAATAGGATCTTTAGCAAAAGAAATAGCCGAAGAAACAACAAAAGACATTGATATGGAAGCTATAGGCAATATTAATGATGTCAATGATGTATTAAAAGGGTTTATGAAAGATCCTTCTAAATTATTAGGTCTTATTAACAATATTAATAATAAAATTTCTAGCAAAATGAAAGATGGGTCATTAAAAGAAAGCGAACTTTTAGAAGAGGCCGCTAGCATATTTAAGAATATGAAAAATATGCCAGGCATGGATAATTTTAGCGATATTTTAAAGTCTATGAATCTAGATAAAATGATGCCAAAAGGTGGAAAAATCAATCCAAATGCTTTCCAAAATATGATGGAACAAAATGTTAAAATGTCTAAAATGAGAGAACGTATGAAGAAAAAAGCGGAAACAGGTGCTCCAAAACCAAGATATAGCACTAGTCAAAATGCTGAATCAAAGAATAATGACTCAAAAACGGGTTCTAACAATGTAAAGTTGGACGATTTGACCGCCAATCTCTCTTCATTAATGAAAGATATGGATAATAATACAAGTTTTATTGATTCACTACTTAAGAATCAAGCAAACCATTCTAATCAGTCTACCCCAAGAGCAAATGATGAAAACTCTAAACGAAGAGAAAATAATAAGAAAAAAGTAAATAGAAAAAAGTAAATAGAAAAAAGTAAATAGAAAAAAGTAAATAGAAAAAAGTAAATAGAAAAAAGTAAATATAAAATTAATATAGTAAAATAATTATAACATTATTATAATATAATATGACTTATAATACTATAGAACCAATTATATCAAATAATGAGGGTCAATTAAAGGATAATGAAAAAGAAACAAAGAGAAAAAAAGAAGATAAAGAAACATATTCTAATATAGAAACAGAAACTAAAGAAGAGAGAAAATATAGAAAAAATGCTAATGCGAGTGTTAACACCACTATTTGGTATGAAAATCCAGCGCTATTATTTAGTAGCAATTCAATAACAGAATTGTATCCTAAAGAAAATATGAGTCAAGAACAAAAAATAAATGCTATAACACGAGTAATACTATTACTAACAGTATTAGGATTTGTATTTCTAAACAATACAAATATATTAATTAGTGGACTAATTGCTATAGGTATATTGATTTTTTTATATAATATAATGAAAAAACGAAATGTTAGCAATAAAATGAGAGAAACATTTTCTAATAGCGATGCCTATAATAAAGTAAAACATAATTTTACTAATCCAACACTAGTAAATCCAACTATGAATATATTATTGCCCGAAATTCAAGACAATCCTAATAGACTGGCATCAGCACCATCATATAAAAAACCTGTTGTTGATAAGATTAATGAAGAAACAAAAAAATTTATTTTAAGTAATTTTGATAATTCACAAAATATTAGGGAAAAATTATTTAATAGTGGAGTAAATGAATTCGACAGTAACAACTTTGATTTTGAACAATCAATGCGACAATTTTATACAACAGCAAATACCAAAATTCCAAACAATCAAGCTGAATTTGCTAAATTTTGTTATGGAAATATGGCCTCATGTAGAGATGGAGATGTTGAAATGTGTTCTAGAAATATTCCTAGACACGTTATGTTATAATATTATGCTTTTTAATTTTATTTCTTATTTCTTATTTCTTATTTCTTATTTCTTATTTCTTATTTCTTAATTTTACTTTTATTTAATAAAAATATTATATTAATTTAATATATTAAATTAATATATAATGACTAGTACTGCTTATCCATATTCATTTGATGCAATGTCTAGAATTGGTAATGATAATCCAGCAATAGACCAGCGAAATATTCAAAACATTAATAATGCCAACTACAATTTAGAAAATTACTATCCAGCTTGTCCTATGTCTAAAGCGCAAGATTTTGCCTTAAACCAACCCAATGTATTTTATAATGGTTCGCACGAAGGTGGTATTAAAGGATGTGCTATTGAGGCAAATAACGAGTTAAAATATACACACATTAGCCGTCCTGCTTGTAAACTAACTTTAAATCCACGTCCTTTTTTAACTGTTCCATATTTAGGTAAAGGTTTAGGCGATATTGAGACCGAATTTCAATTAAAAACAGGACAAAATGACCTTAATAAAAAGACTATTAACAATACTATGGAGCAATGCTTTAATGATAATGCGAATTATCCATTGCTTGATAATGTAAAGCAAACACTAAACAATAGCGCATATGTTATAGAAGACGACGCACTAAAAGGATGGCAGCGTGGTGGTATGAGCGCACGCGAATTTGCTCGTAGTCAAGATACTAAAAAATAGAAAATATGAAAAAAAGAGAAAAAGAAAAACGAAAATATAAAAAAAATTATTAATATTACTTACTAAATAAGTAATATTAATTTAAAGAAAAAAGAAAAAAGTATTACATTAATGAACACGCTTAGTATATTGTTTTTTATACTTTTTGCTTAGTTTAGCATGTCTTCTATTTGCATGTGTTGCTTGTTTTGCTTGTTTTGTTTGCTTTGCTTGCTTAGACTTTCTCTTTTTTACAGACTGTCTTAGCTTTCTTAGTTTTCTGAATTTTTTTCCACTAGCCAAATTAGACCGTTGTGGTCTAACACCTTCAACCCAAAGTCTAGCTTCATAGTTGTTAATATATCTATACATTTTTTCCTCATACTTGCGCATTTTTGCTATACGTTCTTTATCAGGAACTAATGTACAAGGATATATAGGAACTCTTGTAAAAGGGTCTAATGGTTGTGTTCGCTGGTCTTGCATTGAAACTGCTCTTAATATATTTGATCTTTCATATGTATTTTTATGTTCAGCAAATGCCTCGCTAACAGGGTCCACCATAAATTCAGAAGTAAGAGGACATAACAATTCCTCAGGAATTTCTTCTTCTTCTTGCCCTTGTAATCTACGAACTTCATTGTATTTTTCATGTACCGCATAAAGTGTTTGTCTTCTTTCTCTTATGTTAGCCTCTGGAACAGCATTCATGCTAGCAGTTCGTAATTGATCCTGATTCCTAAATTGAGCCTGATTCCTTTCAGCAAGTGTTTGACCATATGTTCTAGCTGGAGCTGGAGCTGGAGCTGGTTGTTGAGTTGCATTAGAAGTAGAACTAGAACTATTTCTAGCTAGAACGGTTCTATATGTTCTTAGCTCACTCCTTGCTTCAATAATATTATAACGCGCTTCTACTTCTGCGCTAATTACTTCTTCTGGTATACCGTCTTGTTCAAGTCTTGTTCTCAGATTATCAACACGAACATTAGCATAATTTTCCAATATTGGATAAGTACTATGCAGAGCATCTATTCTTCGTTCCTCTACATTAACTTGATTAGCCCAAAATGCATAGTCTGCTTCATAGTCTCCTGTGTGTCCTGGATGTATTTCTCGTCCTTCCAATTGACGAGTTGGAAGTATTGGCCCAAATTCGTCATGGTCGAGAACAACTACATTACGAACTCCTATTCGACGTGGTGCTGGGGGTGCTGCACTAAAGTTTATATTTGGCAATCGTGCTTGCACTTCTCTTCGTAATCGGTTCATCTCAGGTCGTATTAGTGCTCCCTGTCTAAAAGAAAGCGCATCGGTCTCTGAGGCTGGTGCTTGTGTTGCGGCTGCTTGTGTTGCGGTTGCTTGTGTTGCGGTTGCTTGTGTTGCGGCTGCTTGTGCTTGTGCTGAGGCTGCTTGTGTTGCGGCTGCTTGTGCTTGCGCTTGCGCTCGTGTTTGGGCATATTGACTTGCTCGTGATTGTATTATTGCTAATCGTTGTGCTTCTAATTCATTTTGTTGCCTTGCTGCCTCACGTGTAGCAATTGCCTGTTCTATAAGACTATCTTCATAAGCCTGATTTGCTCTTGCCGGTCCTAGACTAACAGGAACAACTTGTGTGCGTCGATTAAATCGCGGAAAAGGCATTTATATATTAAATAGAAAATAGTAAATGTTAAATAGCAAAGAAATAATGTTAAATAATACACTTAAATAAATAATAATAATTTAAATAAGTGTATTTATTTATACTATAAAATGACAAACAAAGGCAACACTAGTTTTTTTGATAATCTAAAAAATATGAATTATAAGTGTGACTTTTTATGTACTTATAAATTATTAGATAATCAAGAAAATGAAGATAGTGATTGCGCTAATTTGTGTTATCAAACACAACTATTACAAGCTTTAAATATGAAAAATTATGATGATTTTATAATTACAAAAAACATTGAAGCCATATATTTCTTTTTAAAGGATAATAATGAAGTTGTTAGCCTACTCCTAGTGCTAAAAGAAAAATACAAAAATAGTTCTATGGCTTTTTTTATTGAAAATGAGCTAGCATTATTTCAATTATTATTTAGTTATGATTATTTTGATATTTTTCATAAATGTTTATCTAAATATATTATATCTAAAACGCAAACAACAGATTTAACTATTGACAAAAAATATTTTGATGAGGTTTATAAGGTTATAAACGCTAAATAAATATTAGTCTTTGACTAATATATTAGTCTTTGACATAGCTATTAGAACATAATTTTTTTATTATTTTTTCTTCATTATGTTCTTTATTATTTGCGATTGCTACCAATGTATGTGTATAATAATTTTGCTTTACAAATACCTTTATAACTATATAAAGATATATATATGTATAACTATATAAAGATATATATATGTATAACTATATATATCTTTATATTTTTAACTATATATATCTTTATATTTTTAACTATATAAAGATATATATATGTATAACTATATAAAGATATATATATGTATAACGGACAAGCAGAACAAGATAAATTTGTATTAAATGTTCTCAATAATAAGAAAAATGGATATTTTTTAGAAATTGGTTCAAATCATCCAATTGATACAAATAATTCATATTTATTAGAGATAGAATATGATTGGAAAGGAATAATGATTGAATACGATAATAACTTTTTACCTTTATATAAGCAGTTTCGTCCTAACAGTATCCATGTAATAAATGATGCTAGGGCAGTAGACTATAAAAATTTATTTGAACAAAATAATTTTCCTACATCACTTGATTATTTACAAATAGATTTAGAAGTAACTAATGGATCTACAATGGAAACATTACAAAAATTAGACAACGAAATTTTAGACACATATAAATTTGCTACTGTTACATTTGAGCACGATATATATCACACTAATTTTGCTAATACAAGATTAGAATCACGAAAAATTTTTAAAAAAAGAGGATATATATGTATTTTTGAAGATATAAATAATAGAGGGGTAAATCCATATGAAGATTGGTATGTTCACCCAGATTTGGTTAATATGGAATATGTTAATAAGTTAATAGAAAATAATAAAAGTAAATATGTCAATCACCATATAACAGTAAAAACCATAAATTGGCAAGACATTCAATATAATTAGTCTTTTACATAGCTATTAGAACATAATTTTTTGATTATTTTTTCTTCATTATGTTCTTTATTATTTGCGATTGCTACCAATGTATGTGTATAATAATTTTGCTTTGACTCATTATTTTGAAAATCAGGATTTTCTTTTGTCCAATTACATAATGCGGAAAATTGCTTTGTAGACACTTCTTTTATTACATTTTTTATTTTATCTTTGTTTACATCTTTTTCCCACTCATTATTTTCTTTTATATATAATATTTCCCGCTTTATATCAGTGCAATGTATTGGTCGCTGATATAAATCAAGTTTATTCATATTTTCTATTATTACATTGCTTAGTCCATTTACTAATCCATTTTGCTTTGTATAATCTAATTGAAGAAAACTAACTTCAATAGACCGAATAAAATCACGCATATTTATAGCATCTTTGCATTTTTCATTTAAAAATACTTGAATGTTAAACTTATGATTGTTTGTTGTTATTGTTGTATTTCCCAATTTGGGTATTAGCTCTTTTATTGTATTTGTTAATTCTATAATTTGATCTTGCTGCTTCTTTACTACTTCAAATATTAGTTCGTTTGTTAAATTTAATATATTTGAACTATTATTTGAACTTAAATCTGTACTATTAGACGATGTTACAAAAGCACAGTTCTTTTTATGTGTATATAAACTTTGCCTATATTTATAATTTTTACCACATTCACAAGTAAAGACTAATTTGGAACCTTTTTTGTCTAAATTATGCGATTGTGTAAGTATTTTGTGTTTGCGTGTCACTAAATGTCGTTCATATTGACTACTACGACTTGTATTATAGTCACAAATAATACAGCAATAATTTTTGGAACTTTTTTGGAACTTTTTTGGAAACATTTGTAAGTATAAAATACTTACAAAAAAAGTTCCTAAATTATTTTTATAATAATTCAAAAAATTTTATGCTAACACATTTTTTTTGGTTATAAAAATTTTAAACCTTTATGGTCTAAAACCAAAAAATGACTTTTTTTAGACTATAAAAGGCAAAAGATTGTAAAATAGGACATACAAAAATGTCCTTTTTTCAAAAAAATTCTGAAAATATTTTTTTGAAATTATGCAGCCATTTTGCGAATTTTTAATTTGTTATGATATATGCTAATAAAATTTAAGTATTGTTTTTTAGGTAATTCAACAATTTAAAAAAATAGAAAAATAAATTTGGCAAAATTCTTTAAAATTTATTATAATATTTTACAATTATAATAAATTTTTGTATTAGTGTAAGCTAGGTCTTTGATAGTTATTATATACTAATGGGTAAGGCATAATAGTAGATTGCGGTCTATCAAAAAATTCTATAAAGTCAAGGCTTCTTATGCTTGGAACAACAACATCGCATACACTTTCTAAGTTTGTTGAACCTATTCCCCGCAGTTGCGACTCAATATCAATTGCATTATTTGCTAAAGCATCTCTTGAAATATGGCTTGGAATATATCCTAATGCTGGAATACAATCGCTTATTGGTCTACCACTTGACGAGTGTATATAAAATGTTTCATTTAAAATTTTCTCTTTATCATATTTTTCTAAATTATAATTTAGCTGACTATTCTTATTTCTTGTAGAAGACATAATTATATATATTTTAATTTTATTATATTTAAATAAAATTTTAATATAATACAAAATAAAAATAGTCTAGTCAATTTAAATATATATAATTATATAACACTCTCTAAATGTTATTCCTGGTTGAGCTTTTGAAATATCACATTTGTATCACTTGTTTCTAGAGCCTATCGAAGTCCACATTAAACAGAATTGAAGCCTCCAGGATAGCCTTCTTCGCCTTCTCCAAGTCCGCCGGCTTCAACGTCTCTTTAGCCAACGCTACCGACGCTGCCGCCTTATCGAAAGCCGCCTCGGCCTTCTCATCCATATCCCTCTGCACGGCGACACGGTCCATGTTGAGTTTGAACCCATAAACGCCTGTCCGTCGGTCCTGGCGCGCTGCGGCTCGTTCGTCAGCAGCTATCGTTTCCTTAGCTGCCTTCTCCGCCCAGCCCGGGACCCATCCTGCCTTCGTCTCTGCTGCCTCCGCATATATTTCTGCTTTGTTAGCTAGATTCTGTAAAACTTCAGCTTTTTTCGGGTCATAGTTATCTTTATTATCTCTAATATATTGGAGGCTCGCTGTCGTCGCCTTGAGTTTTGCTTCAATTGCATCAGTTCTTGCCATCAATGCCTCCAATTGTAGTCTATTTATCGACAACGGTGGCTTGAATTGTGGTGATGATGATGGTGTCGATGACGATTGTTGCGATGATGATGTCGGCGGCGCAACGGTCGCACTTGTTATAGCTGTGGCAGCAATAGCTGTGGCTGCAATGGCTGAGGCTGCAATGGCTGCGGTAAGATGGGGGGTTATTATTAACTGATCATTAGATTCTGATTCGTGCGATGAAGAGGATAAAGGAGATGACGGACGAGAGGCTGAATTATATGATGAATTAGAGGAAATGGATGATGATATTGGTGGTGCTTCGATCACACTGGATGTGGTTGTGGCTGCAATGGCTGCAATAGATGCGGTAAGATGGGGGGGTAATATTAACTCATCATCAGATTCTGATTCATACGAGGAAGAGGACGATAATGATGAGGGAGAACGTGGTGACGACGGCGGCGTGGGTGGCGGTGGCGGGGGTAGATGCGGTGACAGCAGAGCATCATCAAGGGAATAGGGCGACGGTGAGCGCGGTGTCGGGGGGGGCGTGGGTGGCGGCGAGCGCGGTGGCAAATTCTGTAGCGGCTGAGGCGGCGGTGAGCGCGGTGTCAGGAGGGGCGTGGGTGGCGGCGAGCGCGGTGTCGGGAGGGGCGTGGGTGGCGGCGAGCGTGGCAACAGAGAAGGTAAGTATGGCGAGAGCGGCGTCAGAGGGGGCGTACGAGAGGGAGAATGTGATGGGCTATCATCGGCTAACGGCGCCTCCGCAGCTTTTTTAAATTCATCGCTTTTCAATGTTAGTTTATACAGTAAATTATTATTATGTGCTTCAACAGTAGTGATAATAGTTTTTAATGCTAAAATAATATACATATTTTTTTCTAGATTTAACAAGCTATATAATTTACTTTTTTCTTTATGATACCTAGTATCACTAGTATCTTTAGTTAATTTTTGACTAAACTCATTTGTAATTGAGTCTAGTGTTGTTATAAGGTCTTTTTTAAGGTCTTCTTTTTTTTTCCTTATATTTCCGAAATCAGAGTCTTCAAATAAATCTCCGTCATGGCTTCCATCCATTAAATGTGCTAATTGGGCTATAAGTTCACTATTTTTACGTTTTTTATCTAGTTGTTCCTCACTTAAATTTGTATCTTCTATACTTTCGGATTGTTTATTAATAACTTTCAACATTTCTCCTAGAGTAACAGCAAAAGACATAGAACTTTTTTCAGATGGTGTATCAAGTATTTGTTTATATAAATGTTCATTTAATGGGTCTTCAAATGTATTATAATAGGCATAATATAATATAAAAGTTACAAGTTTTAAAGCGTTTTTCTTATTATTACCAGTATCATCTGCTTCAGCATGTCCGGTTATAGTTATTGGTGCTGAAGCAGATATAGCGTTAGTCTTAACGCTTATTATTAATATTCCCATTATAAAATTATATTATAATTTAATTTTATAATAAAAATATATAATATTATTATAATATTATATATAAAATAATAATGACTACTCCAGGTACTAGCACAAGAACATTTAATAATAATGAATGGTTAGAATTTATTAGTTTTGCTGAACGGGCACTAGGTCAATCAGATCCAATTTTATTACGTATAAAGCAAGCAAATATAACCAATAATGGTTCAAAGTCTATAGCTGCCTATTATAAAGATGATTTAAAAGCACGAGCTACATTTAATAGAGATTTATCATTAAAACAATTATTAAAAAATCCTAATTTTACATTAGAAGTCCTTGGTAAAACCAAGGACGATATTGAAACATGGACAAAAATATATAATAATGCTGATTGGACTATAAGAACATATAATAATCCACAAGACAATATATATATAAAATGTAATCCTCTCGATGAGAAAAATATACCAATTGATTTACAAAACAATTTAATATCTCCAGAAAATACTTCAGAAGATGTATTAAGAGAAGCAAATACCCTACTTGCACCGGATACACTATATAATAATATAGGTTTACAAATATTTATTGGAGTTATTTTTCTAGCAGTTGCTTACTTAATTGGAACTGTGATATTTATTAAGTATCCAAAGACTGTTATAGATAAAAACCAATCAGACAACGGCACACGTAAACCCATACAAAGCCCTTTATAAAGTTAATTTATATAAGAAGCATCGTGTGAATCACACATAACAGGATGATATGAATTTTGACTAATAATATTATCAGGTTGTCTATCAATTTGACCTACCATTTCTTCTTCAAGTGTTTTTATGTTTAAATTATTGTTTAAATTTTCCATTGCTACTGTTTTGTTAGCATTACTCGGCGCCATAACTCTATGATCTACTTTTTTTGAACGTTGTAGAAATATTAGGGATACAATGGCAAAGAATAAGGCAATTAATGGATTGCTATTTAGTAAAAGCAAAATAAAAATGACTAATAAAGATATATACATATATGCGTTATTTATATGTGGCGCAAAATCATAAGGTGTAGATACATTACTTATTAAATATAATATTAATAGTACAACAAACACTAATTCATAATTTTTAATATTTTTGAGTTCTAGCACTTTATTTTTAAAATTATTTACTAAATTCATTATATTATATTATATTATTAATATTATAATATTTTATTAAAAATTGAAAATATTAATAAAATATTATAATTGCTATTTAATAATTATGTTAAAGTTAAAAAAAGTAAGCCCCAAAAATAGAGAGACTTATTTAGAACTTGCTAATGTAATTGAAAATTTGAAAAAAAATAATTTAATAAACAGCTATTTGGGAAACAAAGGCTATTCTATTTATAAAGTATGTTTAACTACTAAAATTATTGATTTTATTAAAGAAGAATTAACTTTAAAGCCTGTTTTAGTTAATTCATTAGTAGAAACCAAATCTTTTCCAGCATATCAAGAGTCTGAAAAAAAATTATATGTTCCACGTTATTGGGGTATAAATATGTTTGGTTATCCACAGACTATAAAAATTAAATATGGTGCTTCTATTAATCTTAAATTTAATGGGGATTTGAGAGATTATCAGATAAAAGTGTTAAATGAATACTTAAAAGCTATTGATTTTGTTAGTGATGATATAAAGAATGATACAAAAAATAAAGGCAATGGCTCAGCTCTTATTGAATTATGGACCGGCGCAGGAAAAACAGTGTTAGGGCTCAAAATTATTGAAGTGTTGCGCAAAAAAACAATTATTTTCGTTCATAAATCTTTCCTAAAAGATCAATGGATAGAGAGAATAACACAATATTTACCAAATGCGAAAATTGGACTAATACAAGGTCCTATTGTAGACATAGAAAATAAAGACATTGTGTTAGCAATGATTCAGTCAGTAAGTATGAAAACTTATCCCGACACATTATTTGATAGTTTTGGACTAAGTGTATATGATGAATGCTTTAAAGGGTCTACGCTAATTTATACTAGCGGGGGCTGTGTAAAAATTTCAAATCTCTATAAATTATGGAAACAAAACAGAACCTTAAATATTCGCAGTTATAATAGTACATCAAAGACTTTTGAATATAAACCACTCACATATGCTTGGAAGAAAAAGAGCAATCAATTTGTAAAGTTAACATTAAATAATGAACGCAACACTTTTGAATGTATTATTGAATGTACGTTAAATCATAAAATATTAACACCTAACGACTATGTAGAAGCCCATAAATTAAATAGCGGGTCAAAAATAATGAGCAAAAGCGGTTCGTCTAAAGAAGTGGTTTTATTAGAAGTTGTAAAACAAGAATTTATATTTAGTGAAGACAGTATAGATGTATATGATATTGAAGTTGCCGATAATCATAATTATATATTAGCTAATATAGTGACTGGAGACACTATACAAATAAGATGTGGACCAATTGTTAGTAATTGTCATCATATGTCTAGCGAAGTGTTTAGCAATTGCTTAAAAAAATGTAATACATTATATGGTCTTGGATTAAGCGCAACTATGGATAGAAAAGATGGACTAACAAAACTATTTAAAATGCATTTAGGAGAAATATGCTATAAGCCACCCAAAAATAGCTCACAAGATAATGTATTGGTAAAGGCAATCGATTATATTGTTGAAAATGATGAGGACTATAATGAAGTTGAACGAGATTATAGAGGAAATGTGAAATATTCAACAATGGTAAGTAAAATTTCCAACTACAATCGCAGAAGCGATTTTATAGTATATATATTAGAAAGCGAATTATTTATTAATCCACATCAACAATTTATAGTATTAGCGCAAACAAAAAATTTATTAAATTATTTGTTTGACTCATTAACTCATAAAAAAATAGCATGTGTTGGCTATTATATTGGCGGAATGAAAATGGAAGAATTGAAAAAAAGCGAATCAAAACAAATCATATTGGCAACCTATAGTATGGCGGCTGAAGCGCTCGATATTAAATCATTAACAAGTCTATTTTTGGCAAGCCCAAAATCCGATATTATTCAAGCTGTAGGTCGAATTTTGAGAGAAAAACATGCTAACCCACTTGTAATTGACTTAATAGATAATCATGATGTATTCTTAAATCAATTTAATAAGCGTCGCGCATTTTATAATGAAAAAAATTATAAAATTATTCGTTCAAATAATGAAAAGTATTATGATTATATAAAGCATTTAAAGACGCACAAAAAAGACACAGAAACAGAAACAGAAACAGAAACAGAAACAGAAACAGAAACAGAAACAGACACAGAAAATAACCAGGCAGCCTATTGGAACACATTGATACCAAATAGTCGAAAAAAAGCTAGCTCAACTGAAACAATACATAAATGTTTAATTTGAAACAACAATTACTAATTTATATATTTATATATTTATATATTTATATATTTATATATTTATATATTTATATAAATTATATAAATGAATAATCACACTATATTAACATTAGCGGTTGGTTCAATAATTGTAGAGACTATAGGATTAATTTTAATATATTTTACTGCATTAACTAGAAAAACTATTAGACAATGGTATAATGAATTTACACTGGGTGCTTACACTATTGATATAACATCAGTAATAATTGGAACTTATTTAGCTACACTGCTAACACCTAATTTATACTTACAACTACTATGTGTTGTTATTATTGGACTAATTCATGATACTAGTTTTGGTTTTTTTATAAATTCGATAAATACAAGAAGCAGTAAAATATTAGAGTTCTTCAAAAAATATGCAAAAGAATATGGCGCAAAAATATTGGTTGTTGACGCATTAATATTAGTATCAACATTATTAGTATCAAATTTTTTAATAAACTATTTATCAAGTGCTAATATAGCATTTTTAGGAGTGTTGTTTTCATATGTGAGTCTTTTATTTGTATATTCATTTTAATAGTAAGCTATTAACATTAACAGATTAAGACAAATCCTTTATAACTAATTCTAGAAGCCCAGTTTGGTATAAATATTACTCTTTTTTGTTTTAAATGTTTTACTTTTTGATCTAGTGCTAGTTTTACCTTTTCTCTTAGAACTACTTTTTGACTTGGTTTTGCTCTTAGCAAACATATTTTTGTATGTAAATCCTCCGAACATATTATAATATAATATAATATAATATAATATATGATTTGATTATATTAAATTAAATCAAATCAAATATAATAGAAAAAAATTACATTGCTAATCTAGTGTCTGCGAGCGCGAGTGCGTCTGCGTCTGCCACCCGCCATTCTGCGGCGACGACTGCGGCGACCACCTCTTGACTGTCTGCGTCTGCGTCTGCCACCCACTGTAAGCTCCGAAAAATTCTCACCACCAACTTGAACGATCTCGTTTTGTAAAGTCTCCAACATTCTTTTTATATACTAAATAAATATTTTATTTTTTTTTATAATAAAATTAATTTTACTATTATTAATAATATTATTATTATTAATATTTGCTAAATTAATTGGAATCCATTTCTTAAATTTTTTATTATATATACATTCAATAATATGTGATTTTTCCAAATTTACAAATTTACTTATATCAGTATTTTCAAACTCATCTTCACTATCACTTTCTTCTAATAAATCTAAATTACTATTTTCCTTAATATTTCTAAATAAACCATTCATAAAAATGCTAGTTTTATAGCTATCAATTAACGCATAATCGTAAAATACTTCTTTATTAGCATTATCTAATACATATAACTTATATATGTCTTGACTAATACACGCATATACTTTAAAATTCGCCGGCACAGATTTTTCTAAAGTATTTGAGTTTGAATTATTAACTATAAAATTGCCTAAAAAGCGACTATTATTATAACATGCTATACTATATAATTTATAGTCTAATGTATATATATGTTTAAAAACATTGCTATAATTATTACTAATTATTCCTAAATATAATCTATAATTAGTATTTATTATGAATGCTAACACTAGTTTATATAAATTTAATTTAACTGTAAAATTATTATATTCATTATGGTTTAGTTTATCCAAATTAACGCAATTATAATTCAATACATTATCAAGTATAAAATAATGAGAACTAACTTTATTGCTAATGCTATTGCTATTACTATTGCTATTGCTATTGCTATAAAAGTAAATTCCATTTAATAATACATTGTTATAACATAACCGTTTATCATAATTAATATTATAATAATAAAACTCGTTTGCCTCATCATAAATGTTAGAACTTTTATTAATAAATATTAATAAACATAGTAAATCCTTTTTATAATAAGTAAACCATAAATACGACTTTCTTCCTTTTGGTTTTAATACATAATAATCAGCATTATCTATTAAATTTGGAATGTTAAAAGTATTACTATATAATTTAAAGTTAGGAAATCTATGAAGAATATTTTTACTGTTATTATATACTAATAGTCCATTTTTTAATTTATTTTCTGTCTTCTGTTCTATCTTCTTTTCTATCTTATTTTCCATATTCTTAGCCATATTCTTTTTTAGTTAACTATGTTTAGAGTAATTAATTATTTCAGTTTTATATAATAATAAATTAATTAATAAAAAATGAAAAATAAAAAGTGAAAACATTAAAGTTTAATTTTCTGTAAAAAATCAGTTAATTCATCTTTCATATTAGTATCGTTAATATTATTTGCTAAGGCATCTAAAGATGTTGATGAAATATTAATTTCATCATATAATAAATTAGTATTAGTATTATTAGTATTATCTTTTTCTATAGAAAAAGTATTATAATAGTCTTTAATTTTAGTATTAGTCAAATTACTTTTAAAAAACAAATATAAATTATGCATTAGAAAAATTAATATACTATAAAGTAAAGTCCATTTTATAATATATAAAATCATCTAGTTTGTATATTATAAAAAAAAATAATATACAATTAAAACTTATTAATTTTTAAAAAGCTTAAAAAGCTACAAAAAGCTAAAAATATATATGATTAGCACTTAAACAAATAGTACTATATATTAATTAATTACTCATTAATACAGTCAATGTTATATTGTATTACATTAAAAAATACTAGTTTTAAAGAAATAAAGGTGAAAAATATTGATAGTGTTAATATATATAAAAAATGCGGTTACAAATCAAACAATAATTTTAAGAAACTATATGCGTGGGATTGTGGTTCTACTAATGTTATTGAAGTATGGAGCAAACAAGATAACAATGTAAAAACATACAATAACCACCCACTGTTAGTTAAATACAATATAAAAGTAAATATTAACAATAAATGTATTTTTGTAAAGACAAATGGAGTAAATTATATTAATTTAGAAAGCACATTTTTTTCCAAATTTTTTGACTTACCAGAAACGATTGAGTTTAATAGTAATGAAGATATACAAGAAGACACATATGAAGAAATAAATGATGGTGACTTGAAAACACAAGACACTAATATTAACCAATTAAATGAAATATTATGTACAAACAAAAATAACAGTGATGTTCTTGATAATACTAGCGATACTAATTCTGAATTAAGTTATGAATTATATTGTTATTCGGATGAAGAGCCTTAAACTATAAACTATAAAATATAAAATATAAAATATAAAAATTGATATAATAATTAATACTTATTAATTATAATATTAACATGAGCAAATTTAATAGAAAGATTAATGACCCTGATTGTTTTAGAGAGAATGTTATTACTAAATTAAATAGTATTGTGAATAATAAAAGCATTTGCGAAAATTTAGAAAAAGGTATTTATAATTATACCCTAAAAGTATGCGAAGACAAAAACTTATTAAAGAAATGGACAAATGAGTCGTTTGTATTGCTATATATAGAAAAACTAAGAACACTTGTTATAAATTTAAAAGATAATGACTTACTAGGTAAACTATTATCAAAAGAAGTTAAAGCACACGAATTTGTTTATATGAGCCATCAAGAACTACGTCCAAAACTATGGGAAACATTAATAGAAGAGAAAAAAATTAAAGACGAAAACAAATACACACCAAAAATTGAAGCGTCAACAGACAATTTTATTTGTGGAAAATGTAAATCTAAAAAATGTACGTATTATCAACTTCAAACACGCAGTGCTGATGAACCGATGACAACATTTGTTACATGCTTAGATTGTGGAAATAGATTTAAAAGATAAACATGTATAACATATATAAACATGTCTATAAAATAGTAAGATCTTGTAGTTTCCAATATTCAAAAGTATTATTTGGTAATGGTCGTTGAATAATAAAAGGTAGCACTTTTTGCTCTAACTCCATTAATACAATTATGTTATTATCTATTATTTTTTCATTAACACTAATATATGGGCTGCATCCGCTATTTAATTGTTTTAAACGCATTCCCAAAATTTTTGTTTTTTCATATTTGGTCAATAATGGCATAGTTTTATGTAATTCGTCTACAATAATTCCATCTTTATTTTTGGTTACTTTACACAATTCTTTAATTTCATTATAATTTTTATATAAACACTCATTGTGGTGACTTAATATATGATTTTTCTTATAATCATCATTAAATTTGTTAAAATCACTTTCGTCTAAGTCTTCCATATCATGGTCGTATTTACTATATGCTGTTTTTTCACTATCAAAAATATTTTTTTTACCAATTTTATCATCGGTGTCAAGTTTTTTAGCATCAGCTTGTTGCTTATAAATGCTTGTTTCATCATCATTGTCTTCATCATCGTTATCATCATCATCATCAATAGAGTCATCATTATCTGATACTTCATCGCCGCTATTGTCTTGCTCAATATCTAGGTCTACATCCGGGTCTATTTCTACTTCTGTGTCTGCTTCTGGTTCTAAATCAACTTCTGTTAATTCTGTATTAGCTTTATCGTCCATTTTATAGTTTAAATATATTTAAAACTATTAAAAAATATTTATATCAATTATATTTTTTAATAGTTAAAAAGCTTAAAAATGCGTAAAATGTTTAATTTGTTTTCCAAATAAAATCACAATGACTACATAAATATAAATATTTCATGGATGTATTATCATATCTAATATATATAATTTCTTTTTTATTTGAATCAAAACCGTCTTTATTTGTTTCACATAAAGTATTAGGACATTTAATATAATTAATTCGCGGTAAAGTAATATCTAATTTTGTATATTTATTAATATGAACGTTGTATTTGTCTTCTGTTTTATTAATATTTTCTTCTAAAATACATTTATTTACATCCAAAATTTTATCATCGACATTGCCACAATTTCTACAATAATAAACAATTTTATCACATTCTTCTTCTTCTAATTTAATATAATACATATTATCGCAATTAGTACAAAAATTCATTGTTAACGTCTTATAGTATATAATATATACTATTTAAATAATTAAAATAACAATCAATTTTACACATTAAATAATTTTCATAGTTTCATAATTTCATATTTTTAATATTTTTAATATTTATATGTCTACTAGAAAAAAATCAATATACAAAATGACTTATATAAACAAAAAAAGTGCTAAAATTAAAATGAAAAAACGTCACAATAAAGGCGGAGTGATTGGGGTTATATATAAACCTCCAATCATTAATAAACCTCAACCCACTATTAAGCCTTCAACCATTAAAGAAACGACTCGGTCTCCACTAAGAAAAGTAAAAAATACATTAGCTAAAAGTAGGATTGCACGAACTCTTAAAAAGAGATTTCTAATATATAAAAATTTAGCTTATGATGAAACATGTCTTATATGTTTAGATGATATGAAAGATATAAAAGACATAACACTAACATCTTGTAAACATATATATCATACTAGATGTATAGAAAAGTGGTTGTCTAATGTACAATCAAAAAACAAATGTCCTAAATGTAGTGCAATAATCAGAAAAACAAGTAGCACAAGCGCAAGTGGTTTAACATTAGCACAAATAGAACAACTACGCACAGAGACGCAAAATATTGAGGCAACAATGCATGAAGAATTAATTAAAAAATTGTGTACTTGTCAAAAATGTCTCTGGATACTAAAAGAAAAAATAAATTGGGTTATTAATAATTTGCCAATAATATTTGCCAGTTACTTTGAGTCTAATACCGAGATGCAACAAATGACGGAATGGATGAATTATTTAGACACACTAATAAATAAAATCATTGCTATATATGGTGATGTATTTCCAGATTATAAACATTTATTTCAAGTCATAAATAATTCAAATGTCTTACCTTTTTCAATAACTTTACAAACTATTGAAACCCAATTAGAAACTATTGTAAACGAACTAGAAAATATATATGAAGATGACGAAGCCCTAAAGCTGACCTAACATTATGGATAGATACTGTAATGGATACATATAAAGAAATAACTGATGATATTTATTTAGCTCCTTTTATGACTACTGCTGAAATAATGGTAAATAGTAATAATCCGTTAACAAGCTAACATACATCTTTTACTAAATCATATAATTTATTATAATTAAGACTATAAATTAAATTATAGAACACAATTTCAAACGGATTTTTCATAACAATAAAATTACTATATTTAATTTTATTAGCATTTATTAATTCCAATAGCTGTGTTTTATTAGTTTCAAACGCACTATTAACAATAGTCTTGAATTTACGCATAATTTCTATATTATGCGCTGCTTTTTTTCGCCCTACACTATGCTCTGTGGGAAAATCATTTATTAAACATATTATTGCGACTATTGAAAATTCAATATTTTTATAAAATACTAAATAATTATATTTATTTAATTCACTGTGTTGTTCTCTCACTCCCGGTTCATTTAATAGTGGATAGTCACACAATATTGTTACTAATGTAAATAATATTGAATGTATTGATTGACATGAACTCCAACTTTCGCCCGCCCACGTATTTAATATAGATAAACACACTTTTCCATTTGAATATAAGTTGGGGTTAAATCGCATAGCTCCATCATTTGTTAAATAATTAACTTGTGGCGGCGCAAAAGGATAAGTCTCCGGAAAAATAAATTCAAAAAAATAATAACCGTAAGCATATGGGGTGTCCTTATTTCCAATTATTAAAGCATAACCTTTAAACACATTTTCTTCATCGTGCTTATAATATATATTTTCACTACTTAAAGACGCTTCATTAGTTATAATATATTTAACATCCTTTGCTATTCGCTTAATGGCGCTATTATTTATATACATAATAGTAATAATATTAAGATGTTAGTTTTAATACTGTTTTATAAATAATAATAATATAATAATATTATAAAAATTGAAATAAAAATATATTATTCTATAATAATATATATAGTATGACAAGTAATAACCCTAATACTAAAAATTTGTCATCCAAATGGGATGAATATTTATATTCAAAAAAGTATGATAAGTCAGATAAGTCTGAAAAAGGCGGCCTTATTACACATACAAAAATAGGCAGCAAAGAATTGGGTATATATGCTGGAAGTTATACTATAACAAATATGCCCGAATTTTGGACACATTATTATAGTCATGTTTTTGAGAATAAAAACAAAGAATATTTGACTGAAAAACAATTAATTGAAGACGGTCCATTGTTAGTAGATATTGATTTGCGCTATGATACAACTATTAAGACTCGTCAACATAATAAAAATCACATTATTGATTTGATTGTATTGTATGCTAATAAATTGAATTTAATATATGATATACCAAATAAATCAACAATAAATGTATATATATTGGAAAAACCAGATATAAATGTATGTGAAGACAAAGTTAAAGATGGTATTCATATTATATTTACTATAAAAATGGAAAAATCACATCAATGTGTTTTACGAAAAATGATTATTGAAGAAATTGAAAATATTTGGGACAATATACAAAATACAAATTCTTATGAAGACGTCTTTGATGAAGGAGTAACAAAAGGGTTTGTCAATTGGCAAGTTTATGGCTCGCGAAAGCCAGACAATAAAGCATACTGTCTAGCCTATTTTTATCAGCTAACCTATTTAAAACAAGACGATGAAGCAGACCAAGAAGAGACGTGGGATTTCAAAGAAATTCCTGTATCAAAAATTAACATTCAACAACACTTGCCTTTAATGAGTGCGCGTTGTAAAGAGCATCAACAATTTGAACTTAATCAAAGTAGTGTATTATTAAAAAAAATAGAATATGAGAAACAGCAACTACATGTAAAACAGCGTAAACCAACTATAAATGTTGTTAATACCAAAATAGACATTGCTATGTATGATTTTGGTAAAATTAGTGATGCTAACACATTAGATAGTTTACTCGAATGTTTTCTTGAAGAAATCTCAAATAGCGATTATGAAATAAGAGAGACACATGAATTTGCTATGATTTTGCCGAAAAGTTATTATGAGACTGGTTCATATAATAAGTGGATTAGGGTAGGATGGGCTCTAAAAAATACGCATGAAAAGTTATTTTTGACTTGGCTTAAATTATGTTCTCAATGTGAAACTTTCAATTTTACTCAAGCTAAAGTATCTGAACTATATGAACAATGGAAAGGTTTTGATGTCAAAAATAGCGATGGACTAACTAATCGATCAATCATGTTTTGGGCTAAAACAGATAATTATGCCGAATATGAAAAAATTCGTAAAGAAACAATTACTTATTACATAGAGCAAACATTGCAAACCATGATTTTAAAAGATAAAGTGGCTGAATTTGATTTGGCTGTTGTATTATATCAACTCTTTAAAGACCAATTTGTGTGTGTAAGTGTGAAAAATAATGAGTGGTATGAATATAAAAATCACAAGTGGAACGAAATTGATTCAGGAAGCACATTGAGATTATTAATATCTAAAAAGATGCACGATATTTACTCTAAAAAATCGCATGAATTAATCGAAACAATTACAAAAAAAGAAAACAATGATGAAAATACAGAAAATTTAAAGACACGTGCTTTAAAATTGGGAGATATATGTATATTACTAAAAACAACAAGTTGGAAAAACAATATTATGAAAGAGGCTAAAGAGCTATTTTATGATAAAAATTTTATGAACAAATTAGACGCAAATCCTTATTTAATGTGTTTTAACAATTATGTAATCGATTTTGAGGCAAAAACTCACAGAAAAGGCAAACCAGACGACTATATTTCTAAATCCACTAATATTGATTATATTCCATATGACTACTTAAGTTCAAACACTTATTGCTCTATTATTCAAGAAATAAATAAGTTTATTGACGAACTATTTCCAGATAAAGAACTTCGTCGTTATATGTGGGAGCATTTAGCTTCCATTTTAATTGGGAAAAATCATAGCCAAACTTTTAACATTTATACAGGCAGTGGTTGTAATGGTAAATCTAAATTAGTTGAATTAATGAGCAGGTGTTTAGGAGACTATAAGGCAACGGTTCCTATTACATTAATTACGCAATCACGGAACTCAATTGGGTCTACTTCATCTGAAGTAGTTGCATTAATGGGAGTCCGATATGCTGTTATGCAAGAACCTAGTAAAGGCGATGTTATTAATGAAGGTATTATGAAAGAAATTACTGGTGGTGACCCCATTCAGGCACGAGCATTATTCAAAGATAGCGTAACATTTATGCCTCAATTTAAATTAGTAGTGTGTACTAATGTGTTGTTTGACATTAATACAAATGATGACGGAACATGGAGACGTATTCGCATTTGTGATTTTATGTCTAAATTTACAGATGCGCCATATGAAAATGAGGACAAATTTCCAAAAGCGAATTTTCCATATCAATATTTAATCGACCAAAAAATCGATGAAAAATTCACTTTATGGGCTCCATTATTAATGTCTAAATTGGTTACTATGGCATATCAAACAGAAGGCAAAGTAAGAGATGCCAAAATTGTTACATCTGTTAGTGATAACTATCGTGAAGCACAAGACTATTTAACTGAGTTTGCTAAAGAGAAAATCGGTCGTATGCGTGATGGAGTAGTTAAGAAAACAGAATTATTGGAAGAGTTTAAAAAATGGTATACAATGAATTATGGACGCGCAACTTTACCAAATGGAAAAGAAATAACAGACTATATGGATAAACAATATGGAAAAAATAAGAGGGGTAAATGGTATAACGTTATTATAAATTACAATAACGAAAGTGATAATGAAGAACAAATACAAGAACAAGAATAAATATATATACAAATATAACAATAATAACAAATTTTAGTTTGTTATTATTGTTTACAAGTCACAAGTTTACAAGTCACAAGTTTACAAGTCACAAGTTTACAAGTCACAAGTTTATTACATTTTTTCTATTATTGAATTATATGTTGGTGTGTCTTCTTTCAAATTCAAACTTTCTAAATAATAAATATATCCATCATATGCTAAGTTCATTAAATATGACAATATTATAGGTATAATTAAATAAATAAATAATAGTAAAAGAGTTACTTTATTAGTATATTGCTTTTCACTTATAAATTTTGAAAATATTAAATACAATATAATTAAACTATAATATACTATTATGTAATAAAAATATATAGTTTTATATAATTCGTAGTTAGAGTCTAAATATATATTTTTTCTATTATCCATTTGTAATGACGTTTTATACTTGTCTATTTTTGCTTGTAATTCTTGTAACATAGCAACTTTATTACTAATAATATCTGTCATAGAACCTCTATCCAACAATAATGTTTTGTGATCTGCCACAAATGTTGTATAATATTTATATAAACTATTTAGATCATTCAATTCTTCTCCTAAAAATGTTCTAATTGAGTGTGTGGCATTATTTTTACAGTCTTCGGCAAATCTAGGACTATTCTTAAATGCCCTATGTCTAGACTCTAATGATTGTCTCACAAACTTATATAATCCAATGTCTTCGTAATTTTCAACACTAGTTGTGCGTGTTGGAGTAAAATATTTTGCTAACCATGTGCTAACGCCGGTTCCTGGTTCGGGAACACTATCTGGTTCTTGACCTGGATTACTTGAACTAGCATAATTACCCACAATCTCGCCTGTACTATATATACCATCAAATAAATCGCTATTTTCATCTATTATGTCGGCAATAGTTTCTACCGCTCTCTTTGAACCTTCTTCACATTGTCTTATAACTTGTGTTGCTGCACCATCACAGTCGCAATAATTCTGATTTTTAAGGTCTTGACTTGTGACTGCAAATGGTTCAATATTATTGCCACTAGCTGTGTTAATATTTTCTACATAATTACTATATGTTGTTTGCCAATCTGTTTCAGTTAATGCACTTGTTATTAAATTAGCATTTGGACCAAGCATTCCATCAAGACCTGTTAAAAATGAACTTTCAACACCGGTGCTGACCGCGTCACAGCACTCTTTTATAACTTGTGGCATAACGCGTTCGCAATCACATTCTATAGCAATGCTTCGGCCTCCATTGTGTGCTCTGGATTGTTTATTTCCCATATTATATATTAACTAATATAGAGCAATATATTATACTTTTAATTTAATTTTAACACTAAATAAAATTAAAAGTATAATATATTAAAACTTGCTTATAATTCTCTCTTTATAAATTTTTAAATTTTAAAATTTATAAAATCTTAAATACTAAATGCTAAATGTTTGACGAAATATGAAATAATAATCCATTTGAAAAACTAAATGATTTTTGTAGCAAATAGTCTTTAGCACAACCAACTCCAAATGGCTCAACAACATCTTTGGCACCTTCATAATTTTGATGTCCTTCAAAAAAATTATTAAAATTTTCAGTCATCAAACACTTATTTTTTGCATAATCATAAACCATAGAGCCATCACAACAATCTTGTCCTACACAAGTTAGCGTTAGTGAAGTCAATGGATTCTTCTTTCTAATAAGCTTGCCCTCTTTTTCTAATTGTGCTGCGTTTCTATCATATGGAATACGAGTTTTATCAAAATCTATATTATCTCTCATATAAATATCGACAACTTTATACAAAATATAAGCACTAGCCAAAAACAATAATGTTACTAAACATACTAATGTTACACTATTTGGAAGCAAACTATTCTTATTGGCTATCGCTAAGGGAACAATAATAATACATACAAAAATTATAACCATAATTATGTTTAAATATTCTTTATTCACCTTATCATTATAGTTAATTATTTCAATATGTCTGAGTTTATTTTGATTACTTTGATTAATGTTATCATACACATTTTTAATAGTTGACTCTTGTCCATGATCGTTATTAATCATAAAATCACCCAATACGTTTGTAAAAATATTGTCTTTTTTTATTAAAAATTCACTAACGGCATTATTAATTTCAGTTTCAATCAAATCTGGAGCAGTATATACATCAGATTCTTTTAATATATCTAGTAATAAATCATTAGAAATTTCTACATTTCCCATTTATATTTATAATAACATTATAAAATATAGATTATTAAATACGTAATTTTCTTAATAAATATAGTACCATCAAAATAAAAATTATAGCCAATACAGAGTATACTGCAAAAATTATATTATTTGAATAATTATTTTTCTGAACGCTTTTCAATCTCTCTTCATATAACATTTTATGTTCTCTCAATTTCTTAATATGATTATTAACATAATTTATTTCAGTAACTTTTCCTAAAGGGTCTACATATAACATAGTATATGTTATATATTATATTTTTACAATATTATTTATAAATAGTATTAGTACTATAATAAAAACAAAATAACTTAATAATACAAATTCGCCTATAATATTTGTATTGTATAAAATTAATAATATTAATGTTAATACCATTATAATAAATAAAATTAAGTATATGCTATTTATTGAGTTAGAATTAGTTAGTAATGTATTTTGCCTATTTTTTAGTAATTCTGAATTAGCATTTATTGTACCCGAGTTATTTATTAGTTCAATAAAAGACATATCTCTCGTCTTAGCTATTAAAACATTGTTGCTAATTTCACTATGACTTAAAGAGTGATTAAATAAATCGGTAAATAATATATTTTTACTGTTATTAAACAATCTACTATTAACATCATTAATAGAGTTTAAAATAGTATTGTATACACTTATTTTTTGGTCTTCTATATAGTCATACAAATTTTTACTACTAATATTAGTTAAATCTAAACTATTAGCTTTTTTATTTAAATAACCTATATAAGATAAATCATCAATAATCAATTCTGTTTCTTCTAAATATCGGTCAATATATTGAAATCCTGATTTCTTGTCTTCAAAGTAATTTTTATTTACAAACCCATAACCATTGTATACACCATAATCATTTGGTGGTAATATATTAGATTCACAATTTAAAGTTAAAGATATGTCGTATAATGCATTAAGATTAGGGTCTTTAAATAAGCTACATTTTTTCATAGTTGAGTTACTTATGTCTTTTAATAAAAATATATCACACTTTACGTCATCACATGCTAATTCACACATAGAGTTACTCGAAACATCTAAAGCATTTGTTAGTTTTGAGGGTGTAAGATCATAAAAATTTGTTTTTCTATTTTTACATAAGTCTACATACTTTTCTACATCAAAATTTTCTATTATAGAATTATGTATGCTGTTATTTTCATTGACTAGTCCAAGTGAATTATAATTAGCTATACTTATTAAATATATATTTATCACAATAATACTAGTAAAAAATAGAATATATAATAATTGTTTTATATTACCATTAGTAGTAGCATTTAATTTAATTTTCATTTATACTTAACTTAATATGTTAATATATTTTATTTAATTACTTAAAATATATTTACATTATACAAGTTATTATACAAGCTAATTATACAAGTTATTATACAAACTATTATACAAACTATAACATATTAACATTATACATTCTATAAAAAATATAAATTAGTGTGATTCCTAAAGAATATATTAAATAATGTGATGCCCTGTTATATACTATATATACAAACAATAGCAATTGTATAAATATAAATAAATAATCTATTAAGTTTGATATAAAATTATTTGCTCGATTTGCTCGATTTTCCCGATTTGCTCGATTTTCCCGATTTGCTTGATTTGCTTGATTTGCTCTTACATTAGAACTAGAGCAGTTACAGTTTTCATTAGGCTTACAATCACATTCAATTTTACTACAATTATTATTAATACACCCTAAATAGTCTATTGAGTCAACAATAGACATATATGAAACACTATTTTGAGTTGTTTGAGTTGTTTGTGTTTTGTCTAGTAAATTTTTATTGCTTAATAAAGAATTATTTTGTAAAACATCGACAAATAATTCGTCATTATTCATACTAAATATTAATTAATATAATAAAATATTATATTAAATAATTTATTTTTTAAATACTAGGTATTAACTACTTAGATTGCCTATTTTTTTATAGCATTATTAACAACATTTGTTGCGCTAGCTAGAACACTATTTAATGGATTATTTGTGTTAGGGAGTGAATTAGGAGTTGTACTAGCGTTTGTAATAGTTTTTAAATTTCTTGTTTTATAGTATATAAAACACACAACCACCATTATTAATAGCAATATTCCATTTTCTATTATCTTAAATTGTGTTAAGAAAACGTTATCACCTAATCTACCATTATTTGCTCCTCCGGACCCCAATAAGTTAGCTAACTCTTGCTTCTTACTGGCTATTCTAGCATTTAAAGCGCTAATTGAATTATTATCTCCCATTTTTAAATAATTTATATTAGATAAATCAACACTAATGTCATCTATTTTACCTATTAAGTTATCATATTTAGCTTGTAAATTTGCCAATTGAATATCAAACAAACGTTCTTTTTCTTGACTTGGAGTACATATAAAATTCTTAAATGTACTATATAATGGACCACTTTCTTGGATATTAGTTTCATTAATATATAATAACTCTTTATATGACGCTAATTCGGCTAGTAATGTTGGATTGGCATAATAACTTGTTGGGCGTGATTGAATACTTGTTGCTAATCCTAAATTAGACTCGTTTAATATTGGTTTTTTATAATGAGCAAACAGCATTTTTGGAGCATATACTTGTTCGTCTAATGTATATGTAAAACATTTTTGACTTGTTAAAGGACTAGTCGGGGTTCGTCTAAATAACATATTATTGCAAGTGTCGCTAACACTTATTTTTGCTGCCGATCCAAATAAATCACTAAATAGCTGAAGCATAGAATCAACACTTACAAACGACCCTAAATTTGACGAAACTGGTTTTGGAACATAACAATTACTATTATTATCTGTAATAGTCGATGAAGAAATATCATTCATCAAAAAAAAATCAGCATTTTTTCGCATAGCCTCTGCTTGACATTGCGCTACACTTTCAACTACAGACTTATAAAATCTTGAATTTAATGATAAGTCAAATCTAGAAGAATCTGGTTTGCTATAACATCCATCAAATTCATAAAAATTAACATTAGGCTCACCAGTCATTCTTAGTCTATATAATATATTATACTATATTATATAGTCTATTTTATACTATTATAGTCTAGTCTTTTAATATATTTTACAAATTCTATAAAAGTCTGATGTTATAGAAGTGCGACTAGTTCTCTCAATTTTAACAACATTATCTGGTCGAAGACCAATAACAATTGAAACAGGACTAAAATATGATATATCAGGAATTTGTGAATTGTCTAAAATATTATATTTTTTCATAAAAAGCTCCTTCTCATCATCACTTAATATTGTATGCTTTGGAACCAAAGTATGTTTTAGTATATTAAATTGTAGCCTTTTAATATTTACTAATGAAATATAAATTTTGTCTGTAGTCCAAATATCTTTAATATTTTCTAATAATGTATCGTTGGGTTCGTCTTTAATAACAATCATTAAGTCGTCCTTTTTTTCTAATATTGATTCTAAATGAAATAAGTCTTCTACAATATCATAAATATTTTGTGGCTTAATTAATTTTGTTACATAATATTTAACATATATTTTCTTATTTATTGTACTGTTTTCTAATAACATATCTAATTGATTATTTTCTGTTAATATACCAACATCAGTAATACTAAAATTAGAATAATTGGCTACTGAAAATCCTCGCTCTTCTAATATTTCTAATAAATTTTTTCGCGAATTATATATACTAATTATAGTGCTATTAGACATAGTGTTGCTGTTTATAATATACTATTAAATTTTATTATTATATCAATTATATTTTAAATCATTTTTTTAAATTTTTAAATTATTGCCCCTCAAATTTTATTGTCTTACGTTGGGCACTGTTATCTTCATTGTTTATTTCAATGCTTTTTTCTGGTTCTAAATTTTGCTGTATTAATGAGTCAGTTATTACTTCTAATTTTGGTTCACTTTTTTCTTGCGTTTGTTGCGCTTGTTCCGCTTGTTCCGCTTCTTGCGTTTGTTGCGTTTGTTGCGTATTTGGAATAGTTATGACGTCTTCTAATTCAGGAGGCGCTGCGTCGCTAGTATCAACACTAATAGGAGGATTATAACGCTCTTCACCTTCCTCATCATCAAGTGCCTCAGCAGCCAAATAATCTTGATATGCTTCTTCAGCCGCTGCGACAGCTTCCAATGATACAGGATTAATTGAAGACTCATCATTTTCATCATCACTATCTTCTTTTTCTTCTTGAACAACACTTTCAGTGCTACTAGCTGGTATTAATAAAGGCTTTTCGTAGCGTTTTACAAATTCACTACTCTCTTTTGCTGTTAATTGTGTTAATTTTATATTTTCGATTGTTTTAGAATAGTTCATAGAAGTTAATTGGTCTATATTGTCTTCTGTAATAATGCGCATTTGAATATTCATTACTTGGAGTTCTTGCATTAATAATTTAAAACTATACGGCACTCGCACAATACTAAATGATTTACCATATTTGCTAATTACTTGTAAATTCAATGAATTTTCCATAGAGTCGGCAAATTTTAGTGGTCCATCGGCAAACGGACTAATAAACACATTTTTCGACTCGTTATATATTGCAATTGTTCCACTATTATTACATATAGCAATATAATAGTCATCACCTCGAACTAACATTGACTCTTTCAAAAAACTTGTTGCTCCATGCGCAATAATACTGTCGCGCTCCATTTCACCAATACGAAGACCACCATCATTTGCTCGACCTTGAACTGTTTGCCGTGTTAAAGAAGTTCGTGGTCCTTGTGCGCGATAATTGATTTTGTCTTTAACCATATGCTTAAGACGCAAATAATAACATGGTCCAATAAAAAACTCCATACTTATTTGTTCTCCTGACTCACCATTATATAATATTTCATTTCCAGTTGAACTATAACCAATATTGCGCAATAGTGACCCAAATATTTCATGTTTTGGACCCTTATTTACAAAAGCAGTACAGTCTCCAAAGGCACCATAATGAGCACACGCTTTGCCCATTAATGTTTCAACAAGTTGTCCGATAGTCATACGACTAGGTAACGCATGCGGATTAATTATTAAGTCTGGTCTTATTCCTTCACTTGTAAAAGGCATATTTTCTTCTGGAATAATTAGTCCTAATGTCCCTTTTTGACCGCACCTACTACAAAATTTATCGCCTTGTGCTGGTATGCGTTCTTCACGTATTCTAATTTTAGCAATTCTAAATCCTTCTTCGCCTTCAGTAATAAATGCTTTGTCTACAAATCCTAATTGTCCTTTTTTTGGCGTGATTGACGCATCTATATATGTATCTGGATTAGCTAAATTATTTGTAACCTTTCCTATTACCACTTTTTTATCATCTAATGGTGTATTTTCAGAAATTAATCCATTACTATCTAAATGCGAATATTCATAACCCGGCCTTTTTCCAATAACATTTAAGTTTTCAACATTTACAAATTTAGAGTCTACATTGGAACCCGCAACTTTTGTGCTTTCTTCGCGTGCTTCATACATATTAAAATAAGTCGTATTAAACATTCCACGATTGATTGAGCCTTCATTAAATAATATTGAGTCTTCAACATTATAACCACCATAAGAACCAATTGCAACAATAGCATTTACTCCATAAGTATGTTCTTCATTATAAATATATTTCAAATAGCGACTTTTTACAAGCGGAATTTGTCCGTTATTTAAAACAACACCCATTTTATCAATCCGATTTTGATAATTTGTGTTATATAAACTAACACCTTGCTTACTTTGTCCACAAGAAAATAAATCGCGCGGTAATTGATTGTTTTCAGGAAAAACAATTTGGTTTCCCATAATACCTAAAAGTAATGATGGATGTATTTCAATATGTGTACTAAATTTAGTAATATTTTGAACGTCCATTGCTATTAAAGATGATTCTGTTTCTGATGTATCAAGAAAGTCAATAATTCCACTTTTTTCCATTAAATATTCTAATGGATCATTAGTTCCAAGACTCTCCGAATTAGCATATAAATCTTTTAAATTAAAAAATACACTATTTAATTTTATAAAGTCATTCAAATTGATTGCTAGCTCCTTTTTATCTTTATTTAAGATTGTTAATTGATTAAAACCAATTAATAATTCGTTAAAATTATAATCACGACTAAGTAATTTATTATAAATAAATGGATTATTATATGAAACTGTCCCGTTCTTTAAATAGAAAACAGGTCTTGTTAATCTACCCGAATCACTATAAATATAAATGCTATCATCTTTAATAGACCAACTTATGCTTGTATAAACAGGTAGCAATCCAAGTCTGCGATAATTTTTCAATAATTGTATTACTTCAACTGGTTTGGTTATTATACCAACCCACGCACCATTTACAAAGACTTTTGTACATTGTGCAATATATTCAATAGTACATTCTGTTAATAACTCCATAAAAAATACTGTTCGTAACAACTCAATAATTGGTTTACTTGAATAGCCACTAGTTATAGCACAACCAATAGACATATGTTTATGTAATCCAACATTACCACCATCAGGTGTATCAACAGGGTCAATAATGCCCCATTGTGTTGAGTGTAATAAGCGTGGACCAATTATTTTCGCACTTGAATCAAGTGGTAAATTTAATTTGCGCAAATGCGATAAAAAAGAATTATACGATAAACGGTTTAAATCTTGGACGACTTCTAACCGTTTTGTGTGCTCTTCAGCGCCCCAATTTCCTTTAAATGCTTTTCTAAAACCATTTTCCAAAATGCGCTCCTTAAAATACTCAAAATAATTGTTTTCGATTAGTCCTATAAAGTCATTTTGATATATGCCTTTTTTATAATAATATTCTTTATCTATTTTTTGAAATATGTGTTTTTGTTGTAAACTATAATATTCTTTAAATAAGTCATATATAAGAGTTCCTGCTAGCTCAACACGTTTAAATTTAAAACTATCGCGATCTGTAGACAATTTGTCGTTTTTATATACTTGTAATAGTTCTTTGACCATATAACCCAAAAAGAACGCCTTATTAATAAAATTATTATCTCCAATATGTGGTAGTAAATAATCCATCAATATTTCTAAAACGTGTGCTAGAGTTTTTCCTTTTGTAAATGTAGCCAAGTATTTTAAGGCAACTTCTTGATTAAAAATATTGCCCGTGTCGTGTATTGATGGAATAAAAAGCGCAATATAATTTTCATATTTTTCTAAATCTAATAAACACATTTTAATAATTTCTTTGTCGCTCAAAATACCTAATGCTCGCATTAAAATAAATAATGGAACAGGTTTTCTAATATTAGGAACATTTACTACTATATGTCCGTTATTATATTTAGTATCTGGACGAACTATTCTAATGCTTAATGTTCGTATTGGTTTAGAAGAGTCTTCTGATACTGATCTGATTTCCGCTGAATGACTATACAACTCGTTAAAATCGGCTTTAACATATAACATATTATCCGCAAACTTTTCTTGACTTATTAAGACTTTTTCTTTACCATCAATTATGAAATAACCTCCATAATCATTTTTACATTCACCCATATTAAACTTAACCAACGGTCCAAGACTATTTAATATACATAAGTCAGAGTTTAACATAATAGGGAATTTTCCTAAATAAATTTTTTCTAATATACTGGTTGTTTCTTTTAGCTCTCCTAGTTCATTGTTTATTTTATAAACAACTTCAACATCAATATGAATAGTTATAGCATATGTCATATTTCTTAGTCGGGCTTCATTTGGAAACATAAAATGCTCTCTGTGGTCATCATATATTATTGGTTTTCCATAATATATACGTTTTCCATCAACACCACCTATATATAATTCTGCCCTATAATTATATTCTTTTGTGGTGTCGTTTTGCTCTTTCATAATCAATATTGGATTTTTTTCTTTAAAAATATTATGTATTTTATTGTTGAAAAAATCATTAAATGACTCTAAATGATGTTTAACTAACAAATTTGGATCATTTGCGAAAAATTTATCAATAACTAACCAAGCTAATTCTTCGTGTGTAGTTGTTTCTTGCTTAGATTCTTGTTTATATTCCTTCTTAGGTTTTTTGAGCGTTTCTTTAGCCTCTATTTTAGCCTCTATTTTAGGCTCTATTTTAGCCTCTATTTTAGGCTCTATTTTAGCCTCTATTTTAGCCTCTTCTGTATCGAGTATTTGCTTTTGTATTACTGGCTCTTCTTTTACGGACATTATTAATAGTATTAATTAATAGTAATATTTTATATGTTAATTAATAGTTATATAAATAACATATAAAATAACTATTAATTAATTTTCTATATTTGTATATAATTTTAATATGTTAACCCTTGTGAAGTGTAAGAAACTATTATCAACCCTAATATAATAAACATTAATATAAAAGGCATTAATACTAAAAACCACGAAATCTCTTTATATCCTGCTTTACATAGCGAATTTAATATAAAAGTCCAAAATAAAATATATGTTGCTTTAAATATAAACATTATATATGTATTTGGTAAATTACACTCATAAGCACCCACACAATATTTTGTTGTATTACCAAAATTTTGGACCGCAATCACAATAAAAACAATTACCGATATAGCTAAATATATAAATGCTGGAGTGCATAAATTCCTAAAATCTTTCACAAATTTACTATAATACGCCATTTATTATATAATATAATATAATAAAAAAAAGTATTTAAAAATAATTAATATTTTAAAAGTATTTAAAACTAATTCAAATGTGGTTGGACAACAATACTAGAATCTGGGGCAGTCTGATTGCCCAAGAAATTATCAAAAGAATTGCTTATACCACCAGTTAAAGCATAATAAGCATTTTCAAAAGGTTGACTTAGGGCATTTACACCACCACCCATCATAACTTTGCCCGTTAACGCTTTGTTTTTCTTATTAGAACACCCTATTTGAACTCGATTTGTAAAAGAATGCTTTCTATGTTTCTTAACATGTTTCTTAACGTGTTTCCTATATTTTTTAACTGATTTTTTAACTGATTTTTTATATTTTCTTTTGGCTGTTACCATTACTATTACTATATTAATAAATTATAGTAATATTTTAAATATTTTAAATAATAACAAAATTGATATTATTTATAATATTAAATAATAAATAATAACTATTATTATATATTAATTATGATTGCTAATCCATTAATTGATGAATCGGATGAAAGTAAAAAAAATCAATTAAGTAAGCAGTTTATTGGTTATATTGATACTTATTTGACTACATTTTCACAATTAAGCGATAAAAACATTCCAGAATTTGAAATCCGTTTTGGAACTAAAAAAATTAAAAATATTAATAAAGTGGATTTTTATAATATTATAAAAAGTTTGCTAAATTATGATTTTAAACTAAATAATGAAAACTATTATTTAAAAATTATGACTAATAGTTCTAATCAAGTTAGAACGCAAATAACTGGATTACCAAATATTCAAAGTTATTGTAAATTAGATAATTTGTCTGGAATAGTAGATGAGCACAATCTCAGTTTTATTCAAAAAGACTATTTTAAAAATGGCCAATCTCAAATGGGTCCGTTGAATTTTGACGATTATAATTTTCGCGTAAGTTACCAAATAGAAAAGAATTATTCAAGAAATAATCCGTTAATTGAAGAAATGTACGGCCAATGGAATTCAATAAAAAAGATCTTTAGATATATTAAGCGTTATGAATATACTCACCCATCTTATCCCTTTCTAATTCATTGTTCTATTGTTAAAACATCTAAAACAAATAGAGGTCGACTTATGGAACAATTTAATATAAAAGACTCAGATGTATTTAACTCATTGGAAAATTTTGAAGTAGAAATTGAGTTAAATAATACTATTATTAATGCTAATAAAAGTCTATATACTAAAGAATTTTTATATACTAATTTACGTAAAGTTATTAAATATATATTAATTGGTCTTCAAGAAACAAATTATCCTATTAGTGTAAATGAAGAAGTTAATGTGCTAAAAGAATATTTAACCTTAGTAAAAGGTGCGGACCCCAATTATACACCAAACAGTAGTCTAAATGTAAATATTAGAGATTTTATTGGTCCATCCTCTAATACTTTGCAAATGATAAATATTTTACCTGAATCAGAAATTAATGATACTAATAGGTCTATACCAAATATTAGACAAAATTATACTGTTACAGATAAAGCGGACGGCTCTAGAAAATTGTTATATATTTCATATATTGGAAAAATGTATTTTATTTCTACAAATATGAGACTACAGTTTACTGGTTGTATTAGCACTAAAAAAGAGCTATTTAACTCAATTATTGACGGAGAACACATTTTACATGATAAAAAAGGCAATTATGTAAATACTTTTGCTTGTTTTGATGTATATTATTTTGGTGGAAAAAATGTAACAGGACTACCATTTATTAATTTAGAAACTAAAGAAAAACAAGAAAAGGAAGAAAAGCTAGACCAAGAAAAGGAAGAAACATTAGACCAAGATAAGCAAGAAAAACAAGAAAAACAAGATAAGCAAGAAAGCGTTAAAAAAGATTATCGCCTAGTATTGTTAAAAAGTATGGTCGCATCCTTAGATTTTAAAGCAATTACAGGAGTTAAAACACTACCTCTTAAAATCACTGTGAAAAAATTCTATGGACCTCATATATTTAATGGATGTGCTACAATTTTAAATAATATTAATTCGGGTCTATATGAATATAATACAGATGGACTAATTTTTACACCAGCAAATACAGGTGTAAATTCTAAAACTATTAATGTTAAAGCACCTAATTACAAAACCACTTGGAATGAATCGTTTAAGTGGAAACCGCCACAATTCAACACTATTGACTTTCTTGTTAGATTTAAAAAAAACGAATTTGGCGAAAACTATATTGGTTCGCTAAATAATGATGGAACAAATTTAGAACATTATAGCCAAGTAAATAGTTATTATACTCTAATTTTAAATGTTGGTTTTGATGAGAAAAAACACGGCTACATTAATCCATACAATAACATTTTAAATAATGAAATTAAGCGGGATTTAAAAGAAAGTTATGCTAATAGCTATAAACCGTGTCGATTTTACCCGACAAGTCCAAGCGACATTAATGCCGGACTATGTAATATATTGGGAAAATATGACCATTCAAACAATTTTAAAATTTATACTGAAGAAGGTGAGGAAATTGAAGATGCTACTATTGTAGAATTTGCTTATGATAGTAATAAACCAGAATTATGGCGTTGGCAGCCACTACGAGTTCGTTATGATAAAACATCAGAATTGCGTTCCGGTTTTAAAAACTTTGGTAATGCTTATCATACAGCAAACGCAAATTGGCAATCTATTCATAATCCAATAAGTGAAGCTATTTTAACATCAGGAAATGGCGTAACAATCAATAACGACGATGATGTATATTATAATAAAATTTCTAAAACATCTGAAACACAAGCGCTCCGTGATTTCCATAATTTATATGTTAAAAATATGTTAATTACTAATGTTTCCAAATCGGGATATACACTAATAGATTATGCTGTTGGCAAAGGCGGCGATTTACCAAAATGGATTGGAGCAAACCTAAATTTTGTATTGGGCTTGGATATAAGTAAAGACAATATTGAAAATAGATTAGATGGAGTTTGTGCGCGTTATTTAAATTATGCACAAAAGTTTAGTGTTATACCAAAAGCTCTATTTTTACACGCAAATAGTTCAAAAAATATTAAAACTGGGTCTGCTTTTTATGATGAAAAGTCAAAACAAATAATGAAAGCTCTTTATGGGGAAGGCACCAAAAACGAGACCTTATTAGGAAAAGGTGTATATAACAATTTTGGAATAGCAAAAAATGGATTCAATATTAGTTCTATACAGTTTGCTCTTCATTATATGTTTGAAAGCGAACCTATATTACTTGAATTTATTAACAATTTAAAACATTCAACATTATTGGAAGGTTATTTCATAGGAACTTGTTATGATGGGCAAAAAATATTTAATATGCTAAACTCAACAGCTATGGACGAAGCGCTAAGTATATTTAAAAATAGTAAAAAAATTTGGCAAATTACTAAAAAATATGACTATCCAGAGTTTAAAGAGGATGAAACCAGTCTAGGTTATGCTATTGATATTTATCAAGAAACTATTAATAAAACATTTAGAGAATATTTGGTAAATTTCAAGTATTTTATACATATTATGGAAAAAAATGGATTTGTGCTATTAACAGAAACAGAATATAAACAATTAAATTTGCCTAATAGTTATGGGTCATTTGAACAACTCTATAATTTTATGACTACAGACTTAAAAAAGAATAATCACTTATTAAAAAAAATCGGAACAGCAAATGCGTTAAGTGATGAAGAAAAACAAATTTCGTTTTTAAATAATTATTTTGTATTTAAAAAAATTCGCAACGTACATAATAATGACGATTTATTGGAAAATAGTGAGTTATTAGAAAAAGAGGAAGCAAATGAAACCATGAATGAATTTGACACATTAGATAAAGAATTAGAAGAAAAACAAGCAACTAAACTGAAAGAAAAGTCTAAAAAATTGGCTGAAAAATATTTGCTTGAAAATCAAGACTTAGATACAGACTTAGAAAATAGAATGGAAAAATCATTACCCGATGTTGATTCAACAGTTATACCAACGCCTGTTAATGTAAAAATTACAAGCCGGGTCAAATTAACTAGTGATGAAAAAATTAAGATTGCGGAAGAAAAGAAAAAACTTAAACTTGAAGAAAAATTAAAGTCTCAACAAGAAAAGAAAGCATTAAAAGAAGCAGAAAAAACTAAGAAGTTAGAAGCAAAAAGCAAAAAATAAATCATAATAAAGCAATCCCTTTAATTACAATTTTAAGTATTTATAACAACTTTTTAATATATTTTATATATTTTATATATTTTTTTATATTTTTTTATATTTTTTTATATTTTTATATATTTTATAAACATATAAACATATAAAACTATAAATTATTATTAGCAAACCATAAGTAATGACTTATTTAAATTTACCAAATCTAAATAATAGTAATTTAGATTTTAATATATTATATAAGCATCAAGTTATAAATACTATAAATTGTGAACAAGTTATAAAAGGTGAACAAGTAAGTAATTGTGAAACCATTACTTCCACTATTATATGTCCTTCGTTGTATAATTATTTAATAATATTGAAACAAGTTATTAATAATTATTCAGAATATTGGGATATAGTCAAAAAATTAACAAATCCATATGAATATATACATACAAGCGTTCCTAATTACAAATTTTCTTTATGTAAATATAAGCCCTTATCTCGTGCTTTTTTTAAAATGATAGAAATAGTGGATACCTTTAGTTTTTTAACCGAAAAAACTAAAATAAAATCATTTCATTTGGCTGAAGGACCTGGTGGATTTATTGAAGCATTCAATTATATAAGACATAATAAAGAAGATTTCTATTATGGTATGACTCTGTTAAGTGATGATATAAATATTCCATCTTGGAAAAGAGCATCACAATTGTTAAATAATAATCCTAATATTATTATTGAATATGGTGCTTCTAAAACTGGTGATTTATTTTTGAAAGAAAATTTAACTTATTGTTATAAAAAATATAGTAATTCCATGGATTATATTACAGGAGATGGTGGATTTGATTTTTCAAATGATTTTAATAATCAAGAAGATATATCATTTAAGCTAATATTATCACAAATATTTTTTGCGCTAATAATGCAAAAAACGGGCGGTAATTTTATATTAAAAATGTTTGATATTTTTAAATATAAAACATTGGAAGTTATATATTTGTTATGTAATATGTATGAAAATGTATATATATTTAAACCAAACACTAGCAGAATTGCTAATTCTGAAAAATATATAATATGTATTAATTATAAAAATAATAACAAAAAAATTATAACAAACATTATAGAAAACTTTGATTTAATCATCAATAATATTGATTCTATTTCAAGTCTATTTAGTATTCCATTAAACAAACATTTTCTCACAAAAGTTCAGGAAATTAATGCAATATATGGAGAACAACAATTGGAAAATATAAGTGCTACATTAAATTTGATAAAAGAATTAAAAGCATTAAATATTAAGTATAACTTAATGAATAATGAATATTCGGCACTATTTAAATATTTACACATTCATAGTAAATTACTCACCATTAATAAGTGCTTAATAAATGAAATATATAATGGACAAACTGATCATAATAATGAAAATAGTGAAGATACATCAAAAAATAGCATGCTAATCAAATATCACAATTCTAATGACTTAATTAATGAATATTTTACTAAATTAAACAATATTGTTATTGCTAATATTCATAAATCTATAAATTGGTGTAAAAAACATCAATTTACAATAAATAAAGAGTTTAGTTGTTATTAACTTATTTCAATATATTAATACGTTTCCTACGTATTGTAGCTGGTTCATTTATACATCCAATACATAGCGGAGTAGGGTTGTTTAGTAAATTTTTCAAACTAGCACATTCTTGGAGAGACATTGTGCTAGGGCAATTATTAATTGTTGCTCTTTTATTACATTGCACACCGTCCATACAACCATATTTTAAACTATGTGTTCTAGAGCTAGAACTAACAGGGCCTTGTGTTTGAAATTTTTTATTTGATGGATTAAAGGTTACACATGTTGTAACATTATTACATAGTCTTGTTTGTGTTCCGCTCTCTTGTTGCGATGGCAAATTTTGATTGTAAGTTTTACATTTTTTATATAAATATTCTCGGGCTGATGAACTATAGTCAGTGTCTAAAACTGTAGTTGCTCTTTTAATTACTAATGCGGCAGGACATAAGTCACTAGTGCAATCAGTTAAACTATCAAAATTTGTTAGTATATTTAAATTAGAATTTTGTAAAAGACTAGTACAGTCATTTTCATTAATTTTTGAATGAATGGTTCCGCCTGGTTTATCTAAAACGCCTATTAGCGACAATTTGCTATAAGTCGAAGATGCCGAATTAACATTAGTATATTGTTTTCTATAGTGCTTAATTGGATTAGCATTAAATTTATATTTTTTTATAGGACAATCCTCATTCCATGGAGTATAATTTGAACTATTTGTAGCATTGCCGTTTTTAATATTTTTAGGAATAATTGTTACAACATTATTTGTTGCGTCTTTCCAAGATTGATAATACTTTGAAATTTGCAGTCTCATAATTTAATATATTATAATATATTATTATTAAAATATATTATTATTAAAATATATTATTAAAATATATTATTATCAAAATTTCAATATTTTGTTATTATAAAACTTATAATATATAATATAAATGGTAAGTATATTAAAATATTTAAACTTACGTGATCCAAATGACAGAATGTTAGTTTATTCATTACTTATTTTAAAAAAAGTACTTATACTATATTTTATAGCAATTATTTTTATGTTCTTTGTTTCATTATTTACTAAATCAAATAATGGGAAAATAATTGAAGGTAATATGGATTGGTTTAAAAGTGATGCGCAAAAACGACGTGAATATGAAGCTTTAATGGCCCGCGCCGCACTAATACGGGAACTACAGGAAAGAGAACGACAACGCTGTTTAATTTCAACATCAGCAAATTTTAGATCATGTGGTCCAATATATTATTTTCCAGAGGCACACTTTAAACTAGGTTCTGATCAATCACATGCTAAATCACAAAATAAATTTGATAGGAGCAAAAAACCAGATAGAGGACAAACATCATATGCGAACACTCAAATAAGTATTTATTAAAATAATGATTTAAACAATACTTTAAATAGAATCGTGTGTTTTTATTGATTTATTGATTTATTGATTTATTTATTGTTTATTGTTTATTTATTGTTTATTGTTTATTGTTTATTGTTTATTGTTTATTGTTTATTTGTTAAAATATATTATAACATTATATTATAACGTTATAATATAATATGCCAGGTCTAACAGGAGTAGCAAGAACTGATAGCCAAAGATGTGTAATAGATGCTATGGGTGGAACTACACATAATTATAGATATTGTATTAAACCGCCTCCTACAAATTATATGACTGCTGGTGGACCACTAAGTATGACAAATGTTGGAAGAGTATTTAACGAACTAACAAAGTATGTTGATTATTTAATAATCAAACCAGATACTGCCACTAGAGATGACTGTTATGAACAAAAAACAACAGGTAACTATATACCAGTTCTTGGTAATAAATATATATTAAAAACAGCTTCAAAATGTATTCCAGTAAATCCATTTACTGGAAAAACAATATGTAATCCAGCAGACAATACTCCTATAGAAAAAACGTTATATAAATATATAAATAATGTGAGCGATGGTAGCAATTTTATAACAGGTGGTGGTGAAAATGCTGGTGGAAATGGTTTATTACCATCAATTGCTGGTAATATAGGAACATTAGCAACAAATATTATTGGTGTTGCTGGTTCATTTTCTCAAGAGTCCAAGCCATATTGCATGGAAACACAAATGAGCTGTCATATTGTGGCTGGCCCAGATTCAGTACAAAATTACAGTGGTCCTAGCCCAAGTGGAATATTTTTTTCACTAGCTGATTTACGAGAGATGAAAGCCGATGCTTTTGCATATAATATTAAACCAATTATTCCAAATGATAATGCTGTTATAAGAAATTGTATAAGTGGCTCAACTTTTAGAAATATTAATGAAAATACAGAAAGTGAGGATATTATAAATATTATAAATAAAAATATTATAGACCAAAATGGTGATAAACTTATATATCCATCAAATATTGAAGATTGGATGAATATTAGTAATATTAGTCTAGATTTTAATGATTCAACACTAGTTAAAACATATTATTTAGGACTATCATTGTTAATGATATTAATAATGTTTAAAATATTATATGGTAAACAAAAATTAAGATAAAAATAACACAATTTTAGGTATTCAAGTATTTAAATAGTTATATACTAAATTATTGCTATTATTATTATTAATTTCGCCCGACAATATACTGTCTTCATACATTTTACGCAATATAGTAGTTGGGGCCTGTGAGCCAAGTTTTATTAACCCTTTTTCGCGCAAATAGTTTTTAATAGTTTGAATGTCTTCTTGTTTTAATTTTTCAATCTCTCTTTTAATTCTCTTTTGTGTGTCTCTATTTTTAATCAATACTCCGATTTGTCTTTTCTCCTTATTTTTGCCTAATTTGTATTTATATGTTTTTGTTGTGATACAAAGTTTAGGAATAGGAGTTGTTTCGTTATATTGAAATTCTTGCACTTTTATATCAGGAACAGAGCTAATACCAGCACCATGTTCAGCATTAGGAACAACTTCATTGCTAACCTGTGCTTTTGTGCTATCTAATAATGTATCCATGTTGTTTAAAATTTTAATTTTATTATCAATTAAATCAATAAAATTTGATTCTTTATTTTCATTAGTTGAGAGATTAGTTAATGGCATAACCACTATTTGACGATGAGGGTGAGCTTGAGGTTGAGGTTGAGGTTGAGGTTGAAGTTGAGGTTGAAGTTGAGGTTGAGGTTGAGCTTGAGCTTGAGAACGAACTTGAACTTTGGGAGGTTCTACTATTTCTTGGATAGTTGGTTCTTCTAAACAAGTTGGTTGTTCTTCAGTATTATACTTATTATAAAAAGCACTATGGTCAAAAGATTTATTATTTTCAAGAACAATTTTCAATCTCTCTCTATTGCTGTGTTCACCAACTTTCTTTGTTTTAACTAAATCTCTAAATGTTGGCTTCGAACCATTTTTTAAACATCCATAACTAGGCTCTTTATTTGACGTATACACTAAATTGTGTGTTGGTATATCAATATGAACGTCCAAGTTAGAAACTTTAAGTGTTTTCTTTTTCTTCTTATCTTTATTTTTTTTGGATAAATCATGTAAAAAAGTGAGAGATTTATTGAATTCTCTCTCAAAATCACTAGTCTCTAAAGTATTTGAATCAAATAAGTCAGGAGCTTGAGTCTCTAATGCTTTAGCTTTAGTGTCTGCTATTTTTTCTACTTCTTTATTTTTTTGATAATCTTTTACTTTTTTTAATAGCTCTTTCTTTAATTTATTAGATTTTAATGCCTGATTAGCATCTTGTTCTGGTTTTGTTTTTCTCTCTTTTAAAGTTTTTTTCTTGCCCGGAAATTTAAAAGCGTCTGGGTTAAATGTTATTATTTTTTGAGTAGACATAATAATATTAAACTAATATTTAAAAATAGTGTTATAAACATAAATATAACATCTTAAATATTTAAATATTTAAGACTAATACTTAAATACAAATTTTTGAAATATATTATTTATTAATTTTTTATAAAATTGATTATTATTTAAAGCTTATTTGCTTAATAATATTATGTCTTCTAACACTGATAATGCGTCAAATGTTAATGATTCAAATGTTAATGATTCAAATGTTAATGATTCGGAAACTCCATGGATTTTCATTGAGTCATATTTCAAACAAAAACATTTAAAGCAATTAGTAAAGCATCAGCTAGAATCATATAATTATTTTGTAAATAATCAAATACAAAATACTATTGGTATGTTTAATCCATTAATTATTAGTTCGGACCATGATTATATTAAAGAATTAAATTTACAGAGACTTGAAATTGAAATCAATTTTGAAAATCTATCTATTTATCGCCCTCAAATTTATGAAAACAATGGGTCCACAAAAATTATGTTTCCACAAGAAGCACGGTTGCGTAATTTCTCGTATTCGGCGGCTATGACTATTGATTTGGATATTAAGTATACTGTGCGTAATGGTGAAAATTATAAAAATGTTGTTAACTTTCAAAAGAAAATTAAAAACATACATATTGGAAAAATTCCGATTATGCTTAAATCCGACTTGTGTGTCTTAAACCAATACAAACATTTAGATCATAATGAAACAGGTGAGTGCTATATGGACCCTGGTGGATACTTTATTATTAATGGTTCTGAAAAAACATGCATAGGACAAGAACGCGCAGCTGAAAATCAAATTTATTGCCACAATATTGAGAAAAATAACAATAAATGGTCATGGATGGCTGAAATGAAATGTATTCCGGATTGGAAGTGTATTTCTCCTAAACAAATCACTATTTATAGTGCATCTAAGAATAATGGGTTTGGTTTTCCATTATATTTACAAATTCCGCGTATTAAAATTCCTATTCCGCTATTTGTGATTTTCAGGGCTTTTAATATTATTAGTGATAAAGAAATTTGTGAATTAATTGTGCTAAATATTGAAAATGTTAATATGAAAAAAATGTTAGAAGCATTAAGAGCCTCTATTATTGATTCAAACAAGATTATGACGCAAGAGTGTGCTATTAAACACATTGTTAACAATGTGATTTATACTCCTATGAATATGGATAAAGAAACTGGTTCAAAGAAAAAATACCATTTTGCTATGGAAGTATTAAACAATGACATATTTCCACATTGTAAAACCGAAAAACAAAAAATTTACATGCTTGGTTATATGACAAATATTTTGCTACAAACTACATTTGGTTGGTTAGAAGAAGATGACCGTGACTCATATTCTAATAAGCGTATTGATTTAACCGGATCGCTATTAAATAATTTACTGCGAAATTATTTTAATAAACTCGTTAAAGATATGAAAAAACAGATTATTAGGGAAATTAATAATGGTTCATGGAAATCGACCGATGATTATGAAAATATTATTACAAAAACTAATATATATAAAATCATTAAGTCTACAACAATTGAAAATGGTATTAAGCGAGCATTAGCTACTGGCGATTTTGGTATTAAACAAGTTAATAGCAACAAAGTAGGCGTGGCTCAAGTGCTAAATCGTCTTACCTATATTTCTAGTTTAAGCCATTTGCGCCGCATTAATACTCCTATCGATAAAAGTGGAAAATTAGTTCCGCCGCGCCGCCTTCATAATTCAACTTGGGGATTTTTATGTCCTGCGGAAACACCAGAAGGACAATCAATTGGTATTGTAAAAAACATGGCATATTTAGCACACATCACAATTACTTCAAACAGTTCTGGACTATATGAATACATTTTACCCATTATTGAGCCAATTGATACTTATAGTGGTTCATATAAAGAATTATATGATTATGTCAAAGTATTTATTAATGGAACATGGGTTGGAGTAACAAAAGATCCTAAACAAGTATATGCTAACTTAAAAGAAAAAAAATATAAGGGCATTATTAACATTTACATTTCTATTATCTTTAATAGTAAATTAAAAGAAATTCGTGTTTGTAATGATGCTGGTCGTATTTGTAGGCCGCTTTTAAAAATTAAAAATAATAAACCAATTTATGACTCTACTATTGTTAAACAAGTTCAAAGTGGTGAGCTCAGTTGGGATGATTTATTAATTAGTATTAAGCTAGATGAATCAATTATCGAATATGTTGATTCGTATGAACAAAATAATGCGCTAATAGCAATGAAAATTAGTGATTTAAATAGTAATAGTAATACTAATAATACATCTATTTATCATTATAGTCATTGCGAAATTCATCCAAGCACAATATTTGGAATTTTAGCCTCGTGTATTCCATTTCCCGATTCTAATCAATCACCTAGAAATACATATCAGTGTTTAGATGTTAATACACCTGTATTAATGAAAGATAATAGTTATAAGCTAATTAAAGATATTAATGTTTATGATTGCGTCCAAACATTTGATCCAAAAACTATGAAAACAAGCTTTACAAAGGTTGTAAATCAATATGTTAGACTAACTGAAAAACAAATGTATAATGTAACAAGTTATTCTGGAAAATCATTTAATGCTACATATGACCATAAATTTATGACGTATAATGGATGGAAAGAAGTTAACGAAATGGTTGTGGATGTTGATTTAATTGGTATTAAACCAGATGTAGCCATATTATCTAATATTTATGCTAGCAAAGAACTTATTTTAGATAGTAAAAACTTTAAATTAATCTTAACCAATTTAAGGGTTAATGAGAGTCTGATTACTAAATATAGCAACACATTAACTAAACTTGGACTATTACCATTATATAATAATAATGTAAAGATTCCAATATTAGCACGTGTATTTGGATATGCCTTAACAAATAGTAAATTAGTATATGATGACTATAATAACACATTTATGATTACGCTGAATTTTAAAAGCGTATGTGACTTAGACTTGTTCGAGTTAGATATTGAAGAGTTGGGTTTTGCTAAAACAAAAAGTAAAACAGCAACAGCGGCAGCAACAGAAGCAAGAGCAGAAACAGAAGCAAGAGCAGAAACAGAAGCAAGAGCAGAAACAGAAGCAAGAACAGAAGCAGAAGAAACACAACAAAACAACACTACTAATATTAAGACTAATTCTGTTAAGCCACTAAGTGTATATTATAAAGGTGTGTTTGCTTGTATGCTACAAGTGTTGGGATTAAATAGTGCTATTCCAGATTGGATAAGTGAAGGATCCGATTTAGTAAAGCGCGAATTCTTGTCGGGGGTTCAGGGTGGATGTGGTGGCGCAATCAAGTATAAAAAAGACAATATTTGCTATTGTGACCCTTTAATATTTCATAAAAATACTAACTTAAAGCAAGACTTAATAAAACTTATTACTACTATTTCACAGTTATTTAGCTATTTTGGAATTGCTAATAGTCCATTTTATAAAAATCAAAATTATCAAAATGTGCGTAATGATTTAACACACACAAGTGCTAGCTCTACAGATTATATTGACTATGATGAAGTTGGATTACAAATCAATAATGATGAGTCTAATTTAATTAAAAACAATAGTGTAATTGGTTACAAATATGATAATTATAAAAATACTAGAAGCGCATTAATTGTAGAATATTTATGCTATAAACAAAGCGCATATTATGACCCTAAAGTTAGTCAAGATTTAGATATGTTTGTTAACAAGTGTAAGATTATTAATGATGCCTTATTTATTCCAATGCTAACAAAGACAAAAATAGACAATGTCCTTATTTCGGATATCACAACACAGTCCGAAAATCACAGCTTCTTTATTAAGGGTGGATTTATGACACACAATAGTGCTATGGGAAAACAAGCAATTGGAGTATATGTAACTAATTATGATAATAGAATGGATAAAACAGCATATGTGCTGACGTATCCAATGCGTCCATTAGTAGAAACACGCGTAATGAATATTATTAAATTAAACAACATTCCATCGGGTCAACAAGTAATTGTTGCTATTGCTAGTCATAGCGGGTATAATCAAGAAGATTCGTTGCTCTTTAATAAGGGTGCAATAGACAGAGGACTATTTTTGGCAACTATTTATCATACAGAAAAAGATGAAGACAAAAAACTATTTGGAAATGAAGAAATTAGGTGCAAACCAGATAAAAATAATACAAAAAATATGAAATTTGCTAATTATGATAAGCTAGACGCAAATGGAATCATCAAAGAAAATACATTAATTGAAGATAGAGATATTATTATTGGAAAAGTGTTACCAATTAAAGAAAACAAAAATGATTTTACAAAAACAATGAAAAATAGTGATGAAAGTATTTCATTTAGAACACATGAAGAAAGTTATGTCGATAAAAATTACATTGAAACAAATGGAGATGGATACAATTTTTGTAAAGTTCGCATTCGTAATTATCGTAAGCCAGTAATTGGTGATAAGTTTTCAAGTCGTCACGGACAAAAAGGCACAATTGGTAATATTATTCCAGAAGAAGATATGCCATTTACTGCATACGGATTAAAACCCGATATTATTATTAATCCACATGCTATTCCGAGTCGTATGACTATTGCGCAATTAAAAGAAACACTATTAGGTAAAGTATTATTACAACTTGGCCTGTTTGGTGATGGAACTAGCTTTGGAGAATTTGAAATTTCTAGCATTATAGACAAACTTAATGATTTAGGCTATGAATCAAAAGGTAATGAACTAATGTATAACGCACTAACTGGAGAACAGCTAACAATGAATATATTTATTGGACCCGCGTTTTATCAGCGCCTTAAACATATGGTAAATGATAAGCAACATAGTCGCTCTATTGGCCCTATGGTTAATTTAACACGGCAACCCGCCGAAGGTCGTGCTCGTGATGGTGGACTACGATTTGGAGAAATGGAACGTGATTGTATGATTTCACACGGAGCATCACGCTTCACAAAAGGGAGAATATTTGATGCTTCAGACGCATATAGCACATTTGTATGCTCTAAATGTGGATCTATTGCTGCTTTTAATAACAAAGAACACATTCATTATTGTAATATGTGCTCTAATAGGAGTGATTTTAAATATATTGAAATTCCATATGCGTGTAAGCTAATGTTTCAAGAGTTAATTACTATGAATATTGCGCCTCGCATTTTATGTGAATAAATTGAAAACTTGAAAAATTATTTAAACTAATTATTTAGCAATTTTATTTATATTTTTTTTATATATTTTTTATATATTTTTTATATATTTTTTATATATTTTTTATATATTTTATAACATTATATTAATATATTAATGATTCCTTATACTAGAGCCAATTTAGGAACTTCTAATGGAGCCGCACCATTAATGTTTGAACCAATGAATGGCGGCAATGAACGAGCTTTAACACGAAAATATTTAACAAGAGCATTTGGAAATATGAACAACAGTGGTCTAACTACTTCACCATTATTATATAATAAAAATATACTAGGACCCTTTAGAACGGCTTTTAATGCTGGCGATGTTATAACAAACAATATTGAAGATACAAATAGCAAATATGGAATAATGCCAAATCAAGTAGGAGGAAATAATTTATCAAGACTACAAAGAAAGGGTGATGGAACATCTGGACAAACAGGAAATGCTATGTATTCAGGAAATACAAAATTTGTTCATGATGGTTCAGATTATATTAGATTTAAAAAATTACAAGCTCTAAATAAAACATTTGATGATAAAAAGTTTGGTGGAGCAGAAAACAATCAAGCAACGGCAGCTCTATATAGAGTTCGCAAATAAGTTATTTAATTTTTTATTTTAATTCTTTTTTAATATTTTATATTTTAATTCTTTTATTTTAAGTATTATTTGAATAAAACTTAAAATAATTATTTATAATATAAATATGAGCGACCCAACAGTTTTAGAAAGCGATACTATGCTTGAACCTATTCAAGAAGTTGTAACAGAACCAATCCCAGAACCCGTTCAAGAAGTTGTTCAAGAAGTTGTTCAAGAAGTTGTTCAAGAAGTTGTTCAAGAAGTTGTATCAGAACCAGTCCCTGAACCCGTTCAAGAAGTTGTTCAAGAAGTTGTTCAAGAACCCATTCAAGAAGTTGTATCAGAAATTGTGCCTGAACCCGTTCAAGAAGTTGTAATAGAACCCGTTCCTGAACCAGCTCAAGAAGTTGTAACAGAAGTTGTCTCTGAAGTTGTCTCTGAAGTTGTCTCTGAAGTTGTATCGGAACCCGTTCAAGAAGTTATGCCTGAAGTAGTATCAGAACCCGTTCCAGAAGTTGCGCCTGAACCCGTTCCAGAAGTTGCGCCTGAACCCATTCCAGAAGTTGTGCCTGAACCCGTTCCAGAAGTTGTTCAAGAAGTTGTTCCAGAACCCGTTCCAGAAGTTGTTCAAGAAGTTGTTCAAGAAGTTGTATCAGAACCCGTTCCAGAAGTTGTTCCAGAAGTTGTTCCAGAAGTTGCTCATGAAGTTGCACCTGAACCCATTCCTGAACCAACTCAAGAAGTTGTATCAGAACCCGTTCCAGAAGTTGTTCAAGAAGTTGTGCTTGAAGTTGTATCAGAACCCGTTCCAGAAGTTGTTCAAGAAGTTGTGCTTGAAGTTGTATCAGAACCCGTTCCAGAACCAACTCCAGAAGTTGTAACAGAAGTTGCACCAGAACCCGTTCCAGAAGTTGCGCCAGAAGTTGAATCAGAAGTAGTAGCAGAACCCATTCCTGAACCAACCCCAGAAGTTATAACAGAAGTTGCACCAGAAGTTGCACCAGAAGTTGCACCAGAAGTTGCGCCAGAAGTTGCGCCAGAAGTTGTAATAGAACCCGTTCCTGAACCAGCTCAAGAAGTTGTGCCTGAAGTTGTTCCAGAACCCGTTCCAGAAGTTGTTCAAGAAGTTGAATCAGAAGTAGTAGCAGAACCCATTCCTGAACCAACTCCAGAAGTTGTAACAGAAGTTGTATCAGAACCCGTTCCAGAAGTTGTTCAAGAAGTTGAATCAGAAGTAGTAGCAGAACCCATTCCTGAACCAACCCCAGAAGTTATAACAGAAGTTGCGCAAGAAGTTGCGCAAGAAGTTGCACCAGAAGTTGCGCAAGAAGTTGCGCAAGAAGTTGCGCAAGAAGTTGCGCCAGAAGTTGCGCCAGAAGTTGCGCCAGAAGTTGCGCCAGAAGTTGCGCCAGAAGTTGCGCCAGAAGTTGTTCAAGAAGTAGTGCCTGAAGTAGTATCAGAGCCCCTTCCAGAAGTTGTACCTGAAGTAGTGCCTGAAGTAGTATCAGAGCCCCTTCCAGAAGTTGTACCTGAAGTTGTACCTGAAGTAGTATCAGAGCCCCTTCCAGAAGTTGTACCTGAAGTAGTGCCTGAAGTAGTATCAGAGCCCCTTCCAGAAGTTGTGCCTGAAGTAGTAGCAGAAACAGTTCAAGAAGTTGTGCCTGAAGTAGTGCCTGAAGTAGTATCAGAGCCCCTTCCAGAAGTTGTGCCTGAACCAACCCCAGAAGTTGTCCCGGAAGTTGTATCGGAACCCGTTCAAGAAGTTGTGCCAGAAGTAGTGCCTGAAGTAGTATCAGAGCCCCTTCCAGAAGTTGTGCCTGAAGTAGTAGCAGAAACAGTTCAAGAAGTAGTGCCTGAAGTTGTATCAGAGCCCCTTCCAGAAGTGGTGCCTGAAGTTGTGCCTGAAGTAGTATCAGAGCCCCTTCCAGAAGTTGTTGAAGAAGTTGTTACAGAAGTTGTTGAAGAAGTTGTATCAGAACCCGTTCCTGAACCCGTTCAAGAAGTTGTATCAGAACCCGTTCCTGAACCCGTTCAAGAAGTTGTATCAGAAGTTGTTACAGAAGTTGTATCAGAAGTTGTATCAGAACCTGTTCAAGAAGTTGTATCAGACGTTGTGCCTGAACCAGTTCCAGAAGTTGTATCAGAACCCGTTACAGAACCCGTTCCAGAAGTTGTTCAAGAAGTAGTTCAAGAAGTTGTATCAGAACCCGTTCCAGAAGTTGTTCAAGAAGTAGTTCAAGAAGTTGTTCAAGAAGTAGTTCAAGAAGTTGTATCAGAACCCGTTCCAGAAGTTGTATCAGAAGTTGTATCAGAACCCGTTCAAGAAGTAGTTCAAGAAGTTGTATCAGAACCCGTTCCAGAAGTTGTTCAAGAAGTAGTTCAAGAAGTTGTTCAAGAAGTAGTCCAAGAAGTTGTATCAGAACCCGTTCCAGAAGTTGTATCAGAACCCGTTCCTGAACCCGTTCAAGAAGTTGTATCAGAACCCGTTCCTGAACCCGTTCAAGAAGTTGTATCAGAAGTTGT
>Ga0208226_1000019_pt1 | contig 64167 bp, 58 predicted proteins | sample LakMenE18May11ns_FD_150713 | JGI IMG/M metagenome (GOLD analysis project Ga0208226, IMG submission 150713) | Freshwater microbial communities from Lake Mendota, WI - 18MAY2011 deep hole epilimnion ns (SPAdes) | ecosystem: Environmental > Aquatic > Freshwater > Lake > Epilimnion/Euphotic zone ... | reverse complement strand
CGGCGGTGATCGCGGCGGAGACCGTGGTGGCGATCGCGGCGGCGACCGTGGCGGAGACCGTGGTGGTGATCGTGGTGGTGATCGCGGCGGTGATCGTCCTGAAAGCGGTGGCGGTTCGGGTGGACATCGTGGGGGCGATCGTGGCGGTGATCATGGCGGCAGACGCCATCATGACAATCGCAGAGGTCACAACGACCATCGCGATTAGTCGCAGATTTGTTTTATCTTTTATTAATCTGGAATCTGAGGGCCCATTTTTTTGGGCCCTTACCAGGAGATTTGAATGAGTGATCCCTACACAGAACTTGCGGAACTCGCAGGTGGGTTCATTCATGAAATTAAAAACCACCTTAGCACCTTTGGCCTCAACCTCCAGTTACTTGCAGAGGATTTTAATGATCCTCAGACGCAACGAGAACGCAGAGCCTTTGAACGAGTTCAGCGACTTCAAAACGAATGCGAACGGCTTGTCGAAGTTTCAAACGACTTTCTCCGATTCTCTCGGATAGAGCAATTAAATCTTCAACCATGCGATCTTTTAGTAGTTCTCGAAGAACTTATCGATTTCTTCGGACCCATGGCACGCAACTCTAACATCAAGGTCAATCGCTATTTGCCGTCAGACCTTCCCCCAGTTTTTCTCGACAGCGAAATCTTCAAACAAGCCTTACTTAATTTGCTCTTAAACGCAGAACAAGCTATGCCCAAGGGTGGTGAAATTACCATTCAAGCAACTATTTCTCCAGAAACTCTTACCCTCAACTTAATTGATACGGGCAAAGGGATTTCCCAAGAGGGTTTAGAAAAGATATTTAAACCTTTTTATTCCACACGGCCTGGCGGCACAGGTCTCGGACTCCCGACAACAAAAAAAATAATTGAAGCTCATGGGGGCACTATTGAGGCTCAAAGTGAACCGGGGAAAGGAACCAAGTTTTCTATCCGACTGCCACTCAATATTTCATAGGAGTTTTAGATCGTGACCACACATCAACAACCCGTTGCATTAGCAAATATAAATGGCGAAATCACCCCGCTTTCAGAAGCAAAAATACCTGCATTAGACAGGGGGTTTCTTTTTGGCGATGCTGTTTACGAAGTAATGTGGGTAAATCAGGGCAAAATGTGGCTTGAAGAAGAACATTTTATAAGGCTTGAACGAAGCTTGAATCTTATCCGAATCCAAGGTGTTGATCTTTCATCCCTTGCTGCCAAAGTTTACGAAACCATAACTGCAGGGAAATTTAAAAACGCTATTGTCTACATTCAAATCACCAGAGGGGCCGCTCCAAGGAGCCATGCTTTTCCCAAAGATATAAAACCCTTTGAGTTTCTTTTTGTTCAAGAGTTCAACGATCCTTATGCTGAAATGCGTGAAAAGGGAATCCACCTGCTTTCACGCCCAGACATCCGCTGGGAACACTGCGACATCAAATCCACCAACCTACTTGCAAATGTTTTGGCAATTCAGGATTCGAAAGAAGCTGGGTGCCAAGAAGTACTGTTTTATTTGAAGGATGGCACCATCACAGAATCTGCGCACTCAAGCTTGTTTGGAGTATTGGACGGGATTTTATATACAAGCCCCAGCAGCGATTTAATTCTGCCGGGTATTACTCGCAATCATCTACTAAATCTTATCGCCAAGGATGGGATTGCAATCAAAGAAAAGTCATTACATATGGAGCAACTTGGGCAGATATCTGAATTATTTATTACCGGGACAACCTCGGGTGTGCTACCTGTTGTCGCGGTGGATAAAAAGAATATAGGGGAAGGCAAGCCTGGTCCAATCACGAGAAGGATAGAAAAGGCTTATTGGGATTCAGTCAAAACCTGGAGCCAAAACGCACATCACAACGAAGATAGCATACGGATTTAAATTTATTATTTACCTTCGGGTGGAGGGGTTGTAACGGGAACCCCGTCTGTTTCTACGCCGCCTTCAAGCAAAAGTCGAAGAACCATATTTTCAGTGGGGTCTTCGATTACTGATAAGTCTTGGGTTTTGAGCATTTCGCTTTGAATTCTACGAAGATCAACAAAGAACTTTTCCCCTTCTAGATTTTCGGTAAAGATAAAGTCAATCCATTCAAGGAGAAATGTTGTCTGTGCTTTTTTCACATCAGCAGAATCCGCAGCCAAGAAATGCTTGTTAAATATTTTTGTAACCAAACTTTGGCTCAATACCACATCCTTGGGAAACATCTCAAAGTCCTTACAAAAAGCCATGAATGCAGTTTGTTTTTTCTTGACTAGAAAATAAACCAAAGCCCATGACTCTGTGTTGAACTGTTCCTGGCCAGCTTGTGGGGTTAGGTTTGCAAGTTTAGAACCCGACATTAGTCTGGAAAGAATCGCTTCAAACTCAATCGGATTCCTTTTGTTTTTGTAAATCTGCCTGAATAGTGGCAGGTGATACGAGTTGGCACTACCAAACGACATCCATGGTGAGCAATGGGGGGTTTCAAACACACCCGCCAAGCCTTCGGAAAACCATTTTGGCAAAACAACATTAGCAGGAAGAGTTTTGGTGGCATAAAAGAGCTGCAAGGTTCCAAAGTTACCGATGGTATTCCAAACTGTTTCTTGATCCAAAGCACGATTTAAAACAGCTAGGGCCCCGGAATAAGAAACATCCAAATGATCTGCTGCAGGTGGGTTTCCCTGCCCTATTGTTCCTTTAAGAAGTTGATTAAAGTCATAACCCTTGGTTGTCCATTCTTTCATTTTAAGGCCCAGCATTTCAGAAATGGGATCAAGCCTTTTGGTGCACATCACAAGCAACTTTTCCCTAGGCAGCATAAACCCTTGAACTTTAGCTTTGTTACCAACCAACGCCAAATGCATTTCGTTGTAAACATCAGGCTTGGTCGTAATTACAACGGAAAGCTTTGTTTTTGGTAACTCAATCTGGGTGCCATTCAACGAAAACCACATAAAAAATGTTGCGTAATTCTTTTCTAACTGCGCAATCCACAATTTCACTTCTGGATCGTTTGGAAGGCCATCGTGAATCACTTCAAAGTGATCTGATTTTTCCTGATTGAACCCTACGAAACTTGTGGCAAGGCTCGCAAAAGCTGGGTCAGGAGCACTTTTTTCTTCAGTCGCTTTTTTGGTTTTAGAGTAAGTTTCTAGAATGGGCGACTTGCTCTTTGAATCTTTAATCAACAAATCCATCGTGTCTTTAAACTCTTTTGCCATGCCATGCTCGAGTGAAAACATACCAATGCTTTTGAAAACATCGTTGACATTTTTTTTGTCTTTTAAAGCTGCGGATCGATCTGTAAGAGTTTTACTAAGGGATGGAAGAGCAATCGATTTCCCTTTCACAGACTCATCAGAAATAATCTGCACAAATTGCATCGAACTATTAGGGACAAAATATTCGCCTGTTATAGCTCCGGGCGCATCCGTGGTGACTAATGGCATAGTCTTCCCACCCCAAGGATGATCGAACCGGTTCCAATGCCCAACCTTTAACTGAGCATCAGTTACTGCAGGTGGAGCCCCTGCTACGCCCGGTTGGGCGGCATTCGGTTGCCCTGCAGCAGGTGCCCCTTGCTGATTTATTTTGTTATCCCCATCAACTATAATCCATGGAAACACCTGCTGGGGAACAGCCACCCTCTTATTAAGCTCAACCACTGTGAAAACAAATCGGGAGTTTAGGGTGAACTCACCTTTTTCAATAATACCACCTGAAAAACCGCCCTCACCCGCCCCAACTCCTGGGGGTGCCATTGTGCGCATCGGCCTTACAGGAGAACCACCCGGCGGCGGCATAGGTACCCCGCCCGGCATCGGAACGCCTGCACTAGGTCCTGCTGCTTGCCCTTTATCCAAGGGCTTAGTTAAATCCACACGAATCAAATAATAATCTGCATGGATGGCTGCGGTGGTAATCAAAAATATGGCCAAGGCAATGATTCTGCTTAGCATAAATAATCCCCTATGTATCAATAGACCTCAATAACTATTATCCTGACGGTTTTACGCACCAACTGCAATGGTAAAACACCGAAAATAATTGAGCAAAACTTCGAATATACTCACTTTTCAAGAAAGCATTCGATTAAGTACATCGTGAGTATGGGCTAAATCTTCAAATAACAAATCTGGCTCATGGGATTCTAATTCTTCAATAGTATGCCAGCCCGTTGCAACCGCAAGAACCTTGGCATTAATCGCTCGGGCACACTTGATATCCAATGGAGTATCCCCAAGCACCCAAACTTTTGAAGTGGCAAAATCCTTACCAAATCTTGTATGGATTTCGCCCAAAGCTTCCCGCGCAACATCATCTCTATCAAGGTGATGATCGCCGAATCCTCCAAATTTAAAATGTTCGAAGATTCCAAAGTGGCCCAGTTTTATTTTCGCTCCTGCGCGAAGATTTCCCGTAAGAAGCCCAACCGCACAATCATCTCGGGTTTTCAAATCCTCAAGCATTGTTTTGATTCCGGGCAAAATCTTTCCTTGAACACTTTTAAGGCACTCCGGAAGATTCGCTAAATAGGCTTTCATCATCGTTTCATACGAAGAATCGGTATGCTCAATTCCATGCAGCCTTAGCAAATCATGCAGAATACCTTTATCGGTACGGCCACTAAGGCTTAAGCCATCAACGATACGATCAATGCCAAATTTGGAAGACATACCTTTTTCCAAGGCATCTTTCCCTGCCCCTGCGCTTGAAAGCAAAGTTCCATCAATATCAAAAAGGAGGATATTTTTAACCATTATCGTTTTCCATTGGTTATTAATGTAAATAGTTACAACAAGCATTATCTTAGAAAGTATAGCCAATGCATTATCTAATTGATGGTTATAACCTTTTACGAGCGGTAAGGAAACTAAGCGATTCAGTTCCGCCTGGGGTATTGGAACTTGAAAGGAATTGGCTGTTAAAACATTTACACGAACTACTTAAAGATAATCCTGGTGCCAACCATGAAATAACGATTGTATACGACGCGAAAAGAGGAATAGCAGGGCCAAAAAAGGCAAGTAAATATCCCGAGATAGCCGTGGTTTTCACCACAGGATCTGATGCAGACAGCTATATTGAAGCAGCATTATTAGAGGAAAGATTCCCCAAAGCTTTAGTGGTGGTATCTGATGATAAAAGGCTGATAAAAGCCGCAGAGAAAAAAGGCTGCCTACAAGTTGGATGTTTAGATTTAGAGTTTCATCTAAGAGACAACAGCAAGCCTAAGGAAGAACTTCATATTCCCATGAAACCCATCGAGCTTACGCCAGATGAAACAGCGCAATGGGAAGAACTATTCTTTCCCGAAGGCAAAGGGAAGGAAGAATTTGAAGGCTTAAGCGACCCATTCTTCCGACCCAAAATCAAGAAACCCAAAAAGAATTAACGGTTGGGATTATTTCGGTAGGTGTTTAAAACCTGCCTTTGTGGCCCCTGCACTCTTTCAAGCGAAGTGCTAACCGCAGCCCTAGAAGGCCTACCAAGTTTTTCATACTTAGAAGCAGCTTCAAAGGCTTCTGCTGCCTCTGCCTTGTTTTGCGCCAAGCGAGAAAGCCCCAAGTAATATTGATAACGGGCATCTTGTCTTTCATTTTCAACTGCTGCCATGAATGCTTTTTCAGCTTCTAAGTATCGCTTGTTAAAATAAAGCGCCATACCTGTAGCATAAAAGCGTTCAGCTTCAACAGGGTTGGCTTTATTGCCTAAATTATGATTCGTCAAGCTAGGGTGATCTTCGATTATTTTCATGAGGTTTTCAAAATGGATAGGACCCATTTTTTCACGAAGCCCAATCACATATTCCCTGATCGCTTTGGTGGGCAAACCTTTAATTGCATAAGCTTGTGCCTTGGCATCAAAAGGAGCATCGGGGGAAGCAAGAATCTCATCCGCAAGCTTCCGAGATTCCTTGGGGCTGATCTTGGGGCTTTCTGGTGGGAACACAATTTCTGGCTGTTGGAAATAAAACCCTGTCAGCAATAATGCAAATAAGTTTGTCAGCATTTCAGGCTCCTTTTTTTCGAGAACGCCAACCTTTTCAACATCTACTTCTTTAGGCTTGATATTATTAGGCAAAATTGAATTTAATAACCTTGCAAGTGCGATCCGATAAACGATACCCTGCGCATCCAATGCCTTATTTTCATTTACAGCTTTGCGATAAAAATCAATCGCATCGATAATTTCGCCACGTACCTCAGCAACTCTTCCCTTGGCATAGTAAGCAAGTGCAGTCTTTGATAAGACCGCTTCATCCGCATCCTTGGCTGCTGCCAAAAGCGAAGGGTCATTCAGTTGTACCTTGCCCTTACCTCTAACCTGAGCACGTTCAATTTCCATCAAGCAACGATCTGCTAGAAGTTCTGACCTTCGCTTGGGGCTGAACTGAGCTGAAAGTTCAATTGCCTTGCTTAGCGAGTTTACCGACTCAACAATTTGATTCATGGACTCTTGTTTTTCACTTAGCTCAACAAAATGGGAGACGGGATCGTTTGCTTCTTTAAGTGCAACATCAGCTTGAAGTTTCCAAGCAATATCGCCTGCATTTAAAGCTGCTTTACCTTTTTCAAGCAAAGCTTTTGCTTCGACATACTTACTTTGATTTTTAAGGATAATACCCTTAAGAACTTCAGCGCGCGCCTTTAATTCAGGATTAGCCGCAGCATCCACCATCACTTTTTCAACATCTTCGGTAGCTTTCTTTTCCAATTCTCCCTGGCCTTTTTTCTCCATCAAAGTGCGCCAGTAATCAAGCATCTCTCCAGGCTGCCGACTTTCCTTTAATTTCTTGTCTACCACTTCGATTTGCTTGGTGAATTTGGTGGTGTCATCAACCAATTTGGTTTGCAACCCACGAATCATACCTTGGGGATCTTTGCTCTGGATGATTTCCATACCCTTTTTCAAGCCATCAACCACATTCGTCGGGTTAGTTTTATCTTTTACCAAATTAGCTTGGGAAAGTTCTGTTCCAATGGAAGCAACAAAGTCTTCAGATTTCTTAAGGGACTCTTCGACTTTTGTTTTTTCGCCTTTCAACACTGCAAGCTTGGTATCAGCTTCGGCAAGTTTTTTCTCAGTCGCTTTCTTTTCCTCTGCGATTTCTTTTTTAGCTGTATCCTCAGTGTCCTTAACCTTCTTATCTGCAGCTAAAATTGTTTCTTTAACCGTTTTTTCAGCTTCTGCTTTTTGGTCTGCTAGCTTTTTATCTGCATCTTTAAGACTTTCCTTGTAAGTCTTATCTGCTTCTAAGAGTTCGGTTTTTTTATCATCAGCAGCCTTCTTCAACTCTGCTTCATGCTTGGCAAGAAATACTTTTTCTTTGGTTTTGTTATCTTCATCAGCTTTGGCTGCTTCTTCTTTGATTTTGGCAACTTCCTCGGCCTTGGATTTAGCATCAGATTCAGCTCTCTTTTTGCCATTTTCAAGAGCGATAACTGCTTCGCTTTTATTCATGCGAAACTCTTGGGGGATTTCGATCCCAAACTCATACAAGCCGCCAAAAATGCCTGCGCCAAGAATGGTTCCCATCATTGTGCCTACCAAAATACCGCCCCTCTTGCGTGGCGGTGCCACGGGTTCTGGCCCCGCCTCTACAGGCTCTTGTTCAGGTTCAGGTTCGGGTTCGGGTTCACCTGTTTGATTGCCATTATCAGGCTCACTGTACTTATCAAAATCATCATCATCCGTAGTTTGATTTGTTTCTTGTACTGGATCCCCATTAAATGCAGTTGTGGCGCCTGCAACTTCTTCTTCAATTGGTTCATCAGAATTGTAATCATCTGCAGAAGCAGTTGGTTCGCCAGAAACTTCCTCCTCGCCAGTTTCCTGATCAGGTTCGATCTCAGAACCTGCAGGGGCAAATTGTGTATGTTTTGATTGCTTAGAAGCCAACTGGGTTTTCTTTGGGCTAGGTGCTTGCACTTCTTCTTCAGCATCATTTCCGTTTGCGATCGAAATAACTTCGCTAGAAGAAGATTCAGAACCAAATTCTGGAATATTAAAACCCGAGTCATCTAACGCATCTTCAATATCAGAATCTCTAGCAAGCATGGTTTTCTTAATTTCTGGTTGCTTGGTATTTTCGATTTCATCCAAGGCAGAAAAGTCGCTGGCATCTGCAGAAATCGTATTATCTGAAACCTCTTCTGCAATTTCTTCAAACATGTCGACTTCAACTTCTGGAGGATCTATAGCTTCCGCTTTTTCCAAATCAGACCCAGTCATGGCAATGGTGGAATCATTATCCTCAAAAGGTTCGGGGATTTCGATTGCGCCTTCTTCTTTGGGGACGAGAAATTCTGGGTCACTATCTTTTTTTTCTTTTGCCATGGCTTGTATAATCTCCGAAAAGCTTTCTTCATAAATGCGAGAAATCAACGAATTCCCCACACTCAGTATTGATGATTTTCTAACCTCCATATTGTCTAAAGCTAAAAGGCATAACGCAAGAAGTTTTCCATCTTTCCCCGATCTCCAAAACTATTGGTTCCTTGTTTTCGTTAGAATCGATACCAACAGAACTGTAGTATACAAAAAGACAGTAATCCTTGGTTTTGAAGAAGGCTGAAATAGTAAAAACGAGGGATAAAGGCTAAAAGACAAAGAACAAGGCAAGAAATTACTGAATATATTGCCTGTTCGAATTTAAATCGTAGAATGAAAAGCTTAAGGCGATAATCGATTAATTTTTCCCGAAGGGGCTGGGACAATGTCTTATAAATGCGATGTTTGCGAAAAAAGAGCGGGCCAAGGCAACACCTACACCTACCGAGGTAAAGCAAAATACCTCGGCGGTATCGGCCGTAAGGTAACAGGCAAATCCAAGCGCTTGCACAGCCCAAATCTACAAACGATTCAATGCCAGGTGGGTGGCTCGGTTCAACGTCTTACCGTTTGCGTTCAATGCATTCGGTCCGGAAGAATCCAACGCCCTGTTAAGAAGCGTCCGTTCCAAATCCAAGCCGGCATGGTTTAATCGTATATTCTAGGGAGCTTCCCTTGGCGATTACCGCAGATGAAATTAAATGGATTGCTCACCTTTCAAGGTTAGAGCTTAAACCAGAAGAGCTAATTGCTGCATCTACGCAATTAAGCTCTATCTTAAACTACATCAATCAACTTCAAGAAGTTAACACGGATAATGTTGAACCCTTAGCCCATGCGCTAGATGTTTCCAACGTTTTCCGTGAAGATGTATTAAAAGAATCACTCAACGTAAACGAGGCACTTGCAAACGCTCCTGATCGTCAGGGGAACTTTTATGGTGTGCCTGCGATATTCGAGTAATCATTTTCCTTGGAAGAATTTGACATCCAATTTAACTTTGCAACAGGCCAGAAATGTCTAATTTAACCAGCAAATTGACTGAAAAAACCGCTGCAGAGCTTATCCAAATTCAAGCAAAAGGTGAAGCCAACGCAGAAACTATCACCAAGGCTTTCCTAGAAGCAATCAAAGCCAAAGATACTAAAGTAAAAAGCTTTTTACTTGTTAACGAAGAAGCAGCATTGGCAACCGCTCGATCCATCGATTCAAGGCGTTCCAAAGGCGAAAAACTTGGCACTCTTGCTGGCGTTCCTATCGCAGTCAAAGATAACATTTGCACCAAAGGAATTACCACAACCTGTGGCAGCAAAATGCTGGAACACTTCGTCCCGCCCTACGACGCCCATGTAACCGAAAAGCTTCATCAAGCCGATGCCGTGATTCTTGGCAAAACCAACCTTGATGAATTCGCAATGGGATCATCAACCGAAAATAGCGCATACCAAACCACACGAAACCCTTGGAATCTTGAATGCATTCCTGGCGGTTCGAGTGGTGGTTCAGCCGCATCTGTCGCAGCTTGCGAAGCACCAATTTCATTGGGTTCAGACACGGGTGGCTCGATTCGTCAGCCAGCAAGTTTATGCGGAATCGTTGGATTAAAGCCCACTTATGGCAGGGTTTCCCGTTACGGTTTGGTGGCATACGCCAGCTCGCTGGATCAAATCGGAACCTTCAGCCATGATGTAACTGATACCGCCCTTTTGTTAAATGTGATTGCAGGAAAAGACGATCGCGATAGCACTTGCACTGCAAACGAAGTTCCCGATTACACGGCAAATCTAGAGGTTCCATTAAAGCCTTTCACCATCGGGGTAGCGCGGGAATATTTTGCTGGTGGGTTGGATGCAGAAGTCGAAAAATCAGTAAGAGAAGCGCTTGATCTTCTTAAAAGCAGAGGCGCAACTATCAAAGAAATTTCACTGCCACATAGCACTTATGCGATTGCAACTTACTATCTTGTTGCAACAGCAGAAGCATCCAGCAATTTGGCCCGTTATGATGGTGTGCATTATGGGCACAGATCCAAAAATCACAGCAATCTAATCGATATGTACAGCAAAAGCCGAGGAGAAGGTTTTGGCTCTGAGGTTAAAAGGCGCATTTTACTTGGCAATTATTCGCTATCGAGTGGCTACATTGATGCGTTTTATTTAAAGGCATTAAAAGTTCGAAGGCTAATTCGGGATGATTTCGACAATGCCTTTGCAGATTGCGATGTAATAGCAGGCCCAACTGCGCCAACCTGTGCCTTCAAAGTAGGCGAAAAAAGCTCAGATCCGCTTTCCATGTACCTATCCGACATTTACACGATTAGCTGCAATTTAGCAGGAATCCCAGGCATCAGCATCCCATGCGGTTTCAATTCGAAAAACCTTCCGATAGGGTTGCAACTATTAGGCGCACCTTTTTCTGAAGAAAAACTTTTGCGCATCGCTCGAACCTACGAAAAAGAAACCCCTTGGCATCTGAAGCGCGCTCAAATTTCCTAATCCTAAGTGCCCAATGTGTTGCCATATAAATCGATATGCAACCTAGGGCAATAGCGGAATCCTTCTTCTTTACAAAGCTCAACCAGCCATTTAGATTTTTTGTCCAAGTCCTCGCGGGTGATTCCTTGAGGCATTAAAAGTACCTTCGATTTTTCGATTTTTCCCAACGATTTAAGGAATTCGCGCACCTCCATGGTGTCCTCAGGAGAATCAATCACGAATTTTAATTGATAATCGGCGATATCAATTAGTTTTCTAACAACATCGGGTTGCAAACGGATTTCGTCATGCCTCAATTTGTATTTGCCGTTCTCCCTATGATGGGGAGTTGAATTAGAAAGCTTCGGGCTAATACTTAAAAGATTGCATTCAACTTTCAGAAAAAGCGTACCAGCGGTTTCCAAAGTAATGTGATAGCCAAGTTCTTTATATTTCCTGCAAAGATCACTAAGGTCGTGGTGAAGGAAAGGTTCTCCACCCGTGATCACCACATGCTTGGTATTGAATAGATTGGTTTTGGCGACAATATTATCGAGGGAAAGGGTTTCGCCTTCTGGGTTCCAAGAAGTTTGGGGGGAATCACAGAAAACGCAGCGCAAGTTACAGCCCATAGTGCGAACAAACGCCGAGGGAACGCCATTGAGAATGCCTTCGCCTTGGATCGAATAAAAAATTTCAGATATTTTCATAATCCCACTCTATCGTAAGAAATAGGATCGATAAGGCCAGCTTCTTTGAATCCTTCAAGTCTTAAAATACATGCATCACACAAACCGCATGATTTGCCATTATTTTTAGGATCATAACAGGTATGAGTCAGGGAGAAATCCAAATCAAGATCATGGCCCAATTTGATGATTTCTTTTTTAGAAAGAACGATCAAAGGGACATGAATTTTAAATTTTCCTGTTTTTTCGACCCCCGCTTTGGTCGCAAGATTGGCAAGACTTTCAAAGGATCGAATAAAATCTGGTCTGCAATCGGGGTACCCAGAATAATCAACTGCATTTACCCCAAGAAAAATATCAAAAGCATTGAGGCTTTCGGCCCAAGCCAGTGCAATGGAAAGAAACACCGTATTTCTTGCAGGAACATAGGTGACAGGAATTTCGCAGGCCATGGATGCTTGGGAACGATTTTTAGGAACTGCCTCCTCAGAAGTCAACGCCGAGCCGCCAAATGCCCTTAAATCTAAGTCAATTACCTTATGATCGAAGACTCGCAATTGCGTGGCAACTCTTTTTGCAGCTTCGATTTCAGCATGATGCCTTTGCTGGTAATTAATGGTCAAAGCATGGCACTCATACCCTTCCTTAAGGGCAACCGCTAAGGTCGTGCTGGAATCAAGCCCGCCACTGAGCAAGACCACTGCTTTTTTAGTTGTATTCAGAGCCATTGATTCGCCACCCAATTAAAAAGAATAAGGATAACACGATTATACTCAGGCCTTCTTTCCATCTATAATATGGAAATGTGGTAAAAACTTTTGCCCTCGCACCATGCCCAACGGCCCATTACAACTATACTAAGAATTACACTTAGTTAACCTAACGGAGGCGCAACCATGCCAGCCATGACCCTGACCGAGAAAATCCTAGCAAAACACGCAAAAACTGATTTTGTAGAGCCTGGGCAAAATATTTGGATTGATGTCGATATTTTAATGACCCACGATGTTTGTGGCCCCGGCACCATAGGTGTATTTAAAAAACATTTTGGAAAAGCTGCCAAAGTCTGGGATCCCAAGAAAATAGTTATTATCCCTGACCACTATATTTTTACCGCAGACAAGATGGCCAATCGTAACATCGATGTCTTGAGGGAGTTTTCCCAAGAGCAAAACCTGCCTTATTACTACGATGTTGGCACTGAAAAATACAAAGGCGTTTGCCATATCGCACTGCCTGAAGAAGGCCACACCCGCCCAGGCGAAGTATTGCTGGGCACCGATAGCCATACCTGCACCGCTGGGGCATTCGGAGAGTTTGCCACCGGCATTGGTAATACAGACGCAGGCTTTGTCATGGGTACAGGTAGCCTTTGGCTTAAAGTACCACCCACAATGCGATTTGTTTTCGAAGGCACTTTACCCCCATATCTAATGGCTAAAGACCTTATTCTTGCGGTGATTGGAGATATTGGCTGCGATGGGGCAACCTACAAAGCGATGGAGTTTGATGGCCCTGGGGTTTTTGCTCTTAACATGGAAGAGCGCATGACACTTTGCAATATGGTGATTGAAGCAGGTGGCAAAAATGGTGTTATTGCGCCAGACAAAGTCACACTCGATTTCATCGATTCTAAAAACAAGCATAAAGTTCCATACACTCCTGTTTACACCGATCCCGGTGCGAAGTTTATTTATGAAAAGGTTTACGACATAAGCAAACTGCAACCGGTAGTGGCCAAGCCACATAGCCCAGATAACAAAGCTTTTGTAAGCGAAGTAAAAGGTACCAAGCTGGATCGGGCATACATCGGTTCTTGTACAGGCGGAAAAATGACTGACTTCCGTGCCGCTGCTAAAATTATGCATGGGCATTCTGTTAAGATTGATACCTTTGTGGTTCCTGCCACCACTGAAGTTGCCAGGGGTCTTAAAACCGAAAAGATGCATGGCAAAACGCTCGAACAAATTTTCTTGGATTCAGGCGCAAAAATGGGCGAAGCCTCTTGTGCAGCTTGCCTTGGCGGGCCAAGCGATACTTTTGGCAGGCTGAATCAGGCCATTCGCTGTATCAGCACAACGAATCGCAATTTCCCAGGCAGAATGGGCCACAAGGAAGCTGAAGTTTTTCTGGCCAGCCCTCTTACCGTTGCTGCCAGCTCAATTACAGGTATGATCACCGACCCTAGGGAGTACTTAGCATGAGTAAAATTCCAAACGAAATCACTGGCAAAGCTTATGTTTTGGGGGATAATGTTGATACCGATCAAATTATTCCCGCAGAATATCTTACCTTCAATCCTGCGATTCCTGAAGAATACAAGCAGTTTGGTAAATACGCACTCAGTAGCGTACCACCAGCACAATCTGGCTTACCCAAAGGTAACATTCCTTTTCATACTGACGATGAGTTTGTTTCGCCTTACACTTTTATCATTGCAGGAAAAAACTTTGGGTGCGGCTCTTCCCGCGAACACGCCCCCGTAGCTCTTGATGCTGCTGGTATTAAAGTCGTGATTGCAGAATTCTATGCCCGTATTTTCTTTCGAAATGCAGTCAATGGCGGCTACTTAGTCCCTTTTGAATGCAGCGATAGATTATGCGACAAAGTCTGCACAGGCGATGAATTGAAACTTGATGTGTTGAATTGCAAATTGCACAACTTGACCACCAAAGAAATCTACCCACTTAATCCATTAGGCGAGATAGCACCCATCCTGAATGCAGGTGGGATTTTCGCTTATGCCAAGCAAGTAGGCATGCTTAAGTCTTAGTTTCTTATTTAATTAATTAAGCATCAGGTTCAGGAAACTGAATCTGGTGCTTTTTTATTTTAGGTACATTTCTTAACTCGTATTCAAGCGAAAAACGCACACTTTGGAAGAACGCAAAAACACAAACGACCTTGATTAAAATACCCTCGGTAAAAACTTCGAAACCAAGGTACGCCTGATAGCCAAGGGTGATTAGAAACAAACCTAAAGCTATAACGGCTAATCCACTGGGTGCTAGCGGTATAAAAAATGCCAAGATCACAATTCCGATGCCTGCGCCAATACTGACCTTACTGTTGTTTTTAGCATTGGCGATAACTAATTGCCTCTTTGATTCAAGTTCTTCCTCAGTCATTTTTTTTTCTGGTTCCATGGCATTGTTTTGAGCAACCAACATTTTTGTGATGGATTCATCAACGGTTTTTAAAACAAAGGCATAAAAGCAGATATTGAATAAGCCAACCGCAAGTAAGATATTGCGGGATAAATTTAAATTTACACTAGGTTCAGGTCGGTTCATGAAAAACAAGCCTTGGGAAAGATTGAGTATCCTGTTCCAACAGTCTAGTAAATTAAGGTTGCTTGATATGACAAAAATGCCGTCATCTAATTGCCAAGTCTGCCACTCTGACAGTTATTATTCGTCCCCCTTCCCAGACAAACTCCACAAACCTATACACATCAATAACTTATACACATTCGATTTCATGGCATAACCTTTGCTAATCTAATTGCTCATTCGCTAAAAGACCTTAACTGGTCTGAATGAATTTTAGAATCATAAATCCGGTTTGTAACCGGCAAGATGGCAAATGAAAAGCATTCAATAGTTTCGTGGTTAAAGGAGTATGTGGATGGGTTCTAAACAACTGACTTATGCTGATGAAGCGCGTCAAAAAATGCTAGCTGGCGCTAGCAAACTTGCTCGGGCAGTCCGATGCACCCTTGGGCCCCGTGGCCGAAATGCTGTTATCGACAAAGGTTGGGGCAGCCCAACAGTAACCAAAGACGGTGTTACTGTTGCAGAAGAAATCGAACTTCAAGATCCTTTCGAAAACATGGGGGCTCAACTAATCAAGGAAGCCGCCAGCAAAACCAGCAATGTTGCAGGCGATGGTACCACCACCGCAACTGTAATTGCTGAAGCTGTTTTCAGAGAAGGTCTTAAATACCTTGCTGCTGGGCATCACCCAATGGCAATCACCCGTGGCGTTCAAAAGGGTGTGGATAAAGTTGTCGAACAATTAGCCAAGATGGCTGAAAAAATCGACTCCAAAGACAACAAAGAAATCACCGAAGTTGCAACCATTGCTTCCAACAACAACTCTGAAATCGGCAAAAAACTTGCTGAAGCGATGAGCAAAGTTGGCGCAACCAATGGTGTTATCACCATTGAAGAAGGCAAGATTACTGAAACCGAAGTAGTCGTTGTTCAAGGTATGCAATTTGATCGTGGTTATCTTTCACCCCACTTCGTCACCAATCATGACAACATGACTTGTGATCTTGATAATCCTTACATCCTTATCTACGAAGAAAAGATTAGCTCTGCTAAATCTTTGATTCCACTCCTCGAAGCTATTTCCAAGAAAAAAGAACCTTTGCTCATCATTGCTGAAGATATTGATGGCGAAGCTCTTGCGACCTTGGTTCTTAACAAGCTTAAGGGTGTGCTTAATATTTCTGCAGTCAAAGCCCCAGGCTATGGCGATCGCAGGAAAGCTATTCTTGAAGACATCGCTGCGCTTACCAAAGGCAAAGCCATTTTCAAAGATCTAGGCGTTCCTCTTGAACAAATCGAACTTTCTGATCTTGGACGAGCCAAGAAGATTAAAATCGATGCCGAAAATACCACCATCACTGAAGGTGCTGGCGATAAGAAAACCATTGAAGGTCGCTGCGAAATGATCCGCAAGGAAATCGCAAAGACCGACAGTGATTATGATCGTGAAAAACTTCAGGAACGACTTGCAAAGCTTGCAGGCGGTGTGGCTCAACTTAAAGTTGGTGCTGCAACCGAGACCGAAATGAAAGAACGCAAGGCTCTTTACGAAGATGCATTGCATGCTACTAGAGCCGCACTTGCTGAAGGTATTGTTCCTGGCGGTGGCGTTGCACTTCTTCAGGCACGCAAATGCCTTGATAACCTTAAGTTCGATTGCGAAGTAGAAACGATTGGCTTGAATCTTCTGCGCACCGTAATGGAAATTCCCTGCAAGATGATTGCTGAAAACGCAGGCCTTGATGGCTCTGTTGTTGTTCACAACATCAACAAATCTAAAGAAAAGAATTTTGGCTTTGATGCAGATAAAGGCGTCTATTGCGATATGCGTAAAGCAGGCATTGTCGACCCAGTCAAAGTAACACGAAGTGCATTGCAAAATGGTGTTAGCGTAGCTTGTTTGCTGCTTACCACTGAAACCATGATCGCAGATATTCCTGAACCCAAGGGTGCAGGCGGTGATCATCATGACCATCATCATGGTGGTGGTGGCGATATGGGCATGGGTGGCATGGGCGGAATGGGTGGCATGGGCGGAATGGGCGGAATGGGTGGCATGATGTAAGTTGCCCTATCCTTTTGTATTATCTTAAATCATTAACCATAATTTTGTATGAAGGAAGTAAACATGGCGAAGGACAAAGACGTTGATTTGAAAGTTCGGCCCCTCGACGACAGGGTCGTAGTTCAACCTTTAGAAGCTGAAGATAAGAGTGCAGGCGGGATTTTGCTTCCCGATGCTGCAAGACAAAAACCCCAACGAGGACGCGTCCTTGCAGTTGGACCAGGCAATCTTCGTGAAGATGGCCAACGGACACCTGTTTCGGTCAGCAAAGGCGATGAAGTTGTTTACGGTCGCTACGCTGGCAGCGATATCGAAGTTGATGGCAAAGAAATTAAGATACTTCGCGAAAGCGATATTCTTGCAAAGATTACTAAGTAAATTCGTACATCCGCTAAGGGAGATTTTCATAAATGGCTAAGCAACTTCTTTATACCGATGATGCCCGTAAGAAACTTCTTGCAGGCGCTGAAAAACTGGCCCATGCCGTAGGCATTACTCTTGGGCCCACAGGTAGAAATGTTATCCTCGACAAAAGCTTTGGCGGCCCAACGGTCACCAAAGATGGCGTGACTGTCAGTAAGGAAATCGACCTTGCTGATCCTTTTGAAAACATGGGTGCAAAGCTCGTCAATGCTGTGGCTCAAAAAACCAGTGACATTGCAGGAGATGGTACTACAACTGCCACTATTCTTGCACTTTCCATTTATCAGGAAGGCTTGCGCAATATCACCGCTGGTGCCAATCCAATGGCTATCAGGCGCGGTATTGATAAAGCTGTTGCTGCCGTTGTTGAAAACCTCAACGAAATCTCAAAGCCCATGAAATCTTCTGCTGAACTTGCTCAGGTTGCTGCTATCAGCGCCAACAATGACATGGTCATTGGGCAACTCATGGCAGATGCTTTCGAAAAAGTGGGTAAAGATGGGGTGATCACGGTTGAAGAAGGCAAAACTGCTGAAACCACCCTCGACTTTGTTGAAGGTATGCAGTTTGATAAAGGCTATGTTTCGCCTTACTTCATCAACACCGAAGATATGACCTGCGAACTTGAAGACCCGATCATTCTCATTTACGAAAAGAAAGTGAATAATGTACGGGACTTGTTGCCGCTGCTTGAAAAAGCATCAGCAACAGGCAAGCCTTTGCTTATCATCGCTGAAGATGTTGAATCTGAAGCTTTGGCAGCTCTGGTTATCAACAAGCTACGTGGCATTTTGAATGTTTGCGCAGTTAAAGCTCCTGGTTTTGGCGATCGTCGCAAAGCAATGCTTGGTGATATCGCTGTTCTTACAGGCGGCCAATTCATCAGCGAAGATCTTGGAATTACCCTTGAGAGTGTTGAACTCGAGATGCTTGGAAATGCCAAGATGGTTCGCATTGAACGCGAAAACTGCACTATCATTAGTGGTAAGGGCGATAAAGCTTCCATTCAAAAGCGTATCGAACAAATTCGTGCTCAAATGGGCCAGACTGAAAGCGAATACGATAAAGAAAAGTTCAGCGAACGTCTTGCTAAGCTTACCGGTGGTGTTGCTATTGTTCGGGTTGGTGGAACCACCGAAGCCGAAATGAAGCAGACCAAAGGTCGCGTTGAAGATGCTCTTCACGCAACCCGCGCCGCTGTTGCTGATGGCATTGTTCCTGGTGGTGGCACCGCCCTTCTTCGTTGCATCGGTGCTGCAGAAAAAGTATCTGAAAAGCTTAAAGGTGATGAGCGCTTAGGCGCAGAAATCATTACCCGAGCTCTTGAAAAACCGATTCGCATTATTGCTCAAAACTCTGGGGTAGATGGTGCAGTTGTTGCTGCAGAAATTCTTTCCCGAGATGCAAAGCCTAATTTCGGCTATAATGCTAATACTGGTGAGTATGTCGATATGTTCAAAGAAGGTATTATCGACCCCACCCGCGTTACTAAATCTGCTCTGCAGAATGCGGCAAGCATCGCTGGCCTGATGCTTACCACCGAAGTCATGATTACAAAGATTGACGAGGAAAGTTCTACAGGTAAGATTTCTGGAGCTGTGAGGTAATTTCGGTTCCCTCATCTCCTTTGGTTTCTCGCGCGGGTCCAGCTTGTTTGGGCCCGCGTTTGTTTATAAATAGTATTTTGTTCCTTTCTAGTTGATATATCGGGAAATGCATGGCAACTAAACGCTGCTATTATGAAGTCCTTAGCCTTTCTAAAAGTGCTGACGCTGATTCCATTAAAGTTTCTTATCGCAAACTTGCAATGCAATATCATCCAGATAGGAATGTTGGCAATGCAGATGCCGAGGTTCTTTTCAAAGAAGCCGCTGAAGCTTATGAAGTTCTGCGTGACCCAGAAAAAAGACAACGTTATGACCGGTACGGCCATGCGGGCATGGACGGCATGTCAATGCCCGATTTTGGCAATGCTGATTCGGTGATGGATTTATTTGGTGATCTGTTCGGTGGAGTGTTTGGCGGTGCAGGCAAGGGTAAAGGCCGACGAGGCCCTCAAGCAGGAAATGATTTTCATCTCGGAGTTGAAATTGATTTGATCGATGCCATGAAGGGTGTCGAAAAGAAAGTAAAAATCCCACGGGATGTCACCTGTAAAAGTTGCAGCGGTAATGGCTGTAAAGCTGGTTCCGCACCTGTACGATGCAAGCGTTGCGATGGTAAAGGTGTTGTCATTCAGGGGAATGGTTTTTTCAGAATCCAACAAACTTGTTCGGGGTGTGGGGGCAAAGGCGCAACCATTCCAAACCCTTGCACTAATTGCCGAGGCGCAGGCCTGATTCAAGAACACGAAGAATTAGTTCTTATTATTCCACCCGGAGTTGATGACGGTGTAAATATCCGGCACACCGGCTCTGGTGAAGCTTCGCGTAATGGTGGCCCGCCTGGCGACCTTTATGTACAAATCAAAGTTAAGAAGCATTCGTTTTTCCTTCGCAACGGTGCTGATTTACATTGTGAAGTACCAGTTACTTTTAGTCAGGCTGCATTGGGTGGCGAAATTGAAATCCCATCACTTGATGGAAAAAAAATTAAGTTCAAGTTGCCTGCGGGTATACAGAGTGGCGAGGAAGCGAAAGTTCCGGGCAAGGGCATGCCTTCTTTACGAGGAACAAGGACAGGGGATTTGGTGCTACATGTTCGCTTAGAAACGCCAAAAAATCTTACAAAACGTCAGGAAGAGTTGCTTAGGGAGTTATCAGAACTCGACCATAAACACATTTCACCTCATCGAAAAAGTTTCCTTGAAAAGCTTAAAGGCCTTTTTGTACAATCAGAAGGCGATTCTTCCAAGGAATAACAATGAAGATTAATCTCATTTTTGCAACTAGGAAAAACAACCATGACAAATGAAAACATTGATCCAGATAACGAATTCAATCATGATTATTCTGAACCTCCTATCATTTCAGAAGTTGAAACCTTAAAGGAACAACTCCTTGAATCCGAGAAAAAAAAAGACGAATATCTCACACTTGTAAAATCCACCAGAGCAGACTTTGAAAATTATCAGAAGCGTATTCTAAGAGATCAGGCAAACGAAAAACGCTTTGCCCACTTCCAATTCGCTGCCGACATTTTACCCGCCATGGATAACCTTGACCGGGCATTACAGGCATCCAAGCAAAGCGGAGCCAACGACTCCATGGTGCAGGGAGTCAGCATGGTTTTAGCCCAAGTTCTGGATGTTTTTAAACGCCATGGTATTCAACGCATCCAAGCCGAGGGAACCCCCTTCAACCCGAATCTTCATCAAGCGGTAATGCAAGTTCCGTCCAAAGATTTACCTGTTTCTACCGTGGTTCAAGTTCTTGAAAATGGCTATACACTGCATGACCGCGTGATTCGCCCGGCGAGCGTTTCGGTATCATCCCAAGCAGATTAGTGGTTCTTTGGAATTAATTGGAGCAATAAAATGCCAACCTATGAATATGAATGCGATGCCTGCAACCATGCTTTCGAAGAGTTCCAATCCTTTTCGGAGAAGGTGTTAAAAAAATGCCCTAAGTGCAAGAAATCAAAACTTCGAAGACTCTTTGGCACCGGTTCTGCAATTCTTTTCAAAGGATCTGGCTTTTACGAAACCGATTACCGCAGTGATTCTTACAAAAGTTCCGCAAGTGCTGATAAAGAAAGCAGTGCAAAAGCTGAAACAGCAGCAAAAACAGATACCACTCCAAAACCAGCAACTGATAGCAAAAGCAGTACAAAGGAATCCAAACCCACAACTCCCAAGCCTTCCCCCAAGAAGGACTGATATGACCCAAGTTAAATGCCCGATTTGTGATACTGCCATGAATTTTCAGGCCAGAAGCGAATGGCCCGACTTTCCTTTTTGCAGCCTGCGTTGCAAACGGATTGACTTAGGCCGTTGGTTTGGTGAGCGATATAAACTGCAAGGCCATGATTATCCTGAAGACTTTCATGAAGAAAATGAAAGCGAATGAAGTTCTCTTCTTTTTTCGTCTCCTAAAATTTAACTCGTTTATTTAGCTGCTATTCAGAACAGCCTCGATTAAGATCAGCTTTTATTATTACAACTTGGTTAAATCTATGAACACTCTTTACAAGATACTACTTGGACTTTCCCTACTTTTGGCAACTGGTTGCAAACAAGCAACGGGCAATAAGCTTTATCTGGGAAATCGGCAAATCAAAGTGGTTGCAACAACTACTATGATAGCAGACCTGCTAACTAACGCGGGCAAGGGCAGGGTTGTGGTTGAATCACTCATGGGGCCGGGCATCGATCCCCATTCCTACGAACCAAGAGAAAGCGATGTTTCAAGGCTTATGGACGCCGATGTTGTTTTTTACAACGGTATCCATCTCGAAGGAAAAATGGCGGATCTCTTTGAGGAATCATCCAAGAAAAAGCATGTCTTTGCGATCGCTGACGGGTTGTTACCTACAGATATTCGTAAAGAAACTCAAACCAACACTCCCGATCCTCACATTTGGTTTGATGTTCAATTGTGGATCAAGTGCTTGGAATTTGTGAGTGCGAAATTAATTGAAATCGACCCAGAAAACAGTGGCGTTTATAACACAAACAAAACAAATTATTTAGCTACGCTTAACGATCTCCACAAGTATGTAACACTACAATCAGAAAAAATCCCAAAGGAACAGCGAGTTTTGATCACAGCCCATGATGCGTTTGGTTATTTTGGAAACGCATATGCCTTTCAAGTTAGAGGCGTGCAAGGTATCAACACGGTCGCAGAGGCCAACAGCGGAGAGATTGGATCTCTGGCTACATTCATGGTGAAAAACAAAGTGCGGGCTTTTTTTGTAGAAAGTTCTGTGCCTCGCAAAAATCTTGAAAAGCTAAAAGAGGTTGCAGCCTTACTCGATCCTAATTTTGTATTGTCTTCTGGTGGAGAATTATTTTCTGATGCATTGGGCCCTAAAAACTCTCCCGCAGGAACTTATGAAGGCATGGTCAAGCACAACATAGATACCATACTCAAAGCTTTGGTTCCTTAAAAACAGGATGTTTCATGACTGGGCTAAATGATAAAAAAATTGAATTCGCATTAGAGATCAACGATCTTACGGTGAGTTACAAAGATAAACCAGTGCTTTGGGACATCGATTTAGAAATACCCCAAGGGGCATTGGTAGGAATTGTGGGGCCGAATGGCGCAGGGAAAACAACTCTAATCAAATCCATCCTCGGATTGCTGAAGCCAGTTGCAGGTTCTGCAAAAATACTGGGACTTGAGATTGATCAAGGGATCAAGAAAATAGCGTATGTCCCTCAGCGCGGGAGTGTTGATTGGGATTTTCCTGCCACGGTTTTTGATGTAGTTCAGATGGGTACCTACGGAAAATTAGGATGGCTTGGGCGCCCCGGGATCAAAGAAAAAAAACTTACTAAAGAAGCTCTCGAAAAAGTTGGAATGCTCGAACTTGCTCACAGGCAGATCAGTCAACTTTCAGGCGGGCAGCAACAGCGGGTCTTTTTGGCCCGAGCTCTTGTTCAACATGCCGAAATTTATCTCATGGACGAGCCTTTTCAAGGTGTTGATTCAACCACTGAACAATCAATCGTAGAACTATTACGAGAATTAAGGAATCAAGGGGCCACCGCTTTGGTGGTTCATCATGATTTGCAAACAGTGAAAGATTATTTCGACTGGGTGGTTTTGTTGAATGTGCGAAAAATTGCAGCGGGGCCCGTTTCTGAAGTTTTCACCGAAACAAACTTAAAGCTCGCATTTGGCTCTAGAGTTTCCTTGGGAGAATAATGATTGTTTGAATCGCTTTCAGTTCCTGGGTTGGGAAGCGTTGTTGCTGGAACTGCGCTGTTGGGCTTTTTATGCGGAACCCTTGGCACCTTTGCTGTTTTAAGAAAGCAAAGCCTTATGGGTGACGCAATCTCACATGCCTGCCTGCCTGGGCTCATTCTCGCATTCCTTCTTTTTAACAGTAAAGAATCCTGGACCCTAATGCTGGGTGCTGCTATTTCAGGCACCATCGCAGCCATGGTCATTCTTGGAATCAGCAGGTTTAGCAGAGTCAAAGAAGATAGCGCATTGGCAATCACCCTTTCAGTATTTTTTGGTTTTGGCCTGATGCTTCTTACTTGGGTCCAACGACGGCCAGACGCTGCCCAGGCTGGGCTCGCACGCTTTTTATTCGGCCAAGCTGCAACACTTTTAGATCGTGATGTTTGGCTTCTTGCTGCAATTGCAATCCCATGCCTCATAACTGTTTTCATTTTCTGGAAACACTTTCAACTGGTTTGCTTTGATCGATCTTTTGCCCAAAGCCTTGGCTTTCCTGTTTTCTTAATCGAAGTCTTACTTTCCTTACTATTGGTTATGGTTATCGTTGCAGGTTTGGAAACCGTGGGTGTCGTTTTAATGAGTGCATTGCTAGTTGCACCCGCTGTTGCTGCAAGGCAATGGACAAACAAGCTTGAAATCATGGCGATCTTAGCAGGCATTTTCGGCGCATTTTCCGGTATCGCTGGCGCTATCTTAAGCAACATTGGCAAAACCAGTATCCCAACAGGCCCGGTCATCGTCTTGTTCATTACTTTGATTGTGTTTTTATCTATCTTGTTTGCGCCTGCGAGGGGGATCGTTTGGCTTCAGTTCAAACATTGGCGCGACAGCAAAGTTCTCCAACTCGATTCCGTCCTTTCAAATCTTTTAAACCTCGCAAGGGAACACAGCGGGAAACAAAATGGTCACAGTATGGCCATGCTAAAAGGGATTAGTTCGAACCCTTCAGGTGTTCCTAGAAGCGTACATAAATTGTTGGAAATGGGTTTGGTTTCTGAAGTAGACAAAGGCCTCTATATTCCTACTTCCAAGGGTGCAGAATACTTGAATGAAAAAACATCCCACATGGGAGCACCCCTTACATGACACAAGCGCAACTCGAAATCCAATTGCTTGCCATGGCAACCGCTGTCGCATGCTCTCTATGCGGCGTGTTTCTTGTGCTTAGGCGAATGTCTCTGCTAAGTGATGCAATCAGCCATACGGTTCTTATTGGAATCGTGATTGCTTTTTTTCTGACAGGAGAAATGGCATCGCCTTGGTTGTTGGTAGGCGCAACTACAGCAGGTGTATTCACCGTATTGCTGGTTGAAAGTTTGCAAAAAACCGGAGTAGTTCGCGAAGATGCAGCGATAGGCTTAGTTTTCCCTGCATTATTCAGCATTGCGGTACTGCTGATTTCGATTTATTCAAAAAATGTTCATCTAGATATGGACGCAGTGCTTGTGGGAAAGATCGCATTAACCCCACTGCCCTCACGAAGGCTCGAATTCGGAGGATATGATTTTGGTCCCAAATCACTCGCCCTGATGATAGCGATCATCATTGTCAATATTGGGTTCATAATCTTATTTTTCAAGGAACTAAAAGTTTCAACTTTTGACCCAGCATTTAGCAAAGCCATTGGTTTTAATCCTTACTGGATTCACCTTGGTTTGGTGCTTTCTGTTTCAACCACTGCGGTTGCATCCTTTGATGCTGTTGGCTCTATTCTTGTAGTCGCATTAATGGCTGCGCCTGCTGCAACAGCATATTTATTAACCGACAAGTTATCAATCATGCTGGTATGGAGTTGCATTATAGGGATGCTTTGTGCAGTACTAGGATACTGGCTTGCCCATTTTCTCGATGCGTCGATTGCTGGCTCGATGGCCACTGTTGCTGGAATTTTATTTGGGCTGACATTTTTCTTTGCCCCGGAAAGAGGATTATTCTCAGTCTGGCAGCGCGCAAAAATCAGAGACCGAAAATTCAAGCTTGCTCTTTTACTTGTACATCTCACCCAGCATGAGGGTACAATAAGAGAACTGGAAGAATGCAACATTGAAAGCCTTCATCTTCATCTTCGTTGGGATGAGTACGAAACTCGTTCCGTGGCTTTTGAAGCTGTTGAATCTTTCTGCGCATCACAAGAAAACAAGGTTCTTAGATTGACACCCAAAGGCAGGATTATTGCCTTGGAATCATTGCAGATAGGGACGAATCTCTCCTGATTTTTTAATAGATAGAGCTGATGAAAAAACAGATATCTCAACATATGATGGATTGGCTGAAAACCGAAGTAAACTATTGGAAGTCTGAAGGTACAATCTCAGAAACCCAGTCGAACTCCATCATTTCCCAATATGATTGCCTAGCTGATTCAGAACAAAAAAAAACTACAGCCTTCTATACCTTAATCAGTGCTGCATCGATACTCGCAGGCGCCGCACTTCTTTTATTAATCGGTTACAACTGGGAAGTGCTTAATTACATTGCAAAGCTCGGCATAATATTTGGCATCACCATATCATTTCAGTGCTTAACTCTGGTCTCGCGGTTTGGCTGGAAAAACAACGTGCTTTCTGAAGTATTCAGTTTGCTTAGTTGTATCAGTTATGGTTCGGGAATATGGCTTATCGCGCAAATATTTAATCTTAACGCTCATTATCCCGATGGTTTTTATTGGTGGGCCTTGGGATCAATCCCTCTGGCATTTCTTGGCCAATCATCGCTACTTTGGTTTTTAGTTATCGTTTTGGAAATCATCTGGTGTTTTACTGAAGCGGATGCGAATTTTAATTCGACTTGGTTGTTATTTGGAAGAGATACGCAGCTTCCTTCTGCAGCTTATCTTATGCCTCTTTTATTATTGCCCGGTTTCATTTGGGCGCACCTAAAAAACTGTCCTACAACAATTGCTCTGCATTTGATTGGTTTTGCATGCTGGTGCCTAAGTTTATGGATTGCTTGGAATTTTCAAAGCCTTGCAGTGCCCCTGCTAGGCGCCCTTTTTGCTTTATACTGGATTGCCGGAATGGTAATCAAAACTAAAGAAAAGCTCATTTTTGTTAGCCATCAAATCGGCTTACTGTCCACTTGGCCCATACTTTGTATTGTCAGCTTTTATTCTTTTCAACAAGAAATAACTGAAAGAATAAAACCTGAACATAACCATGGGTATGCAGTGATTGATGGGGCACTCATTTTCTTGGTGGGGATTACGATTCTTAGTGTTTATTTTAAAACTATACTTTCAAAAACTCATTATAAACCTATCTCATTCAAAGAACTGATTTTAGCATTTGCGATTCTCACACAGTTTAGCTTAGCGCCTGCAATAAGTTACTACTTTGGTTCAGAATCCTCATCCGCAATGGTTTTAACTGCAAATATTTTAATGCTTGTTTACCCAGCAGTCATGATGGATGAAGGCCTAAAAACAAATTCATCTCCAAAATTCTTCCTTGGGGTATCAACCTTTTTATTATGGACAATCATTCGATACTTTGATCTTTTTGGGAATGTTGGGGGCATGCTAGGTGCATCTCTTCTCTTTTTCCTAAGTTCGCTCGCGCTTATTGGCTTGGCATTTTTCTGGCGTCAAAGAAAGGCTGCCTTTCATGTCAACTGAAACTAACATGCCGATTCTCCCCCCATGGAAGGATCCTGCGAAAATAGGGTTGGCTATCTTCACTGCATTTGTTTTTCAATTGGTCATCCTTTCGGGTTTAAGCGGGAAGGGCCTTGTCCCCCGGATTACTTCAGATCGAGTGCGTTTTGAAGTCGTCCCCGTAGACCCGCGCGATATGATGCGGGGAGATTACATTACACTTGGGTATGAATTTTCCAGGCTTCCCGAAGATGTTACATTGATTGATGAAAGAATTAAATCTTACAAAACCAAGACTAATTTTAATCAGAAAAGCATTGATGTTTATGTAACCCTTAAATTTAACCTCAAGGAAGACATTTACAAAGGCGTCTTTTTTGGTAGTACGCCTCCAACTAAGGGAAGATATCTAAGGGGAAAGTTAAACTCCAACAACAGAATCGAATTTGGAATTGAAGCTTTTTATCTACAAGAAGGCAAAGGTACGATTTACGAACAGGCAATCAGAGAAAAGAAACTGGTTGCAGAAGTCTATCTCGCACCAGATGGCTCTGCGCAAATGAAAAAAGTTCACATTATTAATCCCTAAAACCAGGAAACTTGGCATGCTCTTATCCCGCAGAGAATTCTACTTAGCCACACTTGCTTCGATCCAATCCCTTTCCTATGCCTACTCCCTTAATGGGGATAAGCTTCCGGAAGGTGTTGCTGAAGCAGGGGCCGGCCTTACCATGGAGGAAGCAACTTCAGGATGGTTGAGCCTATTTGATTTCAAAACAGATTATGGCTGGCAAAACAGCACCGTGTTGAATAACGCCCTTTCGGGAGGCACTTTTACACTGCCTCTTAGTAATTGCAAAATTCGCCTTAAATCAAAAGTTAAATCTTCCATTATCCTTGGCAATAAATCCCACACTATTGAACCTAACACTCCTCTGGTAATCGAATCTTTAGAATCGAATAACAATTTAAAAATTCAGTCCGGCAGTTTAAATGAAGTCGCAATTCTTCCCTTGAAGTTGACTCCCAAACTTAATGGGAAGGACCTTTCAGGCTGGAAAGAAATCATCCGGAAAGGAAAATCACCAGCAAGCTGGAAAGTTGAAGAGGGAAAGCTTGTTGCAAAAGGTGGACCTGCTGTTCTTGAATTGGAAGACCAGCTATTTGCGGACATGATCATCAGGATCAAAGTCGCAAGCAATGCAAGACACTCCAATGGCGGATTATTTTTCCGCTCGATCCCGGGCGAATTTACAAACGGATACGAAGCTCAAATCTATAGTAGCTGTGATGACAATGACCCGGCCAAACCAACAAAATGGGCAACTGGCGCTATTGATGATCGCGTGCAGGCAAGGCGGTTGATCAGTAGGGATTTCACCCCTTTTAGCATGACCGTCATTGCACTTGGACCAAAAATTGCTGTTTGGGTTAATGGTTATCAAACAGTTTCCTGGGTAGATACCAGAGAAATTTCCACTAATCCTCGAAAAGGGCTCCGCCTTGAAGCTGGCTCGATTCAAATACAAGCTCACGATCCGCTGACAAATATTGAGATACATGAACTTTCTTGCCGTCATTGGTAATGATTAAATTTCTATTTCCCAGCAAGCATGATTTAGTACTAGGATTTTCTTAACAACTCAAGGTAAGAAGTGGGGATAAGTTGGCTAGGCAAAATGCCAAGTTTTGCCATTAACTCATGGGCAAAACTTTCGCCTGAAGTAGCGGTTTGATTCTCGGACAATACCACTTCAAGTTCAAGAAAATCGCCCAAGGTATCAACATGATCCAAATGGAACCGAGTATTACCGAGAAGGTAAAGGGTACGACGCTTTCGCACCGTGCCTAAAATCCCATAAGCCGATGCAAGTGTATTTCGAAGGGAATCGGGGGTGTTGGTGGGTGAAATTTGATAAATCGATAATTTGGGCCCCTTTAATTCGGGGCGCTGATAATAGATTAATTCCCCTGCATTAGCCGAGAATGCTCGAAGCTTTAGTTTACCCAAAGGGCAATTAAAGAAAGTGTCATGGTGGGGCAAATCGAAAGGCCCGGTATCAGCGAGCGAGGCAATGATAGAAACTAAAGCTTCAGTTCGCTCAATTTTAGCTTTGATTTCTATGTTTCTTGCCATCGTTATTTTAAAGACCTTGAGTGCGAGAAGCGATAATATTTATCATTGTGGTAAAAAAACGGACTGTCAAGAACTTATTTAAAAGCTTGAATTGGTACGTTACCGAAAGTTTGGGTTTTCGCAAAAACCGTTTTCCCGAGTGATAATATTATTATAAATGGGTTTTGTTTGCCTTTAAGGCAAATCAGTAATAACATATTATTAGGTTCCTCTTCTCTCCCGAAGCAAACTAGGGTTGGCATCCAGCAGCCATCCTTAATTGGAGTTTTTCTCTGTGACTCCCCGCGAAATCTTAGCTCACATCCGTGAAAAAGAAGTGCGAGCAATAGATTTACGATTCATGGATTTCCCTGGGCTTTGGAAACATTTTACCATTCCCGCCTCCGCATTGCGTGAATCCACCTTTGAAGAAGGATTAGGATTTGATGGCGCAAGTATGCGTGGCTGGCAGACCATCAATGAATCCGACATGGTGGTGATGCCGGTTCCAGAGACGGCTTTTCTTGATCCTTTTGCCAAGGACAAGACATTAATCATGATATGTAATATTCAAGACCCTCTGACCCGGGAAGATTACACCCGCGATCCGAGAAATGTTGCCCGTAAAGCTACCAATTACATGAAGGCCTCGGGAATTTGTGACGCAGCTTATTTTGGTCCTAAAATTGAGTTTTTTGTTTTCGATGATATTCGATTCAATCAAAACGAACATAGTGGATATTACTTTATTGAGAGTTCCGAAGGTGCTTGGAATACTGGCCGTAAAGAAGACCCAAATTTAGGCCATAAAATTCGCTACAAAGAAGGCTACCTGCATTGCCCTCCTTCCGATTCCAGTCATGATTTACGCAGCGAAATGATGCTCACCATGCTTGATTGTGGAATCGAAATTGAATCTCATCATCATGAAGGTTCTACTGCGGGTCAGGGCGAAATTGACATTCGCTTTTCCACCTTGGTTGAAATGGCTGATAGCGTTTTGAAGTACAAATACATTGTGAAAAATGTTGCACGCAAGCACAACAAATCTGCGACATTCATGCCCAAGCCTTTATTTCAAGATCATGGTAGCGGATTGCATGTGCATTGTTCGCTTTGGAAGGGCGGCAAAAACCTTTTTGGCGGCACAGGGTATGCGGGCCTAAGCGATACTGCAATGTACGCCATTGGCGGGTTACTCAGGCATGCCCCTTCATTATGTGCAATCACAAATTCTACCACTAATAGTTATAAGCGTTTGGTACCTGGGTATGATGCGCCCACGCGATTGGCATATAGCAGCCGAAATCGCTCTGCTGCTATTCGTATTCCGGTTCATTCTCATAAGGCAAATTCGAAGCGGATTGAATATCGCTGCCCAGATGGTTCAAGCAATCCATATCTTGCATTTGCGGGCATGCTGATGGCAATGCTGGATGGGATCAAAAACAAGATTCATCCAGGCGAACCGATGGATAGGAACATTTACGACCTTGGGCCAGAAGAGCGATTAAAGCTTCCAGGCACACCAAGTTCTTTGGAAGAATCTTTGAATAATTTGGAAAGAGATCATGAATTTCTTTTACAAGGTGATGTATTTACGGAAGATGTAATCCGTACATGGATTCAATACAAGCGCGAGCAAGAAGTGGAGGCAATAAGAATGAGGCCCCACCCTTACGAGTTTGCGCTATATTACGATTTATAAGTAGCCTCTCCAAGTTCTGGTCGGTATGGGAAGGAAAACGCGGCCTTCAAAATACCAATGACTGGAGCGACTTTCCGCGGGTGTGTTTTTTAACTGGATTTGAGGATTTTTATCATGAGTTCGCACAATATCCGTTCCCAAGCTATTCAAGCAATTGCCAATTCCAAACATGTTCTTGAAAGATTAGACTTTCATGAAACACCCTTAAAAGAACTTTTTGGGTGCAATGTATTTAACGAAGAAGTTCAGAGGGAACGACTTCCAAAGCCTATCTTTAAAGCACTCCAAAAAACTATCAAACAAGGCATTTCTCTCGACCCAACAATTGCAGATAGCGTTGCAAGCGCAATGAAGGATTGGGCCATAGAAAAAGGTGCAACCCACTACACCCATATTTTTCAACCAATGACTGGCCTGACTGCAGAAAAACACGACAGCTTTCTTAATGTAGATGGCTCGGGAAAAGCCATGGTCGAATTCAGCGGTAAAGAACTCGTCAAAGGCGAACCCGATGCCAGTTCCTTCCCATCCGGCGGTATTCGTGCCACCTTTGAAGCGCGTGGCTATACCGGTTGGGATCCAACTAGCCCTGCTTACATCTTGGAAAGCCCCAATGGCGCAACTCTCGTTATCCCTACGGTTTTTCTTAGCTGGACTGGCGACATCCTCGATAAAAAAGCTCCTTTGCTAAAATCGATGGAAGTTCTTTCAACCCAAGCGCTGCGTATTCTCAAACTCTTTGGCAACAAAGAGGCGAGAAAAGTTTTCACCACTGTTGGCCCTGAACAGGAATATTTCCTTATCGACCGTAGCTTCTACCTTGCAAGGCCTGACTTGCTTCACACCGGTAGAACCTTGGTTGGCGCTGCTTCTCCTAAAGGTCAGGAAATGGAAGACCAATACTTTGGTCACATCCCCGAGCGAGTAATTGCATACATGGCAGATTGCGAAGCCCAGTTGTTCAAGCTTGGCGTTCCTGTAAAAACCAGGCACAACGAAGTTGCACCTAGCCAGTATGAAATCGCACCTATTTTCGAAGATTCGAATCTAGCTACCGATCATCAAAACCTTCTTATGGAAATCCTCCGTAAAACGGCTTCCAAGTATGGCATGGCATGCCTTTTCCATGAAAAACCCTTCGCAGGAATCAACGGGTCGGGCAAGCATAATAACTGGTCGATGTCCACCGATACGGGCGAAAATCTGCTTAATCCTGGTGACACTCCTCACGAAAACGCACAGTTCCTTGTTTTCTGTGCTGGGGTAATTAGGGCTGTAGCAAAGTACCCCGAACTGCTCAGAGTAGTAGTGAGTGGCGCTGCGAACGATCACCGATTGGGTGCAAATGAAGCTCCTCCTGCAATCATTTCGATTTTCTTGGGCGATCAGCTTCAAGATATTATCGATCAGCTTGAAAAGGGTGGCGCAAAATCCACCAAGCAAGGCGGGGAAATGGAGATCGGCGTTACCGTTCTACCCAAGTTGCCACGTGATGCTGGCGACCGCAATAGAACCAGCCCTTTTGCATTCACGGGTAACAAGTTTGAGTTCCGTGCAGTTGGTTCCTCCCAGTCGGTTTCTGGCCCCAACAGTGTGCTCAACACTATCGTTGCAGAATCGCTTGACTTTATTGCTACCGAACTTGAAAAGAGCGCCAAGGCTGGAAAGGATTTCCACAAGTCCATTCAGGAAGTTCTTCTTGGCATCATCAAGGAAAGCAAAAAAGTGCTCTTCAATGGCGATGGTTATTCCGAAGAATGGCACAAAGAAGCAGAAAAACGCGGATTGCCAAACCTTCGCACTACCATCGATGCGCTTCCTGTTATCATCCGCAAAGACAGCATCGACCTTTTCACCAAGTATAAGGTTTATACTGAAAAAGAATTGCAGAGCCGCTATGTCATTCTTTGCGAGAGCTATGTAAAAACCATCAAAATCGAGGGCAAAACTGCCTTACTGATGGCAAAGGGTATGATTTTACCAGCGGCTATTCGCTACCAAGGCGAAGTAGCAACATCGGTAAATGCGACCAAAGCTGCAGGGGTAGATAACAGCGCCCAGCTCGAGTTTCTCAAAACTCTTACCGCCACCATCACCGATTTCCAGAAAGCAATTGCCCATCTGGAAAAGGCTGTTGGCGATCATCCAGAAGGCGATGATCTTGCTCATGCAACTCATGCGCGGGATCATGTTCTTGCAAACATCGTCAAGCTTCGAATCGTATCCGATAAGCTTGAAACCATGGTTGCAGATGATCACTGGCCATTGCCAACCTATCGCGAAATGCTCTTCATCAAGTAAGAGTTAATAGCAAAAAAAGAACCCCGATGGATAATCTCCACCGGGGTTCTTTTATTTAACAGCCCTTTTATTTCTTTGGCTCTTGCGACTTGTTCAATTCTTTTAGCTTGTTGGCTACACTGGCCTTTTCTGGGGGCAAGAGTTCCTTAAATTCCCTAACCCAGATATTGCGAAACTTAACTGGGTTGCCATGAAACTGGATATCCAAGGGCAGCTTATCAGCATGCGCCTTATATTCTGGAGGGCGATCAAACATGGTCCCACCTTGCAACTCCGAATGATTTTGTACCAGCACACCGTTATGCAAAACAGTGATATGCCCGGGCTTTGAAACCTTACCCTCTTTGTCAAATCGGGGCGCATTAAAAATAATATCGTAGGTTTGCCATTCGCCAGGCTTCCTGCAAGCGTTCACCAAAGGTGGATACTGCTTATAAATGGAACCAGCTTGGCCATCGTAATAAGTCTTATTAACGAACGAATCAAGAATTTGAACTTCATACTTACCCATCAGATAAATACCGCTGTTGCCTCTGCCTTGGCCGGTGCCTTCAACTTTTTCAGGAGAAGCCCACTCAAGGTGAACTTGTGCATCACCAAAGGCCTGCTTGGTCGAAATACCGGATTTATTTGCAGTAGCAGCACCATCCTTGATAATCCAATTCTCGCCATTCTTCCATTGGGAAAGATCCTTGCCATCGAAAAGAATAATGGCATCAGAAGGCGCAACGGTGGCGCTTCCAGGGGTCACAACCTTGGGTTCAGGCCATTCAATGCCGCTTTTAAATTCTTTTTGGGCAAAAGCCACCGAACTCGAAAGCAAGGTGACCATCAACGAAGCCGCTATTGGCTTGATGACAAAACGGGATAAAAATCTCATGCATGATCCTCAAATAAAAGAGAAAGAAATCACAACCAGAAAAGTGATTCTAAGGGGATAGCGTAAAAGATACAAAAGTTTTCTAGCAAATGGTGAATCTACTTCCGGGCAGCCTTTTAATGATGCGCTTCATTTCCATTCCTAACAACTTCCCTGCAACAACCCCTGCGTTTTGCCCGCTGGTCCGAATGAGTTCATCCATATTACATTCACTATTTGCCAAAGCCTGCCAAATCTTCGTTTCTGCTTCATCGAGATTTTCAGGTATAGATGGGGTTGTTACCTCAGGCGAGAGGCCGGGCAATAGTTTCTGGGTGAATGATGGAGCCCAATCTTTTAACTCTTGCAAAACATCATCTACATCCCGAATTAAAATCGCACCTTTTCTTATTAAAGAATTGGTACCACCGCTAGCAGACGATTCAACACTTCCAGGCACAGCAAGCACAGGCCTGCCTTGTTCAGAAGCATGAACCGCTGTCACCAAGGCTCCACTTTTTTCTGCAGCCTCCACGAGGATAATAGCTTTACTCATTCCACTAATAATGCGATTGCGCGCTGGAAACATCCCCGGAAGTGGTGCTTGTAAAACCGTTGCCTCAGAAACAATGGCCCCTGCTTTAATGATTTCCAATGAAAGCCCCGCGTGCTCCGGTGGGTAAATCTTAGATAGCCCACCTGCCAGCACTGCAATTGTTCTACCCCCTGCTTCCAAAGCCCCGCGATGCGCTTCACCATCAATTCCACGCGCCAACCCACTTACAATGGTATACCCCGCCATTGCCAACCCTTTGGCCAATCTCCTTGCCATCTTTTTTCCATACTCGGTACATGATCTCGAGCCTACAATCGCAACAGCTTTTCCATCCCCGGGCAAGATCTCGCCTTTCAAATAAAGTACCGAGGGTGGATCCCAGATGGTTTTCAGAGACTCTGGATAATCAGGCTTATTCATTAACAGTGCCTTGATACCATGGGCACGCATCGAGGCAAGCTCTTGATCGGGATTGTACTTTTTGAATGAATCGTAAAGCTTGGTTGCGGTAGTAAAACCAAGATGCGGAATCTCAGAAAGTGCTTGCACACTTGCACAAATAACTGCTTCGGGCGTAATAAACTTTTCAATTAAGGCTTTAGTAAGTCTGGGCCCGAGGCCGGGCACCAAGTTTAACAATAACCAAGGTTTTAATTCTTCGTCAGAGGGTTCATACATGGGCGTTAAGAACCTTTCAGATTAGTGGTGACAAAACTCCTTTAACATTCTCTTCGGTAACATCATCAAACAAAGCAACTGCACCAAGCTTAGTTGCGAGAATGAATCGAAGACTGCCTCGGACCGATTTTTTATCGTTCCTCATCACTTCTAAAAGTGCGGCAGATGATAACTCTGGGGGCTCCGTGGGCAGTTTAAAAGCTTTCAGCAAAGCCACCATCCTGTTTGCTGTATCTGCATCGATCAATCCACGCTTAAGAGAAACTTTATTAGCACATACCATACCTGCAGCAACCGCTTCACCATGCAACCATGAGCCATACCCGCCGATGGTTTCGAAGGCATGGGCAAAGGTATGGCCGAAGTTAAGTATTGCCCTTAGGCCAGTTTCTTCCCTTTCATCCTTCGAAACAACTTCCGCCTTGCATTCGCATGATCGCCTGATGATATGCATCAGCAACTCGGGTTTTCGTGCAAGAATGCCTGCAGCGTTTGCTTCGAGAAAGGCGAACAATTCTGCATCCATTATCATTCCATACTTCACGATTTCTGCAAGCCCGCTACGATATTCGCGATCCGGTAGCGATCTTAAAACATCAATGTCGATAGCTACGCCCGCAGGTTGATGAAAAGCCCCGATTAGGTTTTTCCCCTTGGGATGATTGATCCCGGTTTTCCCGCCTACGGAACTATCCACCATCGAAAGCAGCGTTGTGGGCACCATGAAAAGATTAAGGCCACGGTTGAAAGTAGCAGCCACAAAACCTGCTAAATCCCCTACCACACCGCCCCCCAAAGCAAGCACCATCGTCTTTCGGTCTGCATGGATATTGACAAGTTGATCAAAAAGTTTGGAAGCACTTTCAAGGCACTTTTGATTTTCCCCGGAGGGGAGAACAGCAATGGTCACATCAATGTTTTGGTTTTGAAAACCCTTCGCAACAAGGGCAGCATCCGCTTGCACATGTTCATCGCAAACAACAAAAAGGGAAGTCGCCTGGGCAACATTAGGGAATAGCGAAGGCAAATTGGTAAGTATGCCCTGCCCGATCAGAATATCATAACTTCTGACTCCGAGGTTGACCCGAACTTTGTCAATTGCGTGATTTGGAGTTTGTGTCAATGTTCTTCTCACCTAGGGAATAGCAATTCAACATGCTTCTAATTTACTAAGCTTCAGGGGCACAGCAACTTATTTACACCCCAGAACTAAATTTCAGGCTAGAATAAGTTCTGATTAAAATTCCTTAGGTGCCCACTGATGTTACGAGAAGAACAGCTTGATTTAAGGCGGCAACGGGCTGCACAGTCAGTTTTTCGCATTGAAAACCTTGGTAGAAACAAGGTTTTCAGTGATTACCGTGTAATCAATATCAACAATCCTAGAAATACAGCTTATAAAGTAAGCATCCGAGGGTTTAACAACGGAGAGAACTTCTGCGAATGCCCAGACTTTAAAATCAATACTCTTGGATCCTGTAAGCATATTATTGCAGTTCTTGATGTACTGCAAAAAAATGCACAAGGTTTACCCAAGCGAAAACACGCCCAAGTCACCCGGCCTGAAATCATCGTCCGGTACGATACAAAACTACGCCTCGCAATTCTCCTTCCACACCGCCCTTCCCCTGCTTTGCTTGCCCTTGGTCAAACCTATTTTGACTCCAATGGCGATATAAAGCCAAATGCAGATCTTGCAGAACTAATGAGGCAGGTTGAAAAAAACCCGGAAGAAATCACCGTTTATTCGGATGCTTTAGACTTCATCAACGATGAGCTTGAATCACATAAAATGGCCCTCAGAGAAAATGAACTTCGCACTCTTTATGCAAACGACCAATGGCACCCCAAACTACTGCAAACCGAACTTCTACCTTATCAGGTCGAAGGCGCATTATTTCTTGCGCATCGATCTAGATGTATTCTGGCAGACGACATGGGGTTGGGAAAAACGATTCAAGCGATGGCAGCAGTTGAATTAATGGCAATGGAACGCAATTTGGAACGCGTTTTGGTAGTAACTCCCGCTTCACTTAAATTCCAATGGGTCGAGGAAATCAGGAAATTCACTTCTAAGCAGGTACAGGTAATTGATGGTTCTGAAAAGGAAAGGGAAAATGCATACAGTACTCCCACTTTTTACCGGATTGTAAACTACGACATTGTGAAAAATGACCTTCTTAAACTTAATGCATGGGAACCTGACCTAGTTATTTTGGATGAGGCACAAAGAATTAAGAACTGGGAGGCTGAAACCACCCGGGAAGTAAAAAAACTAAAAAGCAAATTTGCCTTTGTTCTTACTGGCACACCCCTCGAAAACCGCCTTGAAGAACTTTACAGCATTGTTGAATTTGTGGACGCCCGCAGACTTGGCCCCGCGTTTCAATTCCTTGCGGATCATCGCATAATTGATGCGACAGGTAAAACAATTGGATACCGCAATTTGGATCAAGTTCGCGAAAAGCTCAAGCCTATTTTATTACGAAGATCGCGGGACAAAATACTTCAGGATCTGCCTGAAAAAGTTGATACCCCTATACATCTCGAATTATCAACAACTCAACAAAAATTACATGCTGAAGCTATGGAGCAATTAGCAAAACTAGTTGCAAGAAAAAACCTTACCCAAATAGACCGCACCCGTTTGTTGAAAATTCTGGCCCGATTAAGGCTGATTTGCAACTGCGCATCCTTGGCAGATGATAAAACCAGCCCAATGGACTCGCCTAAAATAACTGAACTTATAATCCGCTTAAAAGACCTGATCTTATCTGGCACAAAAAAGATTGTGGTTTTTTGTGAATCAAAAGAGTTTCTCATTTCTATCGAAAGCATTCTCAAGAAGAACTCACTGGGCTATGTTTTTTTACACGGGCAACTGCCTGGGGTTTCTAGGGCGAATATTGTCAAACAATTCAGAGACGACCCGGATACTATGATTTTCCTGAGCACTGATGCAGGTAGCACAGGATTGAACCTGCAATTTGCAGACACTCTTTTTAATTTAGACATCCCCTGGAACCCCGCTGTTTTAAAACAACGCATGGCTCGAATCCACCGCATGGGGCAAAAAAAACCTGTGCAATCCTTCCAATTCATCATGCAAGCAAGTATCGAAGAGAAAGTTCTGGTGTCTCTTCAAAAGAAAAACCAATTATTCGAAAATCTATTTGGTAAAAACGAGGACGAAATCGAATTAAGTTCCAGCCTAGGGCAAGAATTCCTAGATCAGGCCAAACTTTGGACTCAACCTCAAGAACCACATGCCAACCCACACCCACTTAACTCTGCAGACCTGATTGCTACCGCGATCCCATTTTTTGAAGCCCTTATTAACTGTTTGAAGACCCCAGAAGGTAATCAGGCCCTAGATTCTGTGCCCGAACCCTTAAAAACTCATTTTTTTTCGCTCTGCAAACAAATATCTGACCAAAACACAAGGCACAAGTAATTACTGAATATAGACTTACAAAAACGCCACGGCTTTCAAAAAATATCTTTAAAAAACATATACTTTTGCGAAACATAGCATCAAAAATAGGGTTTAATAAGTAACTTACCGTAAATCCTGCCGTGTATTTTGCAATTAGGATGTATTATGTTAAATCGAAAATTAATAGCCTCAAAGTTATTAGCGCTTGCCTTGGGCTTCGCAATTATTGAAATTGCAGATGCAGCCACCCCAGAAACAAAAGATACCAAGCCCCAAACCAACCAAGAGAAGAAGCTTGTCAAAACCTCTGCCAAGCCGATTGCCTTAAAGCCATTGATTAAAAGTAAGGTTTTATCAGCCATAATCGATGATGAAATCAACAAAAAAATCAAAGAAGAAAAGGTCACCCCTTCCGCAAAAAGTACCGATGCTGAATTTCAAAGGCGTGCTTACCTAGACATCATTGGCAGAATTCCCACCTCGTCTGAAACCACATCATTCCTTGAAAACACCACCCCTGATAAAAGAGTAAAATTAGTTGATGATCTGCTTGCAGATGATGAGTTTGGCAAGCATATGGCAGACATTTGGCAATCCCTTCTACTACCCAGAATTTCCGATAACCGCAGGGTTCAAACCGAACCCTTAACTCTTTGGCTGGAAAAGCATTTTAATGTAAACACCGGATGGGATCAAATAACCAAGGAGTTATTAACCTCCACCGGGCCCCAAGATGAAAATGGATCCATAACCTATTTCATCTCCAATGCTTCTGTCGATAAAATGACCGACTCCGTCAGCAAACTGTTTCTCGGAGTACAACTACAATGTGCTCAATGCCACAACCATCCATTTGTTGATTGGAAGCAAAACGATTATTGGGGATTGGCAGCTTTCTTCATGAAAGTTCAAGCCAAGCCACCAGGTGGAAAAGATACCTCTTCCCCTACGGTTACCGAGGGCAAAGGGCTTAACAAGAATAAAAAGACCTTACCCGAAGCTGCAAAGTTTGTTCCTGCGACTTTTCTAGCATCTGGCGAAGCAACCCTAAACACTGCTGAACCTTATAGACCCGTACTTGCAAACTGGTTGACCTCTAAAACCAATCCATTCTTCAGTAAAGCAATGGTAAATCGAGTATGGGCTCAGTATTTCGGCAAAGGCCTTGTAGACCCAATTGACGATATGCATGATGGAAATCCTGCAACACACCCCGAACTTTTAGAAGCCTTGGCTACCCAGTTTTCTGCCTCAAACTTTGATCTTAAATTTTTAATCCGTTCGATCTGCAATAGCGAAACATACCAAAGAAGCAGCAAGCCCAATGCTTCAAACAAAGAAACAGATATTGCTTTGTTGGCTCGCATGCCAATCAAAAACATGACTCCCGAACAGTTGTTCGATAGCTTGACAACCGTACTCGGCGCTGCAAGCAATGCAGATAAAAAATTAGGTAAGGTCAAAGCTGCAAAGAATCAACCTAAAGGCGCTAGAGCGCAGTTTGTAACCTTTTTTCTACCAGAAGAAGGAACCTCTGCCCTAAGTTATGAAACGGGTATTCCCCAAATTCTTCGCCTGATGAATTCCCCACAAATGAATACCACTATCATCATTCAAAGGCTGGTTGATAAAAATACAGATACAAAAACTGCCATCGAAAAGGTTTACCTTTCTGTGCTAAATCGCATGCCTACCGATGAAGAGTTCTCCCGTATGACCAATTTCCTTTCCCAAGCCACTGACAAAAACAAGGGTTTGGGCGACATGCTTTGGGTTTTACTAAACACGAGTGAATTCACTCTTAACCACTAATAGTTAATCTGTTACTTTTTCAAAGGATGCTAATATGAACAATGAACTGATTGGCGGATTACACCGCAGAGACTTTATGAAACTCGGCGCCATGGGTGTTGGTGGCGTCTCTGCTTCTGGCTGGATGAATGTTCTTGCAGGGCATGCTGCTGAAACTCAAGCAAAGCACAAGTCTTGCATTCTCTTGTATATGAGCGGTGGCCCAAGCCATAAAGATACCTTCGATCTAAAACCCGATTCAGATGGCGCAGGGGAATTCAAGCCCATTGCAACCAATGTTAGTGGCATTCAAATCAGCGAGCACTTCCCCAAATTTTCCAAATGGATGCACAAATCTGCACTCCTCCGCGGGATGAGCACTGGTGAAGGCGCCCATGCTAGAGCCTCTTATTTCCTTCATACAGGCTACAAAGAAGGTCAAGGTGGCTTGACTTATCCAAGCCTTGGCGCAATCGCTTCCATGGAAACGGGCAACCCTGCTTTGCCTATTCCAAACTTTGTCACCATTAACGGTGGCAGGTCTTATGGTTCCGGTTACCTTGGTTCCAAACACCAACCGCTGAACATCGCAGATGCTAGCAAAGGGGTTGCTAATCTTGGTGCTCTAGTTGGTGATAACCAGTTTAATTCCAGAGTATCACTCTTGAATGAAATGGAAAAAGCCTTCCTCAAAGATTATTCATCTGAAGCAGGGGCTGCTCATCAGACCACCTACCAACGGGCTGTAACCATGATGAAATCTGCCCAAGCAAAGGCTTTCGACATCAGTGGCGAACCCTCTAACCTTCGTTCCGAATACGGTTCAGGTAAGTTTGGCGAAGGCTGCCTTCTTGCTCGAAGACTTATTGAAACCGGTGTTCGTTTCGTTGAAGTCAACCTTGGCGGTTGGGATACACACGAAAACAATTTCGAACGCGTTAAATCTCTTTCTGCACAAGTAGATGCTGGTATGTCAACCTTGATCAGTGATCTTAACCAACGCGGTTTGCTTGATAGCACCCTTATCGTGTGGATGGGTGATTTCGGTAGAACACCTAAAATCAATCAACGCGGTACCAAACCAGGCCGTGATCATTATCCAAAAGCTTGGACTAGCGTGATGGTTGGTGGTGGTATTAAGGGTGGCCAAGTCATTGGCAAGACCGACAAACAAGGCGCAACTGTTGAAGAACGCCCCATCAATACTATTGATTTTATGTCAACCGCTTGCAGTGTTCTTGGAATTGATTACACGAAGCAAGTTCAAACACCAATTGGAAGACCTATCCGTATTGTTGAAAAGGGTGCAAACCCAATCAAGGAATTGCTAGCTTAGTATTTTCTTTAGAAACCTTAAAGGGAGGGCTTCAATGCCCTCCCTTTTTCATTTAACTTCGATCATAGACTTCTTGCCAAACACTGGCCGAAAACAACAATAAAAGATCAAACAAAGCATTCCGTTAATGACTGCTGCTACTTGAAATGCCAGAACTAATTCTTCGCGCATGTTAGAGGCATTTTGACTGCTCGAACGCAACAAACCAACCATGATATGGCCTAAAACCAAGCCTATCCCTTGCACAAAGGTAAGAAGCGATTGAGCACTAGCTTTAAGATCGCCCTTAGCCTGCATATTCACATACACCTGACCGGTCACCAAAAAACAGGTAACACTTAATCCATTTAATGCAAGGGAGGGTACCACTAATCCCACAGGTTGACCAACTGAAAGAACATATAGGGCAATAGTCCAGCAGATTAATCCAAACAGCATGCTGCCTCTAAGACCCAATCTAAGAAGAAACATGGGCAGTAAAAAAAGGGATATCACTTCTGAAGCCTGCGAAATGGTTAGCGTAGGGCTAAGCCAAGGCTGAACAATTCCCAAATATTCCAAAAGCAATGGAGTGGCTTGGGTGGTGAAGGGCATAGTGATACAAACACCAAGGGTGCAAAGGCAATAAGTTGCAAAGGGCCAGCCTCGGAGCAACTTTAAAGCACCCAGCGGAGCAAATTTATCAACCTTACTGGGACTTGGAGGCGTTGTAGGCAAGGTCAAGGCATAAAGAGCTACAACAAAGCCAAAAATACTTCCAATGATAAATTGCTCACTTGCCTGCCCTTCTAAATTATTGTTGGGAAAGATACTAATGAGCGCTAATAAAATCCAGCCAGGCAACATCCAGCCTATAGTGCCCGACAAACGAACAATCCCAAATTGTCTTTCAGGATCTTTCAAATGAATAAAACAAATGGTACTGCAAAGCACCATCATAGGAACGGTAAGCAACCAGAAAAACAGCGTCAGTATACAAACCAGATACAAGCTTTCAGCGTATGCTAAACCAATTAAAAACAAACTGCTTAGCAGGCTGAATACCGCAACGCATTTCTCTGCTGCAAAGTATCGGTCTGCAAGTTGTGCGCCCAAAGGTGCTAGCAAGGCTCCAACACCATGGGTTGCACAGCATATTGCCAACTCCATCGGAGTAAAACCTAATTCTTTAAGGCGCATACTATAGAGAGGCAACATGGCACCTGGCAAAGCAAACTGCAAAAACATAAGAATTGAAAGTCTAAATTGCACGAGCACCCTTTCCTAGGGATGAACTTCAAGCCATCCATGCAAGAAGTCAGATTAACCGTTTAACACAAATCCAGCAGGTTCTGGGGCACCGTGGGGAACCTCATTCAACCGTTTCGATTCCCAATGCTGATTAAAAACCAATTCCGTGATACCCACATTAGGAATTACACCAAATTTATCCCAATCAGCAATACACCACTCCTGCAAAATGGTTAATAAAAGCACTTTGAGGACTGCGCCATGAGCAACTATGACAACCGTTTCGCCCTGGTATTTATTTGTAATTTCGTTCCAAATAGGAAGAATTCTAGCAATCATTTGGTCCAAAGATTCAGACCCTTCCGGAGCAAAACCTGTTTCACCATTCAGCCAACGGGATAAAGTCTGCCTCCAAGGGCCATCAGGCAAATTATTTACCGTACCGGAAAGTGTGCCTACTTTCCTCTCATGTAAATTCTTGAAAACTTCAATTTCAAGGTTACAGGCGGAAGCTATTTCGGAAGCAGTAGTTAGCGCCCTTAGCATACCTGAAGAAATTAGCTTGGTTGGCTTGTGGTTTTGAAAAAAACGAGCAGCAGCTTTGGCTTGTTCAATTCCACGATCACTTAGCCCAATATCGGATTCAGCACCATGAAAAACACCAGGGACACTGGTTTCAGCATGGCGCATCAAAAAAACCCGAATGGGATTAGTCTTCATTAAAATAAAAGGCCCCACAAATAATTGCTTTTAGGCAAAACATCCACTTTTAATTTTACTGAAAAAGCAATCTGTGGGAACCGGAAAGCACCTTACAAACCTTTAAGTACCGCTTCCTGAACTCTTTTCATGAAGCTTCCGAGGTCTTGCACTTTCGAGCCTTCTGCAAGCAATGCAAGGTCGTAAAGGGTTTCAATACCTTCCTGCAACTTAGGAGAATCAGCTTTTTCTTCATGCAAATCACGAAGCTTTAGCACCAGCGAATGCTCAGGGTTAATTTCAAGAACCCTCTTCGATTCCATCCCTTCCTGCGCCTTCCCGATTTTCTTCAGAAATCTTTCCTGACTTGCAGAAAAACCGCCCGATTCTGAAACCAGCACCACAGGGCTTTCCTTTAACCTCGAAGTTAATTTAACATCAGAAACAACACCAAGCTTGGCTTTTAAGTGTTCAACAAAACCGGCAAAACGGCTTTTGGTAGCCTCCAGTATTTCTGCATCGGAATCCGATTTGCTGCTATCAACCCGATCGATCCCCTTCAGTTTTTTGCCCTTGTAATCTTGCAAGTAAGGCAGAGAAAACTCATCGATGGGATCTAAAAGCAATAAGACATCCTGCTGCTTGGATTTATACGATTCGAGCAGGGGCGAGAATTCGACTTGGGCGCGGCTTTCGCCTGCAAGATAGTAGATTTCCGTCTGCCCTTCTGGCATTGCGGAAACATACTCTTCCAAGGTGATGGTTTTATCTGCGTTTGTTTTCCAAGAGTTAAAAAGCAGGAGGTCTGCAACTTTTTCGCGATTTTCGAAATCGACTCGCAACCCTTCTTTTAATATGGAACCCATCTCTGCAAAAAACTTAAGGTATTTCTCTGGCTCTGATTTCTTCATGTCTTTCAAAGCTTTTAGAATACTTCCTACTACATCCTTACGAATTCTTTCCAGCACGGGATTTTGCTGCAATATTTCACGAGATATATTCAATGGAAGATCAGCACAATCCACTACACCTTTGACAAATCTTAAATACGAGGGCAAAAGTTGCTCGCAATTATCCATGATCAAAACGCGTTGCACATACAATCGAGGGCCGATCTTGACATCCCCAAATTGAAATTCCATAGGCAGGCTTGGTGGAATGAATAATAGCACTCGAAATTCGTTCATACCTTCTGCAGTGTAATGAATTACTTTCGCAGGTTCCTGAAAATCATTGCTGATTTGCTTGTAAAAAGTGTCGTACTCTTCCTGGGTAACTTCGGATTTATTGCGAAGCCATAATGCTTTTTGAGAGTTGAGCACTTCGTCTTTTTCTTCAGGATCTTTTGTTTCGCCCACAACTTCAAGAACAATAGGATGCTCGATAAAGTCAGAAAACTTCCTGATGATGGAGCGGATTTTGAAACTCTCCAAGAAATCCTTATCCGCCTCTTTCAAATAAAGAATAACATCAGTTCCGCGTTCAGCTTTCGGTTTAGATTCGATGGTGAATTCGCCCTGCCCATCGGAAATCCAACAAATGCCATCCTCTGCTTTCCCAGCCATGCGAGATAAAACTTCAACTTTATCTGCAACCATGAAAGCGGAATAAAACCCAACGCCAAATTGCCCGATGAGTTCAGGTTTGGTTTTCCCTTCCTGACCTTTGATCCGATCAAGAAAGTTTTTGGTACCAGAGCGGGCAATGGTTCCTAAATTTTCAATCACCGCTTCCCGCGACATACCAATCCCATTGTCTGAAAGCGTCAGAGTTCCCAATTCCTTATTGATTATTATTTTTATCTTCCAATCTTTATTCCCTTCAAGATCATCTTGCTGATCTAGGGAATCAAACCGGATCTTATTGATGGCATCGCCTGCGTTACTAATTAATTCGCGGAGAAAAATCTCTTTATTCGAGTAAAGAGAATGCGTGATCAAGTAAAGGAGCTGTTTTAATTCCGTTTTGAATTCCATTTTTTTTGTAGTTTCGCTCATCGGCTTACCCCTTGTCTGAATAATATTTAATGGCAGAAATTTACAATCAAACAACTGCCCTCATAGATTAATATGAAACAATTATAACATTTGAAAAGGGGTGATTTAACCCCGGAGTGTACGATGTGTGGCAGATTCGCATTATATGCTGACAAAACCATGCTGGAATTGTTTCTTGGAATAAGCTTATTCCCGGGATTTTCAGCCCGCTACAACCTCGCGCCCAGCCAATCCTGCCTGTTTATCAAGGGTGAAACGGGTGGGAATTTAAGCCCTTCTAATCTTTCCTGGGGGTTGATTCCTGCCTGGGCTAAAGATAAAAGCATGGCGGGAAAAATGATTAATGCCCGTGCTGAAACGATTACAGAAAAACCATCTTTCAAATCTGCCTTTAACAAAAGACGCGGGATCATTCCTGCCAACGGATTCTACGAATGGAAGACTACCGGCAAAAGCAAAAAGCCTTTTTTCATCAGCCCTAAAGATCAAAGCCTTTTGGGTTTTGGCGGTATTTGGGAATCCAACACCCATCTTGGTGAAGAAACCATCGAGACCTTTTCAATCATCACCACTGCTGCCAATCAAGACATGAACGAACTTCACGAACGCATGCCTTTGATAATTCCAAAGGGAAGTTGGAAAACTTGGCTCAATCATGAAGGAGGGAACTCAGAAGATATTGCCGCACTGCTTCAACCAGCGCCTTCAGGGTTTCTACAATTAAAAGAAGTAAGAACATTGGTTAACAAAGTAGCCAACGATTCCCCTGAGTGCCTTTTACAACCTGCAAAAGATTTATTTTCCGACTTGGATTGACACTTATTTTTTGGGCAAAAGTTTTCCTGTTTGGTCAATTGCGCCTACTGCAAGCAGAAGTAGTTTATCTGTTTGTATATGATTGAATGCAACCGCTTTGATATCGTCACCCGTTACCGCACTAACTTCCTTGCGAAATTTATCGAGGTAATCCAATCCAACCCCAAGCCTTTCGGTCATCAACAACTGGCTAGCAATTGCTGCATTGGTGGTAAAGCGGAAAGCTAAACTACCTAGCAGATAATTCTTGGCATCTGAAAGCTCATCTTCTGTAGGGTTGGTGGTTCGGATGCGTTCAAGTTCTTCAAGAAACTCTTTTTTTACACGTTCAAAATTAACAGCATCGGTTCCAATGTAACAAGTAAAAACGCCAGGCTCGATATCTGCAGTACTGGTGATATTTGCATTAACGGTGTAGGCAAGTCCCTCGCGATCACGCAGCCTTGCAGAAAGCCTATCGGTAAACCCTGGTCCGGTACCCAAAATATAATCCATCACCAAAAGCTTGAAGTAATCTGGATCGTTTCTACGAATACCAACATGCCCCATGTAAAACTGCATCTGAACAGCTTCGGGGTTCGAGATTATTTTTTGGGTAAACTTTTCGAGCATTGCAACTTTGGGGAAATTAATTTTCGCAGCTTCAGATACAGGCCAGCCTTTTAAACCTTCACGAATCTGCGCTTCAACTTCAGCAGCGTCAAAATCCCCAACTACCGAAATAATCAAATTTGCTGGATGATAACAAATCTTGTGAAACGCAATGCAATCCTCATTAGTAAGCGCTTTAACACTTTTAATAGTCCCGATGGCTGATCGTCCACGAGGGTGATCCCCATAAACTTCTTTAAGAAACTCACGCTTGGCAAGAAAATTGGCCTGCGATTCCAGATCTTGCAGCGAAGATAACGTTTGTTCTTTATTGCGTTCGAAAGCATCCTTGGGAAATGTCGGGAATCTCATGCAATTTAAAAGAAGATCTATGCCCATTTTTCCATGATGAGAAAGGACTTTAAGTGCTCCACCAGATTCATCGAATTCCAATTCGCCACCTACTCCCTCGATTTTCAAGGCAAGTTGCGGGCCATCAAGGCCGGGGATACCTTCATCTAGCAACGAGCCCGTCATGCTTGCTACCCCTTGCTTTTCAGAGGTTTCGTACCCTTTACTTTCCCGAATGGCGATATTGGCAACCAAAACAGGAACTTTGGAATCGGGCATCAAAAGAAGAACAGTTCCGCTAGGAAGCTCGATCCTTTTTGCTTTGGTAAGCGAAAACGGAGTTACCGCTGCCTGCTCTTTCTGCCTGAAGAGCCTTCTGTTTTTTTCTGGTTTATGGTTAGAAGAAGTCTTAGCGCCCTTTTCAGGAATCGACCAAAGCACAACAGACTTATCCTTTACCAAATATTTCTTGGCGACCCTTTGTAAATCTGCAGGTGATACCGCCAACAGTTTTGATAGGTAAGATTTCAAATACTCAAGGTCTGCAACTACAACCGTTCTTGAGATTACGTCCGCCAACCCGTGAACACTTTCACGCGAAAAAACTGCACCTGCCAAAATCTTCTGTCTAATTCTTTCCAGTTCTTCATCAGAAACAAGTTCGTTTGCAAGTTTATCGAGTTCGTCAAAAATCATTTTTTCAAGCTTGGCTCCATCTTTTCCCTGCATAAGCTCCATCTGAATTCCGAACCAACCGGGATAGCGCCCGGTGGAACTTTCGGCTGCAGCAACCGAGGCTAATTCTTCACCTTCGATAAATTTGCGATAGAATCTGCTAATTTTCCCATCAGAAAGCACTGCTTCAAGAACGCTAAGTGCGGGCGCGTCTTCATCCACCATTTCAACGGTATTAAAGGCAATTAAAAGTCTAGCAACTTCAAACTTAGACTTCATTTCAATGCGGGTCTGGCCTTCTCTTTTTAATGGGACATTAACTTTTCTTGCAGGCAATTCTCCAGCAGGGATGTTCCCAAACAACTCCTTAACCCGAGCCATAGCTTGGGCCGGATCGAATCCACCACATATCACCAATGAAGCATTGGATGGATGGTACCAAAGGTCGTAATGCGCTTTGATTGTCAAAGCAGTGGAAGCTTTAACATGTTCAGCCTGCCCGATTACAGGATGGCCATACGGAGCATTGGCACCAAAAATCTTTGGCATAATTGCTTTATATTCCAGATCCCAGGGGCCATCTTCATTACGCTTTAGCTCTTCAATCACTGCACCTTTTTCCTGTTGAAATTCATGCTTATCATCAATCAGTAGATTCCGCATCCTATCTGCTTCGATTGCAAGAGCTTGCTCCCAGCGGTCTGCAGAAAAATCAAAATGGTATACCGTGCAATCTTCAGAAGTGTATGCGTTATTTGCTCCACCATTACGAAGCGTAAAGCGATCGATATCACCAGGCATTAACTTTTCAGTGCCTTTAAACATCAAATGTTCGAGGTAATGAGAAAGGCCGGTTTGATCTAGGTTTTCATCTGCAGAACCAACTTTATATGCAACCATGGTGGTAACAGTTGGCGCACCTGGAATTGGTTTTAAATATACATTCAAACCATTGGGAAGTTTTTCGTGCTTTACATTATCAAAAATTGCATTAGCAGCTTTGAGTGTTTCAGCATCTTTGCCTGTTTTCGCAGGGGCTTGGGCCAGCGAAAATTGCCCACCAATCAACAAGGCTAAAACCATACCCATAAGCTTTACAGCATTTCGGTTGATTAAACTAATCATAGGAATCATTCCATTAAATAATGAAAAAAGATATTTTGGCATAAACGCAAATATCCGAAAATTGATCTGAATCATCAAGGCAGAAGTTACAATAAAGATTGAAGTTGCAAATTATTTTGCAGGTTGTTGGATTTGATATTCGATTGATTTACGAAGAGATTCGACTTGGTTATCCATTTGGCTCTTTTTAAGGAAACCATCTTTTATCGTGGTAAAATAAAAAACAAAAGCCATCACCACAATAAAAAACGTTTCTAATCCAAAGTACCAATACACAACATCAACATGAGAGGTTTTATCATCAACTTTTTTATAATAACGAGGAATCCAGCGCCAATCGACTATGTTTTTATCCATTAATGCACCGATACAAAAAAGAAAATTACCCGGCTAGGACTCGAACCTAGACAAAGAAAACCAAAATTTCTTGTGCTACCATTACACTACCGGGTAGTGGATGGATTTAACCACCCATTGGTAGAATAGCGTTTGAAGACTAAACTACCAAGAGCTTTTTTAACTTTCATACATGAAAATTAATAGACAGAAAAAAGAGGCATAGCAAATCATGAAACAGCTAACCATAGTCGTGAGGCCTTTTTGTGCAGAAACTGTGCTGGAGGCAATTCAAAATCTTGGTTTGAATTCAGTAATCGTGCGAGAAGCGAAGGGTTTTAGCAGGCAAAAAGGCTATTTAGACCGCTATCAAGGCAGCGAATACAATATGGCTTTTATTCCCAAGGTGGAAATTACCGTTACGGTGGAAGATGAACGGGTTAATGAAGTTGCAGAAAAAATTTCTAAAGCTGCGCGCACCGGAAGGATCGGGGATGGCAAAATATTTCAATTAAATTTGGCCCAAGGTGAGCTTTTAGAATTCTAATTTTCGGGTTTTACCCTATTTTCAAGCCACTCCCAAACAACAATTGCAAGTTTTCTTTCCCTAAAACCTCGCTGGGGGATCCAATTCCTGCAATTACACCTTTATGCAAGCACCAAACTTGGTCAGCATAATCCTGGACCAGACCCAAATCGTGGGAAACTAATAATATCGTAACACCTGTTTTTTTGTTCAACTCTTTTAACAAAGCATAAAACTTGTCCTGATCTTGGAAGTCGATGCCTGCAGCTGGCTCATCCAATAATAACAGTTCAGGATTAGGCTCCATGGCTAAGGCCAAAAGAAGGCGTTGTAATTCCCCACCAGAAAGCTTGTCTACGGGTTTATCCAGCATATTTGGCGAAGACCCAACTTTTGCGAGCATTGCTAGCATTTTGCTTTCTAACGATTTTTTTATGCCCATAAAAATGGGGGCATCCTGCATGGGAAGGGCCAAAAAATCTCGCACAGTTAGGGGTAAGCCTGCCTCTAAACGCAATTTTTGAGGCACATAACCGACATGCCGAGGATCCGGGGTTTTGTGGGCATGCCCGCAATAAAAATGCAATTCTCCCGCGAATGGTATTTCTCTTACAATTGCACGCAGCAAGGTGCTTTTCCCCGAACCATTAAGCCCAATTAGGGACGTTATTTTCCCTTTAAGCAGCGAAGCATTAACATCTTTTAAAACTTCAAGATGGCCCAACTTTACAGCAACATTTTTTAAAGTTAAAAGGTTGTTGATCATTGCAGATTCTTTGCGAGTGCTTCAAGGTTTTGTTTGTATTTTATCTCGTACCACTTGGGTGCAAGATCCGCTTGAGTACAAGTTTCAAGCGGATCTATTTCAACCAAGGGTATTTCAATCCCTTTTTTCTTAAGCTCTTCTTGCAGCAATTTTGCAGAAGTTGTTCTTGGATATTGGGGCTCTACTGCAATTAACGATGGCTTCTTTTCAACACACATCTGCACGATCTTCGCCAACTCTAGCGCATTAGGGGAATCACCAGGGGCCTTTTGAATCACCCCTGCAATTTCAATCCCAAAAGAAGATGCAAAATACCCTAGCGACTCGTGAAAAGTAACTATCACCTTGTTTTTTTTACCTTCCAACAAAGTAATTCCTTCTTTTTGAATTTCTTCGAGAGTTGCAGCTAGGCTCGCTGCTCGATTTTTGTATTCCTCTGCAGCCTCGGGGTCCAGCAAACTTAATTCATCACGAATTGCATTGATCATTAGAAAACTTTGGCGAATACCGAGCCAGATATGCGGATCGAAGCTGCCATGGTTGTGGCCTTCATGGCCCGGCTTCACTTCTTTGGATTCAATACGTAGAGTCTTAGGAACCTTTTTACCTAAGTTTGAAAACTTGAGGTTGGGGTTCGAAGCATCCTTGGCTAGTCGCCCTACAAAAATGTCGTCGAGATCTAAGCCGTTATAAAAAAACAGATCTGCCTTACGCAAAAGGATGGTGTCTTTGGCATTAAAAGCGTAATCGTGGGGCCCAGTAGTGGTGCAAAGAGAGATAACAGCAGCGCGATCGCCCGCGATAGATTTCACCATGCTATAAAGTGGTGGAAAGCTGACTAGAACCTTGAATTTGCCTGGCACTTCAAGCCAAGGATCCGGCATTTTGGCGCACCCAAGGGCAAGCGACATAAGAAGTGGGAACAAGTAAAATAAACGGTGTTTTTGATGACAAAACATGCTCAAACCCTGTCAGGATTACAATGTAATACCGATATGTTACATCTAAACTCGTGCCATTTCAATCATTCGCTGAAAAATCCGGAAACTTAGAGGGGAACTTGGATTTTCTCAGGGGGTTTTAGGTTTCCCATCAATCACAAGCATGCTTTTAATTTTTTCCTCAGCTTCTTTAAGAGGAATGGCTTTAACCTCCCCATCTGCGCATGCAAAAACAATTGCATTCGAGAAGCCTTTTAAAAGATCCTTGGCAGGCAGGCTGATATCAATTTCCCAATCTTCGGGTTTGGTCCAAATCGCTGTTTTATCCTCGGGGACTTTAACAAGCATGATAGTGTTCGAAAGTTCATTAATAATTTGAATTGAATTAGTCCCAGTACCTCCAGGAGTAAAAAGTGTTGCAATGCCAACAGGGGCTTGGAAAGGAGTTGTGCCTTTATCAAAGTTTTCTTGGGACTCTCTAAAGCTTGGTGGGATTCTGCGAATGAATTTTTTATTATGCTCGCTATCCCAGGGTTCATTTTGCCTGAACTGTTTGTAAAGAAAATTATGCCCAAGGTAGGGCAGGATTTGGACACGCCAGCTTAATAATGGTTTACCTTCTTTTGAAAGTGTCGCTGCGGGAGGGAATTTCCCCTTGTCTTTGTGATAGGCCAATAAAGCGGTCGCAATATTTTTCACCTTATTCATGGATGAAGCTGCAGCAGCCTTAGCTTGGTTTTGTTCATTAATTCTTGCTGCAATTTCAAAATAAGGATCAAAGTCTGTAATAACAATCGTCACTTTATCATCCATGATTGAAACGGATTTAACCATGGCAGCCAAAGCTTTAAACACCGGGTCTTTCCCAACTTCTTCCACCTGTGCCCGCACCAAATCGGGAATACTCTGAATAGCTTTTAAAATCGATTTTTGCACATCATTTGCAAGTTCACTATTCTCGGTTTGAATAACCATTTCGATTCGCCATGGGTCGAGATAGATTCCCAGCGTTACAAGTTTCAGCCCATTTAATATTCCGGAAGCATCGCCCTCTTTTCCTTTAGCTTTCTTGAGCGAGGGAAAGATTTTGCCTAGATCCAAAGGGTTATCTTTCGAGGGGAAAAGCATCGCACCAAAAGGCAGGCTACCCATGGCATCAAAACCTTGGACAATATCAGTACGCTTGGTTTTTTTCGTGTCCTTAACTGCGCCCACTTGCTCTAACAGATAAAACCCTTTTTCTTCACGAATCACAAAGGAAAGAGGCAGTATGGAGTTTTGACCTTTTCTGATCACCTGGCCACTTGCAGTTTGAATATTAATGGGCAAAGGCATGTTCTTTAGCAAGTTTATCAAGTCTTCTGTTTTCGCAGCGGGCTTTGTTTTGATCATGATGGAAGGAAGGAAATAGGTCGCTGCATCCCTCGCACTCGCGGAAAACCAGATTTCATCAATCACTTTCTCGATGCTATTTTTTTGCAAGTTCAAGAAAAATCCAAGAGCAGCAGCCTCCGCAGCAGGGATCGCCTTTTTCTGAACCAGCGGAATCATGATCTTGGCTAGATCAATCTTCCCAGGTTGAATCCTGCCCAGAAAAAAACTCTGCTCATCCAACAAAGGCAATAATTTCTCAGCCGAGGTTTGAGCACAAAGCGAAACCATAGGCAACAGCAGCAACAAACCAGCAATCCATCTTTTCATATTCAGCCTTTTAAAATCAGTTAGGTACAGAGTCGGGCAGCGACACTTTATACTTCTGCGCCATTTCTTTTAATTGCGACCAAGTCCCCTCATCAAGGCTCAGCCCTGATTTCATACGTTTGCTTTTTTCTGTAACTTCCAATTGGCCTGGCAGTATTATATCACCGGTTGCACCATCTGCTTTTGGGCAGGAAAGCACATTGGCAGCAAGGTTTGTGGTTTCATTTAAAAAGTGATCCACCCCTGCAAACTTCGCAGGATCGATCACCAAAAAGAACACTGCATTTGCAGATTTGCTTTCGACCCCAGGCGTGCTGCATTGGGCGCCTGAAAGTCCGCCTGCAAACATATCCATGAGCAATCCTAGCCCAAAGCCCTTGTATGATTGCTGTCCGCCCAATGGAAGAATCGTTCCCTTGGGATCGTTGTACAAAACTCCAGGGTCGGTTGTGGGCCTTCCTTCGGAATCAAGGAGCCAACCTTCGGGGGTGGGTATTTTCTTGTTGAAATTAACGCGGACTTTACCTTCCGCACAAACACTGGTACCGATGTCTAAAACAACAGGGTTGTCCTTGGTGGGCGCGCCCACGCAAATCGGGTTGGTGGATATCCTGCCAACTTTACCCCCCGGTGGAGCAACAGCACGGCCAAAACCATGATTATTTACGGTTGCAAGGAAAGCCATCTTGTGTCGTGCAGCCTCTTCGGCATATTCGCCCAATCTTCCGATGTGCCCGCATTGTTTTAATGATCCCGCAGCCACCCCGGTTACCGAAGCTTTGGCAATCAGCTTTTCCAATAAGCGATAGGCTTGAACCTGGCCCAGATTCCAGCCTCCATCGGCTGCTACTGCTGACGGGGTTTCAGAAAGCAGTACAAATGGCGCCCCCGGCTTCAAAATCCCTGCTTCAATCGCCTTGATATATTGCACCACTCGGATGATGCCATGCGAATCGTGACCACACAAATTCGCATCAACAAGGCTGGCTGCGACCCTTTGGGCCTCGGTAGGGGGCACCCCCGCTGCAATAAACATCCCCCTTGCAAAATCAAGCGCATTCTCACAATCTAACCTTGGCATGATGATTTTTCCTTGATTCTTATCGATTTTTGATGGAATCCTATAGCAAGGTTCTAACATAATTTCATCTACTTTAACTAGGATTCCAACATGACATTCAAAATTACCTCGGCAATCAGACAAGATGTTACCAGCCATGATGGCACGCAAATCACTTTGCAAAGCCCCAAAGGCGCTAGTGCAACCATTTATCCTGCACTTGGATTTAACTGTTATTCATGGATTGTACCTTCTTCCGAAGGAAACTTAGACATCCTTTATCAGGACCCCGAACTTTTCCCAGATGGCAGACCCACCCGGAGTGGCATTCCCGTTCTTTTCCCATACCCCAACCGTGTTCGAGATGCGCATTTCAATTGGGAAGGTAAATCTTATTCCCTGCCCAGAAATGATAATATTAAAAAACACAACATCCATGGCTTTGCAGTGCGCAACCCTTGGAGAGTTATTAATCAAGGTGCAGATCTCAATTCAGCCTGGGTCACTGGGGAATTCCAAATTTCAAAAGACGACCCAGCATCAGTTGCTTGCTGGCCTGCCGATGCCATCTTGCAATTAACTTACAGGCTCAAGGAAACCTCCCTTAGGATCGAAGCCCTAGTTATCAATCCCGATTCTAAGCCTCTACCATTTGGTTTGGGCTATCATCCCTATTTCAATTTGCCTTTTACGCCTGGATTGGTTTCCGATGATTGTTCACTGCAATGTGGTGCAAAATCTTTCTGGCATTTGGATGAATGCCTTCCTGATGGAAGAAAGATTCCCGTTGATGCAGCACGCGATCTCAACAAGCTTCGCAAAATGAAAGGCTTTCAGGCAGATGATGTTTTAACCGATCTGCCAGAATTCAATGCCAACGCGTTTGGGATGATGGAAAGAGGCCGGGTACAAGGTGCAAAACAACATGCCATGGTCATGTATTGCGATAACTCATGGCGCGACATGGTTGTATTTACGCCAGGTTCCAGAACTAGCGTTTGTATCGAACCTTATACATGCGTTACAGATGCTATTAATTTGCAGCAAAAAGGTATTGATGCAGGACTTCTAATACTTCCACCTTCAGGTAAGCATCAATCCCTTGTAGAATTACGAATTGAACCGTGCGGTTCTTGATAAAAGAGAAACAAAATGGCAAAGCCGAAACTCGTATCGTTAAGTAAAATCTATCCCCCCAAGACCTTGCTCGAAAGGATAAGACCCCCTTTCGCAGTGATCATGGGTTCCCCATCAGATGTTGTGAACCTGCTTCATTCAAGCCCGCATAAAGAAGCAGTCTGCTATCAGATGGATTTGTTTCAAGCCGAGCGATTGGAACAAATGCTTAAGGATGCCAACATTCCTGCACAGGTTCGAGTAGAGGCGGATTTATGGGATCTTGGGCCAAACTTTGCCACTGCAGTTTATCTGCCCGCAAGATCGGGCGAGCGAGAGCTTAAAACCGATCTCCTTGAGCAGGGTTTTCATATCCTCAATGCCTCAGGCCAGTTTCTGGTTTGGTCTGCGCAACCCAACGACTCTCTGTTTCCAGAAGCGATGAAAAAAATCTACAAGAAGGTGCATATTCATCAGGAGCAAGGAACCACATTCCTTTGGTCCCAGAAAATGGGAGAGCGACCACGCAGAAGGCATGAAGTCACTTTCCAATGCAATATCAATCAACGTGAATCGTTCCGTTTTCTTTCCCGCCCAGGAACTTTCTCCTACGGCCAGTTTGATGCGGGATCACGCGCTCTTTGCGAAGTCATGAGCCTTCGCCCCGGCCAGAATGTGGTAGACCTTGGTTGCGGTTGTGGCACCAATGGAATTTACGCTTCCAAGATTACTGGCCCAGAAGGCAAAATCACTTTTGTTGACAGTAACCTGCGCGCATTGGAGTTAACTAAACTTAACGCTATTTCCAATGGCTTGACTAATTTTGAAACAGTTGCAACCTCATCCGTTTCTGGGCCAGATCTTATTCCGCAATCATTCGATATTGCCCTAGCCAACCCGCCCTATTTTGCAAACCACTCCATAGCGCTTCTTTTCATCCAGCGTTCCTTCGAATTGCTGAAACGAACCGGAAGCTTTTTCATGGTGACCAAACAGCCAAATGAAATGGTCGACCTGATGACCCAGGCTGGATATGTGGTGGAAGGTGCAGAAACTAGGGGCTACACCGTTCTAATGCATCGTGGACCCGCAGCACGCGAAGATATGGGCGCGACCGCAGATCCAGAAGAAGATTAATAAAACTCGTACCCAATCTGAAAAGCCACCCTACCATCTGGACACCGTTGAATATTCGTGATATGCAAAGGCCATCCACCTTGTTTCACAGGGATGCTTGAGGGGGTCGTCAACGGGGTAAAATTGCTATTAGATTTACTTGGATAAGGAACAGAATCTGGAAACCTGCTTGGGCCGGCAGGGCCAGCAATACCATGCGACTCTTCAAGGTTTGGTTTCCCATCCACCACACGCCATATCAATAATCCTTCTCCGGGAAGGTTTTGATCAAACCCTTTTTTAATACGATTTTCGAGAAGAAAGTATTCAGTTCCATCGGGTCGCACAGGAATTTTAATACACTCCGAGTTCTTCCCTTCTATAGGCGAAAGAATCAACTTTTGTTGCCCCCTTGGATCGATCATGGTTGGAACAGTCCATCCCATTTGTTCTTTGCACCAAGCACTAAAATGCACGGGCCTCCCGTCTAGCCCTTCGCCATTTGACATGCTACACCACCTACCCAAGCCCTCCATATCAGGAACTTCAGGTCGTGCGTAAAGATCAGGCAAGCCAAGCATATGACCGAACTCATGGGCGATCACACTAATTGAAAACATTTTTTCACCACCCTCGGGGCAGATGAAATAAGCGATTCTTTTCCCCTTATACGTATAGAAACCTTTATGTGGCCAGAGAATATTCCCTCTGGTAATAGCTGCCCTTGAACCCGCATACAAAAAGAACACGCCATCAAATCCTTCCAATGCTTTTTCACCATCCCGGGCGAGAACCAAGGTTAACGCTTGATCTAGAATTGCGGTTCTAGGCGAAACAGCAGCATATTCCAAGCGCTTTTTTTCTACTGTCACCGCTGCAAAAATCTTCCCATCAACTTTGCAACTGCCATCCGATTGCTCGATATAAAAATCATTCATGCTGCCATAGACTTTTTGGCCTGTCGCATTCTTATCGTTAAATTTCTTGGTACTGAAGAGAGCATCCTCCCAATCAGAAGGCTTGATTTTCTCATTGAGTTTTTGATCGGGGAACTCTATCTGAATTACTGCCAGCTTATACACAGGCTTTTTAAATAACTTGCGATCGAGATCATTCCAGCTTTTACCCACTTCATCTGCTGCATCTAATTCCAACCTTGCCTCAAGATTCAAAACTTTTCCATTCCTTGAAACAACAACACGAACCACTTCATCAGGCTTTTTGCCTTCAAGAATTTGGCTTACGCCAGTAACTGGGGTGACTTTTTTCCCATCGATTGAGATTATAGTGTCGCCCACTTTCATACCTGCCTTTTCTGCAGGCCCGCTTGGGGTAACACTTTTAACCTCAAGCTTGGATTGATTCTTATTAGGCACGAAAAAAATCCCAAGTCTGACCTTACTCTGATTGATCAAAGGGTTGCTCCAGGGGGTTGCATTCAATTCAAATTCCTTGAAGTCGCCGTCCCTTTTTACTGTTACTTTAACCTTATCGCCCTCGCGAATTCCAATCAGGTATAGGCGCAAGGTTTCAAGGTCTGGAATTTTATTGCCCAACACTTTTGAAAGGACATCGCCTTTGATCAGCCCGGCCTTGTCTGCGGGCGAATCCTTTTCAACATCCACGACAATCGCGCCCAATTCTTTATTCCAATCAAATCGAAGTCCGAGCTTCCCTGAGTTCTTCCTTGACCCCTCAATGCTTGATTTTTCCAACTTGAACTTTTGTGCCTCCGTAACGGTTTTGTAGCCCTTCAGACTTGTTTCTTCTGCAACTACAAGGCTCCCGCCAACGATTAAAATCAACCCGATAACTGTTTTTATGCATATGCGTGGATTAAACATCAGCTCTCCAAGCTAAAAAAGTAGATTTATTCATGATTAATCGTTCATTTTCTCATAAAATTGTTATCACAGGCAAGCACCAAGCAACCTGTTTTCTTATTATTTCAATTTTCTGAAAGTGCGACTCTAGTGAATAAATGGGCTTTCGACATTCTCCTAGAAGACAACCATCTTCTCGTTCTTTCAAAGCCCACCGGGCTGCCCACCGCCCATGGCGAAATTAAAGGCGACTCGCTTTTCGATTATGCCAAGGAGTACATCAAGAAGCGTTATGCCAAGCCGGGCAATGTTTTTCTGGGCGTGGTTCATCGACTTGATCAACCGGTTTCAGGAATTGTGATTTTTGCAAAAACAAGTAAAGCAGCTTCCAGACTTTCAGAGCAATTCCGCGATACACAAGTCGAAAAAACCTACCTTGCAGTTGTCGAAGGCATTCCCAATGCTCGCAGCGGAACCCTGCATCATTTCCTGATCAACGATGATGAAGAACGAATTGCACTGGTATCCAATCAGAACAACCCGCTCGCCAAGGAAGCCATCACTCATTACACCGTCCTTGCAACCTACGATGGCCATGCCTTTCTAATGCTCAACCCTAAGACGGGGAGAAAGCATCAACTGCGCATTCAGCTTTCTGCAAGCGGGCACCCGGTGATGGGTGATAAAAAATATGGTTCAAGTTTTAACTTCGTTCATGGTATTTCTCTTCATGCACATGCCATCACCTTCAAGCACCCCGTCAAAGATGAAACGATAAACATGAAGTTGGATCTTCCGAAGATATGGCTCAAGCATTTTGGCCCATGGATTAAAGTCCCCACATGAAATCGCAGCTTGAAAATATACTGCATGCAGTACAACATGATGCAGGAGACCGTGGCCTAGCTAGGCTTGAAGATAATCTTATAAGTCGTTCCAAAGGTGATTTCGAAAATGCTTGCCAGTCACTTGCAAAAGGTGCAGGGGTGGTAATTTTTACAGGATTTTTTATTCCAACTGCAACGCCCCCTGCCCCGGAAACCGATGGCCCGCTTGGTGCACTTTTAATCGCTCGAACTCTTTTAAGCCTAGGCAGAAAAGTTGCAATCACTTGCGAAAAAAACTGCATGCTCGCTTTTGAAGTAAGTCTGCAACACCTTGGCTTGGGTGATAAAATTGCTTTGATCGAATCACCTATCGAAACCAGTGCTGATTACGCCCAGAGTTTCTTATCACAACTTAAAGAAAAAATAGGCGACATCAGTCATTTTATCGCAATCGAAAAGTGTGGCCCCTCTCATCTTCCATCATCCATCCCTGAACAAAACATCAGCGCATTCCTTGATGCAACCGATGTATCTTCCCGTGGCAAAATACTCACCATGAGTGGTAAAGATATCACCCCTTACACCGCACCAGTTCACCTCCTCTTCGATGCAAATTTCTGTAGCGCAAACAACATCACACGCCTAGGCATTGGCGATGGGGGCAATGAAATTGGCATGGGAAATATCCCTTGGACGGTGATTGCAGCAAACATCCATAATGGTGCCAAAATTGCTTGTGCCACAACTGTAGGTTATCTCATCGTTGCAGGGGTAAGCAATTGGGGGGGCTATGCTCTTGCCTCAGGTCTTTTACTAATTGCGGATCGCCCTTTACTCTCTTCGCTTGACTCTGAAACAGAATTAGAGATACTCGAACTCATGGTAAAGCAAGGTGGCTTAGTAGATGGCAGATTGGGTCAAAGAATTGCTTCCGTTGACGGCATCGATTGGTCTATTCATGCGAAAGTTATTGAATCAATTACAAAGTGCCTTAAGGAAAAAGCATGAGCGTAAATCTCATATCCGGTTCCCAAATAAGAGAACAGTGTAGAAAGGGTGATTTCATTTCACCCACTGCAGGGCACGCTCCTGGATTCGTGCAAGCAAACCTCGTTATCGTTCCCGCAGAATTCGCATACGACTTTCTACTTTTCTGCCAGCGTAATCCCAAACCCTGCCCCATTCTCGAAGTGCTAGATAAAGGTTCGCCACGAACCAGATTGATTGCAAAAGATGCAGACCTACGCACCGACCTCCCAAAATATAGAATCTACGAATCAGATAAAATGATTGATGAACCAAACAACATTAATAAGTATTGGCGTGACGACCTCGTTTCTTTTCTTCTGGGTTGTTCCTTCACCTTCGATAGGGCCCTAAGAGAAAATGGTATCCCCGTTAGGCACGAAGATGAGGGTAGAAATGTCCCGATGTATCGTACTAACATTCCATGCAAAAGCGCAGGAGTTTTCCAAGGTCCATTAGTGGTTTCTATGCGGCCCATGACGGCAGACTTTGCATTGCAAGCTTCGCGTATCACCGGGCGTTTCCCTCGCGCACATGGTTCACCCGTCCATTTGGGCGATCCTTCCCAAATTGGAATAAGCAACATCAATCGCCCTGATTATGGCGAAAGTGTTACGATTCATGCCGATGAAATCCCTGTTTTCTGGGCCTGCGGAGTTACACCACAAGCTGTTGCTGTGGCTTCGAAAATACCCTTCCTTATCACCCACAGCCCAGGCCATATGTTTGTTTCCGATTGGACCGACCACCAACTTGAAGGCGAAGAAAAGGTTCGCTAAAACAACTTTCCACACCCACTTACTCTTTTATCTAGGATTACAAATGAAACCCACACGCTTCTTTCTACCTGTTTTATTCGCTTTGGTTCTTCCTTACTTTAATTACTCTCAAGCTGCGGAAAACAATATTCAATTTCGAGGTAATCTAGACAACTCCCGCATCCAGTTCCTCAAAAACAAAAAGGGTAATGTCGCCTTCATGGGTGGATCGATTACCGAAATGAATGGCTATCGCCCGATGGTTGCAGACCAACTCAAAAAGCGTTTCCCTGAAACCAACTTTACCTTTATTGATGCGGGTATTTCCTCGACTTGTTCCAACACAGGCGCTTTTCGCCTCGAACGCGATGTCTTAAGCAAACCCATCGATTTGTTCTTCATCGAATTTGCAGTCAATGATGATCAGGATGCCCATCACTCCCGCAAGGATTGCATCCGCGGACTCGAAGGCATCATCAGGCATGCCCGTAAATCAAACCCCAACATGGATATCATCGTTACTTTTTTTGTTAACGAGGGAATGCTGAAAACACTTCAAGATGGAAAAACACCCCTTACCATCGAGGCCCATGATTCCGTCGCCAAGAATTACAAAGTCTCCACCATTAACCTTGCTAAAGAAGTTGCTGAAAGAATTTCAGCAAACTCCCTTAATTGGAAACAATATGGTGGCGTACATCCAGCACCTTTTGGCAATGCCATCGCTGCAACCATGATCGACAATCTTTTTAACGAGGCATGGAAAAACCCATGGGGAAAAACCGATTCGCCCAAGCCCCATGAAATGCCTGCACCCTTAGACCCACTTAGCTACGAAGCAGGCAGGTTTATTGACCCCAAGAATGCTGTGATTAAATCAGGTTGGACCCTTGGCGTACCAGATTGGAAATCTCTTCCGGGTGGTAAACGCGATCGCTTCACCTCGGTTCCGGTTCTTTATGCTTCGGAAGCTGGCGCAGAAATTAGCTTGGAATTTGAAGGCACCGCAGTTGGTGCTTTTGTCGTCGCTGGACCCGATGCAGGCATCGTACTTGCAAGCATTGATGGCTCAGCCCCCAAGCCCGTGGACTTATTACATTCCTATAGCAAGGGCTTGCATTACCCACGCACTGTCATGTTCGGCACAGATCTTAAGCCGGGCAAACATACTTTGAAACTTGTGATTGCCAAAGATACTAAAGGTGCGGGCAATGCTGCTCGTATTTTGCAATTCTGTGCCAACTAAATAAAGCATGGTGTCATTCGCCACGGAACAAGACACCAAGAAAAAACTAGCCACAGAATTACACGGAATAACACAAGAAGAAGAGAAGACTTGCCAAGAAAACTATACGGAACCGACACGGAGCTTTCTCCTGCCTTTTTTCCGTGTTATTCCGTGGCTAAATCTTATTTTGCTTCTTCTTCTTCGCTGGGTTTTTACTTCACCCTGCGTTGGTTCTTCTTCCACTTGGAACGATTTGCATGAGGCGTAGGCAACGATTCAGGGCCATCGTTTCTTCCCTTGGCAGGTGGGTTCTTTTTCTTGGTTACTACTTTAAGAAATGGCAGGACTACTTGTCTTTGTTCTAGGCTGGGATCATTGGTGTTTTGTTGACTGATTCTCGCTTCATGAAACAAAAAGCTATTCCATAAGCATTTGAATTTTGGGTTGTTGTTATTAAGAAACAAAGCCTTGGTTATGCTAGCCCTAGCTTCGTCGTGCAGATTTTGTTCTTGAAGATGCCTGACCAATAATTTTAAAAGTTCAAGATTGTTTGGCTGCAATTTGCAGGCTCTCGTTAGATAACTAATTCCAATTATTGCTTTATTGGTATGAATCAGACTGACACCTAAGAATCTTAATGCTTTGACATTTTTCGGGTCATTTTTCAGGCAGGCCCTGAAATGAACCATCGCCTGTTTCAAATGCCCATTACCACCTGCAGCGATCGCCTTACCCAATAGCAAATGATAGGTTGCATTATTTTCATTATAGGAAAGGGCTACGGATAAATGACGGGCTGCTTGTTTGAAGCGTTTTTGATTCAGAGCAATTTCACCTAGATGAAGCTGGGTTTGTTCTGCCATCGCTTTTGGGAGATCCTGAAAGCGCATTAAAGAGCGAAATATTTTGGCGGCTTTGACTTCCAATCCCAAAGAACGGTACTTTACCGCAGCGACAAAGGATTGATCAACAATAGGTAATAATGAAGCCATAGCAAAACTGCCTCCATGCAGTAACGAAGTTTAACAGTAGAAATACATCCCTGTAATCAAGCGAGTATCATAACTTTGATTCAGCTGGAAGCAATAGTAAAGAATCGTTTTCAGCTGATTTCAAACTGGGAGGATTTTATCTCACCAACCCAGACTCCTTATTTTAAAATGCTATCAACATCAGCACTCAACCCCTGTAACTTTTAAAAATCTCATCTTAAGCTTTAAAACAAGTGCTATTTGCAATGCCGATTTAAATCAATTCAACCGACTTCTCAAGGGTAAGAATTTGCTTAAGGGTTAAAAATGATTGGAAAAATTAATCCTATAGTTCAATGTAGTTTCACCACTTCGCCCGAAGATACAGAAAATGGCCAATTTGGGGACCCGATTAACTATTGTTTAAAATCGATTCACAGAAATGTTCGGTTCCATTTATAGATCTCTAATTGAAATTATGAGAGCAAGTTCCCTGAGAGCGAGGGTTCCGAACAATTCTAGGATCATTGTGGACTACAATTTTAATTGGGTCGGTGTTAGGGCTGTTCTTTCCAATAACAATGTCGGTTTTGCTTCTGATTCAAGTGATCTACAAAGCGCTTTGGCTGCTAGTTTATGCTATGCCCCGTATGCTAATCAGCGTACCAACGAAGTCCCTTGGGGAATCTCTTGCGACTATGTTACAAATGACCGTCAATTTGATGAATTGGGGGCAATCATGAACCGAAATTTATGGGTTGATTCGATCGATGTAGTGCAGAAAGAGGGGGCGAAATGACGCCATTGGTTTTGGCCTACATTTTTAACATCATCATACTAATCCCAATTGGCCTTATGACGATGCTTGGCGGCGCAAAGGGCGGACAGTTAGCCTGCCAGAGCAAGTTCCCTGAAAGCGAAGGGTTCCGAACAATTCTAGGATCATTGTGGACTGCAATCTTAATTGGGTCGGTGTTAGGGCTTTTCTTTCCAATAACAATGTCGGTTTTGCTT